>ERZ773250.1760-NODE-1760-length-10516-cov-2.124271_pt1 | contig 10516 bp, 8 predicted proteins | sample MGYA00511258_ERZ773250 | MGnify/ENA primary metagenome ERZ773250 (study PRJEB29015, sample SAMEA2738164) | human oral metagenome | biome: human oral; feature: human-associated habitat; material: saliva | place: China | collected 2187 ... | reverse complement strand
CCCACGTTTTTCGGAAAATCTCCGACGTTTTTCAAAAAAACTCCCACGTTTTTCGGAAAATCTCCCACGTTTTTAGACTCCCCTTGCGAAGGACAATACCTAGATTTGAAAACGGAGGACACCACTGGATGTAGTTGTCCTCCGTTTTCTTGAGAGATTGAATGATAATGAGCAAGGTTGTTTATTCCTCGGTAGGGAGTTCGTAATAGACTTCTTCCATGTTTCGCCAATCGCGATCGAGAACTAGAAAGCCGCGCTCCCATTTCGGATCGAGGAGCCGGTGACCGTTGAGAAAAACGCGTTGCGGATTAACTCCTTGCGGTAGGCAGAGATAGAGCGCAAAGTGTGTGCCGTTTGAACCAGACTGAGGGGAGGACAATCCCGTGATGCGAAACTTCATGCGTCCGTCTTGTACGATTTGGTCTATCGTCACCTTGAACTGAGGGAAATTGATAGGAATCAGACAACTCTCTCTGAGGTTAATATAGAGCTTCTGTCCTTCAGTGGCCGCCACCCATCCCAAAGTGTTGAGCAGACGCTGCGCAGCCATTCGGCTCGTACTGTCTGCTTTTTGTTGTGCACTATATGATGTGCGCAAACTATCCAGGGCATGGACATAGTGTGCATCGCCAGAGAGCAAGAAGAGTTGTTCGAGTGTGTGCACATCGCAGGCTGACACAGCTGGAGACTGATGCAAGAGTTTGTGATAGTGCTTCACCGAATCCTTCACCAACTCAGGTGTTTGAGGAGTGAGATAGGGCGAAACTCTCATGGCTCTCTGCACGACATTGTCCTCCGTGGGATCAATCACCAAGATGCTCTGCGCTGAGATGAAAGAAAGTGGATGTTTCAGTGGTTTCTGTGCAAAACTTCCGAGCGAGAGTCCGAAGAGAAGGAAGAGGAAAAGGCGAGCTGTCATCTTAAAGCAAAAAGTTAGAGACTGTATATCAGTTAGCGGCTCATTTTCAAGCAAGCCCAGTTGTCGCGTTGCTTCACATCCACCAGCGAGAGTCCGAGCATTGTGCCTTTCTCCACGAGGCTCAGCACGTCTTCTGTGTAAAATCCACTCATATAGATGGTCCCTCCTATGCGCAATGATGCCACATATTTGTCGAGGTCTTGGAGCAGAATATTGCGATTGATGTTGGCTATAATGACATCAAAGGTGTTGGCGAGCGGTTGCAAGGCAGAGGCATCGCCATGTACCACCATAACGTCTGAAATCTCATTGAGGGCGATGTTGTCGCGTGTGTTGTTCACGCACCATTCATCGTAGTCAATGGCTACACATCGGGAGGCTCCACGCATTTTTGCCAAGATGGCTAGAATACCGGTGCCGCAACCCATGTCGAGCACAAACTTCCCTTTGAAATCATCGGCGAGGAGGCGGTCAATTATCTGAGCCGTGGTTTGGTGATGACCCGTGCCGAACGACATTTGTGGATTGATGCGGATGTTGTAGTCCCCTTGTGGCACATCTTTGTGGAAGGTGGCAGCAATGACGCAGCGAGGATGCTCAGTGACATCACCGATGATGAGCGGCTGAAAATAGTTTTTCTCCCACTCCTCATTCCAGTTTTTGTGTTCTGCTTCCGACTGTTGGTAGGTGATCTTCACGTCTGGAATGGGGAAATCTGCCAAGACAGCTGTGAGTGCATCGGCATCGAAGAGGTCGGTTTGGATGTAGGCTTTGAAAGTGTCTTCGTCAGCTTTTTCAGCAAAAACTGCCGACTCAGGGAAATTATTGTTGATGGCAACGCGGGGTAAGTCAAGTTCGTCGGTGTGAACGAAACTTTCAAATCCGATTTCTGCCAACACTGCGCTCAATACATCGTAGGCGGCTTCGGAACTGGGAGAGAGGGTGAATATGAATTCGAGATAGTGCATGTTGTAGATATGAGAGGGTCACAAACCCTTTGTGCTAGTATTCGTCGTCAACTAGAATATCCATGTTGTGGGACGAAGATGTTGCGGTGAAACATCATCAGACGGTAACACCTGATAGGATGTTTGGTATCGTAGAGTAGAGTTGAAAACACGATGCTCTGAAGAATCGTCAGAGATTTCTCAATCTCCACTCATTGGGATAGAGATTGTTGGCGCGATTGCCGAGATTGTTGGCAAAGCCCAAGGGGAGTCCGCGATAGGTGAGGAGTACATAACCGCGCGGTGCTTCGGCTGGGAGGGTGATAGCTTCGCGATGCAGATAAGCGAGTGCCAAATTGCGCGCTATCTCCACACGTGGAAAGGCGGAAGATGAGGCAGCAATGGACATGGCGAGTGCGTGTTGAGGGATGAGTTTTTTACCCTTTTCTACTGCAATCTCGATGCCTCCCAAGAGTAGAGGAGCAACGTTCGCCAATTGTTCGCGAATCTCGGCAAAGCGTATGGGAATCGCAGTCCACACTCCGTCTACGGAACATTGAAAGGTGAAGTCTTCGGCGTTTTCCAACCACGAAAGTAGGGTGGCATTGGGCTTAGCGGAGGACTTTGCCCCACGTTTTCTGCCATTGCCTTCGCGAGCATCTAGGAGTATCTGCAATTTTCTCCGATCATTAAACATCTCGCCTTTTTTCTTGCGAAGAAGAGCAAGAAAAAGTCCTTCACCCTCGGTGCGATGTGGGAAGAAATGATAGACCGGGAGATTGTGCCCTGTGGTGTCGCCTGCGATGTTCCAAGCTGGATCAGTATGAATTTCCACTAATTCAGCTCCGAGGGTGTCACAAGCCCACGCCACGAGGTCTTCATTTTCTTCGCGGTTGAAAGTGCAAGTGGAATAGACACAAAAACCGCCCTCTTTCAGCGCAGGCCACACAGAAGTGAGAATGTCGCGCTGACGGTCTGCGCAGGAAATGACGGCTGCTGGCGACCATTCTTCACGCGCTTGTTCGTCTTTGCGAAACATTCCCTCGCCCGAACACGGCACATCGGTAGCGATGATGTCGAAGGTGTCCTCTAAACTCGTGAAAGCATCAGGGAAGGCTTGTGTGACAAAGGTGTGAGGATGCCCCCATTTGGTGAGATTTTCCGCCAAAATCTGCGCGCGCAGACGAATAGGTTCGTTGGCTACGAGCAAAGCCCCATCCGGAAGCAAACTGCGCCAAAGGGTGCTTTTGCCCCCAGGAGCTGCACAAAGATCGAGCATCTTCAACGGAGCATTTATCATATTGTCCGTTGAGAACGTAGATTCAATGACTTTATGGGCTTGCGCAATGAACATAGAGGCGGCTTCTTGCACGTAGTAGGCACCAGCGTGCCACAAAGGGTCGTGCGCAAAGGAGGGACGTTCCGACAAATAGCTTCCAGACGGACACCACGGCACAGGACGCAAGGTGGGAGAATCAGCAATGTCGGAGGGCGTCACGGCATTGTCCGTTTGTCTAAAAAGGTTTTCCCCATCTTTGAGGGGTTTGAAAGGATTGGTGCGGATGCTGATGGGCAGATTTCCGCTAGATAATGCTGTGCAGAGCGCGCCCGCCTCGTTGTCTCCGAGGAGGGCGCACATCTGTTGTTGGAAGGCTTGTGGAATCATTTTCTTATCTCCATTTCATCAATGAGATATTTGGAACAGCCATAGGTGTCGATGACGAAGAGGATGTAGCGAATGTCGGCATTGATGCATCGCTGCAACGTGGGATTGAAACGAAGATCGGACGACAAACTCTCGATATTGCCGTCGAAGGCAAGACCAATGAGTTCTCCGCGCGCATTGAGTACGGCACTACCCGAATTACCGCCTGTGATGTCGTTATTGCTCAAGAAGCAAGTGGGCAATTCTCCCTCGGCGTTGGCATACTGACCATAGTTTTTGGTGAGATAGTGCTGACGAAGCTTCTCATCAATCACATAGTCGGGATCAGCAGGGTTCTCTTTCTCAAACATGCCTCGGAGAGTCGTCTTCCAATCGTAGCGGACGGCATCGCGAGGAGCGTATCCCTTGACGTGACCATAGGTCATGCGGAGCGTAGAATTGGCGTCGGGACTCTTCGCCCAGTCGTACATTTCGCAAAGACCACGCACATAGATGCGATTTAATTCTGCCACTTTCTTTTCATAACGCTCCACAGCAGGTTGATAGGCTGAGAGGGCTTTGCGGTAGGTAGCCCAGTGGGTGGCGAGAACATCGTTGCCAAGGGCTTCGGCTGTGGCATTTTTCAATTTTGCACTGTCGGCAAAGAGGGAATTTTGATAGAGTGCATCAAAATAAGCTCCCATATCGTTGCTCACAAACTCAGGTTGCAGCGCAAGTTTGTGGTATTTTGCCCAATAGCCCGATAGGAGTTTCATCTTACCCAAGTCGTAGGCTTTGTCCACCGTAGCCACGGCATTGCGGTCGTTTTTGAAATCTTGCGCACCAAAGGTGAAACGCAGCAAATTGTAGTCGTGGAGGGTATCTTTCACCGCTGCCACGAGGGAGTCCATACGGTCGATGATAGTCATGTACTCTTGCTTACCGCTCTTCACTGCAAAGGCACGGAAACGCTTTTCTTCTTCGGCTTTGATGTTGAGCAAACCAGTGGAACGCACGCTAGCGTTCATTCCTCCAAAGTTTTTCACCATATTGCCTAAGCCCATATAGTCATTGGCATACTTGAGCGCCATATCTTTGTTGCTGTCCATCAAGGCTTTCATAAAACGGAGTTCGGCATCTCCTGCAAGATTGATGGGTTCGTTGATGCTTTCTGTGCGAAGGCGCACTTGCGACGCGGTGAGATAGCGGCTCGTTCTGCCAGGGAAACCCATAATCATCGTATAGTCGTTCTCACCAATGCCCTTCAAACTCACGGGCAACCATTTCTTGCACTCGAGAGGTTGGTTGTTTTTAGAATATGCTGCTGGTTGTCCTTTGGCATCCGCGTAGATGCGGAACACGGCAAAGTCGGCATTGTGACGAGGCCACACCCAGTTGTCTTGATTAAAACCAAATTGTCCAATCTGTTGTGGAGGATTCACCACAAGACGCACGTCGTCATAGCGTTGTTCGTAGAAGGCATAGTAACGATTGCCCCCGAAATAAGGCACAATGCGGAGGGTAACACCGCGCTTTTTGGCAAAGGTTTTATTCTTTTTGAGCATCTTCTCGGCAAGCGGACGCAGGAAAAGATTGCTTTGACGGTAGTATTCATCAACTTTCGCCTTCTTTGCCTCAGCTTCCACTTGCGCAGTCACATCTACGATGCTCACTACGAAGGTGAACGTGAGGTCGGGCACAGGGAGTTCGTCTGACATTTTCTGCGCGAAGAAACCCTCTTGCAGATAGTTGTGTTTGATGCTCGACATAGCGTGCACATAGGAGAATCCGCAGTGATTGTTGGTGAACACAAGTCCTTTGGAGGACACCACCTCACCTGTGCATCCATTGCCAAAACGTCCGATGACATCTCGCAAGGAGGGTTGAGTTTCGTTGTAGAGTTCGCTAGGGCTGATTTGCAATCCTGCCTTTTTGAGTGAATCTTCTAAGTGTTGCTCCTTCATAAGTTTGAGGAGCCACATCCCTTCATCGGCATACGCCGCTGAGAAGGTGAGAAGAGCAAGGAGAGAGAGTAGGAATTTTTTCATGAGGAAATATGATGTTATGTGTTTAGGGAGGATAATACTAACCTTAAGCCTTACCCTCTTGTGGCATCAGCCAAGGCAATAATCTGCGCCACCCATTGATTGAAGTGGAAGTACCGAAGATATCCCTTAGAATGTAGTAAAGAGAGCAAAGATAGTCCCATTTTTTCGACTATTCCTGTGACAAGAGCATTTCCCATCAAGAAGGCTCTACGCATATCAGTACAACCTTTCGTGTGGTTATCGGGGAACATATTCAGACGTTCTAATTCAATGGGAGTCAGTCTACGATATCTATTATCGGAAGTTAATATAACGTGTTTAAAACGTGAAGGGGCACTTCCTCCTTCTCCAGTGATAATCGTACGTGAAGCCTTGTCTAAAGCATCGGGGAAAGCCATTTTCCCTTCCGAATAATGGTAGGTAAAACCTGTTGTTTTATTCGTTCTCTCTTCTGATTTACTACCTTTGAGGTACTCCCAACGAGCAACTTCTTCTGCATCGATATAGAACTCTTGTGGCACCTCTGCATCTGGCAGAATGATTTCTCCTAGAGTTAGGCTTTTTCCTTCAAACTTTGGAAGAGCATCAAAACTGGTAACTTCGCGATTTCTCATTATTCCCACCTTTCCAAAGGGAGATTGTCTCATACCTTTACCGAAGTTCTCTGAAACTTCACCTAACGTACCTTCAATACTAAATTGACTTTCTTTACTGATTTCTGGAAATAAAGGAAATGCGCGCGCCATAAGTCCGTCAGTGAGTAGCCACTTTTGAGCATCATCTATCTGCTTTCCCACTATAGAGTCTTCCTTATAAGCTGCAATGTAAGTCCTTTTTCTACGTTGTGGCATACCATATTCAGCGGCATTGATGACGCGCCATTCTACAGTATAACCTAAGTCAGCGAGAGAAGCTAATATAATCGCAAAATCACGTCCGCGTTGATTGGCTGGAGATGAAAGCAAGCGATCTACATTTTCTAAGAAAAGATACTTTGGGGGGGTGGGTTGCTCTTTCAGAATACGATGAATTTGCCACCAAAGTACCCCTTTTTTTCCTTCAATCCCCCCCGAACGCTGTAAAGTTGTAGCTACAGAGTAGTCTTGACAAGGGAATCCTCCAACAAGCAGGTCAGCTTCTGGAATATCTTTCGTAGCAACAGTTGCAATATCTTCATTAGAATGTCCCTCACAACCAAATCGCTCGCAATAAACCATAGAAGCATCTTGCCGTTTGGTGGAGGGTTCCCACTGATTACTCCAAATTGTTTTATATTTCAGTGAAGCACGTTCCAATCCAACACGAAAACCTCCCACTCCTGCAAAGAGTTCTATCACCCGAATATCCTCTTTATCAGTCGTATTAGGTTTAAACAACGTGTCAAAGAAGTCGTATTGCTGGAATGATTTAGCGGACTCTTTGCTATAAGCACTGATTGGCTCGCAAAGATTAGTATGATTAGAAGTGTATATATCGTAAGACATAATCAAAATCTATAGACTGATGCACTAGGCTTCATCGATGAGTGTCTTAAGATAAGACTTATTAAACCAGTAACATTGTTTGTCAACCTTCTCATCGTAAGGAGTTGGAGCATTATTTCTGTAATTCTCTTTTGTACCTTTCGGACGTACATGAAAATTCTTGTCGTCTTTTTCTTTCCAATAGTTGGACTTATCTAGCTTATTATGGATGACCAAACGTCTAAGGTGTACCCAATATTGAAAGGCACTCTTCAAATCTTTAGAGGGCATTGTCCAAAAGAAGACCTTATCTAGAATATATCTATCCTCGCTCTTTGTTTTTTGAGGCGTGGATATTGTTATATTTCCAGTTACCTTTTTGAAAGTTACGAAGAGAAAACGGCTAGTAAAGAGTTGATAAAGGACAGAATCCTCCCATTTACCATTTTCATAAAGTTCTATCCAATCTATATTTTGGAAAGACATGGCTTCTTCGGGAATGCCACTAGCATTCACACGAGCAGTTTTCAAACGTATGCCCGACTTCTTGAACTCTTCACTATCATCAATCTTGCTCATCTGAAGATTAGAGGCAATAGCATTAGCAAGAATAGCATATTTGTGCTTTGCTGTGGTCAATGGTAAGGACAAAGCGTTTGCTATTTCAACATAATCCTTGCCCATAAAAGGAGCAAAGCGCTCGAGAATAATCTCTTCAAAAGTCTTCTGTTGAAGCAACTCTTGGGCGACAAGCTCAGGTTGTCCTTCGGATTGCTGCTGATAATTGCATAAGGCATTACCACTACTTTGGACTATTTGATCCAGAAGTGTGCGCATATAGGCAGGCTTCAAGCTGAAGGCTCTACGACGAGCGGGAATATCTGAGAAGGGTTGCTCCCGAACATCTCTATTATTCTTCCCTTTAGTGCATGCCCCTAGGTACATTGTATCACCTTCCGAAAGGTTATGCGCCTGTCCTGCTTTAATTTTTCCAATAATCTTCTCATAGTCCGCTTTCATTATGGCTAAATCCTTTTGGGGGATTTGCCATAAAGCTCTAAATAGGAACTTGAGTTGATAGACAGGTACACTCTGTTCATGCAGGTAAAACAAGAGCAACATGAGCTGACATTTCCTCAGAAAATGTGACTCCTCAAATGTTTCATTGATGACACTATGGAAGTCAATCATGTTACACACGAGTCTTTCCTTGATGCGATAATTATCTTTGCCACGCAACAAAGGAGTGCATTTAAGCTCTACCCCAGCTTCTTCAAAATCAGGCGAAGGATTGCTGTTGACTTCATAACCGAAGAAAACTTCTTCTACCATTTGCCCCAGTCGACCACGACCTTTTCTTTCTTCTAAGTCTGTGCCAGCCCATTCTTGCAGAGTTTTTCCCATCAATTGCGCAGAATACTCAAATATAGAAAGTGGATTATCCAACTGAAATGGTAGAGATGATGCCATAGATAAAAGTCGTTTGAAGTAAGTAGCGTTGCTTATCTCACCGTCACCATGGTAGCACCGAAGCCGTATTCGCGGAAGGAAGCGTCTTGGTGTGTGCAATGGCGATAGTGGTTCTTCAATTCTTTGAGGAGAGTAGCACGCAGCACACCCTCACCCTTGCCGTGGATGAAGACAATGCGACGGCCTTTATCCTTGGCATGTTGACGCATCGTGTCGTGGAAAGCCTTGATTTGCATCATCAGGATGTCGGTTGGCGTCAAACCACGAGTGGAATCGAGCAGCACATCAGCGTGCAAATCCACTTCCACAATCACGTTGCGGTCGAGCGTCACCGACTTGTCCGTGGCACGAGCGGGTTGTTGTTTCGGACGCTCGGCAGCCTGGCGCACCACTTCGGGAGTAATCAAAGCTTCCTCCACCGTTTCGGCAGCGATGCTCACCGACTGTGCAGGACGATCTTCCGACACCAACGGACGCACCAAGGCAGGATCGTTGAAGAAATCAGAAGTTGCAAAACTGTGCAGCTTATAGAACTTCGTGCCATCCACGCGCAACGTAATGTTCATCGGAGATTTCAGCGCGAAAGGCTTGTCCGTCTTGTAAGCCAACAGTTGGAAGGTAAGACGTTCCCATTGAGGAAGGTCGCTATGTCCAATGGTGTCGAGTAGAAGTTTTTGATTGGGCAACACCACCCCCTCATGACGGAGCGAATATTGCTCACCCTCTTGCGTGAGCAGGAGGAAACGCACATAAAGGTTGGAATCATTGATGAGATACACCTCAAATTCAGTCTGACTCAGCGCACGACTGTCCACAGGAAGGAAACCGATGTAGAAATTCACTTGATCGGCACCACGGCGTTCCAAAGGACGAGGTTGGAAAGTGATTTCTTTGTCAGCAGGTTCAGAGTCGTCCCCCACCGAATCCTCGGTAGAAAATCCACTATCCGTAGCGTTGGCAGCCGCAGCATGGGCAGCAAGTGCCGCTTTGATGCTCGTGTGGCTCATGCCATCAGCCTCATGCGTAGCAGGACGCTCTTTGGAAGGCACAGGTTTGCGCACCAAATTATAGTTATCCGTCTCAATCACCACGATTTCCGAACGGAGGGTTGGAATCTCAAATCCGTCATCATCACACACCAGCACCAAGTCTTTGCCTTGGAAACCAGCAATTCTTCCGCCTCCTGTGGTGTTGAGGAAGCGCACTTTATCGCCTATATTCATAAATCTGTCCGTTTGGTTTGGAGCAAAGATACAAAAAAGCCTCTAGACCTCAGACTTTAGACCTCAGAAATTTACCCCTAAATAGAAATAATTCACGAGAAATATCCCTATGTTTCTCCTTAAATGCTTACCTTTGTAAAACCAAATTGCACACCCCTACCAAGTTGTGCACGACACACCTCCTTGCGATAAGGAGCCCCATAGACGAACATAACATTATACATAACGACATAACAATTTAATTCATGGCACAAACCCCTGAATTTCGCTACGCACCGATGTTTCAACTCGGTGCTGACAACACGGAGTATTATCTCCTCACCAAAGACCACGTTTCAGTGAGTGAATTTGAGGGACACCCCATTCTCAAAGTTGAAGCTGAAGGCATCACCAAGATGGTGAATCAAGCCTTCCGCGATGTGTCTTTCCTCCTCCGTCGTTCGCACAATGAGCAAGTGGCAAAAATTCTTCGCGATCCTGAGGCTTCCGACAACGACCGCTATGTGGCTCTCACTTTCCTCCGCAATGCTGAGGTGGCAGTGCGCGGACAACTCCCCATCTGCCAAGACACGGGCACAGCCATCATTCACGCCGAAAAAGGACAACAAGTCTGGACTGGTTTCTGTGACGAAGAAGCGATTGCCAAAGGTGTCTACAAGACTTACACTGAGGAAAACTTGCGCTATTCACAAAATGCGCCCCTCACTATGTACGATGAGGTGAATACACGCTGCAACCTCCCTGCGCAAATCGACATCGAAGCCACTCACGGCGACGAATATAACTTACTTTGCGTCACCA
>ERZ773250.1754-NODE-1754-length-10536-cov-2.720065_pt1 | contig 10536 bp, 7 predicted proteins | sample MGYA00511258_ERZ773250 | MGnify/ENA primary metagenome ERZ773250 (study PRJEB29015, sample SAMEA2738164) | human oral metagenome | biome: human oral; feature: human-associated habitat; material: saliva | place: China | collected 2187 ... | reverse complement strand
AGACCTATATTGCCAAAAATCTATTTATTATTTTGATTCATAACAAGTGGCGCAGACGAAACCTGAGACATCTTACTTCTTCGGGTAGAATCCGGACGGCTCTTCCTTCAGATTGATATAAATGTTTTTCATCTGTGTATAGTGCTCTAAGATAACCTTATGTGTTTCTCTTCCCACGCCGGAGGTTTTCACGCCGCCAAACGGTGCTCCTGCGGGGATGGCATTGTAGGTATTAATCCAAATTCGTCCGGTCTCAATACCTCTTGCCACACGCATTGCTCTGTTGATGTCTCTTGTCCAAACCGCTCCGCCAAGACCGTACTCGGAGTCGTTTGCCATGGCAATCACTTCCTCCTCGGTCTTAAACTTAATCACTACCGCAACCGGCCCGAAGATTTCCTCTCTGGCTGCACGCATGGAATTGTCCACATTGATAAGAAGTGTCGGGCGATAGAAGGCACCCTTACTCAATTCCCCTTCGTCGAATACTCTTCCGCCGCAGGCAATCTTCGCACCGTCCTGTACCGCAATGTCTACACAGGACTGAATCTTCTGCACCTGCTTTGCATTAATCTGTGCACCCATCTGGGTATCCGCGTCCAAAGGATTTCCGACCTTAACCTTGTTAAACTGCTCCACTGCCGCTTCCACAAACTTGTCGTAAATATCCTCATGGACAAACACACGGGAACCCGCACAGCATACCTGCCCCTGGTTAAAGAGAATTCCGAGCTGCAATCCGTCAATTGCCATATCGAAATCACAATCCGGGAAAACGATATTGGCCGACTTTCCGCCAAGCTCCAAGGTTGCCGGAATTAAACGATCCGCAGCAGCCTTTGCCACGTTGTATCCCACCTCTGTAGAGCCCGTGAATGCCAGCTTTCTGAAGCCTTCATGCTCCAGCATATACTGGCCGGACTTGGATCCGGAACCGGAAATGACGTTAATCACACCCTTCGGTACGATATCCTTAATCAGCTTCATTAACTCTAGTACACTCAGCGGTGTGGAAGAGCTGGTCTTTAATACGCTGCAGCAACCGGAGGCAAGAACCGGGGCAAGCTTCCATGCCGCCATTAAGAAGGGGAAGTTCCAAGGCACAATCTGCCCCACAACACCGATCGGCTCATGAATAATAAGGGAAAGCGTATTTTCATCGAAGAAGGTTGCAGAATCCTCTTCCGTGCGAATGGCTCCGGCAAAGTAGCGGAAATGGTCTGCCGCCAAGGGAACATCTACAGCAAGAGTCTCTCTTACCGGCTTACCGTTATCCATACTTTCCACTCTTGCCAAATGCTCTTTATTAGCATCGATAATATCCGCTATATCCAATAAAATCTTGGAACGACTTACCTTATCCAGCTTCTTCCAGGATGCAAAAGCCTTCCATGCGGAAGTAACCGCGCGGTCCACGTCTTCTCTTGTTGCCTCGGAAACCTCTGCTAAAACTTCGCCGGTCGCCGGGGAATAGGTCTTGAATCTGGCCTTATCCGAACTTTCGCAAAATTCACCGTCAATAAACAGTCCATAAAATTGATCTAATTTTTCCATGATAGGATCTCCTTTTTCATAATATGATTCCACAAGCTTCCAAAAAGCTTTTATTCTTTACGAGTATCGCTTGCCAAGCATGCGCTCTCTTTTTTTCATTCATAACGAGTATCATGCGTAAAGCGTGCGATATCTCGTTTGGAATATGAAAGGATTGTATCATAGAAAATCTAATAATTAGTCTATTCTAATTTGTGAAATTCTTCTAAAGTTTGACTATTTTTTGACTATTTATTCCACATTTTTTATACAATTTTAATAAATTTGAAGGTCTTTCCCTGTGTTTAGACAGAGGTTTGGAAGCTACTTCCTATCCCTTTAGGTCGGAGTTATGGCATTCTGGATGCGGAACAGGTAAAGTAAAAAACCTGTCTTTTTTCCGAAAGACTGTTAAGAAGCATAAGCGCTCTTTCTCCTTTTTTATCGTCAAAATGGCTGTAAGGATCATCCAGGAATAATACAGTCCTTCCGTCCGGAAACATCGCATCAAAAATGGCAAGTTTCATCGCAAAACGGCATAAATCCTGTAAGCCCTCACTCAGATAGGATAAACTTCTCCGCATTCCGCCCTCTATGAACTCAATCTCGAGGTCATTCGTGATGGCAAATTTCGTGTTGCTCTGCGTTAGCTCCTGAAAATATTTGCTAAAGGCGGAAAGGATAGGGCCTCTGTATTCCGAAGCAAAGGCATCTTTTGCTCTTTCCAGATAATCCTTAGTCTGTTGCAGGATATGAATTCTGTCTTCCATTGCCTGCCGTTCTTCCCGGACAGCGGAAAGCATCCTTTCCTGTTCGGAAAGTGCCTTAAGGCTCTCCACTCGCTCTTCTCTTTCCTCTCTCTTCTCTCGAATCTGATCCTTTAAAAGCTCCTGCTCTTTTCGATGCCTTTCCAGCTTGCTTTGGGCTTCTTCCAGAGAGACAAAATCTTCTACGGACTTCTCTACAGTCTCCTTATTTTCTCCCCTGGCTAAAAAATCGGAGAGTGCTTCCTGCCTTTCTTTTTCCTCCGCTTCCAAAGAAAGCATCTCTTCTACCTTATGATAATGGGAAAGCAGTTCCTCTAAAGACGAGAGGCGAAGCGATTCTTCCTTTCTTCTCTTCTCCTCATCCAGAAGGCGTCTTCCCAAATCACTCTTTCTTCTCTCCCTCTCTCCATAGTAAATTGCAAAGGCAATCGCAAAGAGAAGTATGGCAATCAATAAAGAGAGACTGCCGGGTACCGCTATACTGCTTCCGCTAATTTTCAAGAAAAAGAGGATAATAAAAACAAGTGCTATCCCGGACAGAATGTAAACCAGTGGATTCCGTCTTTCTCGCACTTCCGTCTCTTTCTCCGAAGAGATGTCTTCATTCGGCCTCTCCGCTTCCTTCTTTAAAGCAGATATCTTGGTCTTTAATTCCTGCAGTTCTTCCTTCCACAGTCTGTCCTGCTCTTCTTCGCTCAGACTCTCGAGACGATTCTGATAGTACCATTTTTTCGCATTCTCATAGCGATAATGGGCTTTCTCCAGTTCCTCCTTAAGCTTCCGGTATTCTACCTTTTTCCCTAGCGCTTCCTTCTCCAGGATTCCCTTTTGAACTTCTTCTTCCAGTTTCTCCTCTTCCTTCCTTTTCTCTTTCCACTGTTCTTCCAAGGAGAGGACTTCCTCTTCCAGAGAAAGTACGGCCTCTTCTTCCTCTTTCTTCCTGTAAAGAGATACGGAAAGACTTTCTTCCTCCATTTTTTTCTTGAAAATCGCACCGGTTCTCCGATTCGGAGAAAGGGCATTGATCGCATCCTTCAAGGTATTTTGCACCTTTTGGAACTTCTGCATGTCCTCTCGGTCATCCGAAACATTTCCGAGCTTCGCGTGAATACTGGAGTTAAACCGTAAGGAAAGGTCCTCGTGACTGATCATGCATACCTTCTGAAAGGCTTCGCTGTCTAAGGAAAAAACCTCCTCCCCGATATTCTCGCTGTAATCTTTACTTTCTTTTCCGCCTTCCTCTAAAAGCCGAAAGCTGTCCTCCGCCTTCTTAAGACCAAAGCTTCTCTCTAAGATGTAGTTCTTTCCCTTCTCCTGAAAATGAATATTTCCGCCAAAATTACCGCCCTGAAACGGCATATAATGCTTTCTTTCATTTTCTAAAATATCTTGTTTTCTGTCTCCGGAAAGTCCATAAAACATGATATGAAAAAAATGCATCAAGGTCGTTTTTCCTTCTCCGTTTTCCCACAGAAAGGGGTTTAACGCATCCGAAAAGGAGAAGTCCCTCTCCTTCCACTTTCCAAATTGCGCAATATGACAAGATTTGATAATCATAATTCCTCTCCCTGTAATAACCCTATACCGAGAAGAACAATCTTCTCCTTCTCTTCTTCCGTTAAGTTCTCACTCCCCATGACGCGCCGAAGAAACTCTCCCTTTAGGCTCTTCTCTTCCCGGTATTCTTCCTGCCGAAGAACAAGTCTGCACTCTTCTTTGATTTCCACATAGGAAAAACGGTCCTTTAATTGATTCTCCAGATAGCGAAGATTCCGCTCTCCCTCGGGACTTCTTTCTCCGCGTAAGATGATGCGGAGGCTGTCCTGCTCTTCCGCCTGTTCCGCGCGGAGTTCCGCTTCAATTCTGTCCAGTGTCGAAAGGGTATCCTCCTCTTCCGTGAGTTCCAGCGTAAGGATGCGGAAACGGCCTTCCTGAAGCGGTACAAAAGTACTCCTGCATTCTTTCCGCTCTTCCTCTATCTCGAGATACAGAAAGCCTTTCTCCCCTTCTTCATCAAAGCCTCTTCCTACGAGACAGCCGGGATAAGCATACTGCATACTCCCGACTCTCCCTTCTTCTCTTTTATGGATATGTCCTAAGGCAAGATAATCAATCGGGTAAGCGGAGAGTGCCTTTAGGGAAATGCGGTCTCCCTCTACAGGAAGTTTTTCTCCTCCCTCTCCGCTCCCTTCCGTAAACGCATACGGAACCGCCGTGCCATGCAGCATCAGGATATTGAAGTCTCCTTCTTTGAGATGGAAAAAGTTCTTCTCCCCTTCGGTATCGGCATGACTGTCTCCGCCTTCACCGTAAAATTCTACTCCGGAAAGCAGCAGATGCTCCTTCAGGCGATACTTCTTCCCTTCTTTTGAAAAGAGAAAAAGATTCTTCGGGAGATTCTCCTGAAAACGGAAAGTACTTTTTGTATCGTGATTTCCGCGTAAATAAAAAAAAGAAATCTCCGGATTCTTCCGAACGGAAGAAAGGAAGAAGTCCATTGCCGTGCGGGAAACCACCGCACTGTCAAAGAGATCTCCGGAAATGAGTACCGCCTGTACCTGTTTTTCCTTTGCAAAATCCAAGAGTCTGCTCCATGCCCGGAGAAGTCTCTGTCTTCGTTCCTCCGCTTCCTCTTTCGTAAAACGGGAGGAAAATGCCGCATCGAGATGCAGATCCGCCGTATGAATTAAACGCACCATAATCTTTTCCCTATAACTTTCTTGCTTGATTTCTTTCTTGCTTTCCTGTACTGCATTGATGCAAGCAAAGAAGAAAACCGTCCTTACTGCAACATGGCAACCGCGCGTTCCAAAATCCCCGTCATCTTCGCCATGGCAAGTCCATAATTACATATCGGAATCCCTTTTGCAAGGAAGTCCTGATACCGTGATTGTACTTCTCTTTCACTAAGCATACAAGCACCGCAGTGAATCATGAGTCTGACGCTCTTCTGTTCTTCTTCGAAGAGAAATCCTTTCCCTTCACTAAAAACAAAGCGGAGCTCTTTTCCGCTATAGTTTCTCAGCATCTTCGGAAGCTTCTCCGTTCCGATATCTCCACACTGCCTATGGTGCGTACAGCCTTCCGCAATATAGACGGTATCCCCGTCCTGTAAGTCGTCCAGTATACGGCAGCCCTCTAAGGCATAGGAGAGAAACCCTTTGTAGCGCGCCATCAGAATCGAAAAGGAGGTCAATGGCTGTTCCTTCGGTAATATCCGCTCCACTTCTTTAAAGGCCTGCGAATCAGTCACAACAAGTTTCCCTCTCCCTTGCAGGCTCTCCATCACCGTGCGGAGTTCTTCTACCTGTGTCACAATCGGAATCGCATGATAGTCGAGGAGATCACGGATTGCGAGCTGTTGCGGGAGAATGAGTCTTCCCTTCGGCGCGGATTCGTCAATCGGTGTCACCAGGATAACCCGGTCTCCCTTCGCCACGAGTCCGGAGAAAATACGCCTCTCTTCCCGCTCTTTCGGTAAGGCATTCCCGAGCGCTTCTTTGATTTCCCAGATTCCCGATAACTGCACGGAGGAGCAGAGGAAGACCCCTTTGATTCCGGGCAAACAATCTTCTGTTATGGGGAAATGCGTTTCTTCTGTTTTAAACGATTGCTTTTCTTTCATTCCATCCTTGAATCGCCGAAGCAGATTCGAAAGAAACTCCCGTTCCCGCTCAGGAAGACCATCCGACTTGGTAAGAACGAGAAAGGCCGGAATATGCTCTTTTTGAAGCATAGAAAGAAAGTCTCTCTCCTCTTTCGGCAAGAAGAAGGCGCCGCTTTCCCCGGAAAGTGCGGGATCTTTTGCACAGTGCTCTTTCCATTCGTCAAGAAAAACCTTCCCGGAAAGCACAATAAGGGCAATGTCCGTCTCGCGAATCACCTCTTGTGTTCGTTCAACGCGCATTGCCCCAAGCTCTCCTTCATCATCCAATCCTGCCGTATCCAGCAGAACGACCGGTCCCAGCGGAAGAATCTCCATCGTCTTTCTGACCGGATCTGTCGTCGTACCCGGAATATCCGAAACGAGGGAAACCGGCTGCCCCGCAATAGCATTCACGAGACTCGATTTCCCTGCGTTTCGTCTTCCGAAGAAGCCGATATGAACACGCTCACTTTGCGGTGTAGTCTGCAAACTCATAGTTCCTCCCTTAGCCAAAAAGTGTGCTTATCTTTATTTTACGGCTATCGCTACGGAGGACAATCTGAGCCCGTGGGTTCTTCGTTTTTGGTATTGTAAAAACTTAGAACCCCTACGTGGCGAGGTTAGCGAGAGCATGTCCTTCCGTACGATAGCCGTAAAATATAAGAAATATCATTCTTCTTGTTCTGTTGCACAGCAAAGTTAGAAGTAGAAATCCCTTTTGTTGGACTGATAGATGCTCTCGATATGCTCCCCGGCAATTCTGCTTCGGTTTGCGTTCGGAATCGTCTCCAATTCCTCCTCAATAAGCTCTTCTCCGCATTTTCTGGTTTCGGGGCTTGCATAGTCGGTAAGGTACTCCGCCAAAGTCATTAAAGCGTTCGGATGACAGCAGTTCTGAATCTGTCCGGACTTGCAAAGGGACATAAAGCGGTCGCCGGTTCTCCCTTCTCTATAGCAGGCGGTACAGAAAGACGGGATATAGCCGAGGTCCATAAGCCATTTCACCACCTCATCGAGGGTTCTCTGGTCGGAAACGTCAAACTGCTCCGTATCATGCGGTCTTTCTTTGTCCGTGTATCCGCCTACGGAAGTTCTGGACGCACCGGAAATCTGGGAAATCCCCATGGCGAGCGCTTTCTTCCGCACTTCTTCCGACTCTCTGGTCGAGATAATCATCCCGGTATAGGGTACGGCAATGCGAATGCAGGCAATGATTTTCGCAAAGATTTCATCATCAATTCCGTTGTCAAACTGGGTCGGATCAATGTCATCGGCCTTTTTCAGTCTCGGTACGGATATGGTGTGCGGGCCCACGCCGTGCACGGCTTCCAGGTGCTCCGCGTGCATCAGAAGTCCTGCGAACTCATAACGATACTTATCCAGTCCGAAGAGAACACCGATTCCCACATCATCGATTCCCCCTTCCATCGCCCTGTCCATCGCTTCCGTATGATACTTATAGTTGTGCTTCGGTCCGGTCGGATGTAAAGCCTCATACCCCTCTTTATGATAGGTTTCCTGGAAAAGAATATAGGTTCCGATACCGGCCTCTTTTAACTTCCGATAATTTTCCACTGTGGTTGCCGCAATATTGACATTGACTCTGCGAATATCTCCATTTTTATGATGAATGCTGTAAATGGTCTTGATACTCTCCAAAATATACTCTATCGGATTGTTAATCGGGTCTTCTCCGGCCTCAAGCGCAAGTCTCTTATGCCCCATGTCCTGCAAAGCGATAACCTCTTTTTTGATTTCTTCCTGCGTCAGCTTCCTTCTTCCAATCGTCTTGTTCTTCGCATGATAAGGACAGTACGTGCAGCCGTTTACACAGTAATTCGAGAGGTAGAGGGGGGCAAAAAGTACGATTCGGTTGCCGTAAAAGGCCTTCTTGATTTCCTCTGCGAGGGAAATCATCTTTTGATTCAAATCGGGAATCTCACACGCTAAAAGCACGGACGCCTCTCTGTGATTTAATCCGGCACAGTCCAGACTTCCGTCCGGCTTATATTTCGGTTTGGCTTTTTCTAATAGGGATTCGATATACGCCCGATCGTTTTTCTTCTCATCCGCAAAACGGAGCGTTTCCAGAATTTCCTCGTGGGAAATGAATTCTTCTGCTTCTAATGATTTTGGATTGTAAGTCATAATTCCTCCTTCTTTCGGTCTGAGTACCGATTCCGCAAAAGCCTCTTTTCAGCCATTGCAAATCAGGATACATCCCGCTCAGATACAGTAATCTTTTTAAATCAATATGTAATTTTCTTGACATCTCCCCGATCCACAAGAAGGTGGGCACCGACGGATTCCATCCTTCTCGAAAGACAGGCTCTGCACTGTGCAGACTCATCTCCGGTACAAATCTTGTTGTCATAGAGGAGATATTTCTTTCTGACCGCTGTCGGCGAAAGATTCGGCATAAGGACATTCGCTCCGGAGAGGATGCCCAGTTCCCGTCCCCGTTTATCGATGGTTCCCAGTGCAGTCGTCGCCGGAATCAGCATATTCGGGTGAATCAGGCGAAGAAGCGATAAGAGAAACAGGGTATCTTGCAATGTTCCCGCCGTCTCCTTCGCAAAGACTGTCGCGTGCTGCGGAATAAACGGGCCGATGCCGCACATATCCGGCTGAAATTCCTGAATAAAATACAGGTCTTTCGCCAGAGTCTTCGCGGTCTGATGAGGAGAACCCACCATAAAACCGCAACCCACCTGAAAGCCGATGTCCTTCAAATCTTGAAGACAACGCATCCTGTGCTCCCAGCTCAACTCCTTCGGGTGAAGGTACTGATAGTGTTCTTTGTCCGCCGTCTCATGGCGAAGAAGATAGCGGTCGGCTCCCGCGAGAAAATACTTTTCGTAAGATGCTCGAGACTTCTCTCCTATGGAAAGGGTTACGGCACAATCCGGAAATGCTTTCTTGATGGCCTGCACAATCTCAACAATCTTCTCATCCGTAAAATAGGGATCTTCCCCACCTTGCAGAACAAAAGTGCGAAATCCGAGGCGATAGCCTTCCTCACAGCAAGAAAGAATCTCTTCCTTGCTAAGCCTATAGCGCTCCACTTCCTGATTGCCCCGCTGTATTCCGCAGTAGTGGCAATTGTTCTTGCAATAGTTCGTAAATTCGATGAGCCCTCTTGTATAAACTCCCCGCCCGTAGTACTTCTCCGTGCATTCCCTTGCAAGCTGCCGGGCAAGTTCTTCGTCTTCCTCCGTCCGCTCCCGAAGAATCCTCTCAAAAGAGGATAGGCTTAAATGATGCTTTTCGGAAAGAAGGCGCAGGAGTTCGGAACTCGTTTTATCTTTTTCTTCGAAATAAGGAAGATATCCGACCTCGCTCTCAGACGGAAAAAGCTTCGAAGAAAAGTTCTTTCTACACTCCTGCATAGGCCGTCTTTACGCTGATTCCCGGAATGTTGCCAATCTTTCCGGCAAGAGCGGAAATCGTGTCATTCGGCGCATCCAGCGCAATGGACACAATGTGTACCTTCTTCTTTCCATAGGGCAGTCCCATTCTTCCCACAATGTAATCTCCATATTCATGAAGCAGTGCATTGAGTACATCTACGGAATCCCTGTCCTCTACGATAATCGCCATCACGGCAATTCTGCTCTCCTGTTCCATAAGCAAATCCTCCTTCCCTATCCGTTCCTGCAATCTTCCTCGGCTCCCGATTCCGGATGTCTCCCGATTTTGGATTACGTTCGCAATCCCGATTAGTTCATTTCCCGGCAATTTCCGTTATCGTATCCGCTTGTCACTCTCGGAAAACAGTAGAACGACAATGTATATTTTGTTATTATAGCATAATAGAAAGCGGATTATTCGATATATTTATAGGTATTATGTATACATTCTACTGTATCTGTTCCTTCTCGCATTATTTATTCAATTTTCGCAATAAACAATGATCTATAAGTCAGATGAGATACCGCACGCTTTGCGAGTGAACCTCGCTATGAATAGAAAAGCGGCGAACCCGAGAGTCCCGCTCCCGATTCGCCACTTTATTTCCTTTTTTTTCCAACTCTGACACGCTTTACTAAAAAAGCTTTACCATGAAAGTGATCCTTTGAATCCTCTACTCCGGAAGCTCTACCCAAAACTCCAAGGAATGCCCGAGCAGTTCCTGCGGTTCTACCCGAAATTCTTCCGCGAGTTCCTTTAAGCGCTTGTCAACCAGATACTCGTTCTTCTTTTCATAGTTCCTGAGCTTCTTCCCGTGCAGGAAAAACTCACTGATTCCATGCGCTTTTCCGCCTATTTTCCGCATCATACTGATAGAAGCCTCATTGTCCGCATCTACTCGTCCGCGAAACACACGTTCCCCCGTCCGTCTCTTTAATGCTTTCATAAGAAGCAGCAAACTTTCCGGCCCGATACCGTGTCCCTGATACTGCCTCTTCAAAGCAATGCAAAGCTCCCAAGGCTTAGCTTGCAGGTTTCTGATCCCGCAATATCCGAGAAATACGGAATTCAGATTGAAAATACTGTAATACGCTCTGTTCTTCATAAAAAAACTATCCCAGATCTTATCCAAAAAGCTTTCATCCGTAAAGGCCTCTTTAATAAAGGAGGAATCATCCT
>ERZ773250.1751-NODE-1751-length-10549-cov-13.561178_pt1 | contig 10549 bp, 20 predicted proteins | sample MGYA00511258_ERZ773250 | MGnify/ENA primary metagenome ERZ773250 (study PRJEB29015, sample SAMEA2738164) | human oral metagenome | biome: human oral; feature: human-associated habitat; material: saliva | place: China | collected 2187 ... | reverse complement strand
GATTAACATGCGCAAGAGTACAAGCTGATTCATTTGTAAGACATAGAGTATTCTCGTTCTTAATGGAGTCTACAAGATATTGTAATTATAACGATGGAAAGTTTGATGGTAAAATAACAGTAGTAGAACCAGTTGGGTGGGATGATTTTAGCGCAGTACAACAGAATTTATTCTTTGGAGCATGGAATTATTCTGAGGATAACTATATGACGTTAATTAAAACTGGTGTTAAACCTGAAGACGCAAGAGATGTACTCCCATTACAGCTTAAAACAGAACTTATAATGACAGGCGCAGAATCACAATGGGAAGAGTTTTTTAAGCTAAGAATATCAGAACACGCACACCCTGATGCAAAGTATATAGCAGAACAAATAAAAGAACAACTATGAAAAAGATAATTGAAACTATAAAGTCTTTGTTTTCTAACAAAAAGCATTCTTGTTATGTTGATTATGCTATTAAAATTAACACAGTGTATAGTGTAATAATGAATCAAGTTCGTTTATTTAATATTAAGTGTTATAATTATTTGTTTAGTATAATTCCTACAGAAGATAATATAATAATAAAATGCCAGATTAGTAATAGAGTATATAATTCATTAACTTTAAGTTTATTACATTGTAGTATGTTAGAACAAGAAGAATTGATTAGTTATATTAGCAAACAATTAGAAGCTTTAATTAAGGAAACAAAACATAGTTTTAATTGTTATAAAACAGGTAAAAATGAAAAAGATAATTAAAACTCTGGCCGGCTCACTAAGTTGGTTGACTAAGAGTAATAGACCAAAGCATATCAAGTTTGGATTTTATGCTGGTCTATGTGGAACAATATTTGCTGCAATCGGGGCAGGTTTAGCAGCAGAGTATAAAGATAAGCAATACGGTAACGTATTTGATTGGCTTGATGTAACAGCAACTGTAGTAGGAGGCATGTTTGGACAAGCAGCACAGCTGTTGTTAATGTTAGGAATGTATAAGATATTTAAGTAATATAAACCCAGGGTGATTAAGTTCATTCTGGGTTTTATTTTGCCTATAAGGGAGAACCCTTTTCTTTCTTTATATATTTCTTTCTTTTAGGAGAGGGTTTAGCTAAGCTTATATAGACTATATAAACTATATATACTTACTGTACCCTAATCTCTTTTCTTGCTTACTTCTTTTCTCTATTAGAATACATGTTTGACGACACGAGTGGCATAATTATCACAAATGAGCTCATACAAGCCTCTGTAAGCCCTTATAATCATTAAGGTGGATAAGTTATCCAGAACGTCTATTATAACGCGTCATAGAGCCTGTAAATAGCCTTAAATCGAATGTAGTATATTTCTCCTATAAAAAATATTTTTTATTTTATTTTTTATATTAAAGACGTATTGTGTGTGTAGAAACGAGAAATGTATAAATTTTTTTATTATTTTAAAGTTATATTGTGCGTATAAAAATGCGAAACAGCAATAAATCAGACCCCTATATCCTCTATCGGTAGGAAAGACCCCCCTACACGAAATGCACAACGTTTGTGCGTGGGTAAATGGGCAAAAGTGTTATGGTAATTAAGAAAGTTAAAGATTTCAGCGCAAAGCGTCCGTTTTGTGTCGTTTCAGACACAAAAGGAGATAACCCGCTATTAGCTGGGTCATTTGTCAATTCGACTGGTGATTATGTTACCACGTTCGACATTTCACGAGTGTGTCCTAAGCATTTTGCCGACGAGGATAATGTAGACTTAGAGGCTGCTTTTGCAGACTTTAAGAAGTTAGTTAAAGAAAATAAAGACAAATTCGTTTGTCTTGATTTTTCTGTAAACGAATTATCTAACGGCGTTTGCGACCGTGTGTTAATTGTATCTACTAACCGAGAAATGACGGTTAGACGCGTGTTATCATTATTGCCACGTGAAGAAACATTAATAAGCGTTAAGTCTAACTTTGCAACGGCTGTTAGCAAAGGACGCTACAAGTTACTTACAGCGTCATCGCAAATTGATGCTGATGACGAAACGGAAGGTCAGGGTGAGGAGGTTTAACCTCCCACCCTTTTTTTAATTATTCATAACACTGATTAGAAATAGAAAAGGTTAATATATAGCTTTTTACTATAAATATTCTTATACACATAAGAGTATTTCATAAAAAGGAGAATAATCCATCTTGATGAAGGCAAGCCAAGAATGCGCTTATTAAGCGTATCCTTATCCACATATTAAACATAATGCACTATGTATAGTATGGATGGGACACTATTTTTACAGAATAGTGCAAATACTACGTTACTACATAGCATGCGATGTAATAAATTAGTAGTTAGATTTAGGTAGTATGGAAGCTCACGTATTACCTAAATCCCTAACCTTGGTAAATCATGGAGCTTCATGTATACTGAAGTGCAAATCAGTATTTTAACGCTACATAGTAGCTGTTAGGCGCTCATCTGTAACGGAGAAACGTATGTTAATACAACATGCGGCTGGTTCGACTCCAGGAGCGCCTTCTATTATTTAAAACAAAAAGTTATGGAAAAGATTAAAGACCAAGAAAATCGACTCTACATGTTATTAGCGTTGATTACAGCATTCTTTGCAGGAGTGTTATTTGTGCTTATCGTTGTTATTGGTATTGGTAAATGCCATATAATCAATGATTTAGAGTATGCTAACTACAAAACTCTCGAATACAAAGAGAGTTTATGTAATGCATACTACAACTATTTCAACAATGCTGAAGCTATGTTGGATAGTGTAAAAATCGAGGATTCCCCATACATAGAGTCAGATACAGGCTCTAAGTATTTAAACAGTGTTAAAACCGTTAAAGGTCTTTTAGACCAAGAGGAGAATTGTGATAAATATTAACAGAGAGCTACCAGCTGTAAAGAGGTAGCAAAGAAAAAGACAAGATGGAGAGTCTCTGTACTTCAGTTCTATAACCATCATTTGTTGTTAGCCCCTGTGTGAATAATAGTAGCACTTATAGGAACTGTCTGGAGTGATCACGAAAGTGGTAATAATGCACATTAAATTAAATCCTTGTGCAAGGTAAATGTATGGAAGATTTCATTATCTTTTCAAACGTTAATGAAGGACGTACATTAGTACGTAAATCTGCAGTTGTAAGTGTTCATGAATACAACGAAGACGATGATCTCGAAGTTATTATCTCAACAAGTGATGGTGATGAGTTCGGTACAACTGAATCATTCGATTCTATCATCTCAAAACTCACAAAGTAATGGGACAGAGTAATTATGAAGAGTTCTTGAAGGCAGCTGATGCAGCCGCAAGAAAGGTGCATAGTTCAAAAGCTAAACACCAAGTAGTTAATCATGTATGGAGTTCTGAAAAGAACAAGTATGTGAAAGTGAAGCATTATCGTGCAAAGTCAGCAATGACAAAGCGTGAAGAGCGTGAGTTCTTTGGTCATCCATTCGTATTCAAGAAGAACATTGTGTTAGTCAACAAGGAAGATGTAACTCTGCTATTTGACAAGAATTGGCAGCTTTGTGAACTCTTTCCTATACGTGAAGATACAAAGGAGTTTCTCGATGAACATCGTGGTCAACCTTATGGATTGTTTTGAACATGAATAGGTTTGAATACAAAGATTGCAAAATGCTTAAACGTATGGGGTTTAACCACGATACGAGTAATTATTTTGTAAAGGGAGTACGTGTTATTGGCGCTGTTCCATCAAATTGGAATGATAACGGTGACGATTACGTATCATTACCGAATGTTGCACAAGCTATTGTATTCTTATATAAGAAAAAAGGCATTTTTGTGAATTGCGATTTACACATTGGTAGTAATGGGAATATAGTTGGATTTAAAACAACTATAACCTATACAAAAAATGGGTTTATCACATACAAACATAACTCGTATGAGATTCATGAAACAATCGCTAACGCTTTGTGTGCTGGTGTGAAAAATGTTCTGGAAGCTTTAAATAAGCTTTAATATGATTAAGCAAAAAGTAACAGAATATACCTCTCATTTCTTAGTAGAGACAAGATTAACTTTTACTAAGAAAGAAGCAGAAGCTTTTTATTTAGATAAAAATCTAAAGAGAAAAATAAATGCTATAATTAATCGCTATAAGCGAGAAAACATGGAAAAACGTAATTATTCTTCAATTGTATATAGACTTAAAGATATAAAAGATTTATCTTCGACATACATATGTGGTATAGTATTTCATGTTTATTATAACATTGCTTATCTTGATAGAAAGTATATCATCCTGAATAAGCAAAAAGCTTTTGCTGAAGAAATTAAAGCAAAAATCAAAGCAAGTATAGATGCTTAGTTCTGTACAAAGTAATAAATTTTAAAACATTATCAAAATGAATATTTTAAAGTTAACAAAGAGTGGAATTGTAGTGGTAACAAAGGTTGGAATTGGTGTAGCACTATCTAACAAAGTGGCAAACAAAGGATCATATCACATTCGTGTAATTACAGAACAGTGTGATAAGATTGAAAGTTGTGAGATCTGTGATAACGACATGGATCCAGGCAGCAAGGATTACCCAAAGATGGTCAAGGTGACATCTGTTGCATTCAAAGAGGCTGATGCAAATTATGTGAGTACATTTGCAAAATCACAGGAGAATGTGTTAACAGAGGTTTTGGAAGCAGAAGCTGCAAACCTTAAGATTGAGAGAGCATCTGAAATCAACGATAAGGTATTTGAAGCGATGCTTGATACTTCATATGAATCTTCAGAAGATGAGGAAAACTAAGGTCCATATAAAAAACCAACAGCATCAACAGCGGAAAGACAAATCCGCTGTAGATGAGGTTGGGAATAAGAGATTTCGGTTATTCTTCAAGTCTGGAGGAGCAAGTATTCTTATAGCTAAAGGATTAACAAAGAATGAGGTTTATATTCTAACTAAACAGTTTGAAAATAACCTCAAGAATTACGATTCTAAGCTCGAAGGAGTTTGGCTAAGCGTAAAATAAGCAAATGTAAGTGCTTGTCTTACATAATATTTAAAACATTATCAAAATGATTCCAAGTTACAATAAACCAAGTAACAATGATGGATTTGAGAAAGTCTTATTCATCTTATTTATAGCTATGCTGTTCTTCGGCATTGCTGTAAAGTGTAGTGCACAGAAAGTGCAACAGAAAGCTGTGTATGACACAGTAATGTGTGATCAAGCTTGTATTCAGAAGTATGTACAGATTCCTAACGAAAAGACAGGAAAAGTACGTATCTTTGCTGTTTATAAGGATTCTAAGCACAATGTAAATGAGCTTATTAACGTGTCAGAAAGTACATTTGATTACATTCAGACATGTAAAACCTATGGAATTCCTGCCCAATTAGGTATTAAGCTCAGAAACGGTGCTATCCAGAGTATTATTCGCATTAAGACATTAATAACTGTAAGGCGATGAACGATGGAATAAAAAAAGGAGTAGTGGTGTACCGTAAGAACATTTACGGTCACCTCTACAATATGTTTCTTGTTGAAGGTACACGTGGAAATACTTTTAAAGCTAAAAATACATTAGGCAAGAAAACAATATTAGAAAGAAATGATTTTTATCCAGTAAAAACTCCAAGTTTGAGAGTGTCAAAAGAGGAGATGGATAAGATTATAGCTGGCATCAGAGTTCTTAACCATAATATTACACAATCATGGATTGATGTAGTTGAAGGATTTAAGAACAACGAATTTCAGATTGTAAGACTAACGCATGCTAATAGACGCGTATATGTAATATTAGAGAACATTGAAAGATCTATCAAGAAAAAGATAGTTAAAGAAAGCGCAAATGGAACTCTAATTAAGCAAATACTGTCAATTAGATACACCATTTGGGACAAAATATTTGAATGAAAATCCCAAAGCCAGGCCAATTTTGCACTATAAACAATGTAGTTTACAGGGCTTATAAGGCAAAAGACGGCTGTAAAGGATGCGCTTTCAACAACCTGTTTTCATGTTTAGGCATAATAGATGGGAAAACTGGTAGAGCTAAAATGGACTGTAAGTATAGCCATATAATCTTTAAAAAAGTATGAAGTCAATAAAACTGTCATCAGCTATAAGAATAATCACTTCAATGTTGATTTTGTGTTCGATAGAAAACGGTACGATCAAAAGCGAATATAATACAGCTTTAATCATATTGTGTTTTATCGAATTAGTAATGGATACTTGTTATCTTGTGATAAGCTTAAGTATCAAAGAATAATCCCAAAGTGTAGAGTGTTAGTATCAAACTAATGCTCTACATATACATTTAATGCAACCTACGCCTCCGAAGTACAAGGAGAGTACGACTGGTCCCAAGTCCAGGATGAAAGATGCAGAGGGGATGTACATTTAAGTGCACGCTTATCAAGAGCGCGATGCTGAGTATCGAAAACTCCGTGCACTACCAAACTTTTTGTTTTTATATAATTGTTATTTTGTTCGATTAAATGAGTGTTGTGAAACACTATCCCATTCATTTTTTGATTTGGAATATCATAATTGAAGTTTAGTTAGACACAAATGGTAATAGCGATTATCAAAAAGACACACTTACTTGTGAAAGTAGGTATGTTTTGGCTTTATAGCTTAATTGGTGAGAGCGCCCCGCTTTGGTGGGGAGGTATAGGGTCAGAGCCTATTAAAGCCACACACAGGTTGATAGGCATAAATTATAAATTGTGATTTGCAGTATGCATGGTCTGTGAAGATAGTGCATATCATGGCCTATTCGTCTATCGGTTAGGACACAAGATTTTCATTCTTGTAAGAGTGGTTCGACTCCGCTATAGGCTACTATAAGTTTTTTCCAAGTTCTTTAAAAACTGGGCAATTAATTTATGTTAAATCCAATAAAACATTATCAAAATGGAAAAATGGATTAAAGGGTTTTTGGCAGCATCATTTATGCTGTTTGCAGCCACCCTTGGCTTAACTGCCTTAACAAGCTGCAATCATGAGAGTGGCAACAGGAAAATCAAGAATTCAGATTCTGCTTTTGTGGTTGGAATTGTTGAAAAGTACTGTCACCCAGAAATGTCTAATGTTGATGAGGCTGTAATGCTTCAGCAACAGATGTCAATGGATGCTGACTATGAACGTGTGTTTATCAACATGCCGCCGAAAACATTAGAGGCAGTAGTTCACGTAATGACGCACAAGAATAACACATCCACATTTACGATCAAAGATATTGCTCAAGAGTATTTATCAAGCCAGAAAGTATATGACAATCTGCCTGATAATGAGCAAGAATCCGATGTGGTCTCGAAACCAAAAGTGCTTGACGAACCCGATAGTATAGGAGGAGGAAAGTAGTATGGAGACAAGAGCTATCGTGATTCTTTATGAGGGAATCAAAATTCCTGAAAAAATGTTGATGAAACTTGCTCAGATTCTTCGTAAGGAGAAGATCGCAAGTGATCGTGACATCAATATTTCAGAGCTTGATCAGAGTGACATTTCAAAGACTTTAGCGAAAGCTAAAGCTGCAGAATCTATTACATTTAAGTATGTAGTAGAGAAAGATCCTACTGAACAGGCTATGATCTACCTGAAAGGTTATTTCGGTGACGAGATCTGGATGAATCCAGTATTGTTTGGAGTTAACCTTATGGGTGTAAAAACCTCTCTTACCGAAGAGGGTAAAACTGCTCTACGCATATTGTGTAGAGATAACATCTCTTCAGATGTTTCTATGAAGTACAACTTTACAACAGCTCACTTGACAGCTATTAAAGCCGTCGTAACATCAATGTAATGAAACACTATGATGATCACCATATGGTGGTAGAGAAAGAGAGTAAAAGAACAGAGCGTGCAAGACATATTAATGCAAGACCATACAAACGTTCTAAGTACAAACATAAAAACTACGAAGAAGATGTATAAGGTAGAACTTTGGAGCCGTAATTCTCATGGTAACAAAAAAGACCTGATTTCAACATCTTTGTATCCTACAAAGGAAGAAGCTGATGCTGCGAGAATAGTCTTAATAAGACTATCTCGTGGCAGAACATTCGTCCCAATAGATACAGAATGTGTGAAATTAGGCAGGCCAGAAGTGGCTATTTTCAACGAAACTAACTATATTGTTTGTTAGAATCGTTTAACATAATATTAATTTTTAAAATCATTATCAAAATGGCAAAAGAAACAAAGAAACCAGCAAGCACTGCAGTAGCAGTAACAGAAGACAACGTGATGGAGCAGATCAAGAATGGCAATATCTTGGCTGAAGCTAACGTCAAAGCAGCTATTGAAGAGATTCAGAAGCAGAAGGACGAGAAGCAGAAGAAAGAAGCTATGGATATGATCTGTAGAGCTAAGTATCTGAACAACAAGGCTCTTCTTGAGCTTCGTGCACGTCGTCGTGAAGAGAAGAACAACAAGGAATATCTCACTGAAACGAAGAATATCCTTGATGAGGTGCTTGGCGGTAAGATTACTCCTATAGAGTACAAGAAGAAGTGTGAAGATCTGCGCGAAGAATTCCGTAAGAAGAACCGCGAAAGCGATAATCAGCTTCGTGAAGAGATGCAGGAGTTGCGAGAGAGCTTTGAAGGCCGCTGGCAGTATTGGTGGGATTAATTATCCTACGAGTACACATTAGCGTTGAATTAGCAGAGTCTTAGAACCAGTCTAATGGAGACTACAGATAGTTTAAAAGGATTAGTCCGGCAGTGACATAATTAAGAAAACACCATCAGTGAATTAACACTGACACGAGAGCCTTTGAGCCATGTGCAACGCAAACTGCGAGGACACGCTGTATAATATGTCCAGTTATGATCAAACAATTACAGTATGCGAACCATCGAGTCGGTGCTCCTATTAAGAAATCCTCATGGGTGAGGTAAATAGACACTGTACTGTGTATCAAGAAGCAGATACATGCGAATTATACGAGAGTCTTGAACCAGTTATATGAAACATATTTGTAAGAAGCTTATAAATGCGTTTTAAAGCGTTTAAACAAGTCAAGTGGATTAGCTACCCACAAGATGCGTTAGAACGTCTTAGAACGCACGTAAATAGCTTTATTCAGGATCTTTGGGATTGATCACCTAAGGGTTCACTAAGAAAGAAGCATATCCGTATGAGGTATACGACCAAGACGCGGGTTCGAATCCCGCCAGCTCCACTATAAACATATAGAGAGGAGGAGAATCTTGTAAGGGGACTCTTAATAGAGCAGTACGTAGATCAACCCTCCTACAATGGGGCTGTATGGTTTTGATTGGCGTGGAAGTAAATACACCTATTCAGTTAGGAAGGATACTGTATAAATTCAAATGGCAACTTTAACGTTGTTGACTATACTTGCGTAGCGTAAGTAATAAGTCAGGTGGATGCGAAACCTACCAAAGTGGTTTAGATTCGGGAGAGCGCTGGTAATTTAATATTAACAACGGTTTTGTACTACTTTAATTGTGGGTTCGATTCCCACCTCTCCCACGATTATGAAGACAGGATATAAAGAGATGCTCCGTAACAGATTACCTGATTACGTTGATTTGGCACTAAAATGGTGTAAAGTCAAAGAGCTTTGGATTAACCATGTCTATGATTCTCAGATAAATATATACGCAGATAAACAAGAGCGTTACAATGCTACACGCATAGCTCTTGGAATATCATCAAAACAGCGTATATTTAAGTTTGAGGATAGTATAGATTGGGTTTGGATTTCTGAAGAAGAAAAAGAAAGATTGGTACCAGCTATAGGTTGGATCAACTTCTTTAAAGTCTATTATCCATTTATTGAAAACAAATGGAGAATAAATCTCTCGTTAGGTAGAACGGAACAAAGTTTTATTGAAGAACTGTCTTCTGGATACCTAAAAACAGTCAATGATTCTATAAGGAATAAATTGGCAGTTTTTATTACTAATTATTTGAAAAAATGATTATGTATTTTCCACGTACCAAAAAGATTTATCTTGCTCAAAACGTAGGATGGGATTGGAAAGTCGTTTGTTACAAAAAAGGATGTTATAACTTTGCATACAAATGGAATGTTGTAATACCTTCTAAATTTCATCATTTGAAGAAAAACGACGACGTTGTAAATCTATTAGGTTGGATTCATGAAAACATCGTAATGAAGTTAGAAGATTTAACGTATATTACACTTAATGTATTGATACGAATATCAACGGGTCTTTTAAATAAATGCGATATTGACACGGAAACAAAGATAGAATTGCATTATATAATCGTTTCTCAATTGAGAATCAGAAAATCCTACTTAATTAGTGAAGATTTACCTTTTTAGCTATAGATCATTGGGTTGGTCTATAGCTCCTATTGTGGTCAAGCTATATCCACGATGCGAGTGACACGCTTATAAATAGCTCTATTTGTTTTGAAAAATCCACGTATTACCCCAGAGGAAGTGGAGATTATCAAAAGCGCGCAAGCTGGTAATATATCAGCTTTTAATAAACTTTTTCATCGCTACAAGGGATTCGTTGATACAATCCTATACTACTATCTTAAAGATATGGATGAAGCAAAGGATATAACTAATATTGTATTCTTAAAA
>ERZ773250.1747-NODE-1747-length-10559-cov-5.531321_pt1 | contig 10559 bp, 8 predicted proteins | sample MGYA00511258_ERZ773250 | MGnify/ENA primary metagenome ERZ773250 (study PRJEB29015, sample SAMEA2738164) | human oral metagenome | biome: human oral; feature: human-associated habitat; material: saliva | place: China | collected 2187 ... | reverse complement strand
ATTTCTTCTTTCTATCTTTTCTCTCCCAGAAAAAACGATTGAGAATATAGATAACTCGTTCGCTAGGATAGGTAGCAATTTTGTCATTTACAGCTGCAGTCAGTTCTTCATGATATGCTTTTCCTACGGCAACATAATCTGACTGCATGTCTACAACTAATAAATAGTCTGCCATTTTATTCCTCTATTTTCCAGTTGATCCAAATCCACCTGTTCGAACACCATCCGCCTCATCTCCATCTGCAATTAAGAAAGGAGCAAAGACAGCCTGGACAACACGTTCCCCAACTTCAAGAACCGCTTCCTGGTCAGTAATATTCTTCATCTGCGCAAAAATATGTCCCTCATTCCCAGGATTTCCATAATAATCCCCATCAATGACCCCCACAGAGTTGATCAAGACCAAGCCCTTCTTGCGAGGGTTTGATGAACGGTCATAGAGATAGAGCACTTCTGTCGGCTGCATGTAGGCCTTAACACCTGTCGGAACCAAGACAATCTCTCCTGGCGCAATAACAGTGCGTTCCGCAACCTTTAAATCATAGCCAGCCGCATGAGCTGTCTCACGCTTCGGTAGTAAATTTTCATCTATAAAACTCGAAACCAATTCAAAACCACGAATTTTCATATTTTTCTCTTTTCTATAATCATTTATTCTAGGCTATTTTATCTTATTTATTCGAAAAAAGCACGAAAAAAGAGCACACAACAGTTATAGGCGATACGATAATTTACACTGTTTCACAATACGTTGAAATTTAGAGCTTTAAAGCGAGAGCAAAGTTGACTTTTTACATCGTTTTACAGACATTTACGACATTTTTGCCCCTTTTTTGCCCCTTTTAAAACAAAAAACACTAGTGGGGGCTAGTGTTTGAAAGTAGGTAGATAGATTTAAGAATATCTATCTATATTATACCACATTTTGTTTTGGAGCAAACAAAAAACCGCAAGCCTGAGCCTGCGGTTACAATTCGAACAATATTTTAGAAATTTTCCTTTCTATTTTTAAAAAATTATTTTGTAGTAATCAAGCCGTCTGGCTCAACATTGAAGCTTTCTTTTTCGGCCAAGCGACCGTCTTCAAGCATGAGGTAGTATCCGCCGTTGTAAGGCACAAATGCGTTCGATACCATGTCCCCATTTTCAGAATTGAGGTAATACCATCTTTCGTAGTATTTAACCCATCCAGTCTGCATAGAGCCATCACGATTGAAGTAATACCATTTCCCGTTGATCTTCTTCCAGGATGTGGCCATGTAGCCATCCTTGTCAAACCAATACCATTTACCGTCTGTGTGCTTGAGCCAGCGTTCAGAATACATATATCCACGGCTATCGAAGTAGAACCATGACTTGTTCTCTTCAATGTACTCAAATTGGTCTTTTGGATAAGAGCCGTTAACACGAACGAACCAGTAACCATTATCGTCATTTTGCCAACCAGTTTTTACTTCTTCAGCAGCTGCAGATGGATTAGTCAAGCGATACACATAATAGTAAGGTCGTCCAGCATAGAGCCAGATGTCGTCATGATCGTTCACTGTGATGCCGTCGAAACGATAGTTACAGTGGATAATGTTATCACTATCCACGAAAATACCAGTATGGCCACCTGCACCGCTAGAATATCCACGGCGTCCCCAAATGAAGACGTCTCCACGCCGAGCATCCCATGGAGTGTTCTCAGCGATGAGCTCATATCCGTTCTTTTTGAGCCAATCATGTTCATACTCAGTATTGACTGCCCATCCAGCTGATACGGCTCCAGCGCTTGTCAGAGCATAGTAGATTGAACTTGAGCAATCATAAGAGTCAGGCCCATTGCGGTCATCCATACTATAAGATACTTGCCCTTCTCGAGCACGCATCCAAGCAATAGCTGTTTCAAGATTTAGTCCCATACTTACTGCTCCTTCCACGCATCATTCATCTGCTTGACTGCAGATTCAATGAATGTATTTAAGTCCTTGGTAGTCATATTGATATTGTACTTAGTAAGCTCGGCACGGATTTTAGTTTGCGCCTGTTCCAATTTCTCTTGGTCTCTATAGCCGGTCACAGCTGATACCTGTTCAACTGCATTTACTGCGTTCTTAGCAAGGATTTCAACAATCTTGATTGTCTTTTCTCCGCCTTTTTTGATAAGGAAATCCTTAATGGCTTTGACTGCGATGCCTGCCAAAATGACAAGGATGCTGATTGCTCCGTTTGTGATGATTTCAGTAATTTGTTGCATTTGTGTTTTCCTCCGCAATTTCTAAATTTAAGTATTTGTTAAATAAGGCGTCGATGCGCCCATTGCCTCCGAGTTTCTTGTAACTTGAGTGCATCTTATGGATAATATCCGACTCGTGAACGCTTGTATATCCACGCTTGAGTGCGACTGTAATATCACGCTCAAGCCGTAGATACATAGTAGCTAGATGCGCTTCATCATGTACTGCTAGCTTGTTGTTGATCTCGGTTATATTTTGCTTGTTCTCCTCGCCAATAGCATGGATAGTGTTCAATTCGCCTTTTAGTTCATTAAATTGCTCTTTATTAAGATGTCCAGCTTTACTGGCTCGCATACCGAACCAACCAGTAGCGACAACTCCGATTGTAGGAGCAAGCTGAGTGATAGCGTGGATTGCTTTTTCAAAAATTTCAGACCATGGCATAAAATCCTCCCTAATCAATCCGTGGCATGATCATCGTAAGAACGCCCTGTTGTAACATGTCGGAGACTGTCTGACCCTTATATGTATAACCTTCTGACTTCTGCATTTGTAATTTAAAGATTGTCATCTTGTTTTTCGGCCACTTAGCATTCGTGTCGAATGGATAACCCATTGAAACAATACTCCCGTCAGTATACCTTACTCCTGGCAATAAATGAGGGAGTAGATTTGCTATTTCGTCATACAAATCTTGTCTCATACCACCGTCTGTTGAAATGGCCATCAAAATCATTATATTTGTCAATTTTTCAATGCGTTCAACAGCTTCTTTATTCTCTTCTGTTTTTTGGGACGCATTTGCAACTTTCTGCTGCATACTTGCAATCGCTCCTGCTGGGTCTAGCTCTGCGATGACAACTTTCTTTACTGCTTCGATCAAACTTTCGTCACTTTCTGCCATCCGGTCTCCATCCAATACACGGTCGTATGCTGTGTAAGGGTTCTGACACCGAATAGCCACGAAGGTTTTGCCAGGTTCTCTTAAATACTTATTAACCAGCTGAAATTCCATTATTTTTCCTCCTCAGAAATTTGTTTTTCAAACTGTTCTAACAGTTCATCAATCAGGATAGATTCATCCATAGTTAAATCTTCTTCACATTCGGTTAACCAAGCAAAGAACGTCTTATATTGCTCTTCATATTCACCCGCATAAAAAACAGCTTCTTCCTGTGATAGTTCGTTCAATTGGTGATTTACATTTTCGTAAGACTCGCCATCCTGCAATTGAATATTGCCATTTTCGTCTGTCGCAAAAGAGCCTCCATCGTTGATAATGGCAACTTTTTTCAAAATTTCTTGCTCGTCTTGATAGTATTCTTCAATTTTTGCAAGGATGTGTTTGTAAAACTTGACTTTTCCTCGATTAACTTTCATGTTTTGGATATGTAGTTTCTCCAAAACACACTTAATCGTCAGCAAATCTTTATTTTGTAGTTTTAATTGCATTTATTTTATCCTCTTGTTGTAATTTCTATACGCCCGTCTGCGTAAAATCGTAATTCTTGACGACGTGTCCCTTTTGCTCTAAAACCAGAAAAATTTACATTGTTTGTAGTTCCAACGACATGTTCTAAAGAGACACTTTGCGAAGTCTTTATCCCAATCAGTAAAGAGAATCCAGATTGTATTGATAAGCTTTCTTCATACGGATTTATTTCAAAGAATGAACTGCTATTGTATCCAGAAAAACTTATACCTTGATCGTTAGGCAAGGTGATAGCGAAGCCAGATTTATGCTTATTGTCATGGATAGAAGAAAAAGCAGATTGTCCAATACTTGCTATAAATTTTCTATTTTTAAAAAAATGAATTCCATTCTTACTAAAACTAGTTGCAGTGTTGTCGGAGCTTCGATTAAACATAATCGAGGAATCTTCGTTGTTGAGTGTAAAAACTCCTGTTTGAAGATTAAGAGTTGTTGAGCCATTTTGACTGATTAGTGTCTTACCTACCAGCCAATCAATAATCGCATTTTCAATCTTTCCTCTCAAGAATGTTGCATCCAATCCAACAATCTTATTCGCATTAAGATTGATGATGTTGACGTTGGCTGCATTTAGCGTTCCGGTTGTGATTTTATCAGCTAGGACACTCTCAATCATGGCGGATTTTATAACCGCGTTATCAATCAAAGTTTCTCCAGTTATATGAAACGATTTTCCTATTAATCGATTTCTACCATCAGCGCCCAGATTGATTCCAGAAATGATATCTCCAGCTGAATTAATATTTTTAACCGCCCATGAGCCCGCGAGCTGAGTCATTTTAGTCTGCGTCGCTTCAAGCGTCTTGTCTGTCTCAAGAGTCGCATCTTCTGGAGCTGGTTGCCAGCGACGGTCAGTCGTTCCTTCGTAGAAATCAAGCTCTGTCATGAAGAAGCCACCCCATTTGTTAGGATTGTTACGGTCGTATTCGAATTGCAGATAACATTCATCAAATTCACCGACATTAAATGTAATGGATTTCTTGACTGTTTTTGTGTTATCAAAAACGGGTCCGTCAACCCACCGAGACTGGCCGTTGAATATCAGTAACCTCTGTTGGTAATCTGCGACAGAACCTTTTACGCGTTCACCAATATAAATCCTAAAATATTTCGAGTTATTATCGAATCCTAAAACATTCAATGTATAATCAGTATTTCGCTTAACAATAAACCGTGGGCTTTTCACAACGGCGCCTGGTCGCAATTCAAACATGCGCTTCTGTCCGTTAAAGTAGAAACTATGAGCCGTAAAACTCAAACGACCATTCGCTTCTGTCCAATATTTCAGACCGTCATCTGCTCTCGAATTTCGGAGAACATTCGGACCGCCAACCGTCGAATACTTGGCCACCTCAACCTGAAATAGTTGATTGGTCAAAGCCATGCGAGCGACCTTATTCGAAATGTCATTCTCGTTGCTACCGATAATTCTCTCATAGAGTTTGCTTGTTTCTTGTACACGCTGAAAATCCACAAGATTAGCTTTGCCATCCACTCTAGTACTCAGGCTTGCGAATCTACCATCTACAGATTGTTTGTAGTCAGCAAATTGTAAATCCAATTGTTTTTTCGCTTGCTCGCTAATCTTCTGAGTTTCCTTTATAAGTAAAGCATTTGCTCCAGCTTTAGCTAAAGCAGTTGTGGCTTCACTCTCAACTTTCTGGATGCTTTTGTTTATAGCTTCAGCTTTCTTGTCGAATTCTACATTGAATTTTTCTTTATCAAATCTTGTAGGTTCGATAACCCATTCCGAGCCACTCCAAAAATAAAGTTCTGTCTCGTCCCCAGCAGTCAAAAAGAGGCGGTCGCCTTTCTTGATTGTTCCTGGAGGATTGTCTAAAGGTTTTTTATCACCAAAATAATTCGTGTTTTTACCTTCAGCCGATACCAAAGCCCTGGTTGCTGTTTCGATTGCTTTCGAACTTTCGTTTTTTGAATCTGATACAGAACGAGATAAAACGCTCATCTCTGAAGAGTATCTTTGAACAGAACCAATATCATTGCAAACAACTTTTCTTTTTATCAACTTGCCAGATACATCATAATTGCTTTCTAACGAAACAATACGAACTCGTTTACGAATTCCCAATGTTTCATTAATCGCCATGATGTAATCTCCAATTTTAGGAGTCGAGGTTTTATAACCTGCAGCAGATAAATCTTCCATATCGATTGCGATTGAGATTTTATAAGAATTATCTACATTTTGTTTTAATCGTTCTAAAAGCTTGCCGGTTTCTTTGTATCGCTCATCGACAACTGGCTCCGCTTCAATCCGTCCATATATTTTAGCTAATGAACTTTCGTATTCGGATTCATATCGACCTTTCGTCCGATCTGTTTCGTCTTTCCACGCACCAAAACCTTTTTGGTAAGTTACAAAGCTGTTGATGTCTTTTTCAATGGTAATTTCGTTCATATTGAAATTTTTACGAACGAGTGTAGATTGGTCCGATCCGATTGATTTCCTAATACGAACAAGATGGCCACTTACTAAAAATTCAACGCCTGCAGTTTTAATAATGTCATTAAAAAGAGAAAGTCGTGACTTACAACCAAAATCACTTTTACGAATCGACTTCACATCAACATCAAGATCAAATTTGTAACCGCTATTTTTGAAAATAGCTTCAAGGTAATATCTAAGAGAATATGTTCCATCAAGCACTTCATACATCGATGACTTAGCCATATCATAAAAGAATTGGTGGACTGCGTCAAATTCGACTTCGATTTGTTTCCCTGTATCAATGGGTTTAACGTAAACGATGCGGTAATATTCATCATTTAATCGAAAACGCCAACCTCTGTCAATGTTCTTTAAAACATCATCATTCGTGTAGATCGTTCCCTTTACAGATAATTCACCATTCACCGATTGAACCGTCGAAAAACCAACTTGAGCACTTCTTTCAATCTGCTGAGAGTCTAAAAATGTAATCAATCTATCACCTCCTTACTTATACAATTCTTTGAAGCCTAATATTTTGACCGTTCCACGAAAATCTGTTGAAAAACTGACTTGTTTCCGCGGATTCGGACGAATGATAAAATACTCATAATTAGTCCGATTGTTAATATTGAGGTTTTGAGTGCCGCCCGGACGATAGATACTTGTCTCGACTCCTGATAAAAGGATTTTCTCCCTTGGTTGTATCGGCGTCGCAGTATGGGAATAATTCCAACGGCGTCCATCGATTTCTACAAAGAAATTGGTTTGCTGAGCATCAGAGGTTAGTTCAACAACAAACGGTACTTCGAATTGACTTAATGAAGCTGTGCCATGATAAGTAATATACGGACCCGACAAGGTGATTTCTCGAGGTACTGTCTCACCATACGGTATTTCAGCTGTTACAAATTCAAAAGAAACATCATACTTCAAGCCTGCTTCTGATTTACCAATGAAAGCAAACTCAATTTCACGGTTAAGATGTACCTTGTAACGGTATTTCCAAGGCGTGTGCGGAATATCCAAAAGGTTTAAATCTCCCGTTTTCGCTCCTGGTAACTCAAACTCATACAAATCATCTTGTACTGGGTGCATTTTGGTGATGAAATAAGGTTCATCGCCATAAAGCCAACCTGCAAGCTCGTCTTGTTTTTCCATAAATGCAGAAAGGCTGGCAACTGCCAACCTTCCAGAAACTTTAATTGTTTTTTGACGAAGCGTCAGACCATCGTGAATGTATCCGCCTCGACCTTTGACAGTACGCCTGTCTACCTCAATAGAAGGCGTACTGTCTTCAATTTTAATATTATAGATGCCAAGCTGAGATAACTTAGTCTCAGCATTAGCATGTGTAATCAGTAAATCCATTTCGTAGCCTTCCTATTCATAAACAAAGTAATCACCTTTTATACGATCTCGAACTTCTCTTTCTTTAACAGTCGTATAGATTTTGTCACCAACAATTTCATTATGGATTTCAAATTTAGCGTCTGATAATTGAGAATTTCGGACATCGTCACTAAGATTTTCAAGGGACGAGCGCAAGCCTGTATTATTTACGCTTGCCGATGTAGTAATCAAGCTGTCTACTCCGTATCGCTGATCAGTAATTGCAGTAGCGTATTGTTTTGCCACGCCGTTGATTTTGCGAACCCAATCAGACATACCATTATACATCCCCTCACCTGTGAATCCACCAATAGATTTCATCACACGGGAAGGCGAATGAATATCCAATGCTGAACGCATTGTCCGTGCGATGTTAGATGCGATTGAATATGCGAGTGAGTAAAGACTACCAGCCATACCTGAAAGTCCGTTATATAAGCCCATTCCAGCATTATGTCCGACCAGGTTTAAAGTTGAGGATAGCATGCTAAAAGTTGAACTAATAGAACTAGCAGCACTATAAGAAATTCCTATTGCTCTACTCATTCCCGTTTCCATGGAATGAACAAGGGAGGTCATTCCTTCTTGTGTAACGTCTTTGGCTTTGTCAAATGTTTCAATGAATGATTGTGCAATCTTGCTACCTGAATTTGAAGCAGATGAATCAATCCGATTTAATCCATCTGTAATTGATTTTGAAATAGAATCCATAGAACTAATAGTTGCTGATTCTGCATTCTTCAAATTCTTAGTAATATTTTCTGCAATATTTGCAGTTTTTTCTTGAGCTGCTCGTTCCGCTGCTGCAAGGTTTTTTTCCGTCGCAGATTGGACCGCAGCGGTATTTGTTTCCGCGGCAGACTGCATTGCGTTGTAGTTTGCTCGAACATTCGAAGATGCTTGAGAGGTAGAATTTGTAGCGTTTGTATTTACACCCTGAAAAGCTGTATTTGATACGCTTTGGAGGGAAGTCATGGTCGCTCCTGCTGTTGCACTCAAAGTATCGAGGCTAGAACCTACATTCGCCTGCATAGTTTGTGCCTGTGTCGTCGCATTTGTTTGTGCCTGAGTCATTCCTGTCTGTACATTTGTTGCCAGAGTTTGGGTGTTTGTCCCAGCGGTAACAGCCATACTCTGCATTGTTGTATCAACATTCGTCTGCATGGTTGCCATCGTACCTGCTGTACTAGTTCCCATCAAATCAAATGACGTCCCTAAATTCGTTTGCATTGTCTGTGCTTGTAATGTCGCGTTAGTTGACATCTCTGTCGTTTTAGCAGACACATGATCTGACATTTCCGTCGTTTTAGTCTTAACTGTTTCGCTACCTTCGTTTGTTTTCCCAGTAACGAAATCCCACATACCACCAAAAAAGTCTCCTACCGCAGATACAACCCCGCCAATAGCTTCAGGTATTGCAGTTAGCATAGATTTTCCAAGTTCAAAAATGATATTCGCTCCAGCTTCAAGGATTTTTGGCAAACCTGCTACTAAACCAACAACTAATTTCGCAACCAATTCAATACCGCCACTAATTAATTGAGGTATTGAACTTGCTAATCCTGTGATTAATACCCCAATGATTTGCACAGCAGACTGAGCAATTTGAGGAAGGTTGTTTATAATTCCTTGAACCAATGATACAATCAGCTGGATACCACCACTAATAATTGCAGGCAAGTTAGATACCAATCCTTGAATAAAGGATGTGATAACTTGAACCGCAATATTTAGAATTGTTGGTAATGATTGAATAATACCGTTAATAAGATTCTGTAAAATTTGGATACCATTCTGAATAATGTTTGGCATTTGTTGGCCAAGGCCACTCAAGAATGTAGTGACTGCTTGTTGGGCTGATTGCAAAATTTGAGGAAGGTTATTAAGCACCCCTTGAACAAGGTTGGCTAGTAACTCCACACCCATACCAAGCAACTGCGGAAGCGCACTGGCGATAGACTGCACAAATGTTCCAATCACAGTCACTGCCGAACTGATTAGAGATGTAGCATTTTGTCCTACTCCTTGAACCAAACTACCAATCAAATCAACACCAGCCTGTACCAAAACAGGGAACATAGTCGCAAAAGCGCTGGCGAATTTCGCTATCAAATCTGCTCCTGATGCTATCAAAGCAGGAATTTGACTTGTTATACCTGAGACAAGATTTTGAATGATTTGAGGGCCTTTTGTGGTTACTGTGTTTAACAACTGATCTATTTGAGTGCCAAACTGATTGTTGATGATGCCCAAACCAGCTACTACAAGACCAAGGATTGCAGCAGGACCAATAGCAGCCAAAGCCACACTCATGACAGAACCAATTCCTTGCGACATCATGCCAAGAATACTAATACCTCTGGATGCGGCACTTCCTAAAACCCCAGGTAAACCTCCGATTTTAGAAGAAAATGCTCCGATATATCCTGCAGCATTATTAAACATACCACCCATAGCGCCGCCGAAGCTACTAATTTTGCCACCAAGCCCACCTAAGAGACCTGTCAATTTTGTCAAGCCATTAGTAGCAGGACCAAAAGCTAGCAATCCACCGACCAGGCTTAAAATGGGCGCAGCTGATGCCATAGAGTTTGTAAATTTATCCATAACACCATCGGCTAATTTTGTACCATTCAAGAAATGATCTAAAACAGGATTGATGTTTGCCATTGCATCCGTGAAATTTTGAAGCGCTTTGGATTGACCAAATTTGTCCACTAATTTGTCCACATATTTTACAATCGTAGTAAAGAGTGGCAGTACTGATTCACCAAGCTTTATCTGTAAAGTTTCAAACGATCCGCTTAGACCTTCAACAGCGCCTTTTAAGTTGTTGAGCTTTTCGGCTGCAACCTGCGCAGCAGTAACCTTACTGATTTCTGCTTGCATTTTATTAGCACCATCTGCGCCCTCATTCATTGCGATAGTTGCAGCACGAACCGCATCAGTACCAAACAAAGTTTTAAGCGCTTGTTGTTGCTGTTGTTGTGTCAATCCGCTCAGACTA
>ERZ773250.1745-NODE-1745-length-10567-cov-2.992485_pt1 | contig 10567 bp, 6 predicted proteins | sample MGYA00511258_ERZ773250 | MGnify/ENA primary metagenome ERZ773250 (study PRJEB29015, sample SAMEA2738164) | human oral metagenome | biome: human oral; feature: human-associated habitat; material: saliva | place: China | collected 2187 ... | reverse complement strand
TACTCTCTCAGAAAGGCTGATTCTGTAAGGGGAGTAGAGAGGGGTATATGGTGACGGAAAAGGGTAGGGGGATAGGTGTGATGAAGGCTTGCCTCTTTAGGTTATCTATGGGAGGAATAGCCAGGGCAACCGCACCAAAGTGTAAGTATCTCGGTTGCACTCCTCTCCTGGGTATTGCATAGCGATTAGAGTACGTGTGCGAAGCTGTAGGGAGTACAAAGCAGCAGTCATAGTCGTTTGCCCCTAAAAGATATGGTCGTTCGCCTGCAGAGTAATGCTCGTTTGCAAATTAACTCTGCCTCAATACAGCTTGCAGATGAGGAGGAGATTTCGATGCAGAAGCTCTGTGATTTGGCAGCTAAAAAAACTTATACTATCTTTGCAACGCAAATCAGCAAGCACGGTGTGGTAGTTCAGCTGGTTAGAATACCTGCCTGTCACGCAGGGGGTCGCGGGTTCGAGTCCCGTCCATACCGCAAAGAAGAGAGCATAGCGAAAGCCGTGCTCTCTTTCTGTATAGTGCCTATTACATCTTGATAACCTTAGATGCCATTTACCTCAAGTATATAGTAGCCTCCTACTCGCACTAAGGGATGTGCGGGATGGTGGCGTTTGATGGGATAACAAGCTAACACTAAGGCGGTAGACTTTGTAAGATATTTTTGTAAGTCATTGAGGTACAACGAGCCTGCAAAATACCTACCTTTGGTACGCTGTAGATAGATCAGCGTACGACTACTATAACAATACTTAAGCTAACGTTCGCCAATGAACACCAATGACTTTTCCATCCGCCACATAGGCGTGGGGCAGCACGATGCCGATGAGATGCTTCGTACCATCGGGGTGAAGACCTTAGATGAGCTCATCAACCAGACTCTACCCTCCAACATCCGATTGGACAAGCCTCTGGATCTCCCCGAGCCTATGACTGAGCGGGAGTTTGCTGAGCATATCGCAGACCTTGCATCTAAGAACGAAGTCTATACCTCCTACATCGGCCAAGGCTGGTACGATACCGTACTCCCCCCCGTCGTCCAGCGTAATGTACTGGAGAATCCCGTCTGGTACACATCCTATACTCCTTATCAAGCAGAGATCTCTCAGGGCCGTCTTGAGGCGCTCTTCAACTTCCAGTCGGTCATCACGGATCTGACGGCACTCCCCTTGAGTAACTGCTCTCTCCTCGATGAAGCAACGGCTGGGGCTGAAACCGCCTTCCTTCTCTTCAACGAGCGCTCTAAGGCTAAGGTGAAGCTCGGTGCGCGCAAGCTCTTCGTCGACAAGGACGTCTTTGCTTCCACTCGTGACGTCATCCTCACGCGCTGTATCCCTCAGGGGATTGAGGTTGTCCTCGGCAAGTGGAACGAGTTCGACTTCGGTGACGAGTTCTTTGGAGCAATCGTACAGTACCCAGGCTCACTCGGTGGTGTCAATGACTACTCTGAGTTCGTAGCTAAGGCTCACGATGCCGATATCAAGGTTGGGGTCGCTGCTGACCTCCTCGGTCTTGTCCTGCTGACGCCTCCAGGAGAATGGGGGGCTGACGTCGTCTTCGGCTCAGCTCAGCGCTTCGGTGTGCCCATGTACTTCGGTGGTCCCTCTGCTGGATACATCGCTTGTCGCATGGAGTACAAGCGTACGCTACCAGGGCGTATCATCGGTCTGAGTAAGGACCGCCTGGGCAAGGAGTCCTATCGCCTCGCACTGCAGACTCGCGAGCAGCATATTAAGCGCGAGCGTGCTACGAGTAACATCTGTACCGCTCAGGCTCTGCTGGCTTCGATGAGTGGCTTCTATGCCGTCTACCATGGCCCCGAAGGCCTGAAGAATATTGCACGCCGTGTCCATTCTTACACAGGCTTCCTCGCAAAGAAGCTTCAGGATCTCGGCTATCGCCTCCTGCATGAGAACTTCTTCGATACACTCTGCGTCATCCTCCCCGAGGAAGCAGGCTTTGCAGCTAAGCTCCGTGAGATCGCAGAGGAGTGTCGTGTGAACCTCTTCTATGCTCCCTGTGGTACGGTCGCTCTGCTTAGCATTGACGAAACGACACTGCCCGAAGACCTCAGCGTCCTCTGCTACATCTTCGCTTCTGCCCTTGGCAAGGAGAGCAACTTCAATGACGAAGTCGGCGAACACACGATCCACATTGATCGCAAGTTCGTACGTACCTCGCCCTTCCTCTCCTACGAAGTCTTCAACAAGTACCATACGGAGACCGAGATGATGCGCTATATCAAGCGTCTTGAGCGTAAGGATATCTCCCTGACGCACTCGATGATCTCTCTCGGCTCATGTACGATGAAGCTCAATGCTGCCACGGAAGTCATTCCTCTCAGCAACCCAGCCTTCTGCAACATCCATCCCTATGCTCCTGCTGAGCAGGTACAGGGCTCCCTCGAGCTGCTGGAGAACCTCAAGGGGCTCTTGGCTACAATCACGGGGCTACCCGTCGTATCGCTTCAGCCTAACTCGGGTGCTGCTGGTGAATATGCCGGTCTGCGTACGATCCGCTCTTACCACGAAGCTCACGGAGGTGGTCACCGCAGTAAGATCCTTCTGCCTGCTTCTGCTCACGGTACGAACCCTGCTTCGGCTTCACAGTGTGGCTACCAGTGCGTCATCGTAGCGTGCGATGCGCATGGTAATGTCGACTGGGAAGACTTCATGAAGAAGACTGAGGAGCATAAGGATGACCTCGCTGCGATGATGATCACTTATCCCAGTACGCACGGGATCTTCGAGACGAATATCATCGACCTCTGTAAGCGCATCCATCATTGCGGAGCCCTCGTCTACATGGATGGTGCGAATATGAATGCTCAGGTAGGTCTTACTAACCCAGGCTTCATCGGTGCAGACGTCTGTCACCTCAACCTGCATAAGACCTTCGCTATCCCTCACGGTGGTGGTGGTCCTGGTAGTGGTCCTATCTGTATGACCGAGGCTCTCGCTCCTTACCAGCCTACGCATGGCTATGGCGTCGACTACGAGCCCATCGAAGGGAACGTCGTCTCTGCATCTCCTCTTGGTAGCGCTGGTATCGATGTCGTCTCCTATGCTTATATCCGCCTGCTGGGTACGAAGGGGCTTGAGCGTGCTACTCGCACGGCAATCCTCAATGCCAACTATATGGCTGTCCGTCTCAAGGATACCTATGGCATCGTCTACACGGGGGCAACGGGCCGCGTCGGTCACGAGCTGATCCTCGACTGCCGCAAGCTCAAGGAAACCTACGGCGTCGACGAGAGCGATATCGCTAAGCGTCTCATGGACTTCGGCTACCATGCTCCTACGCTTTCCTTCCCTGTACATGGCACGCTCATGATCGAGCCCACCGAAAGTGAAAGTAAGGCTGAGCTGGATCGCTTCCTCGAAGTGATGCAGTGCATCTGGGGCGAAATGCAGGAAATCAAGGAGGGCCGTGCTGATGCCGAAGACAACGTGCTGAAGAATGCTCCCCACCCTGAGTATGAAGTAGTCTCTGACTCTTGGTCACACAGCTATCCCCGTGAGAAGGCTGCTTATCCGCTGCCTTACCTGCGTGAGAATAAGTTCTGGATCAATGTCGCTCGCGTAGACAATGGCTTCGGCGACCGCAATCTGATCCCCGCCTTCTGTGCTTGTATCGCTCCTACGATAGAGGAATAAGCACTAAGGTCTAAGTAAGTAATGCCCCTCCCTTCGTCCTATCGAGATGAAGGGAGGGGCTACTTTTTGCGCAGAACTTAAGGTGTAAGCTTGCGAATTATACATTGGTCGACTACTATCTCTCATGCTTGCTACTTTTATATAGAGGGGGAGGTCGCTGCCTCTATCCTTGGTAGTATTTCCCCTTCTAAAAATATTTTAGATATTCAGTCTCTATGTTAGCACCTATAGTGTGGTATAGAGTGTGGGAGAGAGCTAAGGGATGAGAGTAGCCTTCTTGCGGTGCTATATGCTATGATTCAGTAGATTGTCTCCCTCTTTTTGATGACTCTTGAGGCCCTTTGAAGAGCTTCTTCGGAGCGTCCCAAAAGAACTCTTTGGGAAAGCTTTGATATATAGATACAATTCTTATCTTTGCCTTGTAGAGATACGAATACACTCAGTAAGTACAATAGCACGAAGCACAAGAGTACATCACTCAACTATATCCATCCAAACAATAACACGTAAGAAACTATGAACGACTCCGCTATCTTCACTCTGATTGAAGAGGAACGTCAACGACAACTCAAGGGTATTGAGCTCATTGCCTCTGAGAACTTCGTCAGTGAAGAAGTCATGAAGGCTATGGGTAGCTGCATGACCAACAAGTATGCAGAAGGCTATCCTGGTAAGCGCTACTATGGTGGTTGCGAAGTAGTAGACAAGTCTGAGCAGCTCGCTATCGACCGCATCAAGCAGCTCTTCGGTGCTGAATGGGCAAACGTACAGCCTCACTCAGGTGCTCAGGCAAATATGGCCGTTCTCCTCGCCTGTCTCAACCCTGGCGATACCTTCATGGGGCTGAACCTCGCCCATGGTGGTCACCTCTCCCACGGCTCTGCTGTCAATAGCTCAGGCCTTCTCTACCATGCTATCGACTACAATGTCAGCGAAGAAACGGGTCGCGTAGACTACGATCAGATGGAGCAGCGTGCTCTCGAGCACAAGCCAAAGCTCATCATCGCAGGGGGCTCAGCTTACTCTCGCGAATGGGACTACAAGCGTATCCGTGAGATCGCAGATAAGATCGGGGCTATCTTCCTCGTCGATATGGCTCACCCCGCTGGGCTCATCGCTGCAGGTCTCCTCGACAACCCTGTCAAGTTCGCTCATATCGTCACCTCCACGACGCACAAGACGCTGCGCGGTCCTCGTGGTGGTATCATCCTTATGGGTAAGGACTTCGATAATCCTTGGGGCAAGACTACGCCTAAGGGTGAGATCAAGAAGATGTCCGCACTCCTAGACTCTGCAGTCTTCCCAGGTGTACAGGGCGGTCCTCTGGAGCACGTCATCGCAGCTAAGGCAGTAGCCTTCTACGAAGCTCTCCAGCCCTCATTCAAGGAATACGGTCGTCAGGTCAAGAAGAACGCTCAGGCTATGGCTGAAGCCTTCGTACGCCGTGGCTACGGTGTCGTATCTGGCGGCACGGACAACCACTGTATGCTCATCGACCTGCGTGGTAAGTTCCCCGAACTCACCGGTAAGGTGGCTGAAAAGGCTCTTGTAGCAGCTGACATCACGGTGAACAAGAATATGGTTCCCTTCGATAGCCGCTCGGCTTTCCAGACCTCGGGTATCCGTGTCGGTACGCCTGCTATCACTACTCGTGGTGTCAAGGAAGATAAGATGGAGTACATCGTCTCCCTCATCGACCGCGTCCTCTCTGCGCCCGAAGATGAAGCTGTCATCGCTGCTGTCCGTAAGGAAGTCAACGAAATGATGGCTAACTATCCTATCTTCGCTTGGTAGATCTTACCGATCAGGTCGGGCCAGTCGGCGTGAACCTGAGTTAACAAGTGACCCGAGGCTATTGCCTAGAGTAGTGTATGCTACTCCAGTGCAAGCCTCGGGCTACTCGTTTTTCCATATATTTGTATTACAGCGTTCGATGAGCCTTCTCTTGAGGACTTATCAGTAGCGCTGATCATATCACTCAAATAGACTCAATGAAGAAGTTATTTACAAGCATGGCCTGTGCGCTGGCTCTCTGTGTAGGAGGGACTGCTGCGTGGGCTGCCAGCGCTCCCTCTCGAGTGTCTACCCCCGTGCCTTCGTATGACAAGGGGATCAACATTATCCCTCGTCCTAAGCAACTTCAGGAGCTCAAGCTTCCTGCTTTTCGCCTGACAGCGACTACGCCTGTCATTGCCTCTGGTGATTCAGCTGTGACGATCGCTCGCTTCTTCACCGAAAAGATTAACCGCTCTACGGGCTTCTCTCTGCGTGTAGTGCCCGGTGCTAAGGCCACTCAGCAGGCTATCTTCGTTCGCATTGATCCTAAGCTCGCCCTTGGCGATGAGGGCTATACGCTGAACTCTTCTTCTAGAGGTGTTGAGATCGTTGGGCGTTCGGCGAAGGCTCTTTTCTGGGGCTTCCAGAGCTTGATGCAGCTACTCCCTGCGGAGGTCGAGTCTGCAGGTAAGGTCGGGACTCTCCCCACGGCAGCTTGGACGATCCCTGCCGTTCGTATTTCTGATGAGCCTGCCTTCGAGTATCGCGGCGTGATGGTCGATGTGTGTCGCCACTTCCTCACGGTCGATGAGATGAAGAAGCACATCGATATCATCTCTATGTTCAAGATCAATAAGCTCCACTGGCACCTTACCGAGGACCAGGGCTGGCGTATTGAGATCAAGAAGTATCCCCGCCTGACCGAGGTCGGTGCTTGGCGTATCGAAGGAGATGGCAGTCGCTATGGTGGCTTCTATACGCAGGATCAGGTCCGCGAGATCGTCCGCTATGCTCAGGATCGCTTTGTGACGATCATCCCTGAGATCGAGATGCCAGGTCACGGTATGGGTGCTATCGCCTCTTACCCCGAGCTTACCTGCTTCCCCAACCGTCGTAAGTATATCGTACGTAATATTTGGGGTATCGAAGATGATGTCTATTGCGCTGGTAAGGAGTCGACCTTTGAGTTCATCCAAAATGTACTCGACGAAGTCGTACCCCTCTTCCCTGGTGAATACTTCCATATCGGTGGGGACGAGTGTCCTAAGGATCGCTGGAAGGAATGCCCCAACTGCCAGAAGCGCATCAAGGCTGAAGGTCTGAAGGATGAGCACGAGCTCCAGAGCTACGTCATCCGCCGTGCTGAGAAGATGCTCGCTAAGCATGGGAAGAAGCTTATCGGCTGGGATGAGATCCTCGAAGGAGGCCTTGCTCCTACGGCTACCGTCATGAGCTGGCGTGGTGAAGATGGTGGTATCCAGTCTGCCAATATGGGCCACGACGTGATCATGACCCCTGGTAGCGGTGGCCTTTATATTGACCACTATCAGGGTGACCCCAAGATCGAGCCCGTAGCTATCTGCTGCTATGCTCCTCTTGAGAAGGTCTACAACTACAATCCTATCCCCGAAGCTATCGCTCCCGATAAGCGTCACCACATCAAGGGTGCACAGACCAACCTCTGGGCTGAGTATCTCTATACCCCAGAGATCATGCAGTACCGTGCCTTCCCTCGTGAGATCGCTCTTGCAGAAGCCGTCTGGTCACCCATCGCAAGCCGTGACTTCAAGGACTTCAATCGCCGTCTCGACAATGCGTATGTACGCCTTGATATGCACGGTGCGAACTATCATATCCCACAGCCTGAGCAGCCCCTACCTAACGTAGATCCAAAGGAAAGCTACGAGAAGACTGTCTCTTCGCTCAACTTCATAGCCTTCACTGATAGCGCTGAGCTGTCTCTCAAGACGACTCGTCCTATCCGTATCGTCTATACGCGTGATGGTAGCACGCCCACGCTGTCCTCGGAGAGCTATACCATGCCTCTTAAGGTCACTAAGAGCGAAGTCATCCGTGTAGCTTCTATCCTTCCCTCAGGTAAGACAAGCCCCGTACGTGAGATTACCTTTGAGAAGCAGACTCTTGCTCCTGCAGCTACCGTTGCTAACCTCAAGCCAGGTCTGGCTACGAAGACCTCTATTGGAGACTACTATCAGGCTACTGATCTTATCGGTGTGACGAACTGGACTAAGGGTCTCGCTAAGCGTCCTCAAGACCTTCGTCCTGACGTCGTTAAGAATCACATGGCAGAGATCAAGCCTAAGGCTGTCATCGGTGATGGCTATGTGAAGATTCCCAAGGATGGTGTCTATGTCTTCTCTACGGACCTCGATCAGATGTATATCGATGGCAAGCTCCTCATCGACAATAGCGGTGAAGTAGCTAAGTCGAGCCGTCGCGATAAGAGCGTAGCTCTGAAGGCTGGCTGGCACAAGATCCGCCTGATCTTCATCGGAGCAGTTCGTGGTGGCTTCCCCACCTATTGGGATGGTGCTGCTGTTGCCTATCGCAATATCAAGGACAACAAGTTCACCAACATCACCGAAGATATGCTGGCACATTAAGCCGCTTTGCACACCTCTTCCAATACTTTCGACTGAGCCCTCGCCTCTCTCCTTCCGCTGGAGAAGGGCGGGGGCTCAGCCTTCTCTACTACTTTCACCTTACCATCTATGCCATCCAGCCTTACTCCGACCGAGCGGACCTATACCATTGCACTCTCCCTCACTAAGTACGTCGGCCCTCGCTCTGCTATTGAGCTTATCGAAGCCCTTGGTTCTGCTACGGCTCTCTTCACTGATGCGGAGCTTCGTGCTCGTATCCTTCCCCGCCTGCCTCAGCGTATAGCACAGCAGCTGGCTTCGCCTACTTTGGTTGAAGAGGCTCTGCGTATCGAGGAGCGCAGTCAGAAGGAAGGCATTCGCCCCATCTTCTTTCTTAGTGAGGACTATCCATCTTCTCTTCGTGAGATTGCCGTTCCACCCATGGTCTTGTATGTGCGCGGTGAGTATGTAGCTTGGGCGGAGCGTAAGCATGTGAGTGTCGTCGGTACGCGGAGCATCTCTGACTATGGTCGTGCACTTACCCAGCATGTGGTGAGCGATCTGGCGGCTACTTGCCCTGCATCTACGATTGTCAGTGGGCTGGCCTACGGAGTCGATATACAGGCTCATGAGGCTGCGCTAAATCTGAGTCTTCCAACGGTGGCTGTGCTTGCCCATGGGCTGGATACGCTCTATCCCAGTGCGCACTGGCGGGTAGCCGAGCAGATCTTGCGTGATGGAGGAGCTTGGGTGAGCGAATATCCGCCAGGGGTAAAGCCCTATCGTCAGGCTTTCGTTGCGCGTAACCGTATTATCGCCGGGCTAAGTGCCGCAACTATCGTTATTGAGGCGGGCGAACATAGTGGGTCGCTTTCTACGGCAAACTATGCCCTGGAATCGGGACGCGAAGTCTTCGCCTGCCCAGGTCGCCTGACGGACCCTGAGAGTATCGGCTGTCATAAGCTCATCGAGGAGCAGCGTGCCCATCTTTACCTTGGGGCCTCTTCGTTGATGAAGGAGCTGGGATGGGCTACATTGGATGAAGGAGCGGAGGCACATCCCTTCTCTACCCCTCTTGTAGAAAAGCCAGTTCCCCCTTCTCCCGAGAGGGAGTACCCACCTCATCCTTTGCTCGCTATCTTGATAGAGCAGGGTATGCTTTCCGTCGATGAGCTATCCCGTCTATCGGGTATGGACTTGATGACCGTCCGAAGTGAGCTCTTTGACCTCGAGCTGGATGGTTGGGTACAAGCCCGAGCGGGAGGTTGCTACAGCTTGTGCTGAAGGCGATGAAATAAGAAGAAGCCCTTAGGACTGATCAGTCCTAAGGGCTTCGCTTATTTGATACGTTCGGGGCTATTTACCGAAGCTCCATTTGAGGGCGAGTGTCGGTGCTACGAGCCACTGAGGGGCATCGACATTCTTCGATATGCGTACTTCGCTACCTATGCTGAGGTTGAAGTCTGGTGCGACACCTGGGATCTTGTTGAGGTTGCACCACACCTGCGGCTGCGACATGAACTTGAAGTCTGTGCCCCAACCGATGCGGGGATCCTTCTGATGCCACCAGCTGAAGAAGCCCGTAGCGGTGATGAGACCATTGCCAGGAGCGAACTTCCATACTCCGCAGAGCTCATAGTTGTGTGGCTGGGCAATCCCACGTATATACTTGTAGAGTGGGGTGAGGCTGAGCATCGTGCGACGCTCGGGGCTAAGATAGGTGTAGGTCACTCCCGTCATGAAGGCATCATTGAGCGAGATCGCGCGTGAGCCCACAGGTTCGGGAGCATTGGCATTGATGAAGCGTAGTCCGCCATCATAGCGCACGTGCCAAGAGAGTGGCCCCTGCCAAAAGCGTAGGTTGCGCATGAACTTCCAGTTGGCGCTCACTGCCCCCTGCTGGAGGAAAGACATATCGACGAAGTAGAACGTATCGCCGAAGCGGTCAAGGCTCTGCTGCTCTACGGTCATCGTCATGCGCGGACGGTCAGCCTGTACCTTGGGGTAGAGGTAGCGACCGAGGTCATAGTGCAGCTGGATATTCTGCCCCATGGCGGGTACAGCGAGGAGGGAAAGACTCGTGAGGACGAGAGCCCGAAGGCCGAGGCGAAGGCTTTGTTTCATCTACGGATTAAGTGTGTTAAGCTAAGGATGGTGGCCATCTCGTGCATTCGTCTGCAAAGGTACAAGAACTGACTGGACTAGAAGAAGGTGGGTGATAATTCATCCAGGGATATATCCCCTTATAAGAAGAGTTTTAGGCATTCTTTTATTGATGGTGGCCGTGGATCTATATTCGTCACAGGCTCAACCAATATGAGACTCTTGCCTCAGAGTCCTTCCCCCTACTAATTGTGCTAAGACATCGTGTACTCAGCTCCCCGATAATGCCTCTCCGAAGAGATACACAAGCCCTTCGCTTTATCGCGAGTGCTCCTCTTATCCAGCGGAGGAAAAAGTACCATTCTCGCGAAGAAAAAAGCGCCTTCACGTGGTGGTTTTCCTCCATCTATGTACGTAGTCTTAAAGACCAG
>ERZ773250.1744-NODE-1744-length-10577-cov-2.220776_pt1 | contig 10577 bp, 4 predicted proteins | sample MGYA00511258_ERZ773250 | MGnify/ENA primary metagenome ERZ773250 (study PRJEB29015, sample SAMEA2738164) | human oral metagenome | biome: human oral; feature: human-associated habitat; material: saliva | place: China | collected 2187 ... | reverse complement strand
GGCGCTTCCAGTAAGACTGCCGGCACGACATCCGCCGCAACTACCGACGCATCTTCGGATGCGAACACCACTAAGCAGGAAACCTCGATCGGCACTGCAGCTTTCAGCGACGGCAAGACCTACACCGAAGTTGATTCGAATGGTCAGGTCGTCACTCAGCGTGATTTGCAGGATGGCGCTTCGAAGTATGCCATCCCCACCTTCCATGGAAAGCCCTACTCAAGCGATTTTCATCGCATTGGTGGCGGCTACATCGAAGACGAGCTGGTCTTTAATCCGCTCATTAATGGCGATGGGAGCCCCCGCAAGCTTAAGGATCCTGTAATCTATCCCGTGAATGTGTACAAGTCAAGCGATTGGTTGCTTCCGAATGGCGTCGCAAAGACACCGGGTTATCTCGGCGCAGAGCTTGAATTTGAAACAGCAAGCTTTGATGATAGAGGAACTACGGATTTAACCCCTACTCCGGAAACCGCTGCACACCACATGATGAGGTTGATTTATGCGACGAAGTATACCACGGAGAATCATCCTTGGCCTGCAATCAATCCGATAACCAATAAACCGCTGTGGGATACCCAGCCGTTTTGGAGAAGCGACAATAGCTTTGATCTGTACGGATACTTGAAGCAGTTCACCCCTGAATATAAAGATTGTCGCGGATTTATGCAGGTGGATGGATCTGCACCAAGGAAATACGGAAGTCGAAATACTATGTACGGCAGCGTCTTTGAATACGTACATGGCTACGACGATCACTATTATATCAATAATCCGGATGATTATCCGCATGGTCCTGCATTCATGGTACATATGCAGTTGAGTAACTCTGTGGTCTTCCAAAAAGACTATGATGGTGCACCAGCTGGATTGATGTTTGGATCAACTTATCCGACAGCGGATGGTAAATGGGCGTATAGCGCCGATGCTCAGGTTCGAATTGAACCCGGCTATGAAGGCCAGAAAATCCGCATTACCGGAACAAATGATGCGTATATCAACGAGGGGGTGCTTAAAGGCCTCGAAATGATTATGCATTACTATGTTGAAGATCATTCCCTCAACAATGCACTTGGTGGGGAGTATGGTTGGGTAAATATCCCCATCCCCGGCCTTGATGCAGAAAAGGCGAAAGTTGTAGTTTTTAGAGGAAAGTCCTAAGTAACTCTGCTGGTATGTGGAGAAGATACCGTGTTTATCTCCTGGCGCCTGGTTTTTCCAGGCGCCTTCCCATTTGACCGATTCCGCTTTTGGCTATATACTTTAACAGAAATATCTAATGGATTTAAAGTATGCATTTCACTCCTCGTATAAAAAAAATCATAGTAGGGTTCTTTCTTGGATTTCTTTTGGCAATAATTGCTAGTACTTCCAACTCATTTGCAGTAGAGAAACCGGGCGGTAGCTCTGGTGGTCAGGGTGGAAAAATTAACTCTTGTGGTAGTAACCCAGGGGCAATATGTTATAGTAGCCACAATGATAGTGCAAGTGAGGTCAGTGGTGGAGGTGGCGAATGGGTGAAGATATTTATAAAAACTAAAGAATTCGAGAGTGTAAAAAATTCTATACCTTATAGCATGCTTCGAGGAAATTATCATATAGATAAAGATACTGACAAACATATTAAATATGGATCTGACCCCAAGGTTATTACAGGGTGTGGGGAAGCGGATTATATTTATGTTTTTATTTCGCATACGTATATAAATAACCCAAATTCAAACCCACCTTATCCAGCAAGAATGACAGGATATGGTCCAAACAGCTTCTCGAACTTTTGGGAGCACATGGAAAATGGAATAACGGTAGAGCAAAGATATGTAAAACGAGCTGGGGATAATCACGCCGATTATAATGAGGCAAAAGACGCCTATTTTAAATATGTAGCGCGCACTGGCCAAGGCGACGATGCGGTAGCTGAGGCAAAATGGAGACAAGGTCAATTCTCCTGGTTCTGTTCCTGGGATGCAGAGAAGAAGCCTGATTGTGACCCGAACGATCCGACTTGTAATGATAAAATCATCCCGCCAACCCCAACGGCTGGCAGTCTCAACTGTGGTCGCGATCTCCCTGGCGTTTCCACTTCGCCATACAAAGGCAATACTGTCGCCGACTCTGGCGTCGTCAATCTCTCCTATACCGGTACCCTAGATTTTCGTAACTGGCAAAATACTACAAAGGGGAAGAATTATGTTCTAGCTCGGCCGGGAGACTCAGTCCGTTTCAAACACTCCATGTGTTATACCGCACAAGCAGTTGGCCGCACTCTGCAGGGTCGCCCAACTCCAGACAAAGAAAATCATTTTCAAATTTATGCAAAACGCAACGGCAGCGAGGATAGTCGTTATCTTTTCGGTCAGTCCGAGTTGCTCGATGGTAATCAGCGTACTGTCCATGCCCACACTCAGCACCAAATCCGTGGTAACGGTATTATTTCTGCCGACTATGGCTTCACTACAGAATCTCCAACTGGCAACCCGACTCCAGATTATCTCTGTAACTCACCGATTTTCATAAACAGTAATAACCGCGGCATCCAGAACGGTTTCCAAATTCCAGGCTTCGCGACCGGTGTCACGAACTGTAATTCCGCCAACCGCACCACCAACAATTCTGAAGTCGGCAGCGTGATTTCACAAGGTTTGCGCTACGACGATATTCGCACCTGGGTTTCCTACACCACTCAGTTTGTCGGTAGATGTGGCTGTGAACGCGATGAGGCATATGAAAATCATTTCAAACAGACTTCGTATGATACTGCCGGCACCTCGAGTGACCCAAGAACCGAATGGGGCCAAAACTACGTCTCTTGTCGTGCTAGTGGTACCTGTAACCATGGTGAAGATACAAGATACAGACCAACCTATACATATGAATTTCCGCTTACCACTGAAAATCGCGGCACCAAAGAAACTGAATCCAAGGTTTATGTCCCATATAACTTCAATACCTATGTCACTAGCTTCATCGATGCCGAGGACATCGCTTTCGCTGGCGAGCAGGTTGACATCGGTGGCTCCTACCATATTCTGCCAAGGCAAAACGACGTTGTCGCTAAAAATGCCTACGCCACCGTCACTTCCAGCAAGGAAACTTTCCGTATTTATGAAATGATTCTACCAATCTATGCCACTCCAAACACCTTCTCTGGCAACGAACGCTCTGCTCAAGACGTCTGTCAGTATTACGGCATTTCCAACTGTAATCTCGTTAATACTATCAATGGGCCAATGAACGCCAGTGGCAACTATAGTGGTGAGAGTAAAAACACCGGCACCTTCTCTCGCACTATCCCAGACAATGAAGAATATGTTGGCTTTAAATACTGTACTGCCACCTCGATCTGGCCAGCCTCCTCTCATGTTGGCACCACCAATACAGTTGATGAAAACATCAGTGGTCCAGCCATGAACGGTGGTGACGAAAGCAAATATAACGTCTCTGATCTCTCTTGTATCACTATCGCCAAGAAGCCAAACTTCCAAGTTTGGGGTGGCGGTATGTACACTAACGGTAGCATCGAAACCTCCGTCAGTAAAAAAGTGCCAGGTAGCGGCTTCAATCCTTATCCAAATGGCACTGAAAAGATTTTCGGTTCATGGGATGAATATCACGTAATTGCTGGCAGTAATGTTTCCGGCTTTGGCTCTGGGGCCTCCCTTGGTTATGAAAGAGGCTATCGCTTTGATGTTCCAACTGGTGGCGCCAATCTTAATGATAGTCGCAATAATCTCACCGTCGCAAGCCGCGGCCGCACTGGTTACTCTGGTGTACCAGGTCTTCCATCAAGCCTCTTAGCCCGCCTCAAGGCAAGATATCGCGATAATATTGAAAAAATCAGTCGCCTCAAAATCACCACGCACGACACTGGCTTGCAGAACGCTTATATTAAAGGTGATGTTAATCTCTCGCAAATTAGTCTTCCGGATTATAATCCAAATGCCGCTAGTACACTTGGCGTGATGAAAAATAGTCTCTACAAAACTCTTTCCGCCGACGATTCAAAGAATAATACTCTCGTTCTCTATGTTGACGGTACCCTCAATATCGATCAGAATGTCTGTTATGCCACCTCTGCATACTACTGTGAAGGAATCTCATCCACCATACAAAATAATTATGCTGATATTGCCACAAACTCCATCACTAAGCTTCCTCAGATCCTCATCTTTGCAAAACAAATCAACGTGTCAGATCAGGTAACTCGTATCGACGCCTGGCTTATTCTCGACGAAGATAATGCACCAAACAATCTCAATACCTGTTCAACCTATGCCGAACCTTCAGCTCTCGTCTGCTCGAAAACTCTCGTCTTTAATGGTCCCGTCTTTGCCAAGAGTCTCACCTTGAGGCGCACCGGCGGCGCCAACCACGGCGGCGGCATAGCAACTCGTGACAACGCAGGCTCTCGTGAACTTGGCACTTCCTTCAGGCATCTTCCAGGCGATACCTATTATTTTACGGCCAATGATGGCTCAGTTGCGCCAGGTGAAATCTTCAATCTCCGTTCAGACGCCTACTACTGGGGTATGGGGCAGGCCCAGCGCTCAGGTATTGCGGAAGTCGTCTATCAGCGCGAACTTGCACCACGATACTAAAATAAGTAGTCCCGTCCTCGTCAGCTTTAATATAAGTGCCCCTCCTTCCGCGTCAGCTTTAAAAAAGTAGCCCACCCCTTCCATGTCAGCTTGTCAAAACAAAACTCTTATGCTAAATTTATATAAAATAGGTCAACACAAAAATGGATTCTGGAATGCAAAATAATCAACCAAAAACACCTGCTTCAAGCACGGTAGATGCTGCCATGAAGGCACCACATCCGGGTGGTGGCTCTGATTTTGGTCTGAATCCAGAAGACGCCGTCTCTAAAGTTGCTGAAAAGATCCAGCATGCCACCAATATCCTGATTGCTCTCTCCAAAGATCCTAACGTTGATGAAATTTCTGCGGCAATCGCTCTAGCCTTTGTTCTAGACCAGCAGAAAAAACACGTCACAGCTATTTATTCCGGCCAGACTCCAAATGCGCTTGAATTTTTGCGCCCTGAAGAGACCTTCCAAAAAGATATTAGTAGCTTACAAGATTTTATTATCGCCCTCAATAAGTCGAAGGCCGACCATCTTATCTATCAGGTTGAAGGTGATTATGTCAAAATCCTTATTACTCCATACAAGGGTCAAATCAAAAAAGAGGATCTCGAATATTCCTATAGTGACTATAATGTTGATCTCGTGATCGTCTTCAACGTTAATTCCGGTAGCGAAATCGACTCCGCCCTCTCTGAATATGGGCGTATCATGCATGATGCCATGGCGATTAATATTACCTCCAGCGTGCCGGGTCGCTTTGCGGATCTTGAATGGAGTGATCCTTCAAAATCTTCCGTTTGTGAAATGGTCTATGATTTGCTTGGTGAGCTTGAAATTGATAACACTCCACAAGAAGTTGCTACTGCTCTGCTTACCGGTATTCTTTCTGCCACCGAACGCTTTTCCAATAATCGCACCAAGCCAACCACTATGGCGGTTGCTTCGAAACTCATGGAAGCCGGCGCCGACCAGCAGCTAATTTCCTCCAATATCTTAAAAGCAGAGACTCCAGCTGTAGCTGCTGAAAATCCTTTTGCTACCCAATCCCCAACCACGAATGAAACACCAGCAGCCCCGGCAGCCCAAGAAGCGCCAGCAGCTCCAGTAGCTCAGGAATCCCCGGCAGCCACAGCAGCCACGCCAGAAGTCCCAGCCGTTTCGCAGGATTCCGCTGAGACACCACAACTCACTCCCGAACAAGAACTTGAACGTATGTTTGAGCAGAATCAGGCTTCCCAGTCTCAGGCTTCCCAGTCTCAGGCTCCTACCTCAGGTAGTTCACTCCCGGGAAACCCTATGGTTGCCGCCTCAAGCGTAATGGACGACTTAGCTCGCCTCACCGACTCAATGCTGAGCGCAGAATCTCCAGTAGTACCAACTGTTGCTCCAGTTGCCCCTGTTGAGCCTATAGCTCCAACCATCCCAGCAGCCCCAGCACAGCCTCAATATATTCAACCGCAGCCGATGCAATACCCATCAGCACAGCCGCAGCCAGTGCAATATCAACCTGTGCAACCTCAATCTGTGCAGCCTCAACCAGAACAGATTCAGCCAATACCTCAAATGCAGACCGAATATCAGCCGACTCCTCAATTAGTTCAGCCTGCTCCTCAGCCAGCCCAGCCTACTCCTCAACCGGTCCAGCCAGCTTTCCGTCCTCAACTAGCTTCAAACCCTGAAATTTATGGTCACACCATCGCCGAACCGGTCATAGATTCCGGCGAGGATATGAGTCGCCTTATGGATGAAGCTCTCGCTGAGCCATCTCCGATTCAGAATCCAATCGGTTACCAGGGAATGATCAATCAAACCAACTACATCAATCAGTCTCTTAATCAAAATACAGTGCCAAATTATCCGCTTGCCGTTGGTCAGCAACCGGTTACAAATTACCAGCAGGGCCAAAATCTTGCAACGCTTTCCGCGCCTGCCTTGCCACAAATGCCACAAAATCAGGCCTACCCAAATCCTGAATACTCAAATGTGGTTCCAGAGTACCAAACTCCAGCTATGCCGGTTCTCCCTGAGGATCCATCACAGCCGGCTCCACAGCCTATCCCACAGCCTGCTCCTCAGCCAGTCCAGCTAGCTCAACCACAAATGCAGGTTCCAGCTCAGCCTGCCCCAGAGCCAATTCAGTCACAGCAGCCAATGGATAGCTATATTCAGGCCACTCCCCCAGCCACCAGCACGCCAATCCCGGATTTTCTTCAGCCCGAATCATTCCTGCCGCCAGCTCCAGCCCCAGTAATTATCGATCAGGCCGCGCCTCCATTCATGCCACCAGCTATGCCAGCCCCACATCCTATCTCACAGCCTACTCCACAGCCTGCTCCTCAGCCTATTCAGCCAGCTCAACCACAAATGCAGGCTCCAGTTCAGCCTATCCCAGCTCCAGCTCAACCACAAATGCAAACTCCAGTCCAGCCAACCCCACAGCCAACTCAGCCGCAGACCCCAGCCGCTCCGGCCGCCAATCCAGTCAAAGCTGATCCGTCTGCCTTCCATATCCCAGGCAGCTACTAGTTTTGACATTGCAGAAAAATCCACTATGATGGTAGGAAATGACAGAAAATAATCCCAAAATCCCAAATTCAGCAGTCAACCATGAAAAAATGGCTAAAATTGAAGCCGAAGTCAGCCCAAGTGACATCATTTTGATCGATAAACCAGACGGCCTCAGCTCCTTTGGTGTGGTCGCTCGCGTTCGTCGTGTGCTTTCTAAAAAAGCTGGCAAGAAGGTTAAAGTCGGCCATACCGGCACTCTCGACCCCTTTGCTACTGGTCTTCTGATTTTGCTCGCCAACAAGGCAACCAAGCTCTCCAATCAATTTCTTAAGCTCGATAAGTGGTATGAAGCCACAATCCATCTCGGTAAGGTTAGCACTACAGGTGATCCCGAAGGTGAAATCACTGATTTTGTACCTGAAACTCCAAGAGAAAATCTCCCGGATCGCGCCTAAATTGAGAAGGTGACTGAAAAATTTATCGGCCAGATTCAGCAAACTGTTCCGAGTTTTTCTGCCGTCAAAATCAACGGCCAGCGCGCCTATCAACTTGCCCGTCGTGGTGAAACCGTAGAGATGCCAACCCGCACCGTCGAAATTTACGCCATCGAAATCCTAGGCTACCATTATCCAGATCTCGTGATTCGCACACATGTCTCTAGTGGCACCTACATCCGCACCCTTGGTGAAGATATCGGCAAAGCCTTAAATACCGGGGCCTACCTCACCGCCCTTCGTCGTACTAAAATCGGCGATTTCGACATTGCTGCCGCCACTAAGCTCGCAGATTTTATGAGTGCAGAAGAAATTCATCAAACATGAGCTCTTGTAGAAACTCCTACTCCGTGGTATAATCTCTCCAATATGATTACAAAAGAGAATAAAGCTAAGGCAATTGCTGCTACTGCCCGTGATAAAAAGGACGTCGGTTCTCCAGAGGTTCAGGTTTCTATTTTAACTGAGCGCATCAAAGAAGTAACTGAACACGTTAAGGCTAACAAGCACGATTTCATGGCTCGCCGTGGACTTATGCAGATGGTTGGTCGTCGCAAACGTCTTCTAAAGTATCTTGAGAAAACCGACTTCGAACTCTACAAAGGTACAGTCGCAAAACTCGGACTTAGGAAATAATCACGAAATCCCCGCGCAAGTGGGGATTTTTAGTACACAAAAATCATAAGTTAAGAAATCATCAGAGTTAAAAACTCAAAGGTCTAAAGGTATTTAGAATTACAAAAGACCCTACAATTGTAGGGTCTCAGGTTCCATTAGAACAGTTTGTCAAAGTCTTCGACCGGCATTCCGAGTATCTCAATCACTCTCGCCATTAAAGTATTCTTCACTGAAAGCATCAATCTCATCTCTGTATCGAGTTGCTGCCATTGCGATGCTTACATTAACTTCATGCGGGGTCGGTTTTCTGACCTTGCGGTAGAAAGTGCGGATCTTTGCCGGATCAGCGAGACTTTCTGTGCTCCATCTGGTGGAAATCTTCGCGCGGCATTTGTCAAAGTCCGGTCGATGTAAATATCTCATTCTCACCTTAGATACATCTTGTAAAATGTCGTAGATATCGCCAACTGCCCCCTCTCTGCGCTCAATCGCCTGATAGAGCACGTCATCTTCATGGAAGAAATAATCTTCCGCCATGTTTTGCACCAACGAGAACCTCAAGAAGTTCCCCCCGTCCTGCTCGACGTAGAAGAATACGTAGTCGATGTTCAAATCGAGGCGAATCTGTTTTCTGAGTGGCACCAGCTTCTCCTCAATAAGTCTGTTGCGAAACAAATCTCGCGCCTTCTGGATCTCGGTCTCATCCTCACCCGTAAAACCGTCCATCTTGATCAAAAGAAAATGATTGTCTCTCTGTATCTGCTGTTCCATTATAATGGTCCTTTCTTAATGTGCATGAATTATCAGTTCAACTTGTTCTAAGGTCGCTCCCCTCCTTTCGGTCTTCAATAATAGACATCTTAGAACATCTTATATTATAACATGAAAACCATAATCTGTAAAACAAACGCCTAAACTAACATTAGAGGTGCAACACTAACCAACAAAAAGAGTTTCATGATACAATTAATCCATAACAATAAAAGGGAAGACGGCGGATAAGTCTTCTAGACCCAGCTTTTCTAGAGTAGTTATCTGGTGTTTTCCCAAGAAAGGAATCAATGGAAATAATCAATCCAACCGGCAAGCACACCTTCAGTGTGTCAACCGATTTTTGTGGTCGTGAATTGAAACTTGAAGTCAATCGCGTTGGTTTTCGCACCACTTCATCTGTTTTAGTTACCTATGGCGATACTGTCGTCCTCGGTTCAGTCGTTGTCAGTGAAAAACCTGTCGTACAGGATTTCTTCCCACTCTCAATCGACTATGAGGAAAAATTCTATGCAGCTGGCAAAATCTCTGGCTCAAAATTCATCAAGCGTGAAGGCAAACCTGCTGATGAGGCAGTGTTGATCGGTCGTCTTATCGATCGCCCAATTCGCCCACTTTTCCCTAAAGGCTATCGTCAAGAAGTTCAGGTTGTCACTACTGTCCTCTCGATGGACCCAAGTTTCCGTCCTGATGTTGTGGCGATGGTTGCCGCTTCCTCAGCTCTTATGAATGCTGGCGTGCCATTTGATGGGCCAGTCGCTGGCCTTCGTATTGGTCGCGTGAACGGTGAATTTAAGGCCTTCCTCACCAAGGAAGAACGTGAAGCCTCCGATCTTGATCTTGTGGTTGCCGTAAAAGACCAAAAAGTTGTCATGGTTGAGGCTGGTGCCAATGAAGTCCCAGAACAGGTTATTATCGACGCAATGCGTTGGGCTGTTAAAATGGCGCAGCCAGCACTATCCCTCCAGAGGGAATTGAAGGAAAAACTTAGTGTGACTGAGAAGCCATATGAACTTAGTCTACCAGATGCCGCGGTTGCTGAAAAAGTTGAAAACTGGACCCGTGAGCATTTCAAGGGTGAAGACGGAAAAACTGGCACTAAAATCCGCGGTAATGTACTTGATCGTAAGCGCATCGCCGATGAACTAAGAGACCAGATGGATGCTGAATTTGCGCTTGAACTAGGTGAAGGTGAAACCGACGAGGAAAAAATTGCAGATTACGACGCTCGTCTGAAAACTGAATACCACAATGCTTATGAATTAGCGATTCATCACGAAGTTCGCCGCGCTATTGTTGAAGATAACGTTCGTCCCGACGGCCGTAAACTTAATGAGGTTCGTCCGCTCAGCTCTCAGGTTGCTATCTTGCCACGCGTACATGGCTCCTCACTCTTCACCCGCGGTCTCACTCAAGCCATGAACATTGTCACCCTCGCTCCTCTTTCATATGCTCAGATTGTCGACACTATGGAAGTCACCGATGGTGAACGTCGCTATATGCATCACTATAATGCACCTAGTTACACTGTTGGTGAAACTGGTCGTATCGGCTCTCCGGGTCGTCGTGAAATCGGCCACGGCTATCTTGCCGAGCGC
>ERZ773250.1742-NODE-1742-length-10580-cov-2.660903_pt1 | contig 10580 bp, 11 predicted proteins | sample MGYA00511258_ERZ773250 | MGnify/ENA primary metagenome ERZ773250 (study PRJEB29015, sample SAMEA2738164) | human oral metagenome | biome: human oral; feature: human-associated habitat; material: saliva | place: China | collected 2187 ... | reverse complement strand
GGTGCGGCAGCGGCTGCTCGACTACGCCGTCTGCGGCCTCGCCGTAGCCCAGATGAAGGGGCGCTCCTACCTGTCCATGGGTGCGGTCTCGATGGGCATCGCGGGTTCCGTGGTCAAGGATGAGTTCTGGACCAAGTACCTGGGTATGCGCAACGAATACATCGACATGAGTGAGTTCGCCCGCCGCGTGGACGAGGAGATCTATGACGTCGAGGAGTACGAGAGGGCGCTGGCTTGGGTGAAGGAGAATTTCTGCCAGGGTGAGGACTTCAACCCGCCGCACAATCAGAAACCCGAGCGGCACGACGACTGGTGGGCCTACTCGGTCAAGATGACCCTCATTGCCCGTGACCTCATGGCCGGCAATCCTCGGCTCGCGGAAAAAGGCTGGGGGGAGGAAGCGCTCGGGCGTGGCGCCATCGCCGCAGGTTTCCAGGGGCAGCGGCAGTGGACCGACGGGTTCCCCAACGGTGACCTGATGGAGACCATCCTCAACACCACCTTCGACTGGAACGGCGCCCGCGCTCCTCACATCCTGGCCACCGAGAATGACTCCCTCAACGGCGCCTCGATGCTCTTTAACCACCTGCTCACCAACACATCCCAGCTGTTCAGCGATGTGCGTACCTACTGGAGCGCCGAATCCGTTGAACGCGTCACCGGGCACAGGCTCGAAGGTCGGGCTGCCGGTGGCATCATCGACCTGCGCAACTCCGGGTCCACCACCCTCGATGGCACCTTCGCTGCGGTGCGTGATGGTCAGCACGTCATCAAACCCTGGTGGGAAGTCACCGAGGAGGACCAGAAGGCCATGCTGGAGGGCACCACCTTCCACCCGGCCACCTACGAGTACTTCCCCGGCGGAGGCATGTCCACCCACTTCCGTTCTGCCGGTGACGTGCCCGTCACGATGTGTCGCATCAACCTGGTGGACGGACTCGGTCCTGTTCTCCAGATTGCTGAGGGCTGGACCGTGGAACTGCCTGACGAGGTCGCCACCGTCATCGAGAACCGCACCGACCGCACCTGGCCTACCACCTGGTTCGTGCCGAATCTGACGGGTGAGGGCCCGTTCACCTCCGTCTACGACGTGATGAACGCCTGGGGGGCCAACCACGGTGCGATCAGCTATGGCCACATCGGGGGCCGCCTCATCACGCTGGCCTCCATGCTGCGCATCCCCGTCAACATGCACAACGTTCCCACCACGCAGGTCTTCCGACCGAAGAATTGGCTCGGTTTCGGTACCGCCGACCTGGAGGGCGCTGACTATCGTGCCTGTGCCCAGTTCGGCCCGCTGTACGGCTGAGCCACGCTTTTCTTGCACGGGGATCACCGCGAGAACCCGAGATCGCGGTGATCCCCGTGCAAGGATGCCCACGCAACGACCAAAGTTGTGTTGTCAACGCTAACGTTTGTCCAGAGCCAGCTATTCAGGAGAGTTTCGTGACCGCCACAGCCCTAGCCGTAGACCTTGGTTCCTCCTCCGGGCGGGTGATCGCGGGGGTACTGGACGACGACCGCATCACCGAGACCGAGGTGCACCGTTTCCCGCACACCGCCGCGATGCGCGACGGCTATCTGTGTTGGGACCTCGACCTGATCCGGCAGGAGATGATCAAGGGGCTGCAATTGGCCGTCGAACGGTTCCCCGACGCGGCCAGCGTGAGCATCGACACCTGGGGCGTCGACTGGGTTGCTCTCGGCGCGGACGGTGAGCCTCTCACCCCGGGACGCTGCTACCGAGATGACCGCACCAACCGTACCCTCGCCGCTTTTCGGGAGAAACTGCCCGATGAGAGGGCGTGGGAACTGACCGGGACGGCACCTGCCACCATCAACTCCGTGAATCAGCTGTTTGCCTACCTCAGTGAGGAGCCTCACTCGGCGGCGCGCACCGAGCAGATCCTGTTCCTGCCCGACTGGTTCACCTACCTGCTGACGGGCATCCGCGGTTGGTCGCGTTCCATCGCATCCACCTCCGGACTGTGTGCCCCGGGCGTGAATGACTGGGCTGGTGAGGTCTTCGATGCTCTCGGGATCCCCCGATCCTGGGTGGGGGAGCTGACTCCTGAGTACGGCATCGCGGGTCCTTGTGTCATTCCCGGACTGGAGCAGCTGACTGGTGCGGGCCGGCGCCCACGACTCGGCCTGCGCGGTCGCAGCCCTGCAACGCGACAAGGGCGCCACGTGTTTCCTGTCAGCCGGGTCGTGGTCGGTGCTGGGTGTGTTGCGTGACGAGCCGTTGCTCGGCGAACAGGCCCGTGCCCTGGGACTGACCAACGAGGCACGCGCCGACGGGGGCGTGCGCCCCCTGTTCAACATCACTGGGTTGTGGATCCTCCAGGAGTGCCAGCGCGACTGGCAGAAGGCGGGGCAGATTCACGACATCGTTGCCTTGGTCGAGGCCGCCCATCGGGCTGATTCTCTGGGGGTGGTGATCGACCCGGACGATTCTCGGTACGCGCACCCCGGTTCTATGGTGGAACGTGTCACCGAGGCTCTCCAGGCCGGGGGAGCCCCGGCGGATATCAGCCAGGGGCAGCTCGTCAGGGCGTTGTGCGAGTCCTTCGCAGAACGCTACGCCCGAGGAGTGAGGGACCTGGCAGCACTCACCGGCCAGGCCCCGACGCAGCTGAACCTTGTCGGCGGTGGGTCTCGTAACACTCTGCTGTGCGATCTGACCGCGCGTTCTCTCGGAGTTCCCGTGCTCGCGGGACCCGCGGAGGCCTCCACCCTTGGGTCGCTGCTGGGGCAGTTCGAGATCACCGGGGCACTCGACCCAGCCCGCAGGAACGACGTCATCGGCGCCACCGCCGAGACCAGGATCCACCGACCATGAAGTTCAGTGCCCGTCGCGCCCGGCTCTCTGATGTCGCGAAACTTGCCGGGGTCTCCAGTCAGACCGTGTCCCGGGTGGTGCGCGGCTCCAGCGTCGTGGCGCCGGAAACCCGGGAACGGGTGCTGGCCGCCGTCGAGGAGCTCGGGTACCGTCCCAACCTGGCGGCCCGGTCGCTGTCGAACCGTCGCACCGGTGTCATCCACGTCGTCAACGCCACTCCGCTGTTCGGCGGGCACGCGCGCACCTTCTTGTCGATCGTCTCGGAACTCGGGCGACTCGGCTATCAGACCTCGGTGGCGGGCAGTCCCAAGGATCAGCGCCCCACTCTGGACCAGCTCGTGCCGCTCGGTGTGGACGGGATCGTGGTGCTGGGCGGTCACACCCAGTCCGCGGACCTCGTCTCGGTGGTACATGGGCGGATACCGGCGGTGTTCGTCGGGCAACGGTTCGATCTCCCAGAAGACGTCGCCAGCGTCGCCATCGACCAGGACGCGGCGGCCCGGAAGGCCACCAATCATCTGGTGGAGCTGGGACGCCGGCGACTGATGCATATCTGTGGTCCCTCCGACTGGTTTGACGCCCATGAACGTCGCGATGGCTTCAACGCGGCCTGTCGGGAAGCTGGGATCGAACCGACAAAGGTCTCAGCCAATTCATGGGAGGCCCGTAGTGGCTACGTCCTCGGGGAACACTTCCCCAGCGATATCGATGGGCTCTTCGCCAGCAACGATCATCTGGCGCTCGGAGCGTTGCGCTGGCTGGTGGAACACGGTCGGAATGTTCCCGGGGATGTGGCGGTGGTCGGCGTTGATGATGTTGACGGAGCGGACAGTTTCTTGCCGCCCTTGACCACCATCCGGCAACCGCACCAGAAAGTGGGGGCCTGCGCGGTGGGGCACTTGGCCGACCTGATCGCCGGTGGACCAGCGAGACACACACTCCTTGCCCCCGAACTGATCATCCGAGAATCCACGAAAGGACACTGACATGCTGTACGGACCCATGACCCATCCCGGGTTGCTCGCGGCGCTGGGACGCAGCGGACACAGCGGCAAGATCCTGATCACCGATGGCAACTACCCGATCGCCAGCGGCGCACCCGCGGCGGCGGAACGTATCTTCTTGAACCTCGCGCCCGGACTGCTCGACGTCACCCGGATCCTCGAGGTACTGAAACGCACCATCCCCATCGAGCGTGCCGGATTGATGGTGCCCGCTGCGGATGCGGTGGGCGTTGAGGCCCCGGAGGTGATCCCAGCCCACGATGAATACCGGGCTGCCCTGCCCGGCGTGGCCTTCGATGAGATTCCCCGCTGGGACTTCTACAACGCCGCGAAAGCCGAGGATGTCACCGTCGTCATTGTCTCGGGCGACCAGCGGCTCTACGCCAACCTGCTGCTCACGATCGGGGTGCGTGCCCCAGGAGCATGACGACAAACCGGGAAGATTTTCTCCTGGTGCTGGTTCAGTAGAACCTCAGTGAGTCGGTCGTGTCGAACTCATGTGGTGAACCAGCTGGTGGTGTTCGTGGCTGACGGCATGGAAGGGTGACCGGGGGAGGGGAGCCCCGGTCGCCTGTTGTAGCCATGTCAGGAATTGGTGACCGAACCGCTCACCTCCCCCTCCACCGCGCCTCCGTTGGCGGACGCAATGGTGATCGCCGAGCTGCTTCCCGCTGTCGCACCGCCGGCGATGGTGGTGCCGTCCAAGGTCAGGTGCAGCGTGGCTCCGTTGCTTCCGGTCTTGCCCCAGCGGTCCTCATCGGCCTTGACGCCGACCGAAGCGTTGGAGGTGATCTCCACATTCGTGAGGGTTGCAGAGGTGGTGGTGTTGGTGGCGTAGAGCACCGCGTCCGCGCCGTTTGCGGTGAGTTTCGTGTTGGTCATCGTGAACGTGGACCGGGTGGCGATGGCGTCCTTGTCGTGCGCGTCACCGCTGAAGGACTGGTAGAGCATCACGGCCTTCTTGCCGCTGGAAGTGACCGTGGAGTCGGTCAGGGTGGCGGAGTTCTTGCCCTCCACTACGACCACCTCGGAATCCTTTGCCTCCCCCGTGACCCCACTGGCCGAGATCTGGCCGGTGGAGTACAGGAGGGGAGAACCATCGCCCTCGGTGTTCAGCTCGTTGGTCCCGGTGACCGTGACGGTGCCGTTGCCGCGGTCGGTGGCCAGAGTGGCGGAGTGCGCTCCGCGCGTGTGGATGGCCACGTTCTCGCCGGTGATGGTGCCCTTGTAGGTGGCGTGCAGGCCACGCGAAGAGTTCGCGTGGGTTTCGATGGTGGTCTGTTGCACCGCGGCGGTGGCGCCGCCAGTGGCCACGACACCGTTCGACCCGGACGACTGGGTGGTGATGGTCGTGTTCTCCACCGTCACGTTGGATCCCTCGCCGACCACCAGCACTGCGGAATTGAATCCGTAGAAGTTCGACTGCTCCTCGTTGGAGGTATCCCCGGATTTGGTGATCTCTGCGTTCCTGATGGTTAGGCTGCCACCGTTGACCACCAGGAAGACGGCTTGGTCGGCGGTGGGGGAGGAGTAGGTTCCGCCGTCGATCACCGCGTCGATGCCGTCGACGACGTAGGCCCCGGACAGGGGCGTGGACTTGCCATCAATTGTTACGCTCACCTGGCTGGAGGTCAGCTCAGTGTTCGTGTCGGCTGCGGTACTCGCCGCTGAAGTGGCCCCGGTGCTGGAGTCGGTCGCGGTCCCCACGGAGATGGTCGAGACATTCGCGGCTGACGCTGTGCTGCTCACCGAGGCGGGTTCCTCTGCCTTCACGTCGCTCGCGTTGACACACCCGACGAGGGTCCCGGCTGCCAGTAGGGCTGCTGCGGCGAGCCCCGCGAACCTGACCGTGAGTTTCCTGAATCCCATTGCTGTCCCGCCTTTCGGTTTCGTCCCTTGGGAAGAATCCTTGGGCTCGCAACGATGGGTTTCCCCTGAGAAACCGGTGCGTTTCCTGTGAACGTCAGAGGTTCACGATCTCCACCCGGGCGGCTTCGGTGCGTCCGTACACCCATATCAGCAGCTCGCCGGGTTCGCCCGTGATCTGCTTGGTGACGGGGCCGCGCCCGATCCTCCCGTGACCGCCCTGTGGGGTGCGGAACTCCCAGGATGCGAACGGGTGCAGCTGCCGGGAGGCCGTCCTGAGACGTCGCCACAGGGCCTCGGCCAAGTCGGGGGAGATCTCCTGCTTGGGCAGCCGGTTCGGACGGCGCACGTCCTCGGTGTGGATGAAGTACTCGCCGAGGGCATGTCGGTGATCCTCCCAGGAGTCGGTTGGCATGCAGGCGAAGGACGCTGGGCCGGTGCGGATCTCCTCGACCAGCCCGGCGTAGGAGAACTGTTCCTTCGTCCGCCGGATCTCCCAGTCCGTGAGCCACGAGAACGGCGGCAGCAGCATCCCCGCCCAGGCGAGGGGCCCGTGGTTCAGGATCCAGACGTGTGCGGCGAGATCGAAGGCGGTCCAACCCGAGCACAGCGTCGGGGCATCCGGGGCGACCATGGACAACACGCGACAGAACTCGTCGCGCTGGGCGTTACGCAACTCTGCGGTCATGCAACGAGCCTACCCGGGAGGCGGAAACGAATGTCTGAACCGGTGCTGTGGGAATACGAGCAGGTAGCCTTTGTGTTTCCGTTTCGGCAGTCATCAAACCACTTGGAGAAGCAATGGATCCTACACGTATCGTCGCCGACCACCTAATCTGGGAATCCATCCGTACCGAGTGCGCAGAGGCTGCCGCCAACGAGCCGCTACTGGCCGGGTTCCTGTCGCACGTGGTGCTCAGCCAGCCCGACCTGGAAACCGCGCTGGCCTACATCCTCGCCGCGAAACTCGACAACGCCACCCTCCCGGCCCTCAGCCTCCGCGACATCATCCTCGACGTGCTGCGCGACGAGAAGTGCATCCAGAACGCCATCCGCGCCGATCTGCAGGCCGTGGTCCACCGCGATCCCGCCGCCGCTGGATACGCCAACCCGCTGCTCTACTTCAAAGGTTTCCACTCCATCCAGGCCTACCGGGTGGCGCATTCCTACTGGGAACGTGACCGTCACTGCTTGGCCCTGTACCTGCAGTCGCGGATCTCGGAGGTCTTCGCTGTCGACATCCACCCCGCGGCGAAGATCGGCAAGGGCATCATGTTCGACCACGCCACCAGCGTGGTGATCGGCGAGACCGCTGTGGTGGAAGATGATTTTTCGATGCTCCACGAGGTCACCCTCGGCGGCTCCGGCAAGGAGGGCGGCGATCGCCACCCCAAGATTGGACGCGGCGTCATGATCGGAGCAGGAGCCAAGGTGCTTGGCAACATCCGGATCGGGGCGGGCGCAAAAATAGGTGCGGGTTCAGTGGTACTGAAAGACGTCCCCCCGCACACCACGGTCGCAGGAATCCCCGCCAGGGTGGTCAGCGTGCCCAGCGCAGCACTGCCTGCCCTCGACATGGATCAGTTCCTGCCTTCGGCGCAGTAGTGATCAGAGCTACTCCGGGTCGATGATCTCACAAACCACGTCCCCAGCATTGACGGGCTGTCCTGGGGTGAAGGCTATCCTCACAACCTGACCGGGCCGGTGAGCGGGCAGCGGTTGTTCCATCTTCATAGCCTCGATGACCGCTACGACTTGGCCTTCCTCGACAACCTCGCCCTCCTGGACAGAGAGTTTCACGACGGTTCCCTGCATGGGACAGATCAGGTCGTTTCCGCTCGGGGCAGAGACCTTGGCGCCGCCGCGGTCGCGACGGGTGGGGCGTTTCGGGGTCTTGCTGCGGGTCTCGGGGCGGGTTCCGAAGCCGGCGGGAAGCTTCACTTCCATGCGGCGCCCGTTGACCTCCACTGCGATCACCTCCGGTTCGCCCAGGTTCTCGGGTTCACCTAGCACTCCCGTGTAGGCGGGAATATCGTTGGTGAACTCGGTCTCGATCCAGCGGGTGTGAACCCTGAAATCGTTGTTGGCAGCCACGAAATCGGGCTCCTCCAGCAGAACCTGGTGGAACGGGACAACCGTCGGCATTCCCTCGACCTGCAGTTCGCCCAGGGCGCGCCGCGCCCTGGCCAGGGCCTGGGTGCGGTCCGCGCCGGTGACGATGAGTTTCGCCACGAGCGAGTCAAAGGCTCCCGGAACGGTCATGCCCGAGTGATATCCCTCATCGACACGGATTCCGGGACCAGTGGGGGCGTGCCACTTGACCAGGGTGCCGGGGGCAGGCATGAAGCCGCGCCCTGCGTCTTCGGCGTTGATGCGGAACTCGATGGAGTGGCCGTGGGTCTCGGGGTCGTCGTAGCCCAGTTCCTCGCCCTCAGCGATGCGGAACATTTCTCGCACCAAATCCAGTCCCGTGACCTCCTCGGAAACCGGGTGCTCCACCTGGAGACGAGTGTTGACCTCCAGGAAGGAAATGGTTCCATCGAGACCGACGAGGAACTCGCAGGTCCCCGCCCCGACATACCCGGCCTCCTTCAGGATGGCCTTCGACGAACTGCGCAGCAGCGTTTCCTGTTCCGGGCTGAGGAACGGCGCCGGTGCCTCCTCGACAAGCTTCTGGTGCCGTCGCTGCAGTGAGCAGTCACGAGTGGAGACCACCACCACGTTGCCGTGCGCGTCGGCCAGGCACTGAGTCTCCACATGTCGGGGTTTGTCCAGGTAGCGTTCAACAAAACACTCGCCGCGCCCGAAGGCGGTGATGGCTTCCCGGGTCGCGGAGTCGAACAGCTCGGGGATCTCCTCGAGGGTGCGGGCCACCTTGAGACCGCGACCGCCACCTCCGAAGGCAGCCTTGATGGCCACGGGCAGGCCGTGTTGTTCCGCGAAACGCACCACTTCTGCGGCATCGGCGACGGGGTCCGGGGTTCCCGGCACCTGTGGGGCGCCCACTTTCTGGGCGATGTGGCGGGCCTTGACCTTGTCTCCCAGGCTCTCGATGGCCTCGGGTGGGGGACCTATCCACTTCAGGCCCGCGTCCATGACGGCTCTGGCGAAGCTGGCGTTCTCAGCCAGAAAACCGTAGCCCGGGTGCACAGCGTCGGCACCGGAGCGACTCGCCACGTCAAGGACCTTCTCCACGTTCAGATAGGTGTCCGCGGGGGTTGCCCCGCCCAGGGCGAAGGCCTCGTCCGCGAGCCTCACGAACAGCGAATCCGCATCGGAGTCGGCATACACAGCAACCGAGGCGATGCCCGCGTCGTGCGCGGCCCGGATCACCCTTACTGCGATCTCCCCACGGTTGGCGATCAGAACCTTCGAGATGACCTCGTTGTTCACCTTCTGCCTCCTCCGGTAGAACCTCTTTGGCGGATTCTACTGGCAACCATGAACCTGTGCCCGTCCACCGTAACCAGGCGCGACTTCCGCACCAGAGCCTAGGATTGAGCCATGCCGACACCTCAGTTCATCCTCGAGCTGCGCCGCCACATCGGGAATGAACCCTTGTGGCTGAGTGGAGCCAATCTGGTGGTACTACGGGAAGGAGAGACTGGGCCGGAGGTGTTGCTCGGCCGCCGCTCCGATGATGGCAACTGGGCTGCGATCTCCGGGATCGTCGAACCGGGCGAGAACCCTGCCGACACGGTGGCGCGGGAAGCTCGGGAGGAGGCCTGCATCGAGGTGGAAGTGGAGCGGATGCTGTGGCTGGATGTCATGGACGAGGTCATCTTTCCCAACGGGGATCGCTGCCGTTTCCTGGATCACGGGTTCCGAGGTCGGCTGGTGGGCGGCAGCCCCGGGGTCGGCGATGGCGAACTCAGCGACTTCGGTTGGTTCCCGGTAGACCGGCTTCCGAGCCCGCGGCAGGCACGTTTGGCGGAGCAGGGGCGTATCTGTCTGGAGGATCCCCGCGACGTTGTGCTCGGGTTGGGGAGCCGATGAGAAGAACGGCTGCCGGAGTGCTGGCATTCCTGGCACTCGCGGGCTGCACCACCCCGCCGCCGCAGCCGGCTACCCCGGAGGTCACCTGGAGCGCCAGCGCCCCAGCTGATGGTGCCACCTTGACCCAACTCGGGTTCAGTAACGGCCCGACCGACTTCTGGCTTCCCTCCGGGGTGGTGATTCGCGACCGCATCGATCTGGAATCCAATGTCACCGTGACCATCACGTCTCCCGGTGGGGGAGAACTCGCGGCCTGGTTGAGACGAAATCTGCCCGCAGCCGGATTTGAGATCACGGCTGACGGGCAGGACTCGTTGTTGTTCCGGCGCGGTCAGTGGCAGGGAGCCTTCACCGTCACCGCTGAGCTCTCGGCACTTTCGCTGCGCACCGATCGCGAACAGTGACGGATCCGAATCATCTGGTCTTGGCGCTCGTCTTGGACGAGCTGTTCTTCTTCGTGATGGCTTCTTCGACAGCCACATCACCTGGGCTGGTTGGGCTGGCAGCGGGCGCCAGGTTCATTGACAGGGCGCTGCCTCCCAGAGTGGATAGCATCTGACGGACATTCGCAAGCTGCTCGGTGATGGAGTCGCGGCGGGCGGCCAGGGCGCTCAACTCACGCTCCGACTCGCGCTTGACCCTTTCAGCGGCGATCCGCGCGTTCTCCAGGCGCGACTTCGCCTCGGATGCGGCACGTTCCCGTTCCTCCTCCGCGGAGGCGTGGGCCTCCTCAAGGACGCGGGCCGCTTCGGTCTGGGCCTCCGTCAGCTTGTCGTTGGCCACCGCGAGGGCGCGCTCGTGGTTGGCCATCTGGGTGGCGAACTCGGCGGTTGCGCGTTCGCGGCGTTCTGCGAGAGTCGCCTCAAACTCTG
>ERZ773250.1735-NODE-1735-length-10594-cov-2.400607_pt1 | contig 10594 bp, 10 predicted proteins | sample MGYA00511258_ERZ773250 | MGnify/ENA primary metagenome ERZ773250 (study PRJEB29015, sample SAMEA2738164) | human oral metagenome | biome: human oral; feature: human-associated habitat; material: saliva | place: China | collected 2187 ... | reverse complement strand
ATCAATTCATCGTCACTACCACAGACGCTCGACACCAAAAAGACGGCTGCCTAATTATCTCCACGCAGTAAAATCCGCCCTCCCAGAAAGAAGGCGGATCATTGTTATTCTTATATTACTTACTTTTGAATAGCGTCGGAATTTTCCACTAATTCACCCAGAACAATCGCCACATTGTCCTCGATAATTTCATCATATTCTGGAACGCGCTCGCGAATCCATGCATCAATTTCCTCAGCCGATGCGTTAATTCCACCAGCTCTTTTAGCTGATCATCGCTTAGCGATTCAACAACTTCCTCACTAATCCGCTCGTTAATTGTCTCCTCTACGTGCTGGATCAGCGCCTGCATCTGATCGTCTGGCAGACTAATGCCGATTGAATTCAGCTGCGCCTTGGTAACTATTGTTGCTTGAAGACTTAGTTGAGGTTGGTCATTATTCATGATTTTATGATATCCTTTTTATTTTTTATTATCAATTATGCTTAATTATTACTATTCGACTCTACTGGATCAAGTCTATTGGCGACCTTCCTAGCAACCTTGCCAATTCCTGAAGAAATCTTCTTACCAAGTTGCTTCATCCAGTCAGCGCTCTTGCCGGCAACTCGCGCAACCTTCTCCTTAGCAGATTCCCATTTATCGCCAAGAGCTTCCCTGCGAGCCTGCCTTCGTGCGTTTTTACGAGCTCTGGCCTTATTCGCACGATCCTCCATACGACCTCTAACTCTATCTATTTTAGTTTTAGCTTCATTAATTTTTGCCTCAGTAGAATCAATCGTATTTTTGAGATTATCTACATCAAGCTTAGCACTCTCTAATGCCATATTAGCCGCCATACTTAAATTATATTTTTCAGCAGCCTTTAGACGTAATTTCTTATTAGACGGATCAGCATCCGAAGCTTCTCTTGCGGCTTTGGCTTTGGCGGCAGCGACCCTAGCTTTCTCTTCAGCTTCTCGCCGCTTCCTTTCTGCTGCCTCCAACTTGGTAGCCACTTCTTTTTGCTCTCGTCTAGAACTTTCTATAGCTTTTTCATTATCACCGATCACTGCTTTGTCGGCTGTATTGCCCCGCCTATCTTGTTCCTTCGCTTGGCGGTATTGTTGTCTTTCGACCTCACGTTCACTCCGAGATACGTCTCGATCTCCTGCACGCATTTCACGCTGCCACTGCCTCACTCTCTTGCGTGTACGAGCTTCTGCCGCTTTTTGAGAAATAAGCTCACGACCACCCGCAAATAATTCCGCAGCCTTGGCTTTTGCCGCAGTATAGGTGTTGCCGACTTTTTCCTTAGCCTTCCCAGACCATTCAAACCCATAGCTCGCGCCAACATAAAAGCCCTCAGACACTTTTTTCCACGTCTTACGAAGACCTTCCTTCGCCTTGTCCTTTAGTGCGTTCAGCTTTTCCCTGCCATCATCAACACGCTGTTCGCGTGTCATTGGTTCTTTGTTCGCCTTAGCCGCCGCATCCTCGGTAGTATTTACTACTTCACCTGTATTAGGCGATGGCGTGGTAGATCCTAATTTTTCGCTCATACTTTTCCTTTTTATTTTTACAATTGTCTGTTGTTTTACTGTCTGATATGTAATCATACTAGCACATATTTGCGATATTGTCAATATACTTGTAGTAAATATTGACAAAACAAAAAATCGGCCGCATTACTACAGCCGATTTATTTCTGTGCGTAAAAGATTATCCGCTGACACCCAGCTCAATTCGTTTAAACTGGCGAACTACAATGTTCTCACCCAATTTAGCAATTGCTTCCTTGATGTGCTGTTCAACAGTCTTAGAATCGTCCAAAATATACGCCTGGCTCAGCAACACTTGCTCAACAAAATGCTTTTTCAATTGACCTTCAACAATTTTTTCTCGCATTTCTTCAGGCTTGCTTGCGAGTGCTTCACTAGTCATCAGCTCAGCCTTCACCCGCTCCACTTCCTCAGCTGGAATATCCGCCTCAGAAACATACTTCGGGCTCATTGCCGCAATTTGCATGGCGATTTCGTGTGCCAATGTCTTGAAATCATCAAGTCGCGCCACAAAGTCAGTCTCACAGTTCACCTCAACCACCACGCCAATTCGACCAGAGTGAACATAGCTCTCGATCAAGCCTTCACGTGCTTCACGGTCGCCTTTTTTCTCAGCCTTAGTCAAACCTTTTTTACGCATCTCTTCCAGTGCCTTATCAAAGTCGCCGTCAGTTTCAACCAACGCTTTTTTGGCATCAGTCAAACCCACGCCTGTCAATTCGCGCAGTTTTTTAATGTCATCAACAGAAACGCCCATCCTATTTCTCCTCTTTTTTCACTGGTTTTTCTTCAGTTTTTACACTACCCGCACCTTCAGCAACAGCTTCGGTGAAATAATCCAACAACAATTGAATACCCTTGATGGCGTCATCGTTACCTGGGATAACGTAGTCAATACCAGTTGGGTTGACATTAGTATCAACGATAGCAAATACTGGCACACCCAAAGTCTGAGCTTCACGCACTGCATTTGCATCAGTCAAAGCATCAACCACGACCACTGCACCTGGCTTGCCCATCAAGTCTTTGATGCCGCCATATTTAACGTTCAAGCTATCGATTTCCTCCTGGAAACGCTGCACTTCCAATTTGTTGTAGCGCTTTTCCAGGTCACCTGACGCCATACGCTTTTCCAGGTTCTTCAGCTTTTTGATCTGCTGAGTAATCGTCGTGCCGTTGGTCAACATACCGCCAATCCAGCGTTCAACCACATATGGCTGATTGATCTTTTCAGCAGCCTGACGCACCACATCTTTGGCTTGCTTTTTCGTACCAACAAACAATACTTTGCGGCCTGACGCTGCGATTTTTGTTAGTTCTGGCAGTGCCTTATCCAAAGCTTCAACCGTCTTGACCAAGTCAATGATGTGGCTGTCTTGACGCTTAGAATGAATATACGGCGCCATTTTTGGGTGCCAACGGCTGGTTTTGTGTCCAAAGTGAACACCTGACTCCAGCAAAGCCTTAATGTCTATCTTTACAGACATTTCCTTCTCCTTTTGCCTCATCCGCTCACAATGTGGAGTGTGAAGCGGATTGTGTCATTAAAATTAGTTACCCGACGATTATACCACTAATCCCCATCAGAGGCAACCACCCCTTGACGAGATTGGACGAATTTTTCCAATTCCTCGCTAAGCTCTATTCTTTCTAAACTATTATCTAGAGGTGAATCTATAGAAGATACCTTTTTAGCATCACAATCTTTAGTAAACTCAAAATACTCAATTCCATTATCTGAAACGACAGCACCATAAGTACTAGTCTTACGGTTCAAATCTTCCACAGTCATAGGCGGAATTGGCTCGCCAGATACGTTTGCTGATAGCTTAAAGAATAGCAATGAAACTTTTTCTCCCGAAGGAATTCCATCTCCTACGCATATACGACGCGCATCAAAGGCTACAACCGAAGTGTGGATATCTAGCAACACTTCTCTATGTGAATCTTGAATCGTCTCGTGCGGCTTAAATAATTTTGCAGTTACCTCTTTAGGCTTACCTGGCGCCTGGTCGACTCTAACCCCAAACTCACCGCCAACTAGCGCCATCATACGCTCTGGCTCTCCCGAATTATATAGCTCAAAAGATTCGGTTTTATCGGGATTTTCTAATACCTGCCTTACCTCTCCCACCACCACCAATTCCTTAGAGCGATGAAGAGCCTCCCCTACTAAATGCTCCAAGCCAGCATCCCTACTCCTATCATATATAGCAGAACCTTCTTCCATAACACATACTCCCTCTAAATTAGGATATCTCATTTGTAATTATGCGCTATTTTTTACTGATGCGTCAAGATGCCCGCACGCCCCATTGCAATACCAGCGGTTTTTTGCTAAAATACCAAGGTTATGAAAAGCAGTATTCACCCACAGAACTATCGCCCTGTCGTATTTAGCGACGAACAAGCGGGCTTCGCGTTCTTGACTCAGTCAACAGCGCAAACAACCGAAACCATCAAATGGGAAGATGGCAACGAATACCCATTAGTTAAGGTTCACATTTCATCAGCTTCACACCCATTCTTTACTGGCGAGGAAAAGATTATCGACACCGAAGGTCGTGTTGACCGCTTTAAGGCGCGCCAGGCAGCAGCTGAAGCTCGCAAAGCAGCCTTGGCAAACAAAGCTAAAAAAGCGAACGCCAACAAAGCCACAAAAACTGATGCTCCAAAATCAGACAAAAAGACTAAAAAGTCTAGCAAATAATAAAGTCTAGTATCTTAAAAACCACTCTATCACTGAGCGGTTTTTTGCTGACCTGACTCATCTTCTGCCCGTTTGAACATAGCCAACAATGCTGCTTCAGCGTCAAACAATTGTTCTTCGGCTTCTTTATAACCAAACAAGCGCTTCAGGAGGTCCTTCGTTTCTTCAGAAAATGGCATGATGACCCGGTTACCAACCGCATCCGTCAGTATAATACACTCCTCTTTTACCCCCTGTTTATCCCCAGGAAATCGTACTACTACTTGAGAATACAATCCGATCTCTTCTGCTCTACTCTCAATATCAGCCACTTTCTGCAGCTCATCGCCCCTTGATACGACCAAGCTTTGATCTATCGTCTCCAAAGATCCAGTAGCCAACACCATAGACAGACCAGTCGATTCAAGCTGTTCATAATCATCTGGTGCTAAGCTTGCTATGTTCGGTGTCGTCATATACTTATACTGAGCAATGTAGTTATAATATGCCGAGCGCATAAATGAAAAATCTTCGAGAACCACATCATCAAGATATTGTTGAATTTCTAAACACCTAGGACTATCTCTCTGCTCTTTCTGCGATTCACCCAGCGCTAGTACAGCTGACTTTCCATTGGCTGTTCCTCTAGCTATAAATCCCTCAAGCACTCCTAATGTGACTGATTCATCAGGCCAAAGCGACATCCCCTTAGGCAGTATGTATGTCTTAGTAATAGACGGTAACGACAGGGTGTCTGGTGTTTGTTTGATATCATCAATTGAACTCTCCATTTTCTGTGTTTTATCACATATAGCTCTTTTTGTCAATATACGACACTGGTCTTCTGTGCTATAATATAGCCCATATGACACAAATCGCATTACACTTAGACGACCTGATCGCCGAGAGACAAGTCTTGGCAGATTTTTTAGCGCAGCCAACCGCATATAGCGATCCAGAGTTTACCATCAAAAACAAACGGTTTTCGGAGCTGGAAACGTTGATAGCAAAGGCCGAGGAGCGCCAACAGCTAACAAAAAACTTGAAAGAAGCACGACAATTGGCCACTGGCGGCGATGAGATTGCGGAACTAGCAAAAGCCGAAATCACTGAAACTGAAGTGCGTCTGGCAGAGCTGGAGGAAGAATTATTCATCCTACTGACGCCAAAAGATCCAAACGACGAGAAAAACATCATCATAGAGATCCGTGCTGGCGCTGGTGGCGACGAAGCATCGCTGTTTGCGGCGGAACTGTACCGCATGTATTTACGTTGGTGCGAAGCCAATGGCTACAAAACCGAGCTGATCAGCGAGTCCGCCAACGATTCTGGCGGGTATAAAGAAGTTATTTTCATGGTCAAGGGCGACGCGCCATACGCCAAATTGAAATTTGAAGGCGGCGTCCACCGCGTCCAGCGCGTGCCAGTCACCGAAAGCCAGGGCCGCGTCCACACCTCGACGGTCACCGTGGCAGTACTACCAGAAGCCGAGGAAGCTGACATTGAAATCAACGCCAATGATCTACGAGTTGATATTTACCGCTCCAGCGGCCATGGCGGCCAGAGCGTCAATACCACCGACTCGGCGGTACGCATCATTCACCTGCCAACTGGTATCGTCGTCACCAACCAAGACGAGAAGTCGCAGATCAAGAACCGCGAAAAAGCCATGAGCGTGCTGCGTTCGCGGCTGCTGCAGATGAAAATTGATGAGGAAAATGCCAAATTAAGCGCTGAACGGCGCTCATTAGTCGGCACCGGCGACCGCTCCGAAAAAATCCGCACCTATAACTTCCCGCAAGACCGCATCACCGACCACCGAATTCACTACAGTCGCAGCAATATCCCCGCGGCGATGAACGGGGATATTGATGATTTGATTGAGCAATTGCAGCGATATGAGCGAGAGCTGAAGGCGAAGAAAGCCGGTAGCTAGTACGAACTAATACACTATATAGCCTCAAATACGTGGTATAATTAACAACATGAATATCGCAACTTGGCTGAAAAATGCCAACAAAACCTTAAAAACTACCAACATTCCCTCGCCGCGGCTGGACGCGGAGTTGATCTTAGCCAATACTTTACGGAAAAACCGCACCTACCTGCATGCTCATCTGGATGAAGAAATTGACCCCAGGCGACTTGATATCGCAAATGCTAGATTAGATCTAAGGTTAGATCGCGTACCAATTGCCTATATTCTGGGCTATAAGGAGTTTTACAGCCGCAGGTTCGCTGTATCGCCATCTGTCCTAATTCCCCGCCCAGAATCAGAAGACATGATTTCATTATTTCTTGAGCTGACTGCCGGTGAAATTACCAAAAAAACACTTATCGACGTTGGGACTGGCTCTGGCTGCCTGGGAATTACCGCCAAATTAGAGCGAGATAACCTGTCAGTAATTCTATCGGACATCAGCAGGCCAGCCCTGAAAATTGCTGAAAAAAATGCTGACAGATTAAACGCAGATGTCACCACTCAACAACAATCTTTGTTAAATGGCCAGCTGGAGCCTGTTGATTATATTTTCGCCAACCTGCCCTATGTTGACAGAGATTGGGATGTATCGCCAGAACTCCAATATGAGCCAGAAATTGCGCTTTTTGCCGAAAATGAGGGGTTGGGGGTTATCTTAGAATTAATCTCGCAGACACCGCGCTGTCTTACTGCAGGAGGACTATTGTTCATTGAGGCCGACCCCCAACAGCACGACAGGATTCTTAACGAAGCCCGAAAAAGTGGTCTCCAAAAAGAGAAATCCCTTAATTATATCCTAGTTTTGCGCCTGATACGCGCCAAGAGTTAACTCTAAAGCCAGTTCTTTATTACTTCTTAACACGGATATGCGGACCGTTTCTCCTGGCAGAAACTCCGACACTAGTGTCGATAATCCCCCATCTTCGCCAACTTTTTTATTGTTTATCTTCGTGATGATATCGCCCCTTTTCACACCAGCCACATCCGCTGGTCCACCCTTCTCTATGGCAGAGTCAGATTTTCCGTCAACATAAGCACCAGATTTTACTGGCAAGTCATACTCAGCTTGAATGTCCGGCGTAATAGCTACGTAGCGCACTCCCAGATAAGCCTTTTGGACACCTTTACCTGCCATGACGCTTCTGGTCATACCTTTCACGGCATTAATCGGAATCGCAAAGCCAATACTCTGTGCATCAGAAGCGATGGCGGTATTTATGCCAACAACTTGTCCTGCCATATTAATTAGTGGACCGCCAGAATTACCAAGGTTAATTGGCGCATCAGTCTGCAATAAATCAGTTAGGCTTTCGGTTTTTAGACCACTTCTATCAGATGCAGCGGCGACTGGCCTACCTTTACCAGAAACAATCCCGCTGGAAACTGTGTTTTGATATTGACCTAGTGAATTACCAATAGCAACAACCCGCTGCCCAACCTTCACTGTCCCGGAGTTACCCAGCTCCGCCACCGGCAGATTCGAAGCCCCATTAATTTTCAGAAACGCAATGTCATTAAGCGGGTCAGCGCCAACAAATGTAATATTCGTAAATTGGTCTCCGTTACTCGTAACAACCCTGACCTTTCGCGCGTCTCTCACCACATGCTTATTTGTTAAAATGTAACCGTCAGAACTAACAATTACCCCTGTGCCGGCACCCATTTTATCAGAGTAAGCCCCCTCCTTAATAGTCAATATAGAGACAACACTAGGCGAAACTTTAGCGACAACCCTCGAAACATCACCTTCGCCCGTCGCCATTAAATTACCATCAGACCTTGGGACTTGCGAGGAATGACCAGACAATTGAAGTGTCACCCAGCTCGTTAAGAAAATCACCCCAAAAAGCGTCACAACCCCAACAAATCCGCTGATTAGCCAACACCCCACTCTCTTCTGTTGGCTAGAAACACCCATAAAACCTCCTATTTAAAAATTAAATCACTACCGAATTGAGAAATACAAGCATCACCACAGTTGTTGCAATTGTCAGAGCCACTGGGCCAGATATGTCTGAGAAGCGAATAGAATCATGCTTTTTATATGATTGGTATGCCTTACTAGCGCTTAGAGACAGTAGGAGCAAAATAATGGTAATCTGCGGAATGCCGCCAAACAATAATCGACCATAACTAAACGTCCAATAATACGCCAACCACCCCATTTCTGCAAAAATAATTCCCCAAATTGCGGCAAACAACACCGTTTGCTCTTCGTCATAACTATGCAAAAAATGACGAGCGACACTATAACCCATCAAGAACATTAAAGGAACGACAGCCAAGACAGGCCAATCATACGACACTGCCATCAACGCAGTTACGCCTATAAAAATAGCCACAGCCGATTGCAAAGCAACTTGCCAACGCTTAGACATTGGCTTAATAACCGTTAGCCAGATAGCATAAAACACCGCCAATCCTATCCGGAAATATAGACTTGAAACCGATAAATACATCAATCCGACAACACCAATGCCAACAGTAAGGTCTACCAAGTTCGCTTGAATATTTGCCCACCAAAAACGCGGCCTTACAGCGATAATGCGCCATTTACTTAAAACAACCAACGCTAATGCTGGATACGGAGATTGAATCGTTTGAGCAATAGCCAACAATACCGCCGCCAGACCAATATTCAAGCTGTAATACACCAGCTCACTCCAAAACGTTCTTCGTTTAACTGTCTTCAGCAACTCCATAGCTTCCTCTATTATACCAAACTACGAACCAGATCCTACCACGACGATAAATTGCGCATCAACATTTAAATTATACTTTGATGAATCTGATGAAACCGAACCATATAACTCCTCAAACTTTGCCTTTGTGGCAGATTTTTCTTTACCAGCCGGCAATTGATAAACACTAGTTTTTGTTACTTTTTCATTACCTGGAGCATTACCAACATGAACAACTTTTAAGCCCATCTCCATCAATTTATCTGCCTCTTTCTGAGCAGCACCACTTACACCGCTGCCATTTAAGACGGCAATCGTTGCTTTTTCCTTCGATAGTGGCGTTGCGTAAATTTCATCCTTAATATATGAGCGAATCTCACTATAGTTATGTAATCCTGCCGATGGTTGAACTATGCTTGCGCCACCAGCTGAACCGGTCGTCATCAACTTATTGCCCTCTTCCACGAAACTCAATCGATGAATATCAGACTCTTTAATCTCTGACGCCAAGTTCATAATTGTGCGAATTTCTTTTGTATCAATATTTGTACGCAAATTCTTACCCATAGCGTCCATCAGTGAAGTCACCTTACCAAAGTCCGTTAACGTACCAGTGGATGTCGCCTTACTCTTCAGTGCCATTAGTACCAATTGCTGGTTTTTTTCGCGGTCAAAGTTCGATTGTTCCAATCCATAGGTTGGTGCCACCAGACCGCGTGCCCGAGAGAACCACATCGCCTTTTCACCATCCATATCATGATTACCATTAGTCAACTGCATATAATGGCCAGTCGGACAACGTTCGCGACGCTGCTTCGCATTTAACTCCTTAGCCCGGCACATCCAGTCCATACTTGGATCAAGAATTCCGCGCGGATCACGACTCTGGACATTAACCGTGACGCCACCAACTGCATTCACTGCATCACGGATTACCGCCGTGTTGATATGTGCCACATATTGAATATCCATGCCAAATATATCGCCGATGAACTTCTTCGTTTTTTCCATCCGCTCAGACTCCGCCTCCTGGTTATCGCCATTGTTAACGCAACCAAAATACTCATTAATCTTACCAGCGTAGCCAGAATTACAAGCCATACCAAATTTAACGTACAGATCACGAGGAATACTGAACATGTATGCGTCCTTTTTTGTCTGATTGACACTAAGGACCATCATCGAATCAGTCAGTGTTGCGCCCGGATGGGCTGGATCATCATCAGTTGTCCCTAAGATTAAAACATTACTTCGCCCATGAGCATCCTCTTTTAATTTCTGTTGTGAGAAAAGGTCTAAAATATTACCGTTGCCGAACACACTATTCATAGTTTGCCACAGCTTCAGAAGTAACCATCCCACCACAATAGCCACAATAACCCCAACAACCGCCAGTGAAATCCTCACAATTAACTTCTTCTTACGCTTTTGCTTGCGCTCTTGCCGGTGTGACGGCTTAGCATTTTTATCAATTGCTGCCAACGATTCGCTAATATTCTGCTTCAATTTATTCGCATTATTAGCAGACGTCAATGGTCGAGTATTTTGGCGGGTATTACTCAGAACTTCTGGCCTATTTTCAATACTACGAAAATGCCCGATCGTCGTCGTTTTTTTGCTAGAAATTTCCCCCAACGAAGTTCGCTGCGGTCGTCTGGCGACAAAACCGTCCATCGACTGTTTGCGTGGTTTCATATCTAT
>ERZ773250.1725-NODE-1725-length-10643-cov-3.610408_pt1 | contig 10643 bp, 10 predicted proteins | sample MGYA00511258_ERZ773250 | MGnify/ENA primary metagenome ERZ773250 (study PRJEB29015, sample SAMEA2738164) | human oral metagenome | biome: human oral; feature: human-associated habitat; material: saliva | place: China | collected 2187 ... | reverse complement strand
ATTTTCTGATAAATTCCGATTTGTATCGCTGTTCTTACTTTCTATTTTATCAGATATCGCCTACGGATTCCATAGCTTCATAGCTCAAAATAGTTCATCCACAAACCATTTAGCTATGGTAAAAGGGACGGCTTCTCAGCCGCCCCCACAGGTCAACGCTGCCTTAATCAGACAGGTTCATCGTCCGATTCTGATTAGCAGCCAGGCACCGAAGCACATGACTGCTATGTAAGGAACTGTATTCTGTTTTAGGTCTACAAACTGGAAATTGTCGTGTTCCCTCTTTTTAAATTTCGTATAACAAATAGGTTTCAACAGTGCTATATTGCATTATCAATGCTTTATCCTTATCTGAAAGCTCTTGATTGGGAAAATTAGCCACCAATGAGCAAAGATAAAGGTAAGCGGGACTGTACCTTTGAGAAAAGCCATCTCGTCCGAATTTACCTTGTATAATATCAAACTCATGCTGAATTTGACTGGTACTATTGCACTCGGATAACTTCATCACATTGTCTAAATTACTTTTACTTGTATTGTCAATGATTGATTTAGCTGTATTAACTGCTACAAAAAGCCACTGATGTAAATTTGTCAATTTTTGAGGTTTTGCTTTTAGTTCTGCTTTTATATTGACATAAATTTCATTTTCCATAATTTCCTCCTAAATTCAGGTTTGTTGCTCAATTTCGTATTCAAATTATACAATAAAACTTGTGAACAATTCTACCGCAACTTTGGAATATATGAGAAAGGCCCGAACAGTTTTCTGCCCGGACTTTCTCGCTCAATCATAAATCAATTCCGCTTTCACAACTTCCTCTGCCTGTGCCTTGCAAGCGTTCATCTGCCGCACCCATTCCATTTGGTTTTCAGCTTTCAGTTGCTCGGTCACGCCGTACTGCTTTGCCAGCTCCGGCAGGATCGTGTCAATGCGGTGTCGGGCGGCTTCTTCAATCTCAAGGCAATGCTTAAAGAGCTTTTCGGATAGCACCAGCTCATTGAACAGGATAGGGCGGAACTCCTGCAAGTAGGCTTTGCGAAGTCTGCCGTAGTGTCCAAGTGCCTTTCTCGGCTGGCGAATGGTAATGTCGGGAATGAGATAATCCCCTTGCTGTGTGTAGGTCAGTTTCACGCGGTCTGCTCTCCTTTCTGCGGCTCTCTGTGCGGTAAACTGCTGACAGGGATAAACACGCCCTTTGCAATGTCCTCTGCACGAATGGCGGCTTTCTTAACTTCGATTTCCGCCTTTTTTCTCCCCTTGATTTTGTCCTCGTATCGCTTCTGTGCTCCGCTGGCTTTCCGTTTCAAGTAGTTCTGATGAAGCCTGTCCTTGCGTTCCTCACGCTTGCGGATTTCCTCCAATTCCTCCGGGGTCAGCTCCACTTCTCCAAACGCCGGGGGAACGAATCGCCCAACGAAATTGAAGTAAATCTCAACCTCCTGTGTGGTCTGTATACTGCCTTTGCGGTCACGCTCATGCACAAAAATTTTCTCGATAAACTCGTTGAGCATGGCAATGGTCAGCTTGTCGAAGTTCTCATACTTATCAATCAGAGCGATAAAACGGTCAGCGTCCTTTTCGTGCGTTTCATAGCTCTTGATAGCCTTTTCCAGAGTAGAGATTTCGGCGGTAAGCTCGGCTTGATCCTTTGCGTATTGAGCGTCCAGAGTGGCGTATCTGCTGTCGGACAGCTTTCCTAAAATGTTGTCCTCATAGATTTTACAGAGCAGGACTTCCAGCTCGGAAATCCTCTGCTTAGCGGCAGCAAGGCGTGTGCGCTGTTTCTTAACTTCTGTTGTTTGCTGGCTGGACTGCGCTTCCTGCACCACACGGACAAACTCGGCTCGGTCATGCTTGGCATATTCTGCAATGGCTTTGAGCATTTCTGAAACAAGGGACAGTACCACATCTTCATTGATACGGTGCTGGGTCTTGCATAGCGTTCCGCAAGGAACTTTTGTGTACTGTGAGCAGGTGTATTGAGAAATGCGCTTGCCGTTGTTGGTGCGGTGGACATACATCTTGCCACCGCAATCGGCGCAATAGAGCAAGCCCGTGAGGGGAGCTGCTTCACCCCAGCCGTCCGGGTAGCGTCTGACATTCCCTCGGATTTTCTGCACAAGGTCAAAGGTCTGCTGGTCAATGATAGGCTCATGGGTATTCTCAAAAATTGTCCATTCGTCCTCCGGGACATAATGGCTTTTCTTGTCCTTGAAGTGCTTTCGGGTCTTGAAGTTGATGGTGTGTCCCAGATACTCACGCTTTTCAAGAATGTTGCAGATGGTGGAAGAACCCCAGCCGTACACATCTTTGAAAGTCTTGTTTTTGTTCACGCCCTCGCCGTGCTTGGCAAGGTAAGCGGACGGAATAAGCACCTTTTCCGATTTCAGTTTGCTGGCGATCTGATACGGACCGTAGCCGTCAATCGTCATGGCAAAGATGCGCTTGACCACCTCGGCGGCTTCGGGGTCAACCAACCATTGGTCTCTGGCTTCGTTCCAGAGATAGCCGTAAATGACCGTGCCTGTAAGGTGCTTGCCGGACTTGCCTTTGGACTGGAAAGTGGAACGGATTTTACGGCTGGTGTCTCTGGCGTAATACTCGTTCATAATGTTGCGGAAAGGGGTAAAATCATCGTCCCCTCTGGCGCTGTCCACGCCGTCATTGATGGCGATAAGGCGAACGCCACGCTGACGCAGGATTTCCATAATCTGACCGACCTTCAGATAGTCACGACCCATGCGGCTCATGTCCTTGATACACAGGTACTCCACATTCCCGGCTTCAACCTCTTTCATCATTGCCAAAAATCCGGGACGGTCAAAACAGGTGCCGCTAATGCCATCGTCCGTGAAATGGACAATGTTTGTAAAGCCCTGCCGTGCGGCGAACTCCTCCAACATAGCCTTTTGATTCGATATGGAGTTGCTCTCACGCTGTTGGTCATCATCTTTGCCAAAGTCATCACGGCTCAGTCGTTCATACAGAGCAGTGATTTTCTCGTTTTTTCTCATAACTTGCGCTCCTTTCTTCGATTTTAGGTTGTGTGTTCTAAGAGACTTCTCAACCGCTTGATTAAGAAGTCTTTTAGAGCATACAACACCCGCCGCAAGCTTAAACTTGGCATACTGCCTGACAGCGAAGTGATTCGGCTTCCTGTTCTTCAAATCCTCAAACATCAGATCCACCGGATTCTGGAACTCCTCGTCATCCTCCCGAACCTCCATGGCATTGATGAACTCGATGAGAGTCGCAAAGTTCTGTTCCTCCTGCGGTGCCTCATAATGGATATAGCCAATGAGAGCACAGTAGAGCAGTGCCTCTGCCTTGTCCCAGAACGGATCTCCTCCCTTACCTTCTCCCCTGGTATTTGCCATCAGAGTTGTGGTCAGCTTCAGGATGTCCTTTTCCGAGTGGATATAGGCAAACGGATTATAGTGCATCGACTTTTTGAAGTTGATGGTATTGAAGAATCGGATACGATATTTGGCCTTAACAAAGGCGTTCCCCACCTCAAGAAGGGTCGTTCCTTTCGGATCGGTTAAAACATAGGAGCTGTGAAGCTGAAGGAGATTCGGCTTAATCCAGAACCTTGTCTTACCGGAGCCGGAACCGCCGACAATCAGCACATTCTTATTTCTTGCATTGGCGGGATTCTTTGGCCGGTTGCTCATCATGAGCCGCTCTGTCTTGGTGAGAAGCACATTGTTTTCAAAAACCGGATCCATGAATGGCGCAATGTCATTCGGGCCGCCCCAACGGGCAGAACCGTATTCCGCATTGCGCCTGTATTTCTTTGTATTTTTGCCTTTCAGATGAACGGCAAGCTTAAAACAAACACCACAGATTAGACCCATCATCAGATCCGGCATGTGAAAACTCGGAAGCGGAGAGGCAAACGCTATGCCAAGCGTCGAAAAAAATGACAATAGCTTTTCCGATGCATTGACGCCTTCCGCCATGCGCCATGCCTCCCCCAAATTGGTACAGATAAGACCAAACACGAGATAGGGGATATTCAGAATCAGGCGTTTCCTCAACTTTGCGCTGTCAACCCTCATCGTGACTGCTCCCTCTGCCTGTCCCTGCTAATCACCTTTGCCGGAATGTCCCTGACCGCGTCCAGCAGTTTGTGCAGTGTCTTCAGCACGCTCGGACGCTTGTTTTTCGCAAAGATCTCTGCGGAGTACGCATTGAAGGCGGCCGTCATGGCATCCGCATCCCGCGCCTTAAAGAACACGAGATACTTCGGCGGATTCACCGACTTATCCCTGGTAATGGCATAGTCCACACCGAATTCTCTGGCATGCTTTTCAAAGCCCTTTAGGTCTGTTCCTGCGATGTCGATGTTGGTGACTCCCTGATTCTGACCGACCAGCTCCCGTATGGTCTGCTTGCCTTTCGGCGGAAGATTCCGTTTGGCTTCGGCCTTCGCCTCACTTTCCTTCAGCTTCCGAATGCCCCACAAAGCCAGGCGAAGCGTAATGCGGGCTGACAGCTTTGTCGTACTGATCGCCAGATTGACTGTCCTGTTCTCGACCTCTTCCTGCAAGCGTCATCACCTCCTTTCTTTAACGTTCATCGTGCCCGGTTTTCCTCGGTTTCGATTTAGAGCCGACCGTATCGGTATCCCTTGTCATGGCAGCCTTCCTTGCTTCCTGTTCCTTCTTAGGGATGGGAAGCGCCATAATATGATTTCCCATACGGAGAAATGCCTCCGGCTGATGGAAGAGCTTCTCGAACTTGTTAATCTGTGCCTGTGTCAGAGAGGCGAAGCTTTCCTCGGTGAGACCGGTCACCAGAAAAGACCCGGCAACTACGTCATAGATCTCGCCATTCTCATCACGGAGCGCCCGGTTGAGCGGCAGGCCGTTCATCTTGCCTTCCTCATTTACGATTAAGCCGACCTTCTCCTCAAAGGGATAGACCACCTCGATATAGCCTCCGACGGCCTTCTGCAGATCCGAAAGAGCAGATCCGATTTCAACGACTTTCGGATACCGGTTCGGCTCCACCAGAAGTACGGTGAGGCTCTTCGGCTGTTCCGGTTCATCTTCTGCAAAGAGCGCCTCTGCCAGCATGGCCTCACGGAGTTCAAAGCTGCGGGCGTTCTCAAAGAGATGTGCCTCGCTGTCATAGTGAAACACGCTGTCGGAAAGTCGATCCGCCGGAGCAACTTCAGCTTCGTTGATGTCTCGCACCATCTGCTCAAGTTGCGTCAGCGCAACGCTGCCGTCATCGGCAACCAGCAAAACTTCATGGATAGAGGAGGGCAGCACGTAAAAATCCCCGCCGATTGTCTCAACCGCCCGGTCAAGAAATCCCGGATATTGGATCACCGAGGCTCCGTTCATGCCGCCCTCTACCGTTGCCACCCAGAGCGGAGAAGGCTCATCGGAACGGAAATCTGCCCTGTCGCCCGCCATTTCCTGCAGCACCTCATTCATGTTCCGAAGACTTGCCGGATGATTTTTAACGGCTGCGTCGATCGCATCCGCCGCCAGCCGCTCCCTGGTGATGCCGTAGCTCTTTAGCATCGTATCGGTCACCAGAACGCTGGACGTTCCGCGTTCATTGCTGCCCAAGTCAAAGCGGTAGACCACCGCCATGTCCTCTACCGTCTCATGGGGAAGCTCGGCAAGTTTCTCTTCATTCCCCTTGACCGGAATCATCTGAAGCATCAAAGTCTCCTTCATCTGCTCATAGTTGCCGAGGACATTCCAGTCAAGCTGCGGCATGTTCTGAGAAGCTTCCCGAACCGCACACTCGATCATGTCCATCACCTGGTGCTCGGAAGTACCGGTATTGGTGCGCTCATAGTAGGCATCCAGGTTCAGGCTTGCGCTCACCTTGCTGCCGGGAAGTGTTACCATGAGCCCCTCATAGGACTCTCCCTGCAGCTTCTTCATTTCCCGGAATCCGAATTCAAGATTCGGGAAGCGTTCGCGCATTTCATCCATTACGTTCTTCCTGAAAACATCAAAATCCATGTGTCAGTCCTCCTTTTCCAGCAGAAAGCCGATTGCTTCCGCGTTGTTTTTCGCATAAATGGTGTGAGAAGTGAGGTATGCCAGCGCTTCACAGAACTCCACTGCGCTTAAATCCATGCAGGCATCCATCTCATCCTCATCGACGATGGGATGCGCAATATAAAGGGGCCCGGTCACCAGGACACTTCCGTCCTTACGCGAACGGGCATATTCCTTCGGGTACATCGCAATCAACTCATCCGTGATGAAGTGACTGATAAAACCGGACATGCTGTGATTCAGCATGATCTCCTCAATCGCCTCGACCTCCTCAATCAGATGGAAGCTATTGTTGAGTTCCGCGTAGAGTACGATAGCCTCCTCTTCGTAGACATCCTCATCTTCTTCGTCTGCAGTCACATCGTCCGGTTTCTCCGGAATCTCCCCGCTCCCGCTGAAGAATTCATTCCACTTTTCGGTGAGAACTTTTTCCTTCTTAATCTGCCGGTAATGACGCATGGTCTCTGCCACGCGCGCCATTGCTTCTTTCGTCATCCGCTATCGCTCCTTTCCTGCCGGTTTTCGGCATAAGAAAAACGCCCTCGATTCCTCCAAGGCGCTGTTCACTGGGTATTGCATTATCGCTCCTGATCCCGGCCTTTCTTTTTCTGCCACTGATCAAGAAGTTTCAGAATGGTGTTCTGCATCTGTTGCGTGGTGTAGGATCTGGGAAAGTACTTCCTAAGCTGCTCGTTCCGGAAGGTAACCCGCTCAAGATCCCCTTTCTTTACTTCATTCATGATTTCTCTTGCGGCATCCAGGGTGAAACAGCCTTCCTGACTCAGCTTTTTCAGACGCTGTGCCTGGGAGAGAGACGGTGCTGCCTGTACCTCATCCATGGCCTGGATGAACATTTCCTGTTCCTCTGCTTTCAGGTAAGAAAGCTCAACTGCGGGGTTGAAGGAGATCTGCTTCTGATCAACCATATCCAGGACTTCGGGGATGAGGTTAGTGAGACGGATAAACCGAAAAATCTGATTTTTGCTCGTTCCAAGCTCTTCAGCCATCTCTTCACTGGACAATTTCCCGGAATTATTCCCAACTTGGGAATAATTTTCTTGAGCCGGTCTTCCCGCCTGATGTTTCATTGCTTCCAGTTTCATCTTGTACGCATAGGCTCTCTCACTGGGCAGAATGTTTTCTCTCTGCAGGTTGGAATCCACCATGAGCACCGTCGCTGCATCGTCATCCATACGTCGAACCAGTACCGGCACTTCTGTGAGTCCCGCAAGCTCTGCCGCATGCGCCCTCCGGTGTCCGGAGATAATCTCGTAGCTGCCATCCTCCAGCGGCCGCGCAATCAGAGGCGTCAAGACGCCGTATCGAGCAATGCTCTCCGTGGTACGGAGCATGGCTTCGTCATCCACCACCTTGAAAGGATGCTCCTTAAAGGGCACCAATGCGCTGAGACGGATGCTCTGCACACGCTCAAGCTGACTTTCCGCGCGGCTCTCATCTGTCTCAAAGATATCATCGTAGCTGGTCAAGCTGATGTTTCCGCCTCTTTTCGGCATTTGCCATCACCTCCTTTGTCAGACTCCGGTAGGCTTCGGCGACCTTACCTCCGGGATCATGTTTGAAAATGCTCACGCCCTCGGCGCTGATTTCGGCCGCCCGGACGGAACGCGGAATATCCGCATCATAGACCTTCAGCCTTCCGCCATAGGTGTCACGAATCAGAGCGCTAATCTCTTTTGCGAAATTCGTGCGGTAATCCACCATGGTCAGCAGTATCCCTTCAATCCTGAGCTTCGGATTAATCTGGCGCTTCACCTTGTTGACTGTCTGAAGCAGCTGTTCCAGACCTTTGGCAGAAAGATAATTGGCCTGAACGGGAATCAGCACCTGATCCGAGGCCGCAAGTGCATTGACGGTGAGCATCCCGAGAGAAGGCATACAGTCCAGCAAAATGAAATCATAGCGATCCTTTACGGTCTCCAGATATTGCTTCAGAACCGTTTCCCGACTCATGGCATTGACCAATGAAACCTCAAGACCTGACAGCGTGATATTTGCGGGGACAAGCTCGACGCCTTCTTCATGTGATAGGATTCCCTCCTTCGGTGCAAGCGGCTGATCCTGCATGACCTTCGCCATCAAATCCGTCAAGGTGACCGGAAGGTCATCCGGTCTGGAATGTCCCAACGCAATCGTAAGAGAGCCCTGTGGATCCGTATCGATTAACAGCACCCGCTTCCCTTCTCTGGCAAGACCGATTCCGAGATTTTCACAGGTGGTGGTCTTGCCGGTTCCCCCCTTCTGATTGACGACTGCCATCACTGTGGCTTTTGACATTGATTGATCACCTCCCTAAAACTGTCCTGTGGCCATATCGTTGTTTACCCACGCCTGATAAAAGGGGCGGATTGTCGCAGGCGCATTGTAGAGCGCGGTCAAGAGATACTGCCTGATATTTCGCACCCTGGTCGTATTCTCGGAAAGGCACTTCAGAACATAGCGGATATGCTCTGCGTTCAGCTTCATGAACCGACTCTTCACCACTGCGAGCGGTTTATCATCACCGGCGATACGGATAACGCTTCGCTTGGAACAGCAGACATCCACTAGGAGATCCAGAATGCCGAGAATGGTTTCCTCTTCTCCAAGATTCTCCCGAAGTAGCACGTCAATGGACAACGATTCTCTGAAATAGCGCTCATACTCGTTGCGCTCACACATTCCATCCTCATCAAATTCCAATCGGATTGGATTGATATCGCTATTCTCAGTATTGTTATGATTAGTATTGATTCCTCGTGATTTCGGGTAATCTGCAGTTGTGATATTCACGGCTCCGGAATCGTGGTTTTCACGATTCTGAATTTGTGCCATCATAGAGCCTTCCACGCCGGTAATGAAATTCTTTACGAAGATCAGATTCGGCTTTCCGAGTCCCTGCCGTTTCCGCTCAATCAGACCGCCTTTCTTTTCAAGCTCATCCAGAAGCTTCGTGGCTTTCTGGTCGGCACAGTTCATGTCTGCCATAATCTGCTCGATGGTATAGATGATGTACACCCGCCCCTTTTCATCTCCCCACTTGTTCTTGACGGACAGATCCAGCTTATCGAGCATGATGCCGTACAGGATTTTGGCTTCCGCCGACAGTTGCCTGAACTGCTCCTTGGTAAACAGCACTTTGGGAACCCGGTAGAAGGAAAACTGCTCCGCCTGGGCTCCGTAGAAATAATCAAACAAGCATCATCACCACCTCTTTTCAGGAAAACCTGTCTCGTTTGAGCGGTTTTTTACGGAATACATCCTTCTCCGCGCCGAAAGGGCAGCTGCTGAACTGGCAGTTGCGGTACTTGAATTCCGGACGGCAGAAGCTACAGCGGACACAGCTAACAGGTCTGTCCTTTGATTTCCGGCCCGCCTTTTTTGCTTCCCTTGTCAACTTCTCATATCGCCGGAAGAGCGCTTCATTCCTGCTCATTTTGCGCCCCGCCCTTCTCCCCGCGCATTTCTCTGCTTGCTAGTAGCCACCTGTCCAGCTCCTTGTAACAGCAGGCGCTGACACAGGGCTGCGTTTTCGCATAGCAGCATCCCTCGCATTTCTTTTCCTGCTCGCTCTTCACGGTCTCGGCCAGATAGTAGCAGTTCCGCTCTTCCAGGATGCAACCGGCCTTGCGGTTTTTCCAGAAAAAACAGCCTCTGCAGCTTTCCGGCTTGTCATCGTAGTAGCGAACGCCATCCACCAGAATGACTCTTCTTCGTTTCTGTTTGTTTCCTCTCAAGCTAATATCCTCCTCTCTTTGCTGCGTCTCCGGAAAATCCGGAGACGACAAAGCCCCGCAGTGAATTTTCTTCACTACAGGGCTATGTAAGATATCGTATGAGAGGACTGCGAGAGGAGTCGGGCTAATCAAGGCGCGTGCCTTTGGAAATCCAAAATTCTCAGACCTTAATTTCTAATGCATTTAGACATTCTCCGTATATAATTGCCATATTTCTAATTTGTTTTTCCGGTTTGAGCACCGGTAAACACTGCTGCGCAGCGAAAAACTCACGACCTCCCGCTATTTTTAGCTTGCGTCCCCTCTGAGGACTTACTCCGGAATTAGAAAAAAAAGCCGTTTTTTAGATATTATCTAATCGGATCTCTGTTTTTTTAGATGAAAACAGGGGAAGATTTTGCAATCTTCCCCTGTCCAGACGTGTCCCCGGGCGGATTTGAACCGCCGACGTTTCGCTTAGGAGGCGAACCCTCTATCCAGCTGAGGTACGAAGACATATTGGATTTTCCTTTATTTTCAAGGCTTTGCCGTGATGGTCAAGAAAACCATGAATCAAATGACTCTGCTCGCCGCACTTCGGCGCTCTGAATCCCCCTTTCCCGTTTCGAACGCCGAACAAAAAATGCAAAATTCGATTTGGCGCATGATAACATTTTTCTTAGGAGGCGAACGCTCTATCCAACTGAGCTACAGAAACCTGTGCTTCACATTATAAAAGCTTTGCGCGGGAAGCACAAGCGGAACCAGCCGTTCGAAGCGTCTTATCTACACACATTCGCATCGACGTGGTCAAGCGCATAAAAAGACGGCCTCCCAAACTGTGATATGTACCCTCTTTACTGGACACGAAAGTGTCACAGTAAGGAGGGTTTTATC
>ERZ773250.1724-NODE-1724-length-10652-cov-4.886477_pt1 | contig 10652 bp, 10 predicted proteins | sample MGYA00511258_ERZ773250 | MGnify/ENA primary metagenome ERZ773250 (study PRJEB29015, sample SAMEA2738164) | human oral metagenome | biome: human oral; feature: human-associated habitat; material: saliva | place: China | collected 2187 ... | reverse complement strand
GGCAAGTTAGTGGTAGAAGTGAGATTAAGAATTTTGATGAAGTTGTTAAATTAGATGTCGCTTATATAGACGATTGGACAATTTGGAAAGATATTGAAATTCTACTAAAAACAGTTAAAGTTGTATTTATGAGAGATGGAGCGAAGTAAATAAAAAATGTCAGTGATAAAAATAATCGTGGCGACGCATAAACAGTTTGTCATGCCACAAGATAAAGAACTCTATCTCCCCATCCATGTTGGATGTGAAGGAAAAAAAGATTTGGGTTTTCAAGGAGATAATACTGGAGACAATATTTCCGTTTTAAATCCGTACTATTGTGAACTTACTGGTCTCTATTGGGCATGGAAAAATTTAGAGTGCGACTATTTAGGTTTGGTACACTATCGTCGTTATTTTACTAAGAAGGCTGTCTCCTATAACGATTCAATAAATATAGATACGGCTATTTTAGATAAAGATGATATTGAGAAAATGTTAGAAGTTTCAAACGTTATCGTTCCTAAAAAAAGAAGGTACTATATAGAAACCCTATATTCTCACTATGCACACACCTTGGATGGTAGCCATTTAGACCTAGCTAGGAAAATGATTGAACAGAAAAATCCTGAATATCTAGCAAGTTTTGATAGGGTGATGAAGCAAAGAAGTGCCTATATGTTCAATATGTTTATTATGAAAAAAGAACTAGCCGATGATTATTTCACTTGGCTATTTCCAATTTTAGATAGTATGTATGAATGTATGGATTTATCAGATTTAACCCCTTTTGAAGCTCGTCTATTTGGTAGAGTAAGCGAGCTGCTATTTAATGTATGGCTGGTGAAAAACAATTTGATTCCAAAGGAAGTACCGTTTATGTATATGGAGAAAGTGGACTTACTCAAAAAAGCAAAATCATTTTTAATGGCGAAGTTTTTTGGAAAAAAATATGGACAGAGTTTTTAAAAATTAACTAGACAAGATTGAGAGAAATTGGTCAAGAAATAAATGAGATCAGATATAGAAAAGATTCAAAGTAAAATTATAGAGTTGTTAAGATTATTCATAGATATCTGTGAAAATAATGGCTTGACATATTATGCATTGGGTGGAACTTTGTTAGGTGCTGTAAGGCATAAAGGCTTTATACCTTGGGATGATGATATAGATTTGGGTATGCCAAGAGTAGACTATGAACGATTTAAACAAATTGCTAATGAACGATTTAATGGTAAGTATCAGTTTTTGAGTGAGGATACGCCAGGATATAGAAAAGCATTTTCTGTAATTCGAGATACTTCAACGAGAATAATGATGAATTATAGTAATGTAGAGCAAGAAGAAAGTTTGTGGATTGATATATTTCCAATAGATGGCTTACCCAGCAAAGGTATAAAGAAAAAAATTCATGAAAAAAGGTATTTATACAGACGAATGATGGTTCAATTATCTCAGTTTAATAGTATTGTAAATCAGAATAAAGCTGATAGACCTTGGCATGAAAAATTGATAATAAAAATAGCCAATCATTTAAAAATAGAAAATATTCTATCATTTGAGAAACAGCAATACAAATATTTAAAAACAATAAAGAAATATTCAATGACGGAAGGTTATGCAGGTAATTTTACAGGGGCATATAAACTTCGTGAATTAGTACCAAGTGATTATTTTGGAAAACCTACTAAATTATATTTTGAAGGAATAGAGCTTAAATGCCCGAACAAATATAAAGACTATCTAAAGGCAATATATGGTGAAGATTATATGACACCACCTCCAATTGAACAAAGAGTTCCTCATCAATATAGAATTATAAGTTTAGGAGAAAATATAGGTGAGTAAGATTAGAAAAGCACAAGCTTACTATTTAGACATTAAAAATAAGAAAAAATATTTCCCTTCAAATGTTTTAAATTGGCAGCTTTTAGGGAAATTTTTGGGGCAAATTCCAACAGTTATAGGTGAAAAGCAGGCAAGATTTTTTTGCGAAAACCGTCATAAAAAAACTAAGGGATTTTTAATAGAGAGTTTTAATGAATTTGTAAACAATTATAATTTTACTCAAGATAATCTAGAAAATACCAAAATAATTTGGACATTATGGTGGCAAGGCTATGATAATGCTCCTGAAATTGTAAAGTATTGTTTAGACAATATGAAAGATTTAGCTCATAAAAATGGTTTTGAGTTTTACTGTTTAGATGAATCCACTTTTGAACGTTATGTTCGAATTCCTGATTATCTGAAATTGAAAATTAAAAAAGGTTATATTTCAGTTGCAAATATTTCAGATATAATACGTGTTTGTCTTCTTTCGCAGTATGGGGGGACTTGGATTGATTCAACAGTATTTATTCATTCTTCTTTTGAATGGGAATGTTTTTCTAGACCTTATTTTACAATAAAGACAGGTGAAATGACAGATTATTCTCCAAATGTTTCCAAGAATCGATGGAAAACATTTTTATTATCAGGAAATAGTTCGTTATATGCGTTCACTCGTGATTTTTTCTTTGAATATTTTAAAAAATTTGATTATGTAATAGATTATTTGTTGATTGACTATATTTTTGATATAGCGTCTGATAGAAATATCGAGATAAAAAAACAAATGTTGGAATTGGAATCAACAAATCTGAATTTATTTTGGCTTGAAAAACATTTTTCTGAAAAATTCGATGGAAATATTTGGGACCATATTTCAAAAGAAACGACGATTTTTAAAACGACATATAAGTTAGATACAAAAATAAAATGTGATTCTGAGAATTATTACTCAGCCTTAATTAAAAGTAAATTGAAATGATGGTAAAAAATGAAGAAAATAGCTTTAGTTAAGTGGATTATAGACGGTACAGATGGTGGCTTGAAAGTTTCCACAGATCTTGCTAATGAATTATCAAAAGTGTACGAGGTACATTTAATTTCAGTCATAAGTACTGAAGAAATATTTTTTCCACTAAATAATGCAGTTCGTTATAAAAATTTATCTTCACAAAAGATATCAATGAGTAAGCACTTTGTTAAGGCGGTGAAATTACTAAGAACATATATAAAAAAAAATAACATAGAAGCTCTATTTGGAATAGGGATGACTATGAATATTGTAGGCATAACAAGTACAATTGGTTTAAAAACTAAATTTATTTCTTGTGATCACACTAATTCCATTGTAGATATAGACACTACTATGAAAAAACTTCAAAGATATGTGGGAGCTAAACTTTCGGATAAGATAATTACACTAACTACTGCTGATAGAAATAATTATATAAAAAAGTATAAGATAAACCCAAAAAGAGTTGATTACATTTATAATTGGATAAATGCTATAGATGCAGAAAAAAAATATACTCTTGATTCGAAAAAATTAATTACTGTAGGTAGATTTCACAAGCAAAAAGGTTATGACTATTTATCTAAAGTTGCTATCAAGATATTATCAATATATCCTGAATGGCAATGGGATATATATGGTTCGGGTGATGAGCAAATAAAACAAGATTTGATAACTGAATTGGATAAAGGTGGAGTTTTATCACAAGTTCATTTTAAGGGGAATGTCAAAGGTACAGATAATATTTATCCAGACCATGCTATTTATGTAATGACTTCCCGTTATGAAGGACTTCCCTTAGTACTTTTAGAAGCAAAACAATATGGACTACCTATTGTCAGTTTTAATTGTCCTACAGGGCCAGCAGAAATTGTATTGGATGGAGAAAATGGTTATCTAATTGAGAATTTTGATATAAATCAAATGAGTCAAAAAATAATAGAATTAATTGAAAATAATGAATTGAGATTAGGATTTTCGCAAAATGCGATGTTAGATACTGATAAATTCAATAAAAAGAACATTACTAAACAATGGATTGAATTGATAGAAAAAATGACGGGAGAATGAAATGTACGATAAATTAGTAACAATCATAGTACCAATGTATAATATTGAACAATATATTACTAAGTGCATAGAATCATTTAAACAAGTAGATAAAAAATATTATGCGGATTTTGAAGTGATTGTTGTTAATGACGGTAGTACGGATAACTCGCTTCAAGTTGTAGAAGATTTAATTATTAATAGTTGTCTAAATATTAGAGTTGTTAATAAAGAAAATGGTGGACATGGGTCAACGATTAATGTTGGTATAAAAGAATCTAAAGGAAAATTTTTTAAAGTTATCGATGGGGATGACTGGATTGATGTACCAAGTTTTGAAAAATTATTAGAAGAACTTAAAGGTATAGATGTAGATATGGTTATTACAAATTATACTGAACAACATATCTATAATCAGACTGAAAAAGAGATTGGTTTTTCTGAGATATTAGATTGTAATAAAATATATGAGGGAATACCTTTCAAACGGATTCCCATGCATGCTCTGACATACAAAACATCTATATTGAAAGAATCTAGAATTAATATAAGTGAAAAAACCTTTTATGTAGATATGGAATATACTTTGTTACCTTTGCAATATGTAAAAAGTTATATTTATATTGATTTAAATATTTACCAGTATTTCTTAGGTAGAAAAGATCAGAGTATGAATTTAAATGTGATGAAACAAAAAGCAGATCATCACAATAGAGTAACAAAAAAAATTCTCGATTATTATGAAGTAATTCGATTTGATAAGAACTTAGAACCAGTAGTCAGAGACGTATTGACATACCTAATCAACAAGCAATGTCAGTTGCTTATAATGAATAAGAATATCGAGGATGCGAGCCGATTATTTAGTTACGCTCATAAATGTCATTATAGATGGAAATATGATCATTCGAAAAAAACAGTCTCACTAATTTATATAAATTCTAGATTTAAAAATATATTTAATCTCATCTTAAAACCGTTAGTCAATAAGCAACAAAAAGAATGGAGCGAGATGGATGAATATTAGTGTAGTTATTCCTGTATATAATGTTGAGAATTACCTTCATTATGCTATAGACAGTTTAGTAAATCAAACTCATAAAAATTTTGAGGTTTTACTAATCAATGATGGTTCTACCGATAATTCAGGAAAATTATGTGATAAATATGCTCAAGAATATGATTGGATTAGGGTATTTCATAAAGAGAATGGTGGTCTATCAGATGCACGTAATTATGGAGTGTTAAAAGCAAATAATGAGTGGATATTCTTTTTGGATCCGGATGATTATATAGAGCCTTTTACATTTGAATTATTGACTCTTATTCAAGAGAAATATCAAGCTGATTTGATTTCAACAAAAGTTCAAACTACAAATGAATATGAAAAATTTAGCAAGGAACAATTTAATTTAGAATCTAGTCAAAGATTTACGAAAGAAGAAGCACTAGAATTAATGTTGGAAGATAAGGTTGCAACGGTATCTGCATGTGCAAAACTTTATAAAAAACAAATTTTAGAAATGAGACCATTTCCTGTAGGAAAAATTTATGAAGATTTTTTTGTTGTAGCTGAACATTTAAGATTAGCTGACCAAATAGTTATTTCACCTGTTGTTACTTATCATTACTATCGTCGTCCTGGAAGTATCGTACAATCTCAGTTTACATATAAGAGATTTGATTTTTTTGATGCAGGTGAGAATAATAGAATTCAGCTAAAACAATTTTATGATGATTATAGTGTAGAAAAGGCGTTAAATTTAAAAATTGTTCAAGGTTCTTTTCATATATCTGAAGCCGCAGCTTCTACGGACACAAAAGCTTTAAAAAATATTGTTAAAAAAGTACGTTCATTTTACTGGAGTATAATCTTTGATTCTAAAGCTTCTGTAAAATTTAAAATGAAATATAGTTTATTTTTATTGTTTCCCGAATTTTATATTAAATTTAAAAATATAGTTCGGAATAAGGGGATATAAAATTGAAAATTAATCTTAAAAGTATCCAAGATGTGTTACTATCGTTATTAATTGTAATAGCGACCAACTCTATATATGTAAACACAGGGGATTCAAATAAGTTAATTCCAATATTAGCATTGGTAGTTATAGTAGCAACATTTTTAGAACTGGTATCAAGCAAATTAAATTATAATTACTTTAAAATAATACTAACCACAGTACTAATTTATTTAGTTGTATGTATTACTAACGTTTTAATATCATTTAACTCTCTATCAATAAATGAAATATTATTTTATTTTTTGATAACACCTCTTATGCTTGTTTTATTAATGTTAAAGATTTTTAATGAACAACTGTTTGATTTTTTAAATATCTTTGTGAAAATTATTTTATTTTTTGCATTAATTTCTTTAATATTTTGGACTTTCGGAAGTGTTTTAAAGGTTGTTCATCCAACAAATGTCGTCATAAATAATTGGAATGGTGGACTTCCAACTCCAAGTTATTTTAATCTATATTTTGAGACTCAAAGAATTCATTTTTGGGGAACTACTATTATTAGAAATAGTGGCATGTTTGCAGAAGCTCCAATGTGGAGTTTAATGTTAAGTTCAGCCCTTATAATTCAGGAATTATTTTTAAAAAATAGTATAAAAAGATTATCTTTATTAAGTCTGACTATTTTGACAACAGTTTCTACTACAGGGATATTTGTGATAGGATTACTATTAATTTATAGAGTCGTAATGTTGAAAAAACCTTTATTAAAGTATGTAAGTTTAATTACAATTCCAGTAGTTATATATGCGTTATTACAGGTTTGGGAAGAAAAATCTGACTCTATTTCAGCTAGTATTAGGTTTGATGATTATGTAGCAGGTTTTTTGGCTTGGAAAGAAAGTTTCTTTTTTGGATCAGGTTTGGTGCTGGGGTTGAAGGCAATTGAAGCAAATATGAATACTCTTATTCGTCCTAACTTGGGGTATAGTAATAGTCTATTTGTTATTTTGGCCCAGGGAGGATTAATCTTAGGAGGATATTATTTTTATCCAGTTATAAAAATAATATTGGATAAAAGATATTTGATAAACTATAAGATGTTCAGCCTACTATTTATTGTTTTATTGATGACAAGTATATTTGTGGGAACACCGTTATTTTCTTTGTATATTGGCATATTCTATTCTTTAATAAACAATCAAAGATATTTTAAAGAAATATAGAGAGTTTTTAAATATTACTGTTAAGTAGCTATTCTTTTTGTATTAATCACTGAAATTAAAGTTTATATTGTCTCAATTTTAATTAGATAATTTACTAATTAATGGCTATTTAATAATGTATTAATAGGAGTGTCTCAAAAATTATGAAACAAGCATACTTAATTATTGCACATAATAAGGTGGAGCAATTAAAATTTCTACTTTCATTATTAGATTATGAAAAACATGATATTTTTATTTTATTCGATAAAAAAGCAAAGATTACTGATAAACAAAAGAGTGAAATAAGTAAAAAAGTAATGAAATCAAAGATATTCTTCACAAGGGAGATACCAATTTATTGGGGAGATTACTCTCAAGTTGAAGCTGAAATGATACTGTTTGAAACCGCTGTAAAAAATGGTAAATACAGTATGTATCACTTGTTATCGGGTGTAGATCTACCTTTGGATACTGCAGAAAAAATATATCATTTTTTTGATAGCAAAAAAGAATCTAACTTTTTAACGATGGTATCAGATGAATTATATATTCGAAATAGAGTCTATGAGCGTGTAGCATTTAAAACAATGTTCCCTCAGTTGACATCGAGAACTGTAAGTAATAATTTTTTGCGATTTGTATTAAATGTTTATAGAAAATTTGAAGTTGAACTGCAAAGAATATTTAAAGTTGATTGCTTTAAAAAGTTTAATTTAGAATTGAAGTATGCGTCTAATTGGTGTTCTCTTAACAAGAACTCAGTAGATATATTACTAGAAGAAAAGAAATTGATAGCTAGCATTTTTAAAAATACAAAAGTAAATGATGAATTATTTATTCCTACAATTTTACAGAAACATAAGTTATTTAATACAGTGTATTCTATAGAACCAACAAATGATAAGCCGACTGATTTTCAAGGAAATCTAAGATATATCAATTGGTGGGATGGAGATCCATATACCTGGACTGATTCTGAGCAGGATGTAGAACAATTGAAGCGTGGTAAAGCTTTAGGTCATAAGTTTTCCAGAAAGTTTGATTTAGAAAGAAATCCGAATCTAAAAGAAGAAATTCTAACTATCATAAATAGGACAGATTGATATGAAAGTACTAAAAAATTACGCTTATAACCTCTCTTATCAATTATTACTCATTATACTTCCCATTATTACAACTCCCTATGTGACACGGGTGTTTTCTGCAAAGGACCTAGGAACATATGGGTACTTTAATTCTATTGTTACCTATTTTATTTTGTTAGCCACTTTAGGGGTCGCTAGCTATGGAACTAAGGAGATTGCAGCTAATAGAAAAAACATCCCGAAGAATTTCTGGGGAATATATTCTCTTCAATTTGGAGCATCATCATTATCAATTCTCTTATACACTTTATTGTGTTTTGGAGTTGACGAAATGAGAAATCCTATTGCTTATATTTTAGGAGTGAGTTTGATTTCTAAAGGGTTAGACATATCTTGGCTTTTTCAGGGATTGGAAGATTTTCGTAAGATTACAACCAGAAATATAATGGTGAAACTAATTGGTGTGATTTCAATATTTTTGTTGATAAAATCAGCGAATGATCTTTATCTTTATGTTTTTCTTTTAACAATATTTGAGTTAGTAGGACAATTAAGTATGTGGTTACCTGCTCGAAAGTTTATTGGAAAACCACATCTTGATATAGATTATACTAAATATCATTTAAAGCCAATTCTTTTATTATTCCTCCCTCAGATTGCTATTTCACTATATGCAACTTTAGACCGTACGATGTTAGGAATGATATCATCTACAAATGATGTCGGGATTTATGATCAAGCATTAAAATTGATTAATATTCTATTGACTTTAGTAACTTCGTTAGGAAGCGTCATGTTGCCAAGAGTATCTAGCTTATTGGGGACAGGAAATCATAAAGCAGTCAATAAGATGCATGAGGTATCATTCTTAATTTATAATCTGGTTATTTTTCCAATTATGGCGGGAATGTTGATTGTTAACGACGATTTTGTTCAATTTTTTCTTGGGAAAGATTTTCAAGATGCACGTTATGCGATAGCAATTATGATTTTTAGAATGTTCTTTATTGGTTGGACTAATATTATGGGATTTCAAATATTAATTCCACATAATAAGAGTAAAGAATATATGATCTCAACAACGGCTCCTGCAATTATCAGTATAGGTTTGAACTTGCTATTCCTTCCAAAACTTGGTTATATAGGGGCAGCTATTGTTTCTGTTTTGACAGAGGTGCTAGTGTGGGCGATACAATTATACTTTACCCGTAGCTACTTAAAAGAGGTTCCTATTATCGGATCAATGGTAAAAATTGTTCTAGCATCTGCCATTATGTATGGCCTTTTGTTAGGGTTTAAAACAGTTATACATTTTTCACCAACCTTAAATGTTCTAGTATTTGTAGCACTTGGTGGGATCATTTATCTTTTTTCTATCCTATCTCTGAAAGTGGTAGATGTGAAAGGATTAAAACAAATTATTAGGAAAAACTAGAATGAGAAAAAATCGAAATATCAACCTAGATTTATTAAAAGTGTTTGCCTGTGTTGGAGTTGTTTTACTTCATACAACAATGGGCGGATTTAAAGAGACAGGTTCATGGAATCTTTTGGCATATTTATATTATTTAGGTACCTACTCTATTCCCCTATTTTTTATGGTCAATGGTTATTTATTATTAGGCAAGAGAGAGATTACCTATTCCTATATATTACATAAAGTAAAATGGATTTTAATAACAGTGGTGTCATGGAACCTTATCGTTTGGTTATTAAAACTCGATTTTGCAGAAAATCCAGTAAAAAAAATTATAGGATCATTGGTGCAAAAAGGTTATTTCTCTCAGTTTTGGTTTTTTGGTGCGCTTGTACTTATTTATATGTGCTTGCCTGTTTTGAAAAATTTTCTTAATTCAAAAAGAAGTTATTTACATTTTCTAACTGTATTACTAGTCATTGGTTTGTTTTTTGAGTTAGCAAATATTGTTCTTCGAAAACCAATACAAACATATGTAATACAAACTTTTAGATTATGGACTTGGTTTTTCTATTATATCTTAGGTGGGTTCATATCTCAGTTTGACAAAGATACTATCAAAACTGGGTTTAAGAGATGGATGAAAGTAATTTCAGTACTTTTATTATTAGTTTCGCCTTTTATATTATTTTTCTTAGCAAAGACCACTTACCATAATTTTTTTGCTGAATATTTTTATGATGTTCTATTAGTGAAAGTTGTAAGCTTAGGAATTTTCCTGACAGTATTTACACTGTCTTTGCATGAAAATAGGAGCAAATGGATTGTCTCTCTCTCCAATCAAACGATGGGTGTTTTTATAATACATACCTATGTTATGAAAGCGTGGGAGAAATTAGTAGGATTTAGTTTTGCAGGAGCCTATTTACTCTTTGCTGTATTTACTTTAAGTGTTAGTTTTATCATTGTTGGAATGTTAATGAAAATTCCGTATTTCAATCGAATCGTGAAATTATAAAAAAGGAGAAAAAATGTACGATTATCTTATTGTCGGAGCTGGATTGTCAGGTGCAATCTTTGCTCATGAAGCAACAAAACAAGGAAAAA
>ERZ773250.1723-NODE-1723-length-10657-cov-2.758913_pt1 | contig 10657 bp, 5 predicted proteins | sample MGYA00511258_ERZ773250 | MGnify/ENA primary metagenome ERZ773250 (study PRJEB29015, sample SAMEA2738164) | human oral metagenome | biome: human oral; feature: human-associated habitat; material: saliva | place: China | collected 2187 ... | reverse complement strand
TCGGTGAGGGTAATGCGTTGGTTGGAGAGGATCGCTGAGGTGTGTCGGTGTGTCTCTCCTTGTCTTTCTTTGCAGTAAAGGTAGGAAACTTCTTATTAAATACCAATCTCTCCATATCATACGATACAAAAAGCCCCGCCGCAGGGATCTGCGACGGGGCTTCTGTCTATATATCTGCTGGGAGGACAGCGAGGCTTAAGCCTTCGTGTCTTCGCTCATCAGCTTGTTGAAGTCTTCGGGAGATACTTCCTTCTCAGTGACGGTGATCGCTTCCTTAGCGATAGCAGCGAGCTTGGAGTCAGCGACGCGGTCGATGAGGTTCTCCTTCGTGCGCCCGTCCTTGAGCATGCTCTGAGCGTAGTTCTCGAGCAGTTCGTCGGGTACAGAAGTCATGCCGTACATAGCGAACTGGTTCTTAGCTACGATGAGGGCGAACTTATTGAGGTCCTCATCAGAGATCTGCACACCTGCAGCCTCGAGGAGCTGACCCTTGATGCGGTCGAAGGTGATGTCATCGATGATCTGTGGCATGTCACGATCGAGATCTTCGACCTTAGCCTCAGCGTTGCGAGCGAGGAAGATGCGCTTGAGCAGAGCTTCGTCGTAAGCTACCTTGCCAGCCTTCTTCAGAAGGAGGGCACGCAGGTCACGCGTGAACTTAAAGTCGCTCTCGGTGGCGAACTGCTCAGCGAAGCTCTCCTGGATGTTCTTACGCAGAGCTTCTTCGCTGCGGATGTCGCTACCTTCGCCGAAGGCTTCGGTGAAGAAGGCATCGTTGAGCTCAGCAGCTTCGCGGCGTGAGATCTTCGTGATCTGGTAGGAGAAGGCTACACCATCGAGGGCGGGGACAGCTTCCTTCTCGATCTGGAGGAGTGAAGCGATCTCAGGAGTCTGACCGTCATAGAGAGCGAAGGGCTCGAAGGTGATCGTATCACCGAGCTTAGCACCGATGAGCTTAGCCTTCTCAGCTTCACTCTTAGTGAAGCGGGGGAGGATCAGCGCCTGGGCAGCTTCGATACCGCCTTCCTTAGGCTGACCATCAGCGAGCTCGAGGGCACGGCCGTAGACGACGTCGTTGTCCTCTACAGTGTCAGCTTCGATCTGCTTACCAGCGTTCTCAAGCATACGCTTGATCTGCTCGTCTTCCATTTCCTTGGTAGCGACGATGCGGTAGTAGGTGAGCTTGTCCTTCTTCTCGAGCTTAGCTTCGATCTTAGGAGCGAGGGCTACGTCGTAGGAGAATTCGAAGTTCTCTTCCGTAGCGAAGTCGTACTCCTTAGCGTCCTCTACAGGCAGGGGATTGCCGAGGATCTGGAGCTTCTCTTCGTCGATATAGCCGAAGAGAGCGCTGACGACAGCACGGTTGATTTCCTCGACCTTGACCGAGGTGCCTACCTGCTTCTTGATGAGGCCGAGGGGCGCGTGGCCCTTACGGAAGCCAGGGATAGAAGCATTCTTCTGATAGTTCTTCAGTGCCTTATCTACTTGGGGTTGGTAGTCTGCTGCACTCACCTGGACGGTGATGACAGCTGCTACATCGGAGGTCTGCTTAATCGATACAGCCATTCGTCTTTTATTATTTAATGTATACTATGCTTAGCGTAATATCTGTCGGGTCGGGCAAGGAGGTGAGATCTCCGTCCACAACACCCTAACAAATTGAGTGCAAAGGTAATCTAAATAGACTACTTAGACAAGCTACCGCAAGCCTGCACCACGGGCGATCCGCTCACGAAGGATCTCGGTAGACTTCGGGTCGTCGAGGATCTCGCCGAGCAGGGAGAGGAACTTCGTCACACGCGTCTCAGGGGTCAGCATCTCCTCTACCGGCAGAGGAGCCGACGAAGGAGCATCTCCCGAGGGTAGGACGAGCGCCGTCAAGAGCACCTGCGTCACGAAGAACGTGAAGGGCTGCATCTCGGGAGGGAGGAAGTCAGCACGCTCACGGAGGGGGAACATCGGGCGGTACGTGTGGATGAACTTGTAGAAGGGCCCGATGATGAAGGGATTGATATGCTGGAGGATCGAGGAGAGCTGCACGGGAGTGAAGTGCTGGAGCGTCTCGACGTGCATATAGAGATGCTTGATCTCGAGGCGCTTGATGGCGAGCGAGACGGGGTTCTTCCACTCCTTCAAGCAGTCAGCATCATTGACGTAGACGAAGGTCGCCTTCGCCCCCTGCTGTATGGGCTGCTTGAGGAAGGTCTGCTGCGAGACCACCTGCACGGGCAGATGGATGTACTCGCTGTACTGCAGGAGGATGGACTGCCAGAGCAGGACATCGGTCTCGTTCCCTACGATGATATAGCCCTTGTTACGCTCTACCTCCCCCTGATAGACCTCCTCGACGAGGCGGGCCAAGAGGTGCATATAGAAGGGATGCTTGAGACCGACGATGAAGCCAAAGCCATTCAAGCAAAGGTCATAGAGCAGGTGCTCGACCTCAGAGTAAGCGGGATTGATCTGCTTCTTATCCCAGGGGATAGCCTTCTCGGGATAGGCGGAGCTGAGCTCGGTCTTCCACTGACTGAGTTGGGCACACTCCTCGGCGAACTCCTGCACATCCTCATAGCAGCGGAAGGAGGATGAGATCGCCAATGCCTCCTCACAGATCTGCTCAAGGAGGTGATAGTTGCTCTCGGGGAGGATCCCTTCGGGAGAGAAGTACTTCTCCTTCAGACGCTCGTACTCGGCACGGTACGCATCGCCTACACGGAGGCGGATGCTACGCCCGCCCTTGTAGCTGACATAGATAGAGGAGTATTCGGCAGCATAGCTCAGGCCAGCCCAGGGGTAGCCTGGGACGTGCTCCTCGAGGAAGAGCGATACCGCCTCGAGGTGCTTACAAGTACCGAGGCCATTGGTACGGAAGTCCAGACAGGAGCAGAAGTTGCGATCGCTCTGTACGCCACGGAAGGCGACACGGTAGCGGCCGGTGGTGCTACAGACGAGGTAGTCACCCCAGATGCGGTTCTTGTCGAGATGCTCCACGGTGAAGTCACTCTCGCGTGCGTTCTCACGGCGGAGGGCTACCTGCCACTCCTCGATCGTCATGTTGTCGGGACAGATCTTGTTGGATAAACGGTTTCCAAGTTTCATGGGTGTGGTGGTTATAGTGTTAGGGGTAAGGATTTATTCAATACAACATACTATTTATGTGAAGCCTTCTTACGGCCAGCAAGCTTGAGTTCGTCGGCGAGGAAAGGTGCCGTAGGGCTGTCCTTGACCTTTGCCAAAGCCTCGGGAGTACCAGCGAAGAGCAGCTGCCCTCCGTCCTTCCCGCCCTCGGGACCGATCTCGATGATATAGTCGGCACTCTTGAGGACATCGAGGTTATGCTCGATGATGATGACGGTATTCCCACGATCGACGAGGCGATTGAGGATACCGAGGAGGACGCGGATATCCTCGAAGTGCAGGCCCGTAGTCGGCTCGTCGAGGATATAGACGGTCTTACCCGTGTCGCGCTTAGCGAGCTCGGAGGCCAGCTTGATACGCTGGCTCTCGCCGCCAGAGAGGGTCGTCGAGGACTGCCCGAGCTTGATATAGCCGAGGCCTACATCCTGCAGGACCTGAAGCTTCTTGAGGATATGGGGGACGTGGGCGAAGAACTCCACCGCCGCATTGATCGTCATGTCGAGGACGTCGGCGATGGACTTGCCCTTGAAGCGCACCTCGAGGGTCTCTCTATTATAGCGACGTCCGTGACAAGCTTCGCAGGGAGCGAAGACGTCGGGGAGGAAGTTCATCTCGATGGTCTTGTAGCCATTCCCCGAGCAGGTCTCACAGCGTCCGCCCGAGACGTTGAAGGAGAAGCGCCCAGGCTTGTAGCCGCGCATCTTGCTCTCGGGAAGCCCCACGAAGAGGTTACGGATATCGGTGAAGACGCCCGTATAAGTCGCAGGATTACTACGGGGCGTACGGCCGATAGGCGACTGGTCTACGGCGACGACCTTGTCGACGTACTCCAGCCCCTCGATGCTATCATAGGGCAGCGGATCCTTCAGCGATGAATAGAGGTGCTGACTGAGGATAGGCAGCAGGGTCTCATTGATGAGCGTGCTCTTACCACTCCCCGATACCCCAGCGACACATATCATGGTACCCAGTGGGAGGCTGACATCAATACCACGAAGGTTATTGCCACGTGCGCCTGTCAGGCGGAGCTGACGCTCGGTCATCGGGCGACGCTCGGGGGCGATCTCGATGGTCTCGACACCGCTGATATAGCGTGCCGTCAGCGTGCCAGCGCGCATCATAGCCTCGGGCGAACCCGAGAAGACGACCTCGCCACCGAGACGGCCTGCCTTCGGCCCCATATCGATGATATGGTCTGCCTCGAGCATCATATCCTTGTCATGCTCGACGACGATGACGGTATTCCCCAGATCACGGAGCTTCTGCAGCGAATGGATGAGGCGCACATTGTCTCGCTGGTGGAGACCGATGCTCGGCTCATCGAGGATATAGAGTACCTCGACCAGCTGGGTACCGATCTGCGTCGCCAAGCGAATACGCTGGCTCTCGCCCCCTGAGAGGGAGGCGGTCATACGGTTCATAGAGAGGTAGCCGAGACCCACATCCAGGAGGAAGGACAGACGGGTACGGATCTCCTTGAGTACCTCGGTAGCGATGGTACGCTGCTGATCCGTCAGCTTATCCTCCAGCCCCTCAAGCCAAGAGGCCAGGTGCGTCAGCTCCATCGAAGCGACCTCACCGATATTCTTCCCGCCGATGAAGTAGTGCAGGGCTTCCTTGTTCAGGCGTCCACCATGACACTCGGGGCAGGCCTCTGCGCGGGTGAACTGTGCCATCCACTTCTCTGCGCCTCGGGGACTCTCCTCCTCTTCGCTCTGTGCCATGAGGTAGGCACCGAGGCCATCATAAGAGAGGGGTACGCCACGCAGCTCTGTGAAGCGGTCGTCCAGCAGGACTAAGTCCTCTTCACTGCCCTCGACGATCTCTGTGAGTAGGTCATCGGGCAGCTGGGAGATAGGCTCCTTGATCGAGACCTCATACTTAGCGCAGAGGGCTTCGATCTGGGCGAAGACCAGCGTACGGCGGTACTTCCCTAAGGGGAGAATGCCCCCAGCATAGATGCTCTTCGTGCGGTCGGGTACGATGCTATCGAGGTCGATGACACGCACTTCGCCGAGGCCCTTACAGCGCGGACAGCTACCGTTAGGCGAGTTGAAGGAGAAGTTGTGCGGTGCGGGCTCGTTGTATGATAGCCCCGTCTCGGGGTCCATCAGATGGCGGCTGAAGTAAGCGACCTCGCCCGTGGCGATCTCCTGGAGCATCATCACCCCGTCGCCCTCCTTGAGGGTCAGGCGGAGGCTGGCAAGTAGGCGGTCGCGGTTCTTCTCCGCTATAGTGAGTTTGTCGGTCTGTACCTCGACGCTATGGAGCTTGTAGCGGTCGAGCTTCATGCCGTAGGTGATCTCTCGTAGCTCCCCGTCGACGCGGACGGTGAGGAAGCTCTTCTTACGAAGCTGCTCGAAGAGCTCTTTGTAATGCCCCTTACGCTGCTTGACGACGGGGGCCAAGAGGAGGACCTTCTTCCCCTCATAGCGCTCCAGGAGGAGCTCCAGGATCTGCTCCTCGGTATAGCGTACCATAGGCTTGCCCGAGAGGTACGATATGGCGGTACCTGCACGTGCATAGAGGAGGCGGAAGAAGTCGTAGATCTCCGTGACGGTCCCGACGGTAGAGCGGGGATTGCGGTTCGTGGTCTTCTGCTCAATAGATATGACGGGGCCGAGACCTGTGATCTCATCGACGTCAGGGCGCTCGAGACCTCCACCAAGGAAGCCTCGGGCATAGGAGCTGAACGTCTCGATATAGCGGCGCTGGCCCTCAGCGTAGATGGTGTCGAATGCCAAGGAGGACTTCCCGCTCCCACTTAGGCCGGTGAAGACCGTCAGCGAGTAGCGAGGGATGTGAGCATCCACGTCCTTAAGGTTGTGCACGCGGGCACCACGAATATCTAAGTCTTGCATCTAATAAATGAAAGGAAGACCCGAGCAGAGCCTACCATAAAAGAATGTATAGTACACAAAGTTACGAATAAATCGGCTCTCCTGCTCGTGCAAGATCGTCGCCTCGTGCCCACCGGGAAGCGAGACTTCGCCACAGGGCTATCGCCCCCACGCAGGGGGCTAAACCAACCACTACTGGTCAGTGCTCCGACCAGTAGTGGTTCGCAGCGTGACCAGTAGTGGTTCATATTAGTGACCAGTAGTGGTTCGTTCACCGACCAGTACTGGTTAGTTTCCCCTCTCGTAGTAAAGACCTCTCCAAGCCCCCTTCTTAGCTGACTTCTCCGCCTACAAATATAGCTATGCACTCTATTCTCTATGAGGAGAATAGGAGCATCTTTGTGAAGCGCTCTTGGTATCAGAAATATGTCGTACCTTTACAACGAAGCCAAGGCAAAACTAATACAACACATCTGTCTTGCCCTCAGGCTCCCCTCATACAGCTCAACTGAATCCACAATTTATAATGCCTATGGAGCGAATCCTACTCACTATCCTTTACGCCTTCCTCGCTTGGCTACTCTATTATGCAGAGTCCGCTGGTGACAACTGGAAGGATCGTCTTCCCAGTCTCTTCCTCTTCATGCTCCTCGTCGGAGCTATCCCCGAAGGGGTACGCCTCACGCGTCGCCTCCTCCATCGCTTGCGTAGAGACTGGCACAGCCATCGTAGCATACAGCACTAAGCTGTAGCTCGGAGACAGCAACGCTCTAAGAGCAGTGAGCCCCGCAATGCGACCGCATTGTGGGGCTCATACCTATATATTATGGAGAGATTCGCTGTACCTTTGCGGGGCAAAAGAAGCCCTTAGCTCTCGAAGCAAGAGCTCAGCATATCGGCCTTCCCCTACATTATTATATATACCCCTCTCGTCATGAGTGCAAGTGATACCCTCGACCTACCCTACCTCAGTGAGCTCAACGAAGCCCAGCGTGCTGCCGTCGTCTACAACGATGGCCCTGCACTGGTCATCGCTGGCGCAGGCAGCGGCAAGACCCGCGTCCTCGTCTACAAGCTCCTCTATCTCTTAGACTCGGGCTATCACCCCGCAGGTCTCATGGCGCTGACCTTCACCAACAAGGCCGCCCGTGAGATGCAGGCGCGTATCTCCCGCCACGTCGGCTCGGTAGCTCGGCAGATCCACATGGGTACCTTCCACTCGATCTTCGGGAAGATCCTCCGCCAGCATGCCCCCCTCCTCGGCTACACCTCGGACTACTCGATCTACAACACCTCCGACAGCCGTAGCCGTATCAAGGCCATCATCAAGCAGCTCGGTCTCGACGACAAGGTCTACAAGCCCAATGTCGTGCACAACCGCATCTCCTCGGCGAAGAACCGCCTCATCACCGCCAGTGCCTACGCCTCCTACACCGACTTCCTCAAGTACGATGCGAAGAGTGGCCTACCGAAGCTCTACGAGATCTACCAGCACTACGAGACAGAGCTCAAGCGCTCCAATGCGATGGACTTCGATGACCTCCTGCTACAGATCAATATCCTCTTCCGCCAGCACCCCGATGTGCTGAAGCTCTGGCAGGACCGCATTGACTACCTCCTCATCGACGAGTATCAGGATACCAACTTCGCCCAGTACATGATCGCACGCCAGCTGATGCAGGACAAGGGGGCTATCTTCGTCGTCGGCGATGATGCCCAGAGTATCTACTCCTTCCGTGGGGCGAACTTGGACAATATCCTCAGCTTCGAGAAGACCTTCCCCAACGCCCGCACCTTCAAGCTCGAGCGCAACTACCGCTCCACGCAGACCATCGTCAAGGCTGCGGGGCAGATCATCGCGAACAACGAGTATCAGATCCCCAAGGATGTCTTCTCTGAGGAGTCTGTCGGTGAGCCTATCACTGTGCATGAGGCGCTCACGGGTGACCTCGAAGCTCTCTGGGTCTCCGACGAAGTGCAGCGTCTTCATCGTGATGGCAATCCCTACAGCTCGGTGGCTATCCTCTACCGCACCAATGCGCAGAGCCGTACCCTCGAGCAGGTCTTCCGCCGTGTAGGGCTCCCCTTCCGTATCTATGGCGGACGCTCGTTCTTTGACCACAAGGAGATCATGGACGTCGTTGCCTACTTCCGCGTCTTGGTCAACGAGCTGGATGAAGAGGCTCTCCTACGTATCATCAACTACCCCAAGCGAAGCATCGGCGACACGACAGTACAGCGTGTACGTCAGGCCGCCTCACAGCAGGGCTTGCCGATGATGCAGATCCTCCGTGAGCCTCTCGCCTATGGTGTCGAGGTCAATAAGCCCACCGCTGCCCGACTACAAGCCTTCGCCGCTCTCCTCGATGACCTGCGCGCCTACAACCAGCAGGAGGATGACCTCTATGCGATCGCTGAGCGCGTGATCAATGAGACGGGCATCCTCGCCGATCTCAAGAGCGACACCACCAGCGAAGGCAAGGGGCGCGTGGAGAACATCCAGGAGCTACTCGGTGGTATCGACGAATACATCCATGCCGCTCTCGAGGCCGACCAGACGCCCTCACTCGGCGTCTACCTCAGCGAGATCGCGCTGATGACCGACCAAGACAAGGCGGGCGACGAGGAAGACTGCATCACGCTGATGACCGTCCACTCAGCAAAGGGACTGGAGTTCCCTCACGTATTTATCGTAGGGCTGGAGGAAGATCTCTTCCCCTCGATGATGAGCAATACGGGGAAGGAACTGGAGGAAGAGCGCCGACTCTTCTACGTCGCTCTGACGCGTGCTGAGAAGACTTGTCATATCGGCTATGCGAGAGAGCGCTTCCGCAACGGGCGGACGGAGTTCAGCCGTCCCAGCCGCTTCGTCCGTGAGCTCCCCAAGGAATTAGTGACCTTCGACTCGGGATTAAGTAGTCACGCCTCGCCCTGGGACCGCCCCAAGGCAGTACGTCCCGCAGGCGGTGACCTCCCGACGGACTTCTCTGATCGCCCTGTCTTCCGTTCGGCTCCTCCTGCTCCTTCGCGCCGTGTCCTCATCGAGCGCAGAGAGGCGAGCGACACACCCGAGGAGAAGCACAAGCGTATCGGTGCGCTCGCTGTCGGCGGACGCGTCGTGCACAAGCGCTTCGGTGCGGGTGTCATCGACGAGCTCGAAGGGCGTGGCGACAATGCCAAGGCTACCGTCACCTTCGACACGGGCGAGACGAAGAAGCTCCTCCTGCGCTTCGCCCAGCTCGAGGTCCTTTAGCGCAAGATATTCCGCAGCAGGCCCTTAACGTGAAGTAATAGTTACCTCAACCATTGCCGCTATGAGGCTTCAGCTTCATCACACATAATGTTAAGCATAAGACTATGGAGAAAGAGGATCCAATCTATTATTGGCATATAGACTTAGGGGAAGCCAATAGCGAAGGGAACCAACCCAGCTTGATGGCTCAACTTGAGAGCAGCCACACCATCACACTAACTGAAAAGCATCAGTTTCTTGACAAGTACCTAAGTGCCCAACCACAAGGGACACTTGTACTCGTGTGTCAAGGTAAAAAGCCTAAAAAGCTTTGCCAAATAACTGATGAGCCACACCTCACGAATGAAGAAGCTGGAGAGCAGAGTCCTTATTCAGTTCTTCGATCAGTTGAAATTCTTACGAATGTCCCTGAGGAGAATACCTTCAACACCGAAGACTTCCAGCAAGGTATCTGTGGCTTTTTCACGAAACAGTCTAAAAAGCAATACCCATATATGAAGAAGCTACTCACCCAGCTAGAAAATGGAACTCTCCTCTCTGACACATCTAAATCAGATACACTACTGCTGAATGAGTGCGTCTCTCTATTAAAGGAGAAGAAGAACATCATCTTGCAAGGTGCCCCTGGCACAGGCAAGACATATACGACGGCATCTCTCGCAGTAGCCCTCTGTAACCCCTCGTTCACAGGACTGGAAGACCATATTAAAGTGATGGATGAGTACGAGCGCCTTCGCCAGGAAGGACAAATAGCCTTCTGCACCTTCCACCAGTCTATGGACTATGAGGACTTCGTCGAAGGAGTGAAGCCTGAGCTACAAGGAGAGCACATCACCTACAACGTCGAGGTGGGCATCTTCAAGCGCATTTGCGAACGAGCACGGAAGACGGAAGGGAAGGATATCATCGCTTGTATTGATGACTACTTGCAGAAGATACGAGGAAAAGAGAACCAACGAGAAATACCTTCCATCACTGGCAAAGCTCTTTGTTTGGTGGGAAGAGGGGCACAAAACCATAAGTATTCGTAGCACACTCTCTAAAGCTGATTATGCTCCTGCCCGTCCAAGTATAGAAAAGATTAAAGCCCACGCCATAGGGAAAGGGGAAGAGAAGAATTGGCCTGCCTATGCACGTGCTTTTATTGAAGCCGTAAAGAAGGAATACCAAATAGACGAGGAAACTTCCACCACGCCTCACGTCTTGATCATCGACGAGATCAACCGAGGAAATATCTCGCGCATCTTCGGAGAGTTGATTACGCTCCTCGAAGCTGATAAGCGTACGGGGGACGGGAAGCATCCCATTAAGGTCACCCTCCCCTACTCTAAGGATAGTTTCTCTGTCCCCTCGAACCTCTACATCATTGGGACGATGAACACGACCGACCGCTCTACAGGGTCGATCGACTATGCCGTGCGGCGCC
>ERZ773250.1717-NODE-1717-length-10673-cov-16.502543_pt1 | contig 10673 bp, 6 predicted proteins | sample MGYA00511258_ERZ773250 | MGnify/ENA primary metagenome ERZ773250 (study PRJEB29015, sample SAMEA2738164) | human oral metagenome | biome: human oral; feature: human-associated habitat; material: saliva | place: China | collected 2187 ... | reverse complement strand
CTATGGACAAACAAGAATTGTATGAAAAATGGGTAGACAAGGTCTGCCAGTATATTGAGAGTGTAGGTCCTGAAATTAACTGTACGAGTTGTGCAATGCAGTCTAAACCTGTGTTGGATAAATCTCCACAGGTAGTATTCCTTGGCTACAATGCTCATGAACCTTTCCCTTATCAAGGGGCAAACAAGGAACGATTTTATGAAGGAAATCCTTACTTTTACACTGAACGTGAAAAGTGGCCTGTATGGGGAAAACTCTATGCAGCCATGAAGTGGGCTAAGTTTACAGAGCCTATGGAAGATGGTAATTTCGTGTTTATGAACGCTGTTTATTTTGGCAGTCAGGATATCAAGGATCTGAAAGCAAAGAAAGGAAGTGCTGAAATCATCAATCAATGTCTTGATTTCAGTGCGGAAGTTATCAAGGATATTTACCATCCAAAAGCCGTGGTCTGCTTCTCTATACCCGATTGCTTTACTCCTTTTATCAATCGTTTAAACATTAAGGAAGTAGAGAGTATTGTTCCCCCAATGGTTAATGGAGAACCTGCTAAACGCGGTGTAGCAAAAGCGATGTGGGGCGATATAAAGATTATAGGTATACCCCACCCCTCAGGCAGAATCAGTTATGATGACTTGGGGGCAATTGCAATGTTTATTAAAAAAGAACTTATCTAACGAATTAAATATTATTATAATGAGAAGTTTAAAATTCAAATTATTTATCTTGTTGTCATTATTGGTTATAAATGCCAGAGCACAAGTTGGGAATTTTATAAAAGATACTCAGATAACAAATATTCATAATTTCAATGGGTATTGTGTAACAACCACTCAGGAGTATGAAGTTCGCTTTGGGAAAGCGGAACCTGTAGGGGTTCCTAAAACAGAAGTGACAGGAGCATGGTATAATAGTTATGGCTTTAGAGATAAAGAGTTGTCAAAAGATGGTAAAACATATGAGATGAAACATTTTTATGACAACAAAGGGAGGATAGTATCTCAAGACATTTATTTAAACCAGAAACTTTATGAAAGGAGGGTTTTCTCCCACCAAAAAGATGGTAAAATTACCATCATAACCTATAATAGTAAAGGGCAAGAAGAAAAAGTTGATGTTTGGGGTGCCACTACTCACACTATTAAAAAAGGAGAGATGAGTGCTGCTGGAGGAAAGGTCAGTAAAACAATAGAAACTTTAAACTCTAAAGGTTTTCCAATTTCTAGTACGTTTACATCTAACTCTAATCTACTTGGTCAACAACTTGGAAGTACTAGTGCTAGTAGGTCTATTTTTTACAATGATCATAATGATATACTTAAAGAGACTGTGAATATGGATGCCAATACTGCCAAAATGATGGCAATAGGTGCTGTGTTCGCAGGTAAAAAGTTTCCGAAAGTCATAGAATATCGAGATTATAAATACAATAAAGATGGCAATTGGATATCTAGATATGTTTACTACGATGGTGTATGTGTAGAAAAGCAAGATAGACAATTCTTGACAGATCAGGAATATAAAGCGTACGAGCATACAATCTTTGCAAAGATGATAAAGAGTGAGGATAAAGTAAATGGTCATATGGTTTTGAACATTGATGAACCAGAACTAAAATCTGAACTTAACAAAATCTCGGTAATAGCATGTAAACAAAAAGATATACACATTGAGTCAAAGGTTTGGGTTATGGGAAATGGGAATTTGTCGATTGACAAAAACGATACTCTAAAACTGTCTGAATTTGATAGAACTATTTTAAAAAGCATTGTGAATGCAATAAGCAAATATACCAAGATTAGCCCAGCCTATGAATTAAGTCGAAATGGTATTGATAAAATTAATGTCTTAGAAAGTTTTGATTTGAAAATTTATGGTGACATTTCGGAGGAGAAATCATCTACGGGATATACTATAAAATTAATAAAGACACCAGAAAATACTTGGAATATTGAAAATAAAACAGAATTGCAAAACAAGGGCTTTACGGAGTTAGAAATAGAAAAGCTAATATCTTCTTATAATATTTCTGAAAATAAGAAGAATAAGGTAAAACTTTCTATAGATAGAACACCTTTAGAATTTAGTGTAGAGATGCATTGGGCTTCTAATAATGGGAAAAAAGAAAGTGCTTATTTTCGTGAATTACGTATGGCTTCGTATACATTGTCTAAATATAATGGCTTTACAAATGTTTTAAATACTATTAGTTCTGCTTTGGACACATTATCTCAATAATATAGAACTCTCAATAAATGCAAAACAGGAAGTAGAGATTGACTCTATTTCCTGTTTTGATATCTATTGTCTTATACCAGATTTACTTCACATCGTTTTAACATTTAGCAAGTTAAGTCATCATAATGAATGACAGGAATGACAGGAAACTCAATTCTAAAAGAATTACCTTACGATAGGCAGAGAAGAATAGAGTAGACAACCTCTATATAAATGTTAAAGAAAATAATAGCTTCGTCATTTCTAATGATTTTTCATACCTTTGAACTTATATTTTTAAAGCCACAATAATGGGACTATTCAACTTCTCACGTAAACTAACTGACGAACAATTACGCCGTATCTCCCTAAGTGCACAATACCAAGAACAACAGGGAGGAGACCATTTTACACTTTCATCTAAGATTGGTTCACGTGCAAAAGTACTTCTCGAACAAGGCTGGGGTATCACAAATCGACAAGAATTATGCGATAGCATAGAAGAACTACTCGGACGTTGCCGCTCACTTGACATTGCTGTTATAAAAGAAGAAATGATGGCAGAAGTACAAGAAGACAGCGGGATTAATACCGAGGTACGACGTATATGGTCTATGGCAAGTATTGTCGATAAACATTATATTACACGAGCTGGAGATTTAAGCGACTTGCTTAACATGCTAACCAACTATATTGCAGCACAAGATAGTCTACTTGCTAATGAACTGATTACCTCATGGGATGCTATAACAGAAAAAGATGTTATAGGATGGGATATAGGGCGTGCTGCCTATCTCGTACGTGTTGGCGTGGAAGTGAACTACTTAAAGACTGACGAGGCATGGGACTACCTTGAAAGAGCATATCAAAGAGCCATCAGCACATTCAACACATGGGAAGAATTCGGACGTTCCTATATCATCGGCCGTAGTTTCTGGGCTTATTCCCCGGAGGTTCGCGATGTCTTAGTTTTTTGTAACGTAATGAAATGGCTTATGAAACATCCCGATAGTCCATGGCTAAAAGTTACTCTGAAATAAACAATTAATAACATATAAATCATTAAGATTATGAGTCAAAGTATTATTCCGTTTATCTTCATGTTTGTTGCGATGGCCGTTATTGCCTTTTCGTTGATGCTCTATGTATATAGAAAAGGCAAGAATAGTAAGGGAGTCTACATTGCAAAGGCACTGGAGTTTATTGCAAAGAAGTATCCTACTATCGACACAAGCAATATCAAGTGTGTAGAGTTTTGGTATCCTCTGGGCATAATGGGGAAAGCTGATGTCGCACTCGTTGCTTACAATGATGACGACATGTATATTATGTCTGTTCTTTCTCGGCCTATACCAGGTTTTTATAGAATCGTTCCTAATGAAGAGTCAGAATGGGATATGGTTTATTATCCTATGTCAAGTATCGAACAGGCAGGCTTTGATGAGAAGCAAAAGAATTTCATTTTCACTATCAATGGAAAGTCTATAAAACTGAAGATAAGAAAGAGGAACGGATTCCAAGAAGACCAGCAAGCAGAACTACATGACTTCTTTACAACAATATCACAGGCCTTACAGAAGAATAAAGTATTGAACGTATAGCCTCAAAGGGACATACATCAATAACACACAAGAGGGTGCATAAAAGCTATATAAAGTCTTTTATGCACCCTTGTTTATGTGTGACTTGTTCTCTCTATACAACCATTACCAAATTATTTTCACGATAAAAAATATTTTTTTTCATGAGAAGAAATATTTTTTTTCATGAAAATAATTTCTTTTTTTCATGAAAATAATTCGAGGAGGGGACATTTTATGGGGTCATACGTCAGACTTCACTTTTTTATTCTTTGTCCTTTTCCCTTCGAAAGAATAGCCTTTATTTGTTTACAATTTAGTTTTTTTGTCGTTTGTTAGGTCCCGTTCTTGTCTTGTTTGATGGCGCAATTCGATGCAATCAGTTTACTTATTCCGTACGAATGAGCTTGATGGGTAATGTCTCTAATGATTACGAACATGCGAAAAGGCCTCGCTTCCAAAGCGGATGCGAGGCCTTTTATATTAGCAAAGTAATGTTTCTACGATGATAAAAGCCAACGGCTTTATGCGTCCTGTTGGCGGACACCCATACGAGCTTCGACGACATTGACCACATAGTCGCCAAGTTTCTCGCACTCCTGAATGATGTCCATGTACATTGTACCTATTGCGTAGGTGTACTTATGGTCGTTTACATCGTTGATATTCTGCGACCTCAACTGGTTACGATAGTTGTTGATTTCGGTCTCAATATTGAACGAACGATTTACGTCATTGTCTTGACGGTGACCAACAAGGATACGGTTCATCTGCGTCAGAGCGTCGTCTGTCAGTTCAAACATCTGGTGTATGTGGTCATACTGCTCTGGGATGAAATCTTCCTTACTATTGATAAGTCGGTTGGTGGTGCGTGCGATGTTATAACAAGCATCTCCGATACTCTCTAACTCAGATATCTCACGGAGCATAGAGCGCACCTTCTCTTTGGTCTCATCACTCAGATGAGCATTGGAAACTTGGTCGAGATACTTCGCAATCTCTATCTCCATATTATCTGAAATACCTTCGTATTTCTCCACACGGCTGTAGAGTTTCGTAAATTTATCCATGTCACGCTCGCCAAGTAACTCACGAACCATACCAAACATACGCTGAATACGCTCGGCAAACGACTTTATCTCCTTTGAAGCCTCAAGTACAGAGAGCTCTGGAGTCTTCATGATACCAGCCTGAATGAAATGCAAACGGAACTCGTCTTCGTCCTTGTTTGCCTTCGGCTTGATGATGATGCAGACCAGTTTCTCTAAGTATTTGATAGGTCCAACAAGGATAGTTGTGTTGGCAACGTTGAAGGTTGTGTGGAAAGCAGCAAGTACAAAGCTTAGTTTAGCAGCATTGGCAGCAAAGCCAGGAGCGCCCTTTGGCATTGAAACGTCGTATCCCACCCAATCGCAAATCATATTAATAAAAGGATGGAAGACACACAACACCCAAATAACACCGAATACGTTGAACACCATGTGGGCCATAGCTGCACGGCGAGCCTGCGTGTTTGCGGTCAAGGCCGCAAGGTTTGATGTGACTGTTGTACCGATGTTCTCACCCATGACGAGTGCGATACCTTGATAAATAGGCAATACGCCCGTAGAACAAAGTATCATCGTGATAGCCATGATAGCTGCAGAACTCTGCACACACATGGTCAGTACACTACCAATAAGTAGGAAAACGATAGTCGTAAAGAAGCTCTGTGGGTCGAAGTTACTAAAGAAATCGAGTACAGCCAGGTTGTGGGCAAGGTCCATATCGATACCCGTCTGACGCAAGGTTCCCAATCCCAAGAACATAAATGAGATACCAAAGAGGAAGTCACCAATGAGTTTACGTTTCTTAGAGTAAATCAGTACGATGCCAATAAAGAATGCTGGCCAGACGAAATCAGTGATGTTAAACGAGAAGCCAGCCGACATAATCCATGCCGTCAGCGTCGTTCCGATGTTCGCTCCCATGATAACTGAGATGGCTTGCACCAATGTCAGCAATCCAGCATTCACAAAGCTGACTGTCATAACAGTTGTAGCTGTTGACGACTGTACGGCAGCTGTGATGAACGTACCAGTGAGAATACCCGTAAAACGATTAGTAGTCATTGCACCAAGGATATGGCGCAACTGCGGACCTGCCATCTTCTGCAGAGCCTCACTCATGGCTTTCATACCGAACATCAGCAGAGCTAATGCACCAATGAGCTTAAAGAAAATCCAAATCGACATATAATAACTTAATTTGTGGTGTCCGTTTCTTGTGTAATCGCAAAACTTTCTTTACCTTTACAATCCTATTTACTAAAGGACAATTTTGTTCCCTGACACTTTAACCATATTGAATGATTATGAGACAAGTATTGTATATCCGTTGCAAAAATAATAAAAAAACTCAAGAAGTCCCAATTGGAAGTACACTTTCTGACATTTATAAGCAAATTAATCTGCATTTGCCATACGGACCAGTGAGTGCGAAGGTGAATAATAAGGTGGAAGGGCTTCATTATAGAGTCTATCATAATAAGGATGTGGAGTTCCTCGATTTGCATAGTCCGTCAGGTATTCGCACCTATACGCGTTCGCTCTTCCTTGTGCTCTGTAAGGCTGTTCACGACCTTTATACTGGTAGTAAAGTCGTTATAGATATCCCTGTTTCAAATGGTTACTACTGTAACCTGCAGCTTGGACATGAGATAACTGCAGAGGACGTCGACCGTATTCGTAGACGTATGCAGGAGATTATCGATGCGAAAATGCCTATTCAGCGTTACGAGGCTACAACAGAAGAGGCCATTAAGATGTTCTCTGACTTAGGTGATATGCAAAAGGCTAAACTCCTAAAAAGTAGTGGTAGCTTGTATTGTGTTTATTATGTGCTCGACGACTATAAGGACTATTACTACGGTTCGATGCTCACCAATACTTCACAACTTCATCTTTTCGGACTGGAGCCTTATTTTGATGGTGTCCTTCTGCGACTCCCTTCTACACAAGACCCTTCTAAATTAGGTGAGATGATACGCCAAGACAAGATGTTTGAGGTGTTTAAGGAGCATCATAGATGGCAGAGTATCTTAGGGATAAAGACTGTGGGCGATTTCAATGAGGCAGTGAAAAACGGACAGGCCACTGATCTTATCAATGTCAGTGAAGCTCTGCAAGAAAAGAAGATATCACAGATAGCTGATACAATCGCTGGTAGGAAAGGAATAAAGGTAGTACTGATAGCAGGACCGTCATCAAGCGGTAAGACTACCTTCTGCAAGCGCCTCTCTGTGCAACTATTAGCAAGTGGGGTGAAGCCAGTGCAAATCTCCTTAGATGACTACTTCGTAAACAGGACAGAGACACCGAAAGACGAGAATGGAGAACTTGACTATGAGAGTATCTATGCACTGAACATCTCGCTTATCAATGAGCAATTTAATGCACTTTTCCGAGGGGAGGAAGTGGAGTTGCCAAAGTATAACTTCCAAACAGGGTTGAGTGAAAAGAGTGGGAATAGATTACATCTTGGTGAGAACAACGTATTGGTTGTGGAGGGTATCCATGCCCTTAACCCTGTGTTAACAGAACAGATTGCCGACGACAAAAAGTTCAAAATCTATGCTTCTGCGCTCACAACGATACTCTTAGACGACCATAACTATATCCCGACAACCGACAACCGACTGCTTCGTCGTATTGTTCGTGACTATAAATATCGTGGTTGTTCGGCACAGGATACTATTCATCGCTGGCCAAGTGTGCGTGCTGGAGAAAATAAATGGATATTCCCTTATCAGGAGCAAGCCGACATCATGTTTAATACAGCTCTTCTCTTTGAGCTTGCTGTTATAAAACCACAGGCGGAGGAGGTGTTGGAACAGGTCCCAGAAAACTGTGAGGAGTATGCTGAGGCCTATCGACTTCGTAAGTTTCTTAAATACTTTGCACCACTGCCTTTCCGTAATCTCCCACCAACCTCGTTGCTCAGAGAGTTCTTAGGAGGTAGTTCGTTTAAGTATTAGGATATTAAGGCATGGCGAAGGGACACGTATGTTCTATTCGTTTTTATGGTGCAGAAGACTGTTAGATACATTCTATGAATGTTATGAAAACGAAAGGAATGGGGTAAGTTTAGGTTCTTCCGTTAAATGTGTGGACGCTTTTCGTAGTGCTTTAACGTAAGAGCCAAAGTTACTCATTAAACAAAAATATAGCTGAGACAGTCAACTATCTATCCTATTTTCATCCTCTTTCATTGAAAATCTTTTCGTTTTAAGACTTCGAAAACCTGCAGACAAGGGTTTGAAAAATCATTACATAATTTCAAGGAAAATACCTATAACTAACGGCTAAAATACTCACATGAAGCAGGTTTACAACCAACAGAAAATCAATTAGTTATAAGCAGTAAAGTAAAAGGTGCTTAATTGGACTTCAAAAGGGCGTTAGCAAGGGTCTTAAAGAGCATCTTCTGCAACCCAAAAGGGCGTCTTTTAGAAGCCAAAAGAGCATGTATTGGGTCTGAGCTGTACAAAAATAGTTTACAAACATGATTTAATAAGGGAATAAGTAGGTTATAGATGACAGATAGACATCACACCTAATTACATTTATCATATAGTTTACCTCCCCCTTATAAAACAATTTTATTGGAGGTAAGCTTACCATGTATGTGGATTAATCTCATTCTATTAATAATCTACACATTTAACGGAAGAACCCTTTTTGGGGTGTCTGTTGCTTTTGAAAGTATGTGTCTGTGTGTCTTTGTCATTGGTCATAATATTTCACGCGGCACGGTTCTTTGTAAGGTGTATAATGGTCTATATCATTACAGAATATGGTGAGTAAGAGGATTAATCGCCGTTGAATGAAAGAAAGTATAATGTAAGTGCTTATCTAATAGGACATTAGATTTACCATACACCAATAATAGCAACACTGTCAAGCATAGTAATGTCGCTTTGATTAGCATTACTTGTTTATTGCGGTTTATCGCCCTTTCTTATTTTGTTCAGCTAAGGACAGATTATAGTATAGATAAAGGCTGCTTCAAGACTCCGATGTGTGGAGCTTGAAGCAGCCTTTATTATTTGTCTTTACTACTTATTTCTTAAGAAGTCTGATACCAACGTCACTAATTCCTGGGACGGACTCACGGCTCATGATATGATGTATTGTGACATGCAACGAATCGTTGCGATTGAGCTGGAAGGAAGTGATAGGCTGACGTATCTCAGTGCTTGTGATACCTTTCTGACCAACCAAAGTACCCTTGTCGTTGACAATCTCGCAGTTAACAGTATCGTTGTATGTTCTCTCTTGTTTTTTACGTTGCTTGTAGTTGATAACCTTCCGTTCAATAATCATACTTATATTGCGGTAAGGATAAGTTCGTGCAGCACGTAGACAAAGGTCTAACTGGTAGTTACCCTCCCATTGTCGAGGAATATCAAAAGTAAGTGTGTCATTGCGCAACCATCCCTGTAGCGACACACCTCTGTATTGGTCGTAGGTGCGTGGGTCGTTACATGAAGTAGTACTCATGATGGTAATCATGAGTACTATTATATATAATAAGGTGGAAACCTTATGTTTCATTCTTGTGTTCTTTCCGTTTGCTAAGGCTGTCTGCCTTCATTTCTATTGTTCTGAGGTCCACCTTCGTTCTGTTGCTGAGCAGGGCGAGGACCGTTATAAGGGCGTCGATTACCATTCTGTGGGCGACGGTTGTCGTTCTGTGGACGTCTGTTGTCATTTTGCTGACGGCCGTTATCCTGTCCATCCCGCTGGTTACGACGGTTTTCACGTTGTGGTCTACCCCCTTGTTGACCGTTGTTATTGCGCGATTGGTTGTTCTTCTTGCGTTTCTTGGCCTTGTCGAATCGACTGAGATCAGCACCTGCAAGGAGGTCGACAGGCTTCTTCGTCGGTTTGGCTTTACCATCTTCAAGTAGCGATAGAGGCTTTTCACCACGTCGGTTCAGTTCGATAATCTCCTTAGCACGCTCAGCACTGATAGTCTCAAGGTTGGCTGCAAGGTTCTTATCAGTAGAGTAGGTGCATAGACCATTGAGTATGTCAGTCTTAAAGAGATGGTATTCACCATCCATAGTCTCCAATATCACCTCCTTACTTGGTAGCTTCCTGCCAGCCTCCATGTAGTCGTCAACCTCATAGTTAAGGCAACATTTCAATTTAGCACACATTCCCGCCAGTTTAGTAGGGTTGAGTGAGATATCTTGAATACGTGCAGCAGTGGTAGAGACACTTGAGAAATTCTTCATCCAAGTAGCACAACAAAGTTCACGACCACAAGGTCCTGTACCTCCGATGCGGCCTGCCTCCTGTCGTGCTCCAATCTGTTTCATTTCAATTCGTACGTGGAAGGCAGCAGCAAGGTCCTTGATAAGCTGACGGAAGTCGACACGTTCGTCCGCAATGTAGTAGAAGATAGCTTTGTTACCATCTCCCTGATACTCTACGTCACCAATCTTCATCTTCAGACCTAAGCCTTTTGCAATCTGTCGACTCTCAATCATTGTGGCGTGCTCACGTGCTTTAGCCTCGTGATACTTCTGCATATCAACCTCTTTAGCAAGGCGATAGACACGTTTGATGTCGTCAGGTGACTTCACTGTCGACGATTTCTTAATTTGCAGTTTGACAAGTCGTCCTGTCAGCGTAACGACTCCGATGTCGTGTCCAGGGTTAGCTTCAACAGCCACGATGTCACCCTTCTTCAAGTCAAGGTTGTTGACATTGTGGTAGTAACCCTTACGAGTATTCTTAAATTGAACCTCAACAAGGTCGGTTGTCTGGTTGTTGCCAGGCACGTCAGCCAGCCAGTCGAAGGTGTTCAGCTGGTGGTTTTGTCTGCCAC
>ERZ773250.1716-NODE-1716-length-10674-cov-3.191167_pt1 | contig 10674 bp, 7 predicted proteins | sample MGYA00511258_ERZ773250 | MGnify/ENA primary metagenome ERZ773250 (study PRJEB29015, sample SAMEA2738164) | human oral metagenome | biome: human oral; feature: human-associated habitat; material: saliva | place: China | collected 2187 ... | reverse complement strand
AATGCTATAATATACCCAACAACTATCAACATATTAATCTATACAACAAAGGAGTTCCCCATGATTCGTATTGCTTTTGGTCAAATTCAGGTGCACCCTGGTGAGCCTGCTACAAACTTTCAATCTATGATGCATGCCATCGACTATGCCAAGGCGGTAAGCACGGATATCCTTATCTTTCCAGAATTGTGCCTCAGTGGGTACATGATTGGAGACTTGTGGGACCAAGTGTCCTTTGTGAAGGATTGTCTTTATTACGGTGAGGAACTGGTGAAAGCCACGGCAAACACCAACCTTACGATTATATTTGGCAATATAGGTATTGATGAAAGCCTCCGCAATCTTGACGGTAGTCTTCGTAAATACAATGCTCTATATGTAGCATCCAAAGGTAAATTAGTATCTAATCCGTCACAACCGTATCCATTTACCATAAAAACATTATTGCCATGTTATCGATACTTTAACGAGCCACGGTATTTCACTAACGCTAATGTAGTGGCTAAAGAACGCAATCTATCGTTGTCTGATATTAATCAGCCACTCACCCTTTCCACTCGTCAAGGTTCTTTCACTATTGCTCCTGTTATCTGTGAAGATAGCTGGGATACGCACTACCCAGATTGTCCCACAAATCTTATGCTAGAATCTGCAAAAGTGAAAGGTCTACACATTGATCTAGTGGTCAATTGTTCTTCATCTCCTTACACCGTACACAAACAAGAACAACGTCGTGCCTTATTTAGGAACCAAGCCAAACGATACAGCACACCGATTGCCTATGCAAATCATGTAGGCATTCAAAACAATGGCAAAAATATCTGCATTTATGATGGATGTTCTACTTTGTATGATGTGAATGGTTCTGTTGTGGAAGAAGTGCCTGCTTTCGAAAACACTGTACGTCCCACATTATTAAAAGATACCTTGTGGCAACCACTTTCACATACTAACTCTGAACTCAGGGATACTTCCAAAGATGGCACAGCACTTCAACTTTCCTCAGAACATAATACATATGATAAAAATGATACATATCATACAAAGGATTCTCATATACAGGATGCAACTCCTACCTACATCCCTACCCTATTCAAAGCCCTTCAATACGGTATTCGTCAATTTTTGGCACAAACTGGTATTAAAAAGATTGTCATTGGTGCATCTGGTGGTATTGACTCTGCCCTTAATGCTGCTTTGTACAGCACGGTATTACCGCCAGAAAATTTATACTTAGTTAATATGCCAAGCCGTTACAACTCGGATATGACGAAAGATTTGTCCTACCAATTTGCACAGAACATCGGTTGCCATTATGGTGTATTCCCTATTGAGGAAGGTGTGAATACCACGGTTGTACAGCTAGAAAGTCAACCTTTCACAAAATTTCCTCTAAAGACCTCTGGTCATGTACATAAGCACGCACCAGCAGATGATTCTACTATCTCCAAATCTACTACAAATACTATATGTGAATCGCAGCAAACTACTACATACTGGACCGAGCAAACTCATGTAGATACCGACTTAGAAACTACCACATTCTTACATCTATCTACCCTTGCCAAGGAAAACATCCAAGCTCGTGATCGTTCGTCTCGCATCTTAGCCGGTATAGCATCCGCTGTGAATGGGGCTTTCACATGCAATGGCAATAAAACTGAGTTTACTGTTGGCTATGCTACGATGTATGGCGATTTAGCAGGTTTTCTCGCTGTAACGGGGGATGTGTGGAAAACAGATGTGTATGCTCTGGCTCGTTATATGAATGAAACCATCTTTCAACGCGAGGTCATTCCACAAGGGTCCATCGATGTGGTGCCGAGCGCTGAGTTATCTGACGCACAGGATGTAACCCAAGGCTTAGGCGACCCATTACAGTACGAATATCATGACCTTTTATTCCGTGCTTTTGTAGAGGGTACACCACATATACTACCTCATCAACGCTTGACCCCTGAGGATATCTTGCAGGCCTACGAGAACGCCACGCTGGAACAACTATTAGGATTGCCAAATCCTATTTCTCACTATTTCACATCTACAGAGCAATTTATTAACGATCTGGAACGCTGGTGGAAATCATTCAATGGCTTAGCTGTGGCAAAACGCATCCAATCACCACCGCTTTTCCTCATCAGCGAACGTGCCTTTGGCAGTGACCTAAGCGAAAGTCAATTAAAACCGTATTTCTCACGTAATTACTATGTCATAAAAGATAGAATTCTACATCACCTATCTAAATAGTGAGTATACTTCTTAGTTAAATAATATAACTCTATACTATAGTAACGCTATATACAACGTTGTAATATACCTTATTAGATATCTTACATCCTGTATATAGCGTTATTTAATGTTTGACCATTTACTCATGCACTACTTTCAAAAACGATATAACCCATGCTAAAAATTATATTGTAATGATAATTATTATAGATTACAATAAAGTTAGCCCTATGGGTTGCGTTTTAATGTGTATTTGGAGGTATATTATGCAACAAGCATGGAAAGACTTCAATACAGGTGTATGGGATAAATCCGTGGACGTACGCGATTTTATCCAACGAAACTATGTGCCTTATGTAGGCGATGATTCTTTTCTAGTAGGTCCAACAGAACGAACTACTAGACTTTGGCAACGGGTATTAGATTTATATGAGGAAGAAAGACAAAAAGGTTCTGTTATCGATGCAGATACTGATGTAGCAACTCATATTACGGCGCATGCCCCTGGATATATTATTAAAGAAGATGAACAAATCGTTGGTCTTCAAACTGATTATCCTTTAAAACGTGCCATGTTCCCTTATGGTGGTTTACGAACTGCTAAAAGTGCTATCGAAGAGTATGGTTACAAAATGGATCCAACTCTTGAAGCATTCTTTAAAACTCATCGTAAAACACACAATGACGGTGTATTTGATGTATATACGCCTGAGATGAGAGCTGCTCGCTCCGCTCACATTATTACGGGCCTACCTGACGCGTATAGTCGCGGCCGAATTATCGGTGATTATCGCCGTGTAGCCTTATATGGTATCGATTATTTGATCAAAGATAAAGAAGATCAATTCAACATTACCATGGGCGATATGATGCCAGATGTCATTCGTGACCGCGAAGAAATTCGAGATCAAATCCGTTCTTTAAAAGAATTAAAAGAAATGGCAGCGTCCTACGGATTTGACATCTCTAAACCTGCTACCGATGTAAAAGAAGCTATCCAATGGCTGTACTTTGGCTACTTGGGTGCTATCAAAGAACAAAACGGAGCAGCTATGTCCATTGGACGTAACTCCACTTTCTTAGACATCTACGCAGAACGTGATTTGAAATCTGGTAAATATACAGAAGAACAAATCCAAGAAATGGTGGATCACTTCATTATGAAATTGCGCATGGTACGTTTTGCACGTATCCATGAATACAACAATTTATTTACTGGTGATCCTGTATGGACAACAGAGTCTATCGGTGGTATGGGCACTGACGGACGTACATTAGTGTCTAAAACGGCATTCCGTGTCCTACATACATTGCAAAACCTTGGTCCTGCTCCTGAACCAAACTTAACAGTACTTTGGTCTCCTTCCCTTCCTGAAGGTTTCAAAAAGTTCTGTGCGAAACTCTCTATTGCAACATCTTCCATTCAATATGAGAACGACGAAATCATGCGCCCTAACTCCGGTGATGATTACGCGATTGCTTGCTGCGTATCCCCTATGCGTATTGGTAAAGAAATGCAATTCTTTGGCGCTCGCTGTAACTTGGCGAAAGCCTTACTATATGCTATCAATGGTGGCGTAGATGAAAAGCTGAAAAAACAAGTAGGTCCAAAATTCCGTCCTATTACTTCAGAATACCTTGACTTCGATGAAGTGATGGAACGTTTTGAAGATATGACGGAATGGTTAGCAGGTGTGTATGTGAACGCCTTAAACATCATTCATTACATGCATGACAAATATGCCTACGAAAAATTAGAAATGGCATTGCATGACCGTAAAGTCACTCGTTGGTTTGCCACAGGTATTGCTGGACTTTCCGTAGTAGCCGATTCTCTATCTGCTATTAAATATGCGAAAGTAAAACCAATTCGTGATGAAAATGGCATTGCTATTGATTTTGAAATTGAAGGCGAATTCCCTAAATATGGTAATGATGATGATCGTGTAGATGATTTGGCGGCTACGGTAGTATCTGGCTTTATGAATAAAATTCGTAAACATCCAACCTATCGTCAATCCGTGCCAACTATGTCACTATTAACCATTACATCGAATGTGGTATATGGTAATGCCACTGGTGCAACTCCTGACGGACGTAAAGCAGGTATTCCATTTGCTCCAGGTGCCAACCCTATGCATGGTCGTGACGAACACGGAGCTATTTCTTCCCTAGCATCTGTTGCTAAAATGCCATGGCGTGATTGTTGCGATGGTATTTCTAATACATTCTCTATTATTCCAGATTCTCTAGGTAAATCCGGAGAGTCTATGGTGACACTAGGCGACTTAGATTTAGACTTAGACCTAGGCAACATTGAACATGCCTTAGCCGATGGTTGTGAAAATCTAGCTTGCCGTGAGCCAAATGTTACTTTCCCTGAAGAAAAGGAGTAAATATGACTAACGAACAACAAGTAGATAATTTAGTACAATTGTTAGATGGGTACAGCAAAAAAGGCGGCCACCATTTAAACGTAAACGTATTCAATCGTGAAACATTATTAGATGCTCAAAAACATCCTGAATTGTATCCACAATTGACTATCCGTGTTTCTGGTTACGCTGTTCATTTCAACAAGTTGACAAAAGCTCAACAAGACGAAGTGATCTCCCGTACATTCCATCAATCCATGTAATGCACTATGGTAGGTCGCATTCATTCCATTGAGACCATGGGTACTGTCGATGGCCCAGGCATGCGATTTGTCTTGTTCCTCCAAGGTTGCCCATTGCGATGTGCCTATTGCCATAATCCAGACACTTGGGATCCCTCTACGTATGCCCAAGAGATGACTGTGGCAGATGTGTGGACACAATTTGAAAGGAATCGTGACTTTTATATCACTGGAGGCATTACTGTCACTGGTGGCGAAGCATTGTTGCAACTCCCTTTTATTATCGAACTCTTTACTTTCTTTCATGGAAAGGGAATTCATACTTGTTTAGATACAAGCGGGATTTGCTACACACAAGAACAGGCTAGAGAGTACAAACTGCTTCTTGATGTAACGGATTTAGTCATTCTTGATGTGAAAGAGATCGATTCCTCTATACACGAAACACTAACCGGCAAGCCTAATGATGCGGTCCTTGCATTCGCTAAATTTGTAGATGAGCATGGCACCGACTTTTGGGTACGCCACGTGGTAGTCCCAACCATCACAGATAATCGCGATCGCTGGTATCGGCTTGGTTTCTTTCTAGGTGCCTTCAAACATTTGAAAGCCGTAGATTGCTTACCTTACCACGTCATGGGGGTTAATAAATATGAAAGTCTTGGCATTTCCTATCGATTAGATGGAATCCCGCCCCTCTCAAAAGCTGACGCACAGCGTGCACTCCGCGTTGTCCTTTCTGGAATACGCGACTACCGCCGAGGTTTATGGTGTCCTCTTAAAACACCTGAAAGTTAAACTCATAACAATACTTTCCTGATCTTTCATAAAAGCGCACTATCCCTCGTGGACGGTGCGCTTTTTCTTGTTCATATATTAATATTTATTTCTTATGGATAACTTTTACATATTACATGAATCGTTGTATAATGGGAAGGTATTATTTCAGACTGTAACACTATGATGTATAGTTCAAGTGAATCCTATGTGTACCATTGCACCATCATAGTCTTTTGTATCTAAAGTTAGGAGGCATTTCATGGCATCGTCGTACATGCTACAATTACACCTTGGCGCCGTAGAAACGGTCATACTCTCACTCTTTTCCTTTTTACTGGGCACCTTCATGCACAAGCACATCAATATCTTACATCGTTGGGCTATCCCAGTCCCTGCTATTGGCGGTTTAACCGTAGCCGTGCTTGTATTCCTATTACAAATTTCTGGTCTTATCCTAATTACTTTGGACAAAGCTGTTCTTGTTCCCGCTATGGTGGCATTCTTCGCTACCATGGGCCTAGTAGCACCAGTACAAATTTGTACCTCTTCTCTAAAAGCTATCCCTCGCTACTGGGGCATGAGTACTTTACTTGTGATTATGCAAATTAGCATCGGCTTAGGACTGGCTAGTCTATTCGGATTAGACAAACACTATGCTATTTTATTAGGCTCTCTATCCCTTGAAAGCAGCTACAACTTTGTCTCCGCCTTAGGTCATGATTTAGGGAATGCCTTAAACGGCGAAACCGTGGCACATGGTATCATTGCATTTACTACCATTATTGGTGTATTCATCGGCGGTCCTATGGGACAATATTTAATCGAAAAGTTTAATCGCTATGAAACAGCGCCTCCACCACCAGACTCACCAGCTCCAACGCCAGTTGGCATTATTGTCAACTTATTGTTGGTCCTTATCTGTGTGAGCATCGGTATCGGCGGTTCCCACTACTTATTAGATACACTCGGATTACATATTCCTACGTTCATCGTATCTATGGTATTGGCCATCCTCATTCGTAATGGTGGTGATGCAATGGGGCAAACTTTTATCAATTCTAAAGCTATTGCCTTATTCAGCCAAATTAGCATTACTATTTTCTTAACTACTGTATTTATGAGCATCCCTGTAATCGCATTACGATCGCTTACAGGACCAATGCTTGTGATTCTGGTTGTACAAGTGATTGTGATTATCTTATTTACACGGTTTATCGTATTCCCTGTACTCTGTAAGGATTACGACGGAGTTGTCATTGGTGCTGCATTGCTTGGTCACGGCTTAGGCATTACACCTAATACAGTAGCCACCATCGCTACCCTAGGCGGTCGCTACAGAAAATCTGTGAAAGCGTTCCTTGTAGTGCCAATTACTGCTACCGTATTAATCAATGTGTTCGGTATTCCTATCTTACATTGGATTATGCAGTTCTATTGGTAAACGCATATAACAAAATCCCCAATCCATATACTGGACTGGGGATGTTTTATTATAAGAATAAATTAATGATTTCTACACCAATTAATCCACATACAGCAATCACTGTTTCCACCATACACCAAGAGCGCAATGTTTGTTTTACAGACAATCCGAAGAATTCTTTGAATAACCAGAATCCTGGGTCATTTGGTGGGCTAAAGAATACTGAACCAGCACCTACTGCGATTACCATCAATTCAGGGCTTACACCTGTTAATGGAATTAACGGTGCTACGATACCACCAGCTGTCATAGCTGCTACTGTAGCAGAGCCTACAGCTATACGAATCACCACAGCAATTAACCAAGCTAATACTAGTGGAGATACATTCACTTGCATCACTAGTTCACCAATATAGGTACCCACACCGCTATCGATCAATACTTGTTTTAAAGCCCCACCAGCACCTACAACGAATAAAATCATAGCTACTGTTAAAATTGCTTTTTCAGAAGTAGCCATAATATCTTTCATAGATTTGCCTCGAGCGAAGCCAAATGTATAGAAGGCAATAATCAAGGAAATTGTTAATGCCACAGATGGATCACCAATGAAGTTAAGGATAACCATTACTGGGGATGCTTTTGGTAAGTTAATCATTTTACCAATGGCTGTCGCTGCCATTAAGATAACTGGCACTAAGGCAGTAAAGATAGATACTCCAAAGGATGGCATTTCTTCTTCTGTAAATTCCTTATCATTATGAAGGCCTTCAGGGATATCTGTTTTGATATCTTTCACAGTATTATACAATAATGGACCTGCCAAAATAACTGTTGGAATACCGATTAAGATACCATATACCAACGTTAGTCCAATGTCTGCATTGAATAATACAGAAATCGCTGTAGGACCTGGATGCGGCGGCAAGAAACCATGTGTTACTGATAAAGCTGCAACCATTGGCATACCAACCTCTAACAATGGAATATCCGCGGATTTAGCAATAGTAAAGATTAAAGGAATCAATAAGACGAAGCCGATTTCATAGAATAAAGCAATCCCTACAATGAATCCAGTTAAACATACAGCCCATCTTACATTGTTACGACCAAACATATTAATCAAGGTAGTCGCAATACGTTGTGCTCCACCGCTATCGGCCATCAATTTGCCTAAAATAGCGCCAAAACCTACTACGATGGTTAAGCCCCCTAAGGTAGCTCCTAAGCCTTTTTGAATGGTTGGGAAAATCTTATCGATAGGTAATCCCTCTCCAAAGGCTAATAATACACAGACTAATAGCAACGATAAAAAGCTATTCATCTTTACTTTTACAATTAGGAAAAATAGTAAAATAATTCCTAATGCGAGAATAATTAATGGCATGTAAGTCTCCTTTCTAATTATAAACGACTAAACGGATGTTCCTTTTGAAACTGAACAAGACGTGCCAAATCGTCTTTCATATGAATATACAAACTTTCATAAATAGAGAAAAGTTCGTCATATACCGCTTGATTCTGTTCCTTAGGGTGATAGATACATTCAGGCTGTACTAATTCAGCTGTATCTTTAATATCTGATAAAGTTCCATCAGAAATAAACCCTAATACAGCGGCACCAAAGGAGGCGCCTTCACTATTATTTGGTAAGGTGATATGTTCACCGAATATATCACTCATAATTTGTACCCACAATTCAGATTTAGTGAAAGAACCACTAATACGGATATCTTTCACATCTTCAAATTCACGTAATGCATCAAGAACAAAACGTAAGCTATAACAAATTCCTTCCATTGTGGCACGAATCATATAAGAACGACTATGGTTTAAGGATAAGCCTACGAATGCACCACGCAAGTCTGAGTTCCAGTACGGAGCTCTTTCGCCAGTAAAATATGGCATTAATAGCAATCCACCAGATCCAGCTGGTACATGTCTTGCTTTCATAGTCATTAAATCATAAGGGTCCACCGATAATTGTTCCATTTGAGAGCCATGATAATGTAGGATCCGATCACGCATCCAACGCAAAATCATACCTCCATTGTTGATAGCTCCACCAGCCACCCACATGGTATCTGTTAAATTATAGCACCAAGTGCGACCTTTGGGATCCATTTGAGGCTTTTCTGTGAGCATGCGTATCGCACCAGATGTACCTATGGTAGCACTTAATTGCCCTTTAGAAACAGCGCCAATACCTACATTCACCAGTACTCCATCAGTAGCACCGATAACAACAGGCGTATTCACAGGTAAACCCAATCGTTCTGCTACGTTGGCTAGTAACTTCCCACTATATGTTGTGGATACCACCTTAGGCAGTTGCTCTTCTTGAATCCCTACATAGTCTAAAATCTCAGAGTCCCAAGTTTCTGTAAAGGCATTAAATAGGCCAGAACTGGAGGCTACAGACTTATCAGTAACCCATTCTCCTGTCATCAATCGGAACATGTAATCTTTAATAGATCCAATATGAGCCATACGATCAAAGATTTCAGGTTGATGTTCTTTGACCCATATGATTTTAGCCAATGGATAGGATGCATGTAAAGGACATCCTGTTCTAAAGTAGAATTGTTTGCACGCTTCGTCTTGTTCCATGCGGTGTACAATGTTGGAACTTCTGCTATCCGCCCAGGTAATCATATTCCCTAATAAGTCAAACTGTTCATCTTGAGGGATAAAACTATGCATGACTGAGCTCAAAGCAATCCCGGATATGGTAACTAGTTTATATTGTAACTCTTTGACTACCCCAGCAATGACTTCTTCTGCCGCATCATAAATCTGTTGAGGATTCTGTTCTGCTCGATCATATTGTGGTGTTTCTAATGGATAAAAAGCATCTCGTACAGCTACCGATTTACCTTGTGCTGTATAGGCCATAGCACGTACACCTGTGGTACCCACATCAACGCCTATCCATACTGCTTCTCTAACTTCTGACATATATACCTCCTATCATCCAAATAAACTCATTTGTTCGTCCTCTGGTAAGTCACCTAAGCAACCTAATTCTACCATGCGATTGGCAATGGTTTGAGACATTTTTGTACGCCTTCGCAAATCTTTAATAGATAAAAACTCTGCCTGTTCTCGTTCTTCTACGATGGCATCAGCTACCTTTTCACCTAAACTAGTGACAGCCACAAATGGCGGTAATAAAGATGTTTCATCTTTAATCATAAATCGTCTTGCTTGTGATTTGTATAACTCTACATTGGCGAAAGAGTAACCTCGCTGTTTCATTTCCAAGGATACCTCCAAGGCAGACATCAAATCTTTTTCCTTTGGTGATGCTTCGTACTTAGCGGCTAACGCTTTCAACCGTTTAAATTCTTGTTGTTGCTCTTCTAGAAAGCCCATCATGATTTTCAAGTCAAAGGCTTTCGCCCGAATAGAAAAGTATGATGCATAGAATGCCAACGGATAATTAATCTTGTACCAGGCAATGCGGAATGCCATCATAACGTAAGCCACCGCATGGGCACGAGGGAATAGATAGGAAATCTTTTTGCAAGATGCGATAAACCACTCTGGCACTTGGGCTGCTCGCATTTGATCTTCATAATCTGTTTGAGCAATCCCCTCTTTATTCCGCTTTTCGATACCTTTC
>ERZ773250.1713-NODE-1713-length-10678-cov-7.833757_pt1 | contig 10678 bp, 6 predicted proteins | sample MGYA00511258_ERZ773250 | MGnify/ENA primary metagenome ERZ773250 (study PRJEB29015, sample SAMEA2738164) | human oral metagenome | biome: human oral; feature: human-associated habitat; material: saliva | place: China | collected 2187 ... | reverse complement strand
ATGTTGGGTTCGCATCTTTTACTGCTTTTTCTACTTTCCCTTTTTCTTCTTGTGTAAGTTGTGTTTTGTTTTCCACTTCTGTCACAGCTGGAACGTTTGGTGTTGTTTTGTCCGCGATTGTTTCCACTACTTTCGCTGGTACTTTTTCACTTACTTTTTTACCTGGCGCTGTTTGTGTTACTTTTACTACACTGTCTTTTGGTAGTGGGTTATCTAGTGGCACTTCCCACTTACCATCTGGTTTCACTACTGTTGTTTTCTTAGTTCCATCTGGTAGTTCTACTTCAACTGTAGCTCCTACTACTCCTTCTCCTGTTATCTTAGTATCGTCTGTGTCTACTTTGTCTACTACTGGAGCTGGTGTTGTTCCTTTTTTAACTACTGTGTTTATTCCAGGAATTGTGTCTTTTGATTTGTCCGGATATGTGATTGTTACATCTCCGTTGTTATCTACAGTTACTGTTGTTCCTGCCGGTAGACTTGGATTAGCTTTTTTAACCTCATCCACTACTTTGTCTTTTTCATTTTGTGTCAGTTGTGTTGGGTCATCTACTTCTGTTACTTCTGGTAGTTTTGGTGTTGTTGCTTCCGCTGTTGTTGGCACTACCGTTGTTGGTGCTATCGGACTTACTTTTTTGCCTGTTTCTTCTTGCGTTACTTTTACTTCACCGTCTTTTGCCAGTGGATTGTCTAAGTCTACTTCCCATTTACCGTCTGGTTTTACTGTTGTTGTTTTTGTATCTCCGTTTGGTAATGTTACTACTATCTTAGATCCAGCTACCCCTGTTCCTGTCACTTTCAGATCATCAGTGTCTACTTTGTCTACTGTTGGTTTCGCTGATGTTTCTTTTTCAGCTACTGTACTTGCCCCAGGAATTGTGTCTTTTGATTTGTCCGGATATGTGATTGTTACATCTCCGTTATCATCTACTGTCACTGTTGTTCCTGCCGGTAGACTTGGATTAGCTTTTTTAACCTCGTCTACTACTTTGTCTTTTTCATCTTGTGCTAGTTGTGCTGGGTTGTCTACTTTTGTGACTGCTGGGTTGTTTGGTGTTGTTGCTTCCGCTGTTGTTGGCACTACTGTTGTTGGTGCTTCTGGACTTACTTTTTTGTCTGTTTCTTCTTGCGTTACTTTTACTACACCGTCTTTTGCCAGTGGATTATCTAAGTCTACTTCCCATTTACCGTCTGGTTTTACTGTTGTTGTTTTCTTAGTTGTTCCATCTGGTAGGGTTACTTCTATCTTAGATCCAGCTACCCCTGTTCCTGTCACTTTCAGATCATCAGTATCTACTTTGTCTACTGTTGGTTTCGCTGATGTTTCTTTTTCTGCTACTGTACTTGTTCCAGGAATTGTGTCTTTTGATTTGTCCGGATATGTGATTGTTACATCTCCGTTGTTATCTACAGTTACTGTTGTTCCTGCTGGTAGACTTGGATTAGCTTTTTTAACTTCATCTACTACTTTATCTTTTTCATCTTGTGTCAGTTGTGCTGGATTGTCTACTTTTGTGACTGCTGGGTTGTTTGGTGTTGTTGCTTCCGCTGTTGTTGGCACTACTGTTGTTGGTGCTTCTGGACTTACTTTTTTGTCTGTTTCTTCTTGCGTTACTTTTACCACACCGTCTTTTGCCAGTGGATTGTCTAGCGTTACTTCCCATGTACCATCTGGTTTTACTGTTGTTGTTTTCTTAGTTGTTCCGTCTGGTAGAGTTACTTCTATCTTAGATCCAGCTACCCCTGTTCCTGTCACTTTCAGATCATCTGTGTCTACTTTGTCTACTGTTGGTTTCGCTGATGTTTCTTTTTCCGCTACTGTACTTGTTCCAGGGATTGTGTCTATTGATTTTTCTGGTGATTGGTTTGGGTATATTATTTCTACATCTCCGTTAGCATGTACTTCCATTCTTGTTCCTGCCGGAAATGTAGGGTTTGCATCTCTTACTGCTTTTTCTACTTTGTCTTTTTCATCTTGTGTTAGTTGGGCTGGGTTGTCTACTTTTGTTATTGTTGGATTTTTCGTAGGTGTAAATGTCCATGTTCCTTTAAAATTAAGCACATCTTTTCCGACAATTCCACTATCCTTATCATACCCTTGAAATCTCCATAGCCCCTTATTTTCACGATCATAGATAATATTCTTCGGAGTTGCTGGAATATAATTGTAACTTTCTCCCGGTTGTAGCGGCTTAACTATATCCCCTTTCTTATAATCACTATTAACACCATATTCTCTTCTTTCATTATTTAAAATTATTCCACTTGGTTTTGCATCAGCTATATCAGTAGGAAGTGGCACTCCTGATGTTCCACTTACAAAAGTATAACTAGGTATATTAGGGTAAAAATACCATACATAATCTTCGGCAACTATTTGATAATATGTATTATATCCTTCGCTAGATCCTATACCTTTGCTATAATCAAACAATGTACCATACGATGTTCCAACGCCGGATCTAAGCCACCTTCCTAATGGTGTTTCTATAGTATCCCTCTTATCAACACCAGTGATTTCGTCTAAATCTCCTCTAAATAACTTCATAGGAGTATACAAATCTATTATTTCCTGAGGAAGTTCATACTCATCTGTTTTTGTTGTAACGAATTGCCTTCTAAAAATTAATTGCTTACTTTTATCCCCTTTAATCTCATCTTTAGCATAAAAGTACCAATGTCCAGTAAATTTTATATCGTCTTCATTTTTAAAAAGAACATAATTTTCACCGGTAAGATCACCAGAAACTCTATGTCTACTATATGTTCCTTTAGGTTCCACTTGATCCCATCCTGAAAATACCCAGAAGCCATCTTGAACTTCATATATATAACCTTGTGCATCTTGTGGATTAACCTTAGCACCTTTCCCATATTTATTTAATTTTTGGGGTTTAAAATAATTAATTTCATATGGTAGTTCCCTAGTGGGTGTTCCACTAAAAAATTCATAACTTTCTTCATATTCTGTATTTGCCTTAAACTCCCAAACTGCATAAAATACAATCGTGTCTTGATTACCTTGTGCCCTAGAATCATTAGCAACCTCTTCTTCCTGCACGTAAGATTTAAAAGTCCAAACCCCATCTCTTTCACTATCTACATATGTTGTTTGTGTAGGTGCAATTGCTCTTATTGTTTCTCCTTTGGCATATTCTTTTGTATCTGTCGGCATAAGAGCTTTAAGTCCAGCTGGAATATCGCTTTTGTCTTGATAATTAGCATTATTAATTCGGTACTCTACCTTATATTTTTTTGCTACTACCCCTTGCTCCTCTGCATGTGCTACTTGTCCTGAATCTACTATTGCAGGAACAGCTACTGTTGATCCTATCGCAAGTGATACGGTTGCTACCGCCAACTTACGTATTGCGTATTTTGTTTTTCTTTCTTTATTAAACATAAATTTCCTCCTTAATAATATTTTTTGCCCACTAATTATATCACAAATTTTTATAAATTAAAAGAAATTTGTATATTTATAGAAAATCACTACAACCTATACAAAAAACTATATCGATTTCTTTTTTTATAATAAACATGAATCATTATTCTTATAGAGCTTACCCCTAATTTTCTCTTTTTTCACTAAACTCATTCTAACTTTTGTATATTATTCTTTTTATATTTAATATTAATATTTTTTCTAAAATATTAACACTATTACCGGATATCTTCTTATCCTTTTATACACTATGTTATAGTTTCCTTTTTCATATTTAAACAACACCAAAGTTCTATACCTCGGTGTTGTCTTCTATATTTATATTATTTTTCTACTTTTTTTCCTAAGTTTAACTTCTTATTTTAATTTCTTTACCTTGATTTGTGGTAGTAATTCTTCAATTAGCTCCTTGCTTCCTACGTCAACAGAAAACGATGTTGCTCCTCCTGCTGCTGAGGCATATTTCAACGCTTCTGCATAATCTTTCATCTCATTATATTTAGCTACAAACATCGCCAGCATACTATCCCCTGCCGCTACCGTTGAAACGATTTTACCTTCTGCTACATTAACTTCCAATACTTCGTCATTTTCAGTTAATAATATTGCTCCTTTTGCTCCACGTGAAACAAGAACGTTTTGAGCACCGCGCTCTTGTAATTTTCGAGCATAAACTAGGATTTCTTCCAAACCGTTTAGTGTTATTCCAAACATTTCTCCTAGTTCAAATTCATTTGGTTTAACAACAAATGGTTTGTATTGTAAGGTGTCCAACAGCAAATCTTTGTTGCTATCAACTACTAAAGTTGCTCCTTTTGTCGCTACTTTTTCTGCAATTTTCTTGAAATCTTCAAGTCCCATTCCTGCGATGACATTTCCTGACAAGAAAACTACATCTTCTGTCGTCAAAACATCTAGTTTTGCAAAAAATTCTGTGATGTTTTCTACGTTTACCGCACTACTCTGACCGTTGATTTCCGTTTCAGTATCAGCGGTAAGCTTCATATTAATACGGGTCGTTCCAAGAGTTTCAACAAAGTCATGTTCTATATCTAATTTATCTAATTCTGATTTAATGAAATATCCTGTAAAACCTGCAACAAAACCTAGTGCTTTTGTTTTTTCACCTATATTATTCAATAATATCGAAATGTTTATACCTTTCCCACCGACTACATACTTCGCTTCTTGCGTTCTATTTAATTTTCCAAGGCTGAAATTACTAGCTTTTGTAAGCATATCTACTGCCGGGTTTAAAGTTATTGTATAATACATCTATGCTTCCTCCTTATCTTTTACTATTAATATATTAACGTATTTTTCATAGTTTTCTGGTGCATCGTAACTTACGATTGTTACTTCTTCTAAGTCCGCGAACTTGTGAAACTTGCGGTGATCAAACTTACTTTTATCTGCCAAAATATATTTTTTCTTACTATTTTTTATCGCTGCAGTTTTTATAAAAGCCTCATTCTCATCCGCAGTCGTTATACCAAAATTTTCATCAATGCCATTACAACCAACAAAACACATATCAAAACTATAATTTTTCAATTGTTCAATCGCTGTATGACCAATTACAGCTTGCGTCGAATGTTTCAAAGTTCCACCCAATATAATAGTATATATTTTGTTGTTAATAAGACGTGGTAAGTGGTAGGTAGAATTTGTTACGACAGTTATTTTTCTATCACACAGATAATCAATCATTCCATAAGTAGATGTCCCTGCATCAAGATAAATAGTCTGCCCTGATTGAACTATATTCTTACAAAGATATTTTGCTACTTCTTTTTTCTCCAGTAAAAACTCTGTACGTTTTGCTTCGACACCTATCTCACTTCCTCTTGCTGAAGTGCGCTTCATCGCTCCACCATAAGTTCTATATAATAAGTTCTTCTCTTCTAAAGTTGTTAAATCTCTTCTGATTGTTGCCTCAGATACCTCACAATAATCTATAAGCTCATGTAGACCAAGTGATCCTCGCTATTCTAACAAGATTAAAATTCTTTTCTGCCTTTCATTTACCATTATTTTCTTCTCCTTGACTCCCAAATTCATTATACTTAATATACTACAGCATTTCAATCAAACTCAAGCAAAAATCACTCAAAAACAAGCAAAATAATTACTTTTTTTGAGTGGTTTTATTTTTTATTATGATCGTTTTTTATTTTCTTGAGCGAAGAAATCTTGTGAAATCAGAATAATTCTCTGTTTCTAATAAATTAGTTTTAAAAACATTAGCTCCACACAAAGGAGAAAGATGCTTTTTTATTTTTTTGTTCTATCATAACTAATCCTTCCGCAAGTAAGTTTATTTAATAGATATGCTACCTAGAGGGTTTACAGTTAGATATTTTCTTAATTTTCTAGTCTATTTTTACATTTGCTAATGTTGCTTTCGCTTCTTCCAATATATCAACTATCACTTGTTCTACCGGACGAATTTCATCAACAAGTCCCGCTATTTGTCCAGACATAACTGAACCATTTTCTACATCACCATCATAAACAGCTTTTCTCAAAGAACCTAATGTTAGTTTTTCTAATTCCATAAGTGTAGATGATTGTTCTTCTAATTCATGGTATCTTTTTGTCAGTTCATTTTTTATACCGCGAACCGGTGCCCCAAACTTCGTACCCGTTAATATTGTTGATGTATCGTTTGCTTCCAAAATTAAGTTTTTATACTCTATCGAAATCGGACATTCGTGAGTAGCTAAAAAGACTGTTCCCATTTGAACACCACTTGCTCCTAAACAAAACGCAGCAGCTACACCTCGTCCATCCGCGATACCTCCTGCAGCAATTACAGGAATATTCACCGCTTTTGTTACTTGTGGTAAAAGCGCCATAGTAGTGCTTGTTCCAACGTGTCCTCCAGCTTCCATTCCTTCAACAACAACAGCAGCACAACCTAATTCTTCCATTTTTTTTGCAGCTTTTACCGATGGAATTACCGGAATAACCTTAACACCCGCTTCTGTCAAACGTGGCATGAATTTTCTTGGAGTTCCCGCTCCTGTTGTAACTATTTTAACACCTTCCTCGATAACAACATCTATTATTTCATTGATATTATGCATCATCAGCATTAAGTTAACCGCAAAAGGTTTTGTCGTTTGTTCTTTACATTTTTTTATTTGCTCACGCAGTTCTTCAGGACTCATCCCCCCTGAAGCTAGTATCCCTAATCCTCCCGCATTAGAAACTGCACTTACCAACTCGTAACGTGCAATTTGAGCCATCGCGCCTTGAAAGATGGGATATTTTATTCCTAATAATTTTGTAATTGTCATAGCTTTGCTCTCCTTAATCTAACGATTTTTTATAAAGTATTTTTTATTATTTTTAAAATCTTCGTTAACGTTATCTTTTTTATATTATATCAATTATTTAGACAATTTGAAAATAATATAAGAAAAATAACCCTTTAGAATTTATGCTAAAATTATCGTTTTTTGATAAAGTTAACTAATCCTAAAAGGTTATTTATTAAAATATAAATTTAGCTACTAAATAACAGGCTAGCATAAGAATAATCGATGATAAAAAGCACGCTGTAAAAACACGCAATCCTCGTTCTTTTATAACTTTAAAATTAACGCTCATTCCTAAAGACGCCATCGCCATACCTAAAAATATATAAGCTGCATCTACTAAATAAGGGGCTAGCGGTTTTAAGAAGTTTACATAACTTCCTAATATACTCATAGCTATAAAACCTAAAATAAAATAAGGCATTGGCATTTTCCCTTGAGCATCACTGTTCGAACGGCGATTAATTACAACAAGGACTATAGCAACTACTATCAACATAAGAACACGAGATAACTTCGTCAGTATGGCTGTATCAAGCGCAACCTGTCCTCCTGCTCCACCTGCAGCAACCGCATGAGCTATTTCATGAAGACTTCCTCCGGTAAATACACCATAATTATAAGACTCTAGGTTTAAATATGGTTTTAACGTTACTTCTATTAACGTAAACGCCGTACCAAGTATCGCTACAACAGCAACAGCAAGAACACTATTATCCGTTTTAGCGCGTAATTGCCCGCTAACACCCATAACTGCAGCTGCTCCACAAATACCACAACCACACGCTGAAAGCAAAGCTAATTCATGATCCACTTTGAAAAGGCGGCACATATAATAAGTTAATAAAATCATAAATAAAACGATAAAAAATGCCAAAACTAAAGTTTTTTTACCTTCTGAAAGCAATCTATCCAAAGCTAGTTTGAATCCTAATAAAATTATTCCCAAGCGCAAAAACTTATTACTAATAAACGGAATATCAGATTTTACCTGTTCTTTTAATCCTGTAAATATCTGTAATATCATTCCTATTACTAATGCTATTACTAAATGTCCAAATAATTTTAGCATCGGAAGCTGTGCTAGATATTTTGCTGCCATAGAAACAATAAACATCAATAATAACGTATAGTAAAAACTAGTACTTTTAAATCTTTCCATGCATTATCTCCTTATACTTTTCTAATTTTATTATACTCCTGAAATAGTTACTATGCAACGGTAGATATAATATTCTTTATTTCTATATTTAAAATATTTTATTTTGTTCTAGAGGTAACATATATTTATAAAAAATGTATAATTATACAAAAAAGAGTGTAATTGATCTACACCCTTTATTATTTACTATTATATCTCTTCTTTTTCTAATATTAGTATACATTTTGTATAAAAAGGTACTTCCTTTAATTTAAAATATTTCTGTAAATACTGTAGATAACTCTCATCTTTTTCTTCTATTACATTAGAAACTTTAAAATTTAACGGTTTGAGCAACCATTTTTCCAAATAATCATGGATATTATATTCTTCTTTACTTTCTCTTTCAAGAGATTGCAATCCCCATACCACATGAAATACTAATTCATAAGCCTCTTTTTCTGTTGTTTGATATTCTTTATTATCAAATTTTTCAACATTTTGTATAATTGAATTTTCTTTAAGTTTTTTTATCCATCTATCTACTTCTTTACTAACTTTTTCGTTTTTCACATGTAATGTATATGGTATATCAGAATTTTTATTCGCCCAGTCTCTTATAATAAGTTTTCCATCTTTTTTCAAATTTCGATGTATTTGTTTTAATACCTTTGTTCTTTCAGGTCGAGACATATAGCTTATTATTTCATGAAATACACTTGACATAAAAATGATATCATATTTCTCTTTGCTTTTCGCTAAATTTTCATCTGTTATAACATCTATATTTAAATTGGCTAACTCATTTTGTACTGTTGGTGAAATATCATAAGCATAATATTTTGCACCTGTTTGCTGAACACTTCTAATAAAATCGGGCGATATTCCTGAACCATAATCAAGCACTTTAGTTTTTTTCTTTAAATATGGTTTTAGTACATCAAATTTTGATAGGGCTGTTTTATTCATACGTTTAATATATGTATTTTTATCATTATTGTAATTTTCCATCTTCTTCCCCTTGTCCTTCTTGCAAGTTTTTCCCAACTAAATTACTTTCTTTTGAAAACTATTCTCTAACATTCTGTAGTAAAGTTAGATTAATATTTTTCTTTATTAATTTTTGTTAATTATACTATAAATTTTAGCGTTTATCAAAATTTAGTTTTTTATTATAGGTTGATATATAGCTATCAAAAGACCCAGTACAGTATTGTACTCGGCCTTTTTTAATATATTTAATTATTTTTATCTATCCCAGTAATAAGAATAAATAGTGGGCTACAATCCCTGCGACAATTCCCCCAATGGTATGAGAAACTATCGCTTTTGATGAAAGTTTACGCACACCTAAAGCATCCATCATACCGATGTGTGTACTTAAATATCCACTCCAGCACATACCCATCGCTGTAAATACAGCAATATCGTTTGGTCCAATAAGACCATTTTTTAAAAATTCTGGCACTAGGGAGATTGCTCCACCTACTGCACCCAACGCTGTAATTGGGAAGGCTATTGCCTCTGCAGATTTGAAACCAAATAATGGTTCAAGTATAAATGTTAATTTTTCTCCTAACCAAGGTAGGAATCCAACACCTTCATACGCCGCTCCTGTATACCCATTAGCAGGCATTTTAAATGTTAACATCATAACGAATGTACAAACGATAAGTACACCCGGAATAATTGCCATCCCCATTTCTACCCCAGTTTTTCCACCTTCTAATATTGTATCTAGTACACGTTGGAACATGTTTCCATCACGGATTATTCTTACTTTATCCAATGATTCATCTGTTTCATTTGATTCTATCATTGGTTCTTCCGCTTCATCTCCGTAATATTTTTTAGTCTGTCTTAGCATTAAACGTACACTTATAATACTCCCTATAATCGCTCCGACATTACCTATAATTGCTGCTTTAACAAAACCAGCACCTTGCCCCATCATAAACATTGTTACGATAAGACCCATACCAAACGCTGTCCCCAAGTTACAAAGTGCAGGAACTTGGTATTTTTTGAAAAATGCCACAAAACGTTTATCTTTTGCAAATGGGATAATAGCTGGGTTATCTGATAAATAAGTTGCTATTGCCCCGGTTACACTCGCACCCGGCATTCCCCAAAGAGGTTTCATCAATGGCGCAAATATTTTATTGATAAGTGCTATTGCCCCAAACTCTGATAATAGAGCACTAATCGCCCCAGCTATAACAGCCATCGCCATTATGAAAAACACCGTATTTAACAACAAGTCATGAGCTGTCGCCATCATCGTTTTAAACATTAGCGGTGTTCCCATCTTACGTGCCATTAAGCCGAAGATTAAAAAGAATACTGCTAAAAATACAAATGTTTCTAAACTAATAGCTTTTTTTATTATAGTGGCCTCTTTCTTTTTTTTCTTGATATTGACCTTGGTCTTGTCTCCATCCATAAAAAATCATCCTTTCTTAATTACAATTTTTATTTTATGTATTTTTACTGTACTATTACAACTGTTTATTATATTATATCACATTTTCTTTATCACCGCAACTATTTCAATAATTTTTAATTTCACGTATATTATTTTTAATACTTTATTCATAGAGTCCCTTAAACTTCATTATTAATAAAACTTATATTATCAATCATCACATAATTTTATTAACATATTTTTTCAAAAATAAATAAATATTAATTTATTATAAATATTACTACCATTGTTTTTCACCTGATTAATACAGTTGTATTTTTTTAGTTAATTATTGTAATTTTTAT
>ERZ773250.1711-NODE-1711-length-10680-cov-23.221271_pt1 | contig 10680 bp, 6 predicted proteins | sample MGYA00511258_ERZ773250 | MGnify/ENA primary metagenome ERZ773250 (study PRJEB29015, sample SAMEA2738164) | human oral metagenome | biome: human oral; feature: human-associated habitat; material: saliva | place: China | collected 2187 ... | reverse complement strand
TTTCGTGAGGTTGCTGCAAAGGTAAAACCCTAAAGTGCAGTATATGTTCAATACCAAAAATTTTTTCATTAAATAAAACTAACGAAATGACCACTAATCTGATTCGGAGGAACAAGACAGGTGAGCCACATTAAAAGTTAAGGGTTCATCTATAAAAACTACTAATCCTTATACTTTGAACTTTGAACATTGAGCTTTGAACTTTGAACATTGAACATTGAACATTGAACATTGAACTTTGAACTTTGAGGTTTGAGCTTTGAACTTTTTGATATGTACCATTATCGACTACTAATTACGGGAATGACATTATAATTGCTACAATTAACTTGTCTATTTGTTTACTTGTCAACTCGTCAACTACCCATATCATAAAGTTCAAAGTTCAAAGTTCAATGTTCAAAGGATAATGGTTATTGCTGCTCTTTCTCTATAAACGCACAAATCAATAAAAGATAGCGGTTTATAATGTTTTCTCGTTTTTTTTTATTACCTTTGCAGGCGAAAGTAAATACGTAAGTTTTTATTTAATAAAGGATAACATATGAAGACGAATCAGAAGCAGGAGTATTCTTCTCCTCGTATGGAAATAATAAGCATACAAAACGAATCATTATTGGGCGGTGCAAGTAACACTGTAGAAGAGAGTAATGGTTTAAAGAAAAACGACTATACAACCCCCTCTACAGGTGAACATAATGGTGGTGAGGCAGAATGGTAGAAAATATCTTCACATAAGGAAAAGGATGTATCAAATAAGAGTTTTGATACATCCTTTTTTATGTCGTTATGTTTGCTTTGTTACGTATTGAAGTCTTACTAAACGCCATTCGTAGAAGCTGGAGAACGCTTATTATATTAAGGTAGAAATACGTAGGCAATTCTTCCTCAAATAATATGATCCCTTTGGGAAAAGCCAAAGGTAATGCCTTAAAAGAATTGTTCGTAAGGGTGAATATAAAAAAGGAGCTAAACGCTGTCAAGGCGTTTAGCTCCTTTTTAGATTATAATTGTAAGTTTTCTATTTGCAGATTAGTACTTGATGAATGCACGTACTTGGGCTCCATTATTCTTTGCAGCAGCACCAAAATGTACCTTTTCAGTCTTTGTATTATCATAAATAAGTACACTTATTGCTGCTGCATTAGCAGAGTTCCATGCATTTGCAGTCCAATACCAGTCGTTAAATGCATCTCCTCCAGCCTGATAGAATAAGATTTCTGCCAATTGATAACCCAAACCAGATGTTGCCCATGCATGCTTTACCTGACTATCTTTTGTATAACCTGCCGCAGCATCAGAGATACCAAAGAACTTCAAGGCTTTGTCCCAATCACCAGCACCTGGCAAGTACCAGTCTTTTCCATTTACCTGAGCCTTATATCTTGCAGCATAATAGAATGCTGGGAAACCAGAGTGATTAGCTTTTACTGCATTTCTTGGGGTTGTTGTATAGCTTCCATCCCATGTTTCTTTGTCGCCATCAGCTTTTGCTATAGCTTCTCTTAAGCCTTTGTCCTTGGCTGGAGGATAGTAAGCATAATTATTTTTAGCTACACCGCCACGACCTTTGCTACCAAGGGTAGACCATGCATAATTACCAACATTAGAGATACCAATCGCTAATTTGTCACCGAGACTTGCATTATCATTCAGAACCAAACCTACAGGAGTCTTACCCTTATTGCTCAACAATGTACCAACAGTACCATCGCTAAACAAATACTTTGCTGAATAATAAATCGTAACAAATACCGTGTAGTTATTACCAGCCTTCAGATTACCAGAGATTGCCTCTGTAATGTTCAAAGTCTTACCGGCAACAGCCTTACCATAAACAGTACCGCCAGCTGTACTCTTAAACTTAAATCTCAACTTTGTTACGTCTGTTCCAGGGAGGAAGCAGGTTCCATTATTTGTTACGATATAAGAAGTCTTTACGTCGTTAGATTGATTAGCTGTGAAAGAGCCTACATCAACTGAACCAGCAGAAGCGTTGTTCTCTGAAGTACTGCTCTGAGTAGTTGGGTCAACAGTCTCTGTACTTGGAATTGTACTTGCAGCATACTCGAAGGTACCGCTCATATCCTTATCGAAGGCGGCGTTGCTATAACCCTTAATCTTAAAGAATAACTGAGCGAATACAGGGTTCAGTGTGAAAGACAACTTATGCTTCTTAGTGTTAGGGATTGTAACAGTACCCTCATAATACAAAGCATCCTTGTTTGCATTTGCCAATGACTTTACAATCTTGTTATTAGAGAATGTAACCTTGTCATTGAATACATAGAACTGATAAGCACCTGCAGGGAGATACTGCTCTGCTTTGCCTTCAGCCATAGTGTAAGTTGAAGTTGAGGAATAGTTCAGTACCCACTTTGCCTTCTGCACACCATCCTTATAAGCTAAGATAGTGTACTTACCTGCTGGTGCATTAGAGGTGCTACGTGTAGCAGCTTTAGCTGCAGGAGTTTCTACTACTTCAACCAAAGCCTCCAAGCCGTCGCCAAGCTTCTCAGTTGAAGTCGATACCACACGACCATTGCCGTTTTCGCTTGTAGCACGTGTTGTAGCAGTGCTATTACTATAATCTGACGCTCCTAATTGGAAAGAGATTAAACTTCCACGTGCATCAGCAGGTGCATTGTCATCATCTTCATTAGTTGAGTTTACTTCGTTAGAGCATCCTGAAAATAATGTTACCGCCAATAATAGAATTAATGGCAGGAACCATAAACTTGATTTCTTCATACTTATTTTTGTTGTCCTAATAAATTAGGTAATCGATGTGGAATACGTTACCCTTTTTAATCTTTTTATAAATCTCGGGTGCAAAGATACAACTTTTTTTCATATAATGGCTATGTATAATAGCGTATATTGCATAATAACAGTGAAATAGTAGGGGGATTTAATTTATAATCTATAATTATGGTTGTTGCTATAATTTATAGTTCATAATTATTCGAACGAAGTTCTCATCAGCACGTCATAATTCTGAATATCGATGTTAGCTGTGCTTTATTGCTACAAGCAATTATTTGTTTTCTCATAGATAGCACGGATGAAAAGAGTCCATAGAAAAGCTCAAGGGTAATATATGTAATCATAAAGTTCAATGTTCAAATCTCAAAGTTTAAAGGATAAGGAGTTCAATGTTTAAACCTCAAAGTTCAAAGGATTAAGAAAGTTTGAAAGGTAATAATGTGTAAAAAAACGCTAACAAGTTAATAGTTTTTCCCTGATTTATTTGTATCTTTGCATTTCGTACTGCTCTAAGATTTTACTTACAGTATTAAGAAATAACCCAAAGTGGCTGGGTTAACAGTAGAAGAAAATATAGGCAACTTGCGGTTGCATCTTACATTAATAAAGTTTACTATCAAGTTTTTAACACAGGATTAACATGTTATTAAAAAACAAACACGAGCAAATAAGCCAATTATTGGCAAGTCAAGGCAAGAAGTATATTGCACCTTGTACAAGTATTATATCTGTTGAGGTATCACCTTTATTAGCGGCTTCAGGACCAGAAGCAACTGTGGAAGATATTAATTATGGTGGAGAGCTGACGGGTGATGTTGATGATCAGTAGGTCTACAGCACATTTCTTAGGTATAAAGTAATTTTATACTGATTACAGATTAATCGAACAACAGAATTTTAGAACAAACACAGAAACATTAAAAAAATGTCTATTAAAGTATTTTCATTGGCTATCTTAGCCTCATTGCTATGCTTGTCGTGTAGCGAAACAACTACAGACTACGAATCAAGTGCAAGCACAACTACATCTACAAAAGCATTAACGACTTATGATGTAGACATAGAAGCAAGTACTGAAACTCCAAGCAGTCAACCTGCGACAAGAGCGAATATGCCTTTTAAGGCTACTGAGGAGAATATCAGTGGTAAGACTGTCTTATACCCTAAGTTAAATATTACACAGAAGACGATGCCGTCGCTTGTCGTTCTCTACAATAAAACTGCTAACAAGAAAGAAGTGGTAGAGGCGAATTGGACCGTTTCAAAAGAGGGTTCAACAATAAAACTCTTGTTAAATAAATTGTCGACTCAGAGCAATTTGGCAAGTGGCGATTGGTATATCATGTCCTTTATGGGTGGTGGTGAAAAGAAGGGTGACAATTTAGAAGTGAATACCGAAACCACTATCAACGTCATAGAGAAAGGTCAGGAGTTTACAACATCGTGCCCTTTTGCAACCACATGGCGTCGTATCGTAAAAACTGGAAACAAACTTAAGCTCAGCGATGCGTCTAAGAAGATGGTGTTCAAGCCACAGGGTGTTTTCATGGTTCTCTCTTTGGAGAATCGTATGGGACTCGATACAAGGGTTAACCGTGAGGTAACGTTAGAGAGTAATGCGTTCTGTTCTTCGGGTACTTATAAGTTCAATGTTAGCAATAACATTACTGACGATGCTGACTTGGCATCTTCTTATTGGGAGCCAAACAGCGCAAAAGCTATCGCACGTGGTTCGGCTGAGTACAAGAAGTATAACGCAGAGCATTATATAACGAATATCAAGCTTAACTATGAGTCGGCTAAGGATGATGGTTCACTTCGTCAAGGACAAAGCGATCTCGGCAATTACATCTATTTTAATAGTTATAAGGGTGCTTCGCAAGCCGCTTCAAAGACGAAGACTAATCGTGGTTTCCTCCTCTGTTTGATGCCTGTTAACTATAAGAAGACAAGTTCTTATGGTGGTATTGTCAATGAGACCTTGCTTTTCGGTAAGGTAGAGGTGACTGACCCAACCCGAACAAACTACACATACGATAGGTCAGTGTACTCTACCAACCCTAACACTTGGAAGCCTTTCATGGGCAACCGTTATCTCTTAGCCAGCTTCAGTAACGACCTCAAGAAAGGTTTTAGCTATGATGTGACACTAAGAATAATACGCCCAACCTTGCCTATTGAGCGTTTGTGGGCTTATAGACAGGCTGATGGACTTGCTTTGGAGAAATTATCAAGAGTGAATGCAGAGAAAGTTGCAGAGGGGACAATGAGCAGAGGTAATTATCCTAATTTAAATAGTCACCTATATAGACTGCCAAAGTATTCTGAGTTTACTGCTATTTTTAATAACCCTAAGTTACAGTTAGGCTATAAGAGGAAGTTAGGTACTGTAGAAGCAGCATATATTGGAGCTGAATATGGATATGCACTAACGTCAGACAGTCATCACGACTTCGTTGATATCAATGGAAAGCAAAGAAAGTTCTCTAATTGGTACTGCTCTGAGGAGTCAAGTAATGTCATGTATGCCATTATGTACTATAAACAATTTAACGGCAAAGACGCTAATGGTACAAACAATTACAAAGTAGCTGTTAGAATGACATTCCCAAGTGCTAATGCAACATCGGGTAACGTAAAGGTTGAGACCTATTATTTAGGTCCAAACTATAACCTGTCTTTGAATGTAGCAGGTTATTACATGTGCCATAATGAGTTCTGGAAGAGATTAGATCAGAAAGATATCATCGTACGTACATTCAAATTAGATAATTATTGGCTTGCCAACAAGAATATTATCGATGCAGCTCACGAGCCAGTATCGCTTTATACAAAGATTAATCTTGATGGTGTTAATCAGAACCTTAAGAAGGATAGTGGCGGAACATCGTATTTCCTCCCTTGGCTGAAAAGTCCTGCATGGTAATAGCAAGGATTGTTAAACATAAAAAAAGCGGCTCAATGAGTCGCTTTTTTAATATTACTACTGTTAGTTTGTCGCTGCAAATAATTGGTAAACTTGTCAACTACCAAAAAAACTACGAATTATGCGAATGACACGAATTATTTAGCAATAAGGATTTGCGTAATTAGCGAAATTCGTAGTTCATATCATAAAGTTAACTACGAATGACACGAATTATTTAGCAATAGGGATTAGCGTAATTAGCGAAATTCGTAGTTCATATCATAAAGTTAACTACGAATGACACGAATTATTTAGCAATAGGGATTAGCGTAATTAGCGAAATTCGTAGTTCATATCATAAAGTTAACTACGAATGACACGAATTATTTAGCAATAGGGATTAGCGTAATTAGCGAAATTCGTAGTTCATATCATAAAGTTAACTACGAATGACACGAATTATTTAGCAATAGGGATTAGCGTAATTAGCGAAATTCGTAGTTCATATCATAAAGTTAACTACGAATGACACGAATTATTTAGCAATAAGGATTAGCGTAATTAGCGAAATTCGTAGTTCATATCATAAAGTTAACTACGAATGACACGAATTATTTAGCAATAAGGATTAGCATAATTAGCGAAATTCGTAGTTCATATCATAAAGCTCAAAATTCAAAATTCAAAGGATAAAATTCGTAGTCCGTGTTTGAATTTCTTTTACTTTTAGGTTTAATAGAGCATGGAAAATAGGGTTAAAATACCATGGTTTCAGTACCTTATTAAGTTTTTCGTTATCAAGTAGTTGCAAAGGTGATTTTCTAAAGGTGCTTAATTGGACTTCAAAAGGGCGTTAGTAAGGGGCTTAAAGGGCGTCTTTTGCAAGCCAAAAGGGCGTTAATTGAAAGCCGTTTTGGGGTCTTTATAAAACTGATGGATGAAAAAATCGGACAAAGGAGGGTTGGTAATACGGAATGAAAGTTCTCAGCATATAGATTGGGATAAAGAAAGGGTCTTCAGCAATTTGGAGTGATACCGTTTGAGATTAGAACTTTGAAGATAGGTCACACAGAGAAAAGGAGAACACGGAGGTTTTATATAGGGGTCTTCAGGATTTTGGAGTGATAAAGTTTGCCACTTGTGTTTAGAGTTTGTAGCAATGTCACACGGAGGCACGGAGAGGACGGAGGATTATTAAAACAAAGCAATGGAAGTAATGGAGGCACCGTCGGTGCATAGAGTGACGGAGCTTGTTTGCCAATTCTATTAGCAATTTATATACAAAGCGTTTACCATAAAATTGTTATCAAGAATCTGTACGCTATACCTCCGTCGCTCTTTGTGCCGTCGGCACCTCCGTGATATAGCATTACCTCCGTCGCTCCGTTACTCCGTGTGCCTATTATATAAGACTTTTAGTTTATCACTCCAAATTGCTGAAGACCCTAAAGAAAATGAGTTCGGCGTGATTGCCGAACTCATTATTATAAAGGTTTATTTGAAAAAACGGAATCCTCGGGTATCCTTACTTGATGCCTAATGAATTGCGTAAGTTGAGATAATCAGCATCTAATGTGTTATCACCAGAATCCCAAACAGGGCGGATAGCCTTAGCTTGTGTCTTAGGATGTTCTGCCCAGTTCCATTCAGCTGCACCAAAGAAGAAGTCAGCTGAGCGGTCATTCCATTTGCTATCGTCAGTTGTCATATATTGACCGTATGCGTTACCATCGCCTGATAGGTCTCTCATCTTCATACCAACAGCACCAGGATCACGCAATCCGGTATATGGCAAGAACAATCCTTTGTTTGCTTGAATGAGGGCTGTCACATTGGTGTAGCTATCAATAGACTTCACAAAGCGTTTTGCAGGGAACTCATGATAACCGCCGCTGGTGCTGGTTGTGAAGTAAGCACCATAAACCTTAGTACCCTTATCTGTGTAACAATAAGCAGGGATGGCACGTGCTTCAGTGTAGAGTTTCTTCATTTCGTCACCAGTTGGCATACGATAATGCTGGTGCTTGTCCTTTGTATAATACCAAGCAATGTCACCGCGTGTTGCGCCAGTTCCATTTATATCCCAATCGGTATAGGTACCAGCACTTGCAGGATAATAAAGCTTCTTACCAGCAACACTATTTCTAAATAGCAGACTACTCCTCAGGTCCAATGCCTCTTTGATATGACCATAGCGGAAGAGGTCGACATCTTCTACCTTCTGAGTTGGGAAGTCAGCAAACTGTGACGTAGTGTTACCAGCTTTATCGTTAGTAACCTTTCTCCTGTTATTTAAAGTCACAGCGCGCTGTGATATCCACCACTGTGCTGGAGCGATACCCCAATATCCACCATTTGCTGGACCGTAATGGATAAAGTTACCTGTAGCCCATTTCACACCTTGTACCTCAACCCATGGTTTTGGACCTACTGGTGTCATGTGAAGGATGTCAGTATGGTAAACATTATCAGCAGTGAAATTAATGTTAGCATACTCCTGCTCATACATCTTACCCTTTGAATAAACCATAATGTGTACATTGGTATAGTTGCCTGGTAACAAAGCAATGTAAGTGTACTGGTTGTTAGCAGATGTAAACTTTGTACCCTTTGCAGGAATCACAGCAATACTCTTGTTTGCCTCATATTTATCGTCAGAAGCAAAGGTGTTGTCTGTTATGTTAAGAATGCCAGACGCCTTAATATTTGAGACATAGATAGAGTCAATATTAGAAAGTTTGTTGTTGTTCTCATCTGTGAAGCGCAAGCCCCAGAAAGACACAAGACGCTGTAACTTTCCAATCTTGATATCTAACTTGTCAGATTCTACCTTTTGAGGGTGTGAACTCTTGCACTGATAGTCGAAACGGCTACCGAGTGAAGCTGCTGTACCATCTTGGCGACTAAGGTTGAGACTAACGTATTTTTGAGCTTTAGCACTTGGAACGTAAGATATAATCTTTGATACAGTACCAACTGCTACGCTCTCCTCTCTTCTTTCAACAGGAGTGATAGTCTTGTTAGCACCCTTTAAAGCTACAGCAGGGTAGAGGAAGCTAATGTTATCATTTGTTGACATAGAGCGACCAGCAGCAGCGATGTCACCAATAAACTTGGCAGACTTACCGCCTCTGTCTGTTGTCAATACAAAATAGTTATTTTGTTTGCCTTCATCACCATTGACGAAAGCAGCTAACTCGTCGTTTACAAGCCACTCTGAGATCAGTCTTTTGCCATTGGCAGGGTCAACAGCGAGTGCACGCGTTGAAGCACCTGTGCCTTGAGCTGCATCTGCTGATACAGTGACGTGATAAACTTTTGGTGTGTTCTCACCTGCAGTGTTGTCAGAAAGTTCATCTGTCTGGCAGGCTGCTAAGGAGATTGCCATTGTTCCACAAAGGACAATAGCAAACTTACTTAATTTTTCCATAAATATCCGGTTAATTATTCGTTAAATTGTGTGTGTTTCTTGGTAACTGATTCAAATGTTTGGATCAATTATCATTGTTTCATTTTTTTCTTTCAGCTACTAAAGTTTACTCTTTAGTGTACCACTTTGATTTCTCCTTTGCTTCCGAATTAAAAGGATTAGGGATGGTGGTGGTAGATGTACTCGTTGGGTCGCCACCCTGTTTTGGGTCTGTAGTACTTCCTTCAACCCCTGTTCCTGCAAGTAGATGACCTTCTACCTTCTGTTCATAAACTTTTGTTTCTGGTTCTAAATAAATTTTCTTCATTATAATTTAAATTTTAAATAACTCTAAGTATTTTATTCGAGATGTTAATTTAGTACGGGATTAGTGCACAAAAAACCATCTGGAATTATATAATACTATGCAAAATTAGTTATTTTTTTAGACATTGTCCGCTTTTTTGTAATTATTTTAATTGATGTAAATCAAAAAATATCTATCTATAATTTAGAAAACTGACAAACAAATAGTTAGCTTTTTCATTCTTGGTTTAGCCCTTTGAAATCTTAATGTATGACTTCATTACACGAAAAAAGTGAAGTACAAAAGCAATATCATATACATATGAACGTTATACGTTATTAAATGATAGAATTAAGTGCAAATGAAGAAAATCCACTTTTAATAGATAAGAGTGTTTGTAAAAAGCACATTATTTGCGTTTATTTTTGTTAAATACTTGATATATGATAAGTATTGTTTGCGTATAATATGTTATCTTTGTATTAAGAACCTACAAAAAAACGGATGGGAATGTGAGAAAGCATGGATAACTTTTGAACATCTATTTGATATAGGGACCTACATTTTTAATATAGAGACCTACATTTCATATAGGACACACCTATTATATATTTAAGGCTGCCCCACATCTGTTTTTGGGCAGACCTAAGTCAGAATAAGATTATTATCAAATATAAAATAACTAATGAGAAAAGGAAAGATTCTACCAGTAAGTGTTTTCCTATCTTGCTGCTCTTTGACCGCTTTTGCCAGCAGTCATGTCACTTCGGCTGACAACTTTGGCAAGAACGTAGTCGTTGCTGCAACTAAGGCAAATACCGCAAAGGTATTGGGAACACAGCAATCAAGTGGTGACGTGAAGGTTACCGGAACTATCGTAGACAATGCTGGCGACCCAGTTATCGGTGCTACTATCCGCGTGAAGGATTCGCAGCATGGTACGACCACCGACCTCGATGGTAAGTTTGAGATTATGACACATAAGGGTGCTACGCTTATTGTCAGCTATATCGGTATGAACACTGAGGAGGTGAAGGTTAGCGGTGATGCCCCATTGAACATCACTTTGAAGGCTGAGGCTCATCAGATTGAGGAAGTTGTGGTAACCGCTTTGGGTATCAAGCGTTCAGAGAAGGCGTTGAGCTATAACGTTCAGAAGGTAGGTGGTGAGAACCTTACAACGGTTAAGAACCCTAACTTCATGAATTCGCTCTCTGGTAAGGTAGCCGGTGTGAACATCAATGCTTCTTCTGCTGGTATGGGTGGTGCAGCCCGCGTTGTGATGCGTGG
>ERZ773250.1709-NODE-1709-length-10682-cov-20.440199_pt1 | contig 10682 bp, 9 predicted proteins | sample MGYA00511258_ERZ773250 | MGnify/ENA primary metagenome ERZ773250 (study PRJEB29015, sample SAMEA2738164) | human oral metagenome | biome: human oral; feature: human-associated habitat; material: saliva | place: China | collected 2187 ... | reverse complement strand
TATAGTTCAGATAATTATAAAAGGTTACGGGTTCAAGGTTTTTATTCTTAATACTGATTGCTTCTATCAACATAAACTTGGGGCTATTTGCTTTTAATATCATACCCGGTAATCCACATAGTTTCCAAGGACCTTGACTAATAGGAATATCCTCTGTATACCAAACTTCCCAATAACGGCCACGGAAATTTGTTGTAGCTTTCTTACATTCCATACCTAATACCGTAATTGTGGAGTCTTCGTACATTGTCCATTCGGGAATAGTAATATCTTCAACTATTAAATACTTAGAACCAAACACTCTTGAATAAGTTTTTAATACTCCTTCCTCAAAGTTCCGATAAATAATATCATTATCTCCTGTACTAAGAGGATATTTTTTTGCATATTCGGGTGTGCCTAAAGCTTTTATTCTTTCATTTGAGATAATAAAGAGAGCAGGGTCGTCATTCGCTAACATCTTATCACTTTGCAGTGCAGGTTGGCTAAAATATTGGCTCACATTCCTACCACAACGGAAGATATAAGTATCCCAGTGCGGTTGTTCTTTTACCGAATAAACTATTTCAAGTTCTGCCGGCTCTATAACGTGGGTTTCTTGTGCTAAACAAAATAGCACATTCAATACCATAAGAGAGAGAGAGAGAATTACTTTCATTTTAATCGTATCATTTAACCTCCCTCATAGAGAAATTCTCTATGAGGGAAATAAATACTACATGCAATACTTTTCACATTGTGCAATCCATTCCTTCCATTCATCTTTCAATTGTTTCTGGAAGTTCTTTTCTTCCTCTAATGTATTACAAACAGTAGTCCTACCATTTTGTTTTTTATCAAGTTCAGCACCTTTTTGCTGTACTTCACGACATTTTTCGTTGTCAAAACCACCATAAACAGTGGACATTTCGATAAAATTTAGCTTTTTCATTTGTTTTAATTTAAAAATTTATATTTTATTTACTATACCTATTATCAATATTGCATTAACTAGTATTTATGCTTTTTGACATTTGAAGAGGGAATAGGCAACTCCTCTACACTATCTTACTTGGAAAAAGGGTAGCTAATCCTTTACTTAAGTAAGATAGTATATGTTTATCTCATTCGATAATTTCGTTATGTTTCATCTCTATTAATTCTTGGTTAATATATTGTAAATCGGATGTTGTATATTCTTGAGGTAAAACGATATTGTTTACCCATATTGTAGGATAATGTACTATTTTCATTTCTTCAATATTTTTCTGCTGATAACGATATTTTGCAATCAACTCTTGCGAACAATCAGTTATATTCTTAAAATTCCATAAGCGCATTGCTTTCAGACAACACCTTTTATCGCTTATGTATAGTTGAAGAATATGCAACTGAAGAGTATTTAATTGGACAAAAACTTTATCATTTATATCATTGCTGCTAATACCTTGTATCGCAACGCGCCATAAGAAACGTTTAGGAAACTTATCTATAAGCTGAATAACTTCTGATACAACCTTTTGACAGTGGCGACAATGTAAGCTAATAAAAGTAGTTATCACTATATCTGCATACTTGTTGCCAAACTCCATCATTTCTTCAGTAGGTACGATAGAATGGGATTGAACGAAATATTTTTTTATGGTACTGGGATTGCGTTTTATTCTTAAGAGTTCTATATCATTATTAAATAATAGTTTATCATAGCTCATCATTTTATAAATTAGATAACTAAATAAATAAGCAATAATTGTTGCAATGACAAATTTAGGTAACAAATAGATATGATTAACATTAAATGATAAAACCGAAATGCAGAGTTTTGCAAAAATTATAATCGTTATGCCTAAACAATAAAGACAATATTTTTTTATTTTAAATACCTGATAAATGCTAAGAAACATCATAAAAATAGCTGCAACAAGAGTGATATAACCCGATATACAACTTGTTGCTCCAACAATAAGTAGGCTAAGTAGATTAAAAAGAAAAAAGAAAACGCCCACTATAGCTAAATCTATCGGTAGCCATCTTTGCAATGGATTTCTATCTGCAACATAATTGCAATCAACATTCTTTCCTATTTGGCAAAAAGAAGTTTTCTCGAATATTCTCAAATGTTGCCTAAGCAATACTACTGACAAGGTGAGCCCTATACTGTCTAAGATAAAGTCTATAGTAAATTTTGTTGTGGTAAAGAAAAAATACAACAATAAAAATCCCCAAAAGCCAAGACAGCAAAACGGAAAAGCAATAATAGACTGTTTTATATTGACATTCTCTTTCTCTTCAACAATCAACACGACACCGTCCCATATTACTGTAAACTCTTCAAGACTAATTTTTGTTTCATCGCCATCATAGAGTGTTACTGTATTACAGTCTATTTGGGTAAGAATATAGAAATGTCCTTCCTCTTTTTCTATAGAATGGACTATTACATTTTTAAGTTTCAATAGATGTTTTAAATCAGCAACAAAAACATTGTTATGCAGACCGTAATAAGATAATGTTTGAGAGATGGATGCTAAACTTGGAAAAACAGGCGAAGAGAAAAGGACTTTAAAAAGTTCTTTTCTATTAGTATGAATGTCGTTCAGAAATAATATTTTTTCTACAACATCTATAATATACCCATTTCTCATATATTAAGTTAATAACATTGTTTTATTTCTTCCAAATAGATTCACATTAAATTTTTGCAAAGATAAGTTCTTTTTCTTTTATAGGCAAAAATATTCAAAAAAAACATATAAATTAACATATTAAATATTATTAATATAGATACTCCCTATTGTTATTCTCCAACAACCATTCTAAGTCCGAAGTTTTATAGAGTATTTTTCCTGCAAACTGCGTGTAGGGTATAATCTTCCTATCGCAATAGTCCTGCAAGGTGCGTGGACTGATATACAGCCGCTCGCATACTTCCTTGTCCGTGAGGAAGTACTCACCGCCAAACAGCGGTTTGTGTGTCTGTGCAACTTCCTTAATTCTCTTGTTTACTCCACTGATAGCGGACAGCACCACCTGCATGTCGTCCGCCTCCATATTTAAGTCTCTTACCTGTTCCATAATCTTCATATTTATTTGCACGGCACTTGCATATTAGCATATTAAACGAGCGTTCCTCTTTAGGTTCTTCGTCCATCTTCTTTTCATAAAATGCAGGTGTAGGTTCCAAGAACATAGCGATACCCTTTTCCTCACCGCTCGATTGTGTGCTTACCCAGTGCTTCTTAAATTCCTCGAGATTGTATTTTACAAGTCCTTTTGCGGGGTCAGCAATGTAGAATCTATTCTTTTTGACTTTGTACAGTACAACAAAATGATTTTGATTCTAGTGGAGGATGCAGGGTTTCTGAACGTATTTAATATCAATTATATTAATTTTTCCACATTCACATTCATATCCCAATTCTATCGCAGCTTTCCTTATACTCAACATAGACATACCTTCTGTTGTTGTATAACATAGGTTCGATAGAAAATTTGCCGAATATTTTATATTATAGTATTCGCAAATCATCTGTAGGCATGTTATTCCGCATTGCATAGAATCATACTGCTTGTAGAAAGGAAATAGATACATACTTTGGAAGAATTTAATTCTATCAATTATAAACTTGCATATTATAGAGAGAATTTATCTTTACAAGCGATTCAATTCGCCTTGTCCGGCAGTTTTTCCCTTGTATTTTGATTTCGCAGGATTGAAAGAATAAGATATGGTCAGACTGATGGTGGGCTGGCGATAATCTACATAGTGAGAAGTGTAGATTCCGGCATATTTAGAATAGCCCTTCTCTTTGGCATTGAACATATTCAATGCACTTAGCTTAATCCACCAGTTTTTCATGTTCTTCTGAACAGCCATATCTGTCCTGACTGATGATTGCGACATGTATGTGTCTGAATTGCCTCTGAGAGTTCCATTCACATTCACTACGACAAACCAATTTTTTGGAAGTACAAGGAGATTCTTCCACTGCAAGCCAAATTGGGGACGATTGTAGCTTAGTCCATTGTAGGTCAACCATTGTTTGTTGGTCCACAGATTCCACGAAGGCTTCCATACCTTGAAAAACGTGGGAGCATAGGAAAGAGAGGCGTACATACCCGAATAGGAGTGATTGACATCACGGGACAGTACTGCTGGGATTTGCTCCATCACGTCAAACCATGTAATCATGGCATCCTTCCCGTAAGTATAATTACACATAAACTGAATGTCCCTGTATGAGGCGTTGAACGAAACCTCATGATTATAGGTGGGCTTTAGCAAGGAATTTCCTTTGTTGTAACGAAAGTCGCTGATATACTGCAGCCCTTCGTCTAACTGACTGTAACTCGGACTGTTGGTATATATGTTATAGCTCAGCATCAGTGAAAGTCTGTTTAGCTCGTAGGAGAAAGACACTGAGGGCAGAATGCGATGGTAAGTACGACTGCTTTCATCACATAGCTTGCCGCCGGCATAGTAATCATAATTGGCAAATTCATATTTTAAGCCTAACTGCGTGTACAGCTTTCCGAAACTTCGGCTATAGTTCATAAATACATTTGCTGCTGATTGTTTCGACTCGTTGTCATTGGTTTTCAGTACACCCGAATAGTCTCTGTTCTCGATATTGTACTTTTGCCGGAAGCGCGTGTAGGTGGTTTCAAAACCATATTCCAGTTTAGCGTCCCCAACAGAAGAGGTAAAGACGGTTTTCAACGCTCCCAAATCCGACCGGGCTTCAGTGACAGGAATAAGAGTGGAACTGCCGTCAGTCTGTATATCTGTGATGGTTTGCTTGCCATTGGCATCGTTGTGGGCATAAGTACCATCCACGTTGAGTGCAAACTTGTCGCTGAATTTGTTTTCATAATAAATACTTACGTTATGATTGCCGCTTTGTGAAAAATGGTGAGAGCTTGTATTAAACTCGGTATGAATATCACCTTGCCGTACATGGTTGTGGTAGTTCTGGTCGGAGTTACCGGCAAATAATCTTGTGAAAGTGTAAGTGGCTCCAAGCGACTGGTTGTCGGTGAGCTGGTCGTTAAAACCTACGCTTACAAAACCATTCTTCGATGAGTTATAACCATCGCCTGCATAGGCGGCATTGATGTTTCTTCCCTTATATTGGAAATCGTAAACATCCTGACGCTTGTAATGGGAATTGCTAAAAGTGCTGAACGAAGAACTGACGAAAACATCGAGTCTGTTCCTGCGATAGTTAAGGTCGAGCCATCCGTCCGTGTTCCAGCAGCTCGACACACTTTCTTTCATGGTCAGAGTACTGCCAAATCCTTCCCCGACAGGCTTGACGGTGGTAATGAAAAGCACGGCACGGACGGTAGAGCCATATTTCGCCCCCGGATTCATGTCGATTTTAATTTCTTTGATCATATCACTTGGAATACGCTCCAATTCGCTCCAGCCGTGCATCAATTTGTTGTTGATATAAACGAGCGGCGTACCCCTGCCCAGCACGCTGATGCCGCTCGAACTCATCATGGGGAGTTGCTGCAATACATCGGTGGCTTTGCCAAGCTTGCTGAATACCGTGCCTTGAATGTTTGACACAAACACACCTTGTTTCATCTTGAAAGTGGGGCGTACAGCCGTGACGGTAACTTCTTTCAGGCTTTGCTCCGAAGGCTGTAATGTGATGACCATTTTGTCGGTAGCCGGCAGTATGAGGGTCTTATACCCGACATAAGATATTCTTACCAATTTATTGGCAGGGGCAGTCTCAAAGGCGAAAGTTCCGTCTTCGTTGCTCATAGACCCGGTAATGTAGGTGGAATCATTTGCTTGAAGCAGTGACACAGTGGCACAAGGGATAGAGATACTGTCGCTCTCCATCACTTTACCATTAATACTTTGACCTTTTAAACATGTGGAACATGCAACAAAAACTATTAAAAATACAATATACTTATACATAGGCTTTATATTGCTAATACTTTATGAAGAGTCCCTGCATGCTTTTCAATATCAGATAAAAGACACTCTTCTAATATATGTTGATTATTCAAGAAAGAACATATGTTATACTGTTTTCCTTCAAAGATATTTTTATGTTTAAACCATTGGCATCCCCCATCACACACAGGGAACAGAGAACAATCCTTGCATTTCTGGGTGTTGTAGATAGATGTATCATACAAATAGTGACTGACTAATGATGGATTCTTTAATTTCTTATCCTGAATATTTCCTATAATCTTTTCAGGTGTATTGAAATCATTCCAACACTTATACATTTCTCCACTTGGACCAATTATAAAACAATTATTTCGATTTACCATACAGCCTTTTTGAAAATCTATGTGTGGGAAAAAATCTACAGGAACTCCCTCTTTTTCTATTGTTTTATAAAATTGATAACGCTTAGAATTGAATAATGATTTATAGCACATTCTACACCCATCCTTACTGGTTTCACGAATAAATCCTGGATATGGATTTATTTTCTTTGTACCATATCTATGTATGAACTTTTTATATAGGATTGCAAAATCTTTTTCGTTCGTCTTATTAACATTGATACGCAAATCTATTTTGAAATCATCTGGAGTTTGACTAACAAGGTTATCTAAATTCCCTATAATTTTTGCAAAAGTCTTCCCTTTATTTCCTTTTAAGAAGCGGGTTTTATCATGACTTTCTTCATCTCCGTCAAAAGATATTTGAACTTGTGTAAATCCAAGATTCATCATATCTCGTATTACATTATCAGATAAAAGATAAGCATTTGTAATAATTGATTGAGAACTAATTTCAACATTGCATTCATCATTTATCTTGTGTATAATTTGTTTTATTTTATTAAAAGCCATAAGTGGCTCACCACCATACCATGTTAAATCAAGTTTTTTTACAGAGGTATATCCATTGATAAAGCAGATAAGGCTATCAATCACTTCATCTGTTATTACTTTTGTCTTTTTTTCGCCTTCAAAACAATATGGACAAGCAAAATTGCAACCAGTAGTAGGAGCTATTACTAAATTTAATGAGTCTGTAATACCAATATTGGAGAGATGATTGAGTTTACATGAATCGTAATAATCATATAGATGTTCATCATCAACTATAATTTTTTTTTCTTTAAGTACATTTATAAAATCGTTTTCAATTTCATCAAATGCCCCATTATGCAATTTTTCATAAATATCTTCTGATAATAAAGAGAGGAACTCTGTTTCAGAGTTATATATATAAAATTTATTATCCCTCTCAAATAATACAGTATATAAAGATAACTTCATAAGCATTATTGTTAAAAACAAGTGAACTTAATAATAAGAGTCGTTATTTGGAGGAATACTAACTTAAATTATTAAGTTCACTATGTTACGTTTATCAATTTCAACTATAATATTATGGTTTAATAGTAGTTGAACCGGTAGTGTCTGTAGAAGGTTTTAATGGCTCTGGCTTATCTTTTTTGTTACCAATACAAGCAACGGCATTTCCTTTGTAACAACCACACGATGTAAGACTGGGACAATCAGTTGCACTGCCAAAGCCACCTTTCAACATTTCTAAGGATGTTTCATTCATTACCTCTCCTTTGTGGAGAATCTCTAAAAAATATTTTTCCATATAATTTGGGTATTTTTTTGCCATCTTAAAGCTTCCGGCATTGCTCCTTTTAACAGTTTGGTCTGCTTTATAATCTAGATTATATATTTATTTCAATTTATTTTTATAATGCTGACTAATTAGAATAAAAAGAACTTAATGATTTCTCCTTCTGAATAGATCTCTATACAACTTTCGCCAGAATTAGCCGATATACTAATAGGAATTTCATTACCAGACAAAATTTTTCCTATATTATATGTTTCCGTTATCTGCCCAGACTCTTTTAACAGAATAATTACATCGTTCATGTCTTGCAAAAATTCTAATCGAACCATTTTAGTTTTCCTATGCATCGGGGCATGTCGTGGTTTAGAATTAGAAGTTGTTGTTGATGACTTCGGTTTATCTGTATGTATAATTACAACATCTCCATCAACATTGAAAGTCGAAGCATTCATGTTAAATACACTCCCAATCAACATAATCCATATCAACATAAGGATACATTTTAATTCTTTACGTTTTAATTCTCTCTCCATACTATCAGAATTAATTTTTCTGTTTGCAAAAGTAGGAGCTCCTGTAAACAATATCAAATATTTTGAGAAAAAGTTTTTTAGAGGTGTTACATTCCAAAAACAGATAACTATCTTATTAATAAATATTTATCTGTTTTTAGTTCGTGATTTTACCCTTAAAATGTAACAAAGGATTTGACGATGTGCCTATTTTTTCTTATTTTTGCAGGTATGAATAAGATAAACAAAGATCGATATCTCTGCCTTATATTATGGAGTTCTTTCATTCTTTTAGGGTGTAAAAACTATTCCATAGAGAAGAAATTGTCTACTGTTGATACTCTTCTGGCTGCTGATAACTTAAACGAGGCAGAGTTTACCTTGCGCCAAATAAGCGAAAAAGATATGAGTGAAAGTGAACTTGCTAAATACAATTTGCTTTCTATTCTGACAACATGGAGGCTGTCTCAACCTATAAAGAATGAAACAGACTTGGACAAAAGCATTTCTTATTTAGAGCAAAATGGTAATGATGCCCTTTTGGCTCGCTGCTATTACATGAAGGGAGAACTATTGTGTGATAAAGGACAAGTAGAAAAAGGGATTATTTTTTACAAAAGGGCGGAACAACTTGTTGCAAAAGATGACCTCATTACTCAGCATCACATCTATGAAAGTATTGCATTTCAAAATATGTGTAGTGAAGCATTGGGAATAGCCATACAATATGCACAAAAGGCATTACGAATAGCCAATCAACTACATAAACCTGACTGGGTAGGATACGAGTATTATTTGCTTACCTTAAGTTTTAATGGGTTAGGGAAAACGAAGGAGGCTCAGCTAACTATACAACGCCTTTTAAAACTTTTGCCTAAAATGAGCGAGAAAGGACAAATGGATATCTTAGACATTCTTGGTCAATATTATCAATTGCGGAATCCAGAATTGATGGAACAGCTTATGCACAAAGCTATGAGCAATCAGAGCAATATAACACCTTATTTATATATGGCTGCCCGCAGATATAATCAAGGGAAGAAAGAAGAAGCCTATCTGCTTCTTGACAAGGCGGAGAAACAATGTAATGGGAAACATTGCTATGCACTCATAGAGGGTAAGCGTGATATGAAATTACAAGATAAAGATTATAAATCAGCAAATCAACTATCTATGCAGTTATTGCACTTGGAAGATAGTATGTCCGAAGCCGATAATAGAAAAGAATTGGAAACTGCGCAGAACAACTTTGAACAACAATTGAGAGAACAAAGGCAACAACGTGTATATGCTTATATTCTATTAGCAATCATAGCACTCATCTTAAGTGTAGCTATCTTGCTTATTTATTTAAGATATAGAGTACAGAAAATGAGATCTATTCTTGCAGATGACAGATTAAAGATTGCTACTTTAAATAAACAGATTGTTGAAGCAAAACAATCTCTCGCCAATACAGAATTTTCACGTGATAAACAGAAACTTAAGATAGAAAGACTGGAACAAGAAGTAACCAAAATTGAAGAACGGCATAATGGTTTCCTTGCAGTTGGGCATCAATGTTATGACAGTATTTTAAAAGGAAAGACAACTGTTACCTGGAAAAAATATGATTTTCAAGCCTTTATAGAATACTATAAAATTATTGATGCTAATTATCTCAATGAACTCGAAGAAGAATACAATAGTCTTACTTATAAAAATGAGTTCATTTTCATTCTACAGCATTTAGGGCTCTCTAAAGCTATGATAGCTAAAATATTAGGAATTAGTGAGGGTGCTATAAGAACAGCACTTTCAAGAACAAAAAAAAGAAACGAGAAAACGTAATTTATGTCGGTTATACTTTGGAGTATACTTCTAATGAAATAAAGACCTTATACAGCTTCGGAAAGCGAATTAGAATAAGCAGAAAAGGAAATAATTATCAATATATTTAAGTCCATCTTTCAGTCGGTCTGCCTATCTCAAAGAATGAGTTGCAGAAGACTTCCCACGAGCAGCCCAATACGATCTGACCGAAGTACTTACGATATTGCTTAATGTAACCAAAGAGGAACTTAAACGAGCGTTCCTCTTTAGGTTCTTCGTCCATCTTCTTTTCATAAAACGCAGGTGTAGGTTCTAAGAACATAGCGATACCCTTTTCCTCTCCGCCCGATTGTGTACTTACCCAGTGCTTCTTAAATTCCTCGAGATTATATTTAACAAGTCCCTTTGCGGGGTCAGCAATGTAGAATCTATTCTTTTTGACTTTGTACAGTACAACAAAATGATTTTGGTTCCAATGGAGGATGCAGGGGTAATGAGCCTCCCAAAGTTTATTAATACTGATTCTTCCGCTGATAGTTCGTAATCCAAGTTGTAAAGCTGTTTCATTAATACCAAGTAATGAGACTCCTTCTGTGGTTGCAAAGCAAATTCTAGAAAGATATTCTATTGAATATTCGATTCTAAAAAAATTACATACCATCGCAAGGCATGCAACTCCACACTCCATCGCATCATGTTGCCTAATCAAAGGAAAACTACTCATTACATTCTTTCTTTTTCTTCTTCATTAGAGTGTATCTTATCATGCTGGATTGCATGTTTTGACC
>ERZ773250.1706-NODE-1706-length-10686-cov-2.599473_pt1 | contig 10686 bp, 9 predicted proteins | sample MGYA00511258_ERZ773250 | MGnify/ENA primary metagenome ERZ773250 (study PRJEB29015, sample SAMEA2738164) | human oral metagenome | biome: human oral; feature: human-associated habitat; material: saliva | place: China | collected 2187 ... | reverse complement strand
CTCCCTGCCGACTGGCGTCCCGGAGACGAAGCAATCGTACCCCCTGCTACCACTTGCCGCGTAGCTAGTGAACGTGCTTCGGGTAAAGAAGCTAATCTCCACTGCTACGACTGGTTCTTCTGCACAAAGCAAATCAGCAAAGAAGAAGTAGAAGAAAAGCTAGGTAAATAAGTTACTTTTACCTATCTTTGCTCTTAGGATAGTAATCTAGGGAGTCTCCTGCTTAGGGGAATAGGTCAAAGTGAAGTAATCAGAAAGATCTGAGGAATCTTCCCATCGAATCTAGAACCAAAGCTTGAGTGCTCCCTTCTTTTGAGGGTAAATTGCTCAACACATTTACTTGCCTATCCTCCCAACTCTCAACTTACTTATACTAAATAACAAGGGCTGCACTTTCAAACTGAAGAGTGCAGCCCCATTCTTTTATCAAGCCATAGAGGGGGTTAATCTTCCGCCTCTTGCTCCTCGGCGTACGACTTCAATAGTTTTTCTTGTAGCTCAGTAGGAACAAGTTCATAACTTGCAAACTTCATCATAAAAGAAGCACGTCCTCCCGAGAGGGAGCTAAGAGCCGTACTATAATTCATCAATTCTTTCAAGGGAACCTTAGCCAAAAGTTGTTCATAACCTTTCTTACTATTCATCCCCATGATGACAGCTCGCCTACCCTGCAAATCGCTCATTACGTCCCCAATATAATCCGCAGGCACGGATACCTCAACATCGTAGATCGGTTCCAAAATCTTGGGAGCAGCTTCACGGAATGCCGCACTAAAGGCATTACGCCCTGCGAGCATAAATGAAACTTCGTTGCTATCTACGGGGTGCATCTTACCATCATAGACAATAACGACTACATCGCGAGCATAAGAGCCGGTGAGTGGTCCACGCTCCATTCTTTCCATAATCCCCTTGAGGCTAGCAGGCATAAAGCGCGTATCTATGGCACCTCCTACCACGCTATTAATAAAGACAAGTTTACCACCCCAAGCAAGAGGAATCTCTTGACGGTCTCTTACGGTAATCTTAAATTCTTGCCCTCCAAATTTGTACACTTCAGGGATATTTTCTCCCTCTACATAGGGTTGGATAATAAGATGAACTTCTCCAAATTGACCGGCACCACCAGACTGCTTTTTGTGACGATAGTCCGCCCGAGCAGCCTTAGTAATGGTCTCGCGATAGGGAATGCGAGGCTCACTAAACTCCGTAAGAATCTTATCGTTGTGTTCCAATCTCCACTTAAAGGTGCGCAGATGGAACTCTCCTTGACCATACACAATAGTCTGGCGCAATTCCTTGCTTTGCTCCACAATCCAAGTAGGATCTTCCTCCATCATTCGGTGGAGTGCTTCGCTCATTTTCTCAGCATCGGCACTATTTACCGGCTTTATAGCCCGCATAAACTTGGGTGCGGGATATTCGATAGCAGGATATTGCCAAGTGCAATCCTTTTCGTTTAGGGTATTACCGCGACGTACATCCTTTAGTTTTACGGTAGCACCGATATCTCCGGCAGCAAGTTCGTCCACCTTAGTACGCGTCTGACCTGCCACTACAAATAGTTGTCCCAAACGCTCTTTACTCCCTCTTGTTATATTGATGAGATCGCATCCTTCTCGTACAGTACCCGACATCACTTTGAAGTAAGAAACTTCGCCGATATGGGGTTCGACAGTGGTTTTGAAGAAGTAAAGACTGATGGGACCGGAGGGATTAGGAGCCACCTCTTCGGCTTCGGTAGTTATAGGATTGGGCATCTCGGTCACGTGCGGTGCAACGTCTCCCAAAAATTCCATCGTACGACGCACACACATATCCTTGGCAGCCGACACACAGAAGACGGGATACATATCTCCCAAAACAATGCCTTTGCGCATCCCTTCTACGATCTCTTCTTCGGAGAGACTCCCCTGCTCAAAGAAGCGATCCATAAGGGTTTCTTCGTGCTCCGCAGCACTCTCTATAAGTTGCTGGCGCATCTCTTCTGCCGTAGCTCGCTCGCTATCGGGGATCTCTAACACTTGAGGTTTCCCGCCTTCGGCTCCCCATTGGTACATCTTCATGCGAAGAAGATCCACCACTTGGTTAAAAGAGGGTCCACAAGTAATGGGGTATTGAGTTACCACCACCTTAGATCCGTAACGCTCTCGCAACTGAGCGATGCTCATTTGGAAGTCAGCTTTCTCGTGATCAAGCTGGTTTACAATAAAAATAGCAGGTTTATGAAGTCGCTCTATATGGCGAAATTGATTGATCAGCCCCACCTCTACCCCATACTGGGCATTGACTACCATAAGACAGCAATCTGCAATATTAAGAGCCGATACAGCGCCACCGGCAAAATCGTCACTCCCGGGGCAATCGATAAAATTGAGTTTGCGCTCTGCCCACTCAACACTAAAAACAGTAGAAAAAACAGTATAGCCATACTCCTTCTCTACTGGGAAATAATCGCACACGGTATTGCCTGAGGCAATGTCTCCACGACGTTTTATCACACCACTCTCGAAGAGCATAGCTTCTGCGAGAGTGGTTTTTCCTGCGCCGGAACTTCCCAAAAGTGAGATGTTCCTAATCTCTTCTGTTTTGTACGATCTCATGACAAAGGAACCTTTTTAAATGTTATACTTCTACTTACCCTAGAGCAAAAGACTGCTAAACAGAGTATTTCTCTACGGCGGTGGGAAGTTACAAAGAAAAATACAAATAGCAATATAAAAATGAAGAACAAAAGGCAATTTGCAGCTGAATACTCTGTTTTGCTATCATTTGTCAGAGCATAGAGGGTAATAGACTTGGTGCAATATAAATGCTACAGACAGCTAGATTATAGAAAAACCCTCCCCTATCCCATAGGCTTTATAGAGGAGAGTTATACTATTTCTTGAGGGAAAAAGGAAGCTTCAGAGAGGGGCTACTATGAGTACAACAACTAGGCTCGGATATAGAGCTTTGGAGCCCCCTCAAAGCGTTTATAAGCTGCTAAAGAACTTAAAATCCAGAGCAACTTACGGCGAGTACGCACTTGTGGCAAGGGGGCATACCCATCTGTGAATATAATGAGTCCATCGTACTCTGTGTGCTCTTCGAAGTACCGGATGAGAGGATCAAAGTTTGTACCTCCGCGTGCCATTACCTTGATACTCCTGCGTGCTCGGGACATCTCTTGTACAGGAAGGCGCAATTCACTATCAAACTGCACCACCTCTATATGCTCTATGCCCTGAGTAAAGAAATGGTTAATCACACTCAGAAAATTTTGAATATCGTCATTGGCAATAGAGCCACTTACATCCACCCCAATCAGCAATCGGGTTGTATAGGGGTGTCGAATGCCCATTTGCATGAAACCATATCGACGGCTGGGCTTCATGCGACTAAGTACAACTTTATTGGATAGAATGCCGGTACGAAACTGGGCGAGCTGACGACGAATATTGACCTTGGCAAAAATAGAAGTCTCCAGAAGTTGCTGTAGCTCACGCGATAGGGTGCCCCACGTTTTTGTATTACGAGCCTTCTCAATGAGTTTTTCTATCGTTTCGTTTTGCAATTCATCTTCCTCCCACAGGGCAGAACGCTCCTCCCACTCCTCGGCATGCATCTGCAACTCACGCGCTGCATCGTGCTTTTGAGAAGGCTCTCCCTCAGAAGAAGTGGCAGTTGTAGAAGAAGAAAGCCCTTCGCTCTCACCACTGGCCAAACCATCGGCCCCGTCTCGAACGCTTCCTTTGGCTCTTCCGCCCTCGGGGCTACGCTCGCCGGCACCCCCATTCACGCCTTGTTTCTTTTGAGAGGTCTCCCCCTGCTCTAGCCCCCCACGCTGAGTTTTCTTTTCTTCTTTAGAAGAGGAGTTTTGCGGAGGGATAAGTGCATCTACCATCGAATAATACTCCTCAAAACTACGGTTAGGAGGCAACTTCATCATGGTACGTGTGGCCATTGTCTCATTCGCATCGTAGTACTCGGCAATAGTCATATCACTGGCTATTGCTAAGCAGAATGGACGATGATTAAGCGGTTGCCGCTGGTAAGGGTGACGAAGTAATATCCGTACGACTTCGATACGCAGACGCTTGGCTATATACCCTTCTGAGCGATTGGAGAGCTTCTCTGTATTGTATTCTATGCGCCCTTTCCCCACACGCATTTCCACCTTTAGGTCAAGGTTTTCTACCAATTCGTGGGAACAAAGAGTGTCAAAAAGGAGTGGCTCGGCAAGGAACCACCCGTCAGAGATATGCCGCAAAAGCTCTTTCATAACTGCCTCAGGTAGTCTGTCATGAGCGTATAGATGGAGGGTAGCTTGGTCATGATAGTGAGGTTGGCACTCGGATAAGTAGCCGACGAAAAGTTATTGATAAGGTGCATCAGAGCCTCTCTTTGGTCATTTTTGTCAAGCCAAAGGATGTACTTCTCCAGATTGGTACCCACCAACTCAATCTCTTCCTCAGGATAACCACGAGCCTCTAAACAGCGGAATAGGTTATCATTAACAAGAGCCAATTGGGGTAATTTCATCGTCTTAAGCCTCTTTTTTACCTCTCCGAAGTGCAACAGGAGGTCGGCTCCACTCACCACAGAAGTCTCGCTAAGCGACTCCGCCAATCGGGCAGCGGCCTTTACCCCTACAATGCCGCTAATCAGTTTAAGAGTAAGCTCATCTATCTCCTCCAGACCTTTCATGATATCGGAGACGCGCTCCCAAGCTCGGCGATCGGCACACTTATCGATAGAATCGGCATTTATATTGAATGGAGCATCTAGGGCATCTTGGTTGTTTTCGATAAAGTGAATAACCCGCTCATCTAGCTCTTGAGCCTCAGCCCAAAGTAACCACTCCGAGACGGTGGGGCGGAAGAAATAGACATTGAATCGGGATACAAGTGCAGGGTCAAGCTCCGTAATTTGGTATTCGGCTCCATCATTGACCGCCGAGATAACGCGAGAGCCATCGGGTAAACGACGGCCGGCCAGCATTCGATTGAGTGCTAGATCCATCACCGATTGGAGCATCTCGGGGCGTGCTCTATTTAGCTCATCCAAGAAGAGAACGATAGGCTTATCTCCTTTGGGGAACCAATAGGGAGGCATGAACTCAGTACGCCCTGTTTCTGTATTTAGATGCGGCAAGCCTATCAAGTCTCCAGGGTCGCTCATTTGCCCCAAGAAGAGGGTGATCACCTCTATTCCCTTAGCTCGGAAAAACTCAGAAATAATACGAGATTTGCCAATGCCGTGGACGCCCACCAGCATGATATTATGATGGGCGGGAGTTTTCTCTAAGATGCTTTGTAACTGCTTATTATTGATGGTGATAGCCATACCTATATTGTATTGTTTTTTTACCAATGTGGTCAATTAGTGGAAGTCCAGACCTGCTTATTCCCATAGGTTTTGAGGGAAGCCTCGGGATACTCTTGGGCTACAAGAGACTCCATTTCCGTGAGAGACTTCTGCGCATTGCAACGGCTTAAGAAAGCAGGGAGCTGCTGCAATTGCGTCATATAAGAGATAGGAGAAAGTGCAAGGGTTAGCATCTTTTTACGCCGCAAGCGGAAGGAAAGAAAAGCTTGCCCGGCCGAAATCTGCAAATAGTAGGGATGCTCCGATTGGGCTAGCAAACTCTCCACCACCCTCTCGATACTGCCTAAGAATAGGGTACGGATCTTCTCTTCTCGAGCATACTCTACTACAAGGGAATCTAGAGACTCTGAGAGCTGCATTAAATCTTCTTGAGCCTCAAATAAAAGGGTGAGTAGGGGCTCTATGCAGGGAATATTTTTGCTGCTTATACCATAGCCCGGCTTCTCTACCGCTCTATCGTATTGAAGCCTTAAGTAAAAGGGATCGAGGCGCTTGGAGCGAGAGGTCCCTACCATACGGATATACTCGTTACGTGCTACTTTATTAAACAGCACGTAGAGGGAGATATTATGATAAGAGATACGCAACCCACTACGGATAGGATACCAAAGGAAAGAGAAGCGGGTACCATCAGGCAACTCCTCCACGGCGAGCCCCAACAGGAGACAACGATCTCTAAGTTGCTGGATGTAATCTGAGGATAAAGTGCGATAGGCAGCGGCTCCACAATGAAAAAGTTTCTGCTGAGTACTCGTCTCCAAAAAGGTAGTGGAGAGCCAATCTTTTAGTGACAATTGGATCCGACTAGACAAATCTAACTCTGTAACTTCATCCATTTTTATAGCGTTTATCCATAAGGACTCCAGATAGAGAACAAAGGGTAGGCCCAGTTGTTCACAAGCAATAGCAATCCCCCTGGCAAAGTTACAAAGCAAGCTACAATAAGGAGAGTATATGGGCAAATCTCTTTAGAAGAGAGAGAGAGGGAGGCCACCCATCAACTAGAGAAAAGAAAAAACACCCTAGGCCAAGAGAAGAACCTCTCTTTGCCTAGGGTATAACATGGGAAATACACCTCGTCTCAGAAGTGTCTATGACTTATCTCTCTATGCCCCTACCTATACAGTGTGGCTTTGCCATCAAGCACGACTACAAGAGAAGACGATGTGGTAGAATAAGCGAGCTGAGCGGAGAAAGAGCTGGCAAAAGAGGTCTCGGGCAGGAGACGCACCCCATCAAGCGAATAAACGGAGAGACGATGCGACTTGCCATCCCTCAAATCCACACTCAGCACCCCCTCTTTCATATGTATGCTTGCCGGAGCACTCTCCACATTGTCCAAAGCGGTTGATTCAGAAGAAATCAGGACCCTCCAGGTAAAATCAGCGGGTTGGTTGCTAAGCGCATGCTGCACCCCTTTCGCATCTGTATACCCTAGTAAATACTGAGGCTTAGATCCGGTCATTCTTTTGTTTGTATAAAAGGGAGAATCTTCTAAGGTGCCAATCCCCTCTACCCATACAAGAGACATGTAAGCATTCGAAGGTGAGTAATGGATATTTGTATAGGAAATATGAGGGTAATTATAGCCACCTCGAGTAGTATTTGAGTGGGATTGAGAAGGATACTCATAGCTAAAATAGTAGACTCTTCTATTCTCTCCTGCTATCAGTTTGGTCTCGATGGACTTTAGAGTAAACTCATCGTAAAAAGCCTCGTTCTCAGGGGTGCCTCCCACACCTATGTATTTTTCTCCCGGCTTGATAGCATAATCGAAGAGTACAAACTCCCTATCCGTACTTTTTTGATAGAGGTAAACTTTAGTTCCCTCCTCACGGGCATAGAAGTCCACGCGCTCTGTTCCTTTGGTCGTAACAACGTGGAAGTATTCTTTGCCATTAAAGGATTCTTTTCCCTGGACACCGTACTGATAGTTCTCTCCTTCATTTACCCAATGGTAATACCCAGGCTCCCACTCTCTTTTGATGTGCTTTACGGAAACGCTCCACTTTGCACCCTCTGCAAACATGGGAATAGGCGAAGACGGCTCCTCTTGAGAGGCTGTACTCTGACCAAATAGCCCTAGAGGGAACAACAAAGCCGTAAGTAGTAGTAATGAATGAAATAGCTGCTTCATCATAATTCCATTTAGTGATTAATCTGTATCTACACTCTATAATTCGATGTACAACAACATCCAAATATACCTCTCTCTAAAGGGGGGTAGAAATGTTTCTTGCCCTAAAGTTATAAGTTTTTTTTGGATAGCAACACCTATTTATACACTTATAACACATCTATCTTGTAGAGCGAGAAAGAAGTGCTCGATTTCACAAAGGAGAAAGGCAATATCAACGCCCCTAATGAGGAGACTCTACCCCGAAAAGAATGAACCAATAGCCCTTATTTCCGAAAAGAGTAGGTGAAACATCCAATCGAAAAGCGTATTTTTGTCTGTGGATTTAAATGATCGCAGATTAAAGTAACACTTTATTCCTATGGTATACTCCCCTTTCCCTCCCGCTCAATTTATGGGACTTGGTGTAGCCCTCGTCACTCCATTTCTTGTTGATGGACAAGTAGACTACCAATCTCTCGGGGCTATTGTTCGCAATATCGTAGCCTCAAAAGCAGATTTTATTGTAGTTTTTGGCACCACAGGGGAGTCCCCCGTTGTTACTCGCGAAGAGGTGGAAAAAGTACTCTCCGCCGTACGCAGGGAGGCTGGGCCCAACTGTCTTAGGGCTTGGGGATAATTCTACCCAACGACTCATAGAACGACTCTCTCTTGCCAATAGCTACGATATACAGGGGATTCTGAGTGTTGTTCCCTACTACAACAAGCCATCTCAAGAGGGGATTTATCAGCATTTTTCCGCTGCAGCACAAACCAGCGACAAACCCATTATTCTATACAATATACGGGGCAGAACGGGCGTGGACATGGACCCCGATACCGTGCTTCGGCTACGTAATAACTTCCCAGATAAGATTGTCGCCATCAAGGAAGCCTCGGGGATAGAAGATCGTGTAACCAAACTAGCTAGCCTCCTAGACCCAGCCTTTACAATCCTATCCGGAGACGACCATAGCACCCTCGAATTGATCCATCAAGGAGCCAATGGAGCTATATCAGTGGTAGCAAATGCCTACCCGGCTTGGACAAAAGAACTTATCGATATGGCAGGAAGTGAACGTGCGGTGGAGATCGATAATGCCTTTGCAGCTTGCTATCGACTTCTTTTTGAGGAGGGGAATCCGGCAGGGATCAAAGAGTGGCTTTACAAAATGCAACTCATCAATACCCCTACACTGCGCCTCCCTCTGACTCGGGTCTCCGATAAGCTCTCCCAAAAGATGGAGCAGTCTATCGATACGCTGATGAAGCTAGGAGCACACTAACCTCCTACGCCCCATGGTATTAGAGCATCTTGAGCTTGTCGCTTTTAAGAGCATTGCTACGGCCTCTTGCGACTTTGCCCCCAAACTCAATTGCTTCTTTGGCGGCAATGGTATGGGCAAAACGAACCTACTCGATGCCATCCACTACCTATCGATGGCCCGAAGTCACCTCAATACAGTAGACCGCCTTGCCATCCGCATTGGCTCCACAGAGGCTATCTTATCGGGGGACTACCGAGCAAATGATGGAGAAGAGACGGACAGAATAGCTTTGCGGCTCCGTATGGGTCAAGCCAAAGCTCTCAGCCGTAACGGTAGGCTTTACAAGCGACTTAGTGAGCATATTGGGCGCTATCCTTTGGTGGTTATTTCACCCCAAGACTATCGCCTGATCCGAGGAGGTAGTGACGAGCGCCGCAACTGGCTAGACCGACTTCTCTCCCAGCACGATGCACTCTACTTAGACCTCCTCATACGCTACGATAGAGCTCTACAACAACGCAATACCCTCCTCAAGAGTGACTTGCAAGACGAGATGTTGCTCTCCATTGTGGAGGAACAAATGGCTCTTACAGGGGTAGAGATAGCCCAAAAGCGAGCAGAGTTTGTTCGGGACTTTACCCCTACGTTCAATCAACTCTACCAAGAGATCTGCGGAGATAAGAGCGAATGTGTAACTCTAAACTACCTCACAGCAACGGCTCCGAATAGGGAACTTTTTACTCAAGACCTACGCCAAAGACGGCGAGAAGAGAGGGCTACCGGATATACAACTTATGGTATCCATAAAGACGACCTTGAGATGCTTTTAGGCGAGAATCTGATGCGAAAAATCGGATCTGAGGGGCAGAATAAGACCTTTCTTACGGCACTCAAATTCACCGAATACAATCTACTTGCCAACAAGCTACAATGCCGTCCCATTTTGCTTTTAGACGACCTCTTCGATAAACTTGATGCAGAGCGCGTGGAGCGTATCATCGGCATTGTCTCCCGTCCCATCTTTGGACAAATATTCATTACAGACACAAACCGCAAGTATCTCGACGACATTATAGAGGCACAGCACGAGTCTTTTCATCTATATGCTGTAGACCACGGCAATATCGCCTTGCAAGCGACATCACACTAAAATCCCTACTCAGAGTATGAGACGCAGTGAACCCAAACGGCTGGGAGCTCTACTAAAGAACCTTATAGAAGAAGAGCCTGAGCTGGCACAAGGGCTCTACCGAGAACGGGCTATTGCTTTCTTCTGGGAGCGATTTGCCCCAATGCGTCCTTTCGTCCGAGATATCTTCTTCCGCAACAACACGTTGCACATACAACTACGCTCCTCCGCTGCGGCACAAACAATTTCTGATCAGAAAGAAAATATCATGCAACTCATCAATCAGGAGCTGCACTATCGCGTAATTGAAGAGATTAGGATATTCTAGACATCAAGTCCTCCCCTATCCCACAAACGAAAAAGAGGTACCCGTGATTGCTATCACAGAGGTACCTCGTCTTCTATTAAACGGTTGTTGAGGTTGGATTACACCTCAAAGATAAGAGAGAGGAGGGATACGAACACTTAGCTCCTATCCCTTCTCTCCTTTTGTTTATAAGTTACTTATTGTAACGCTCTTCCACTACATCCCATCTAACAATTGACCAAAGATCTTTGATGTGGTCTGCTCTGCGGTTTTGGTAACCTAGATAGTAAGAGTGCTCCCATACGTCGAAGCCGAGCAATGGATTAAGCCCCTTACGGATAGGATTACCGGCATTGGGTTCTTTTTCGATGGTCAAAACGCCATTTTCATCAGAAGCAAGCCATACCCAGCCTGAGCCAAAAAGGCCTGTACAAGCTTCGAGGAAAGCTGCTTGGAAAGCCTCAAACGATCCCCACTCCTTTGCGATAGCATCTGC
>ERZ773250.1700-NODE-1700-length-10704-cov-11.225373_pt1 | contig 10704 bp, 9 predicted proteins | sample MGYA00511258_ERZ773250 | MGnify/ENA primary metagenome ERZ773250 (study PRJEB29015, sample SAMEA2738164) | human oral metagenome | biome: human oral; feature: human-associated habitat; material: saliva | place: China | collected 2187 ... | reverse complement strand
TTTCTCGCAGAGCTACGCGGCATGGGCATCTTTTCACTGAGCGACATCAGCCTCGCACAACGCGAAGCCAACGGTTCGCTAACCGTTCGGCGTATGAACGAAGGCGACGTGAATTACCTCCTGGTGTCGAACGGTCAGATTGTCAGTGAGAACATGGAGTTGGCTGGTCGCAGCGAAGAGTGGTTGCGCGATGAGCTCAAGCAGGCGGGTGCGGGTGCCCTCGAGAATCTGTTCCTGGTTGAGCTTGATGCGCATCGTCATCTCACCATCGTCGATCAATCGGGGCTGACGACTTCGTCGGCTATCTCCGATGCTGCTGTCGATGAAGTGACAACCGTGACCGAATTCGATGATCCTGGCACGCAGACTGCCACGCTTGAGGACTTCATTCCCGCCGATGCACAGCCGGACGAGGTGTCTTCGCAGACGAATAACTGACCGTCGCAGTAGTGTGTCGGTGTTTCCCCGGCCTCATCGCCATTGACGAGGCCGGGGGTGCCCGGGTGGGTGTGTACCCGTTTGTGGCGGTATCGGAAGGGGCCGAACCGCCGATGTAGGTCGAAGTCATCCCCGTCGACAACTTCGACCTATGGCACAGTTTAGCTCATGCACGCATATAAAATGATGCGCTTCACATCGTGACATAGTCGCGTTCATCGGCGTAAATCTGCGGATAATTGCTCACAAACTGCCATTTACCGAGGATGATATCCGGTTGATAGGCGCATCACGTTTCGATCACAAAGATTGTCCGACAAATTAAAATCGGGACAGAGGTCCCCCATGGAACGCAAGCAGCGGGATTTTAGAACATGCGGTTAGTCCCAGGTATTATGGTCGGTAGGTAACGGAGTTCGTTGCTGCGAAGTTGGGAAACCGTGCACGCTACGCTCGGATTATCCAGATCATCCAACAGCACTCCATCTGGCCATGCTTCATCCGCACGTTAACCCGCTATTCCGAGCCTGGGCAGCCACGCCCGCATACGGAACAGACGGCCCACGTGCGGAAGAGCCGGTTCACGTTCGAGCGAGGCATGGCACCTGACCGCGAACACCCGCAACCACGTGCCCACCAAGGCGCACGCCAGTCACCCATCACAGGGAATATCCCAAAACGCAGACCACCTCGCCCACAACAGCCCATTTCCGACACTTGTCGCCGAGGTAGTCTGCACTTTGGGCGGCTCAACACTCGCACTGGACTCCACACGGAGGAAATGGGCTTATAGGACGTGTCGTATTGCTGGGGTTCATGCTTCGTGTGCCTTGGGGTGTCCTTCTTGCAGTCTGAGGCTTATAGGAGCGCACTGTGCGAGGAGGCGATGGGCTGCCCGGCTGGACAACCCCGCCCACGTACGAAACAGACAGCCCACATACAGAACAGGGGGTTCACATGCGGAACGCGTTGGACTCCACGTCGTTGTCGCACGTGGATGAGCAACAAAAATCGCGAGAACACTCAGTGTTCTCGCGATTTTATCGTCGGGCTGGCGGGATTTGAACCCACGACCCCTTGACCCCCAGTCAAGTGCGCTACCAAGCTGCGCCACAGCCCGTATTTAGTTCGTCGCCGCAGCGACCTGTAGAACTATAGCGCACCTTTCGAATCGAGCGCAAACCGAGCAGAGTGGTCCGCGACACAGGAGCGTGATGGTTCCGTGGTCTCATCCTGCACACGGCACGTACGAACCAGTATCGTCCGTCGGAATACAGTGAGTGCCCATAGGCATGGGTCTACACTGTCGCTGGATCCCATTTGCCGTTGTTCCATTGGAAGGAACTGCCTCCATGACATCCCGTCGCTTTCTCTCGCTCGCCGCAGCATGCGTCATCGGCACGATGGCACTTGCTGTCCCTACGCTGCCCGTGCAGGCCGCGCCGACCTCCGCTAGTACCATCGTTGCTGTCGCGTCAGTCGCCCCGCAGACCGACGCCGTCTCGGTGAGCCCAGCCCCGGCCTCGTCCCACAACGTTCTCGCGCCCACGAGGCGCTTCCGCTACCACGGAGGAAGAGGAAGCAGCGACCCGGTCTTCGGGACGATTTCGGTGATTATCTTTATCGGCCTGTGCGTCTGGAACGTATACAACCGTCGCAGGCGTAGCCGGATTGCACAGGGGCGACTGCAACAGAACCCTCCTCCCGCCTACGGAGGTCCCGCTGGGCCTCAGTATGGCGCGGTCACCCCTGCCTACAACGGCGGTGTTCCTTCCGGACCGCAGGCAATGCCCTACCAGCCGAACGGCGGTGGCGCATCGACGATGCCAAACACCGGCTACGGGTATGGGGGCGCTCCCAGTCAGCAGGGCTACTATCCGCCCCAGCAGGGCGGACAGGGCTACGGCCAGTACCCGCCCACCTATCGCTAGACTGCGACCCTCACCCGGCCCGCCCGAAACCGATGGAAATACGATGAGGGCATGTCGAACGACACCGGCATAAACGACCCTCAGTCCGCAAACAACAATGTCGAGGGGTCCGAGCGATACGCTCGGACCCCTCACTGACGTTATGTGCTCAGGCTTCGCGAGCGGCCAGATCCTCATCCACGTAGGCCAGAATGGCCTCGCACACGCCGGCGATGTCCAGGCCGGTCGAGTCGACTGTTTCGACGCCGGGCGCGGCGGTCATGAACTCGGAGACGGCGGAGTCGGCCTTGTCGCGGCCCTCAACCTGGGCGCGTACAATCTCCATGTGCTCCTCCGTCGCGTCACCGTAGAGCTCCAGGGTGCGCCGACGCAGACGCGCCTCCTGGTCAGCCAGCAGCAGGATGCGCACGTCTGCATCCGGACACACAACGGTCGTGATGTCACGCCCCTCGGCGATCATGCCAGAGCCTTGCTGACGTGCCTCCATCATGCGACGACGCTGCTCTGCAGCCATCCATGCGCGCACCTTCAGATTCGTGGAGATGTGTTTAATCGCCAAGGCGATGCGGGGTTCACGGATCGCGGCGGTCACCTCGGTCTCCCCCACCCACACGTGCGGGTCGGCGGGATCGGACTGCAGGCGCAGAAGCATCTCGTTCGCAGCTGCGGCGACCGCGTCCGTGTCCTCGAGGTCGATGCCGCGGTCCAGCACGTACCACGTCAGCGCGCGATACATCGCCCCCGTGTCGAGATAACCGATGCCCAGTCGCGACGCCAGTTCCTTGGACACCGTGGACTTACCCGAACCCGCAGGGCCATCGATCGCAATGGTGATGCCAACGCGCGAGATCGCATCCTGACGCAGCGTGTCGTTCATCCGTTCATTCTCCTCATCGAGGTTGTTCTAATGGGTGATGAGCCGCCAGCCCCGCTCCTGCAGGCCTGCGGCGCAGCGGTCAGCGACCGCCGGATCAATCATGACGCGAGCGACGCCGGCCTGCGCGCCCGCAGAGTGCTCAAGGACCAGGTCTTCGATGTTAATCGAGGCCTCGCCTAGCTCGCTGAACAAACGACCGAGAGCACCCGGCTCGTCTGGGATGAGCACCTCGACCTCACGGTACCGTGAGGGGGCACCGCCGTGCTTGCCGGGGATACGTGCCACGCCCTGGTTTCCGGCCGTCATGACGCGATTGATCGCGCCAACGCTGCCGCCGCGCAGCGGCCCCAGCTCGGCCGCCGCATCCAAGTGGTGCAGCAGATCGTCCAGGTCAGCGCGTAGCTCACGCAGAATCGAGGCCACCGGCCCCGCATTCCCCGCCAGAATCGCCGTCCACAGGCGAGGATCCGACGCCGCAATGCGCGCCGTATCGCGCAACCCTTGCCCGGCCAGACCGAGTGCCTGCGCTGGAGCATCCACGAGGCGTGCCGCCAGCATTGAGGACACCAGCTGCGGCACGTGGGACACCAGCGCCACCGCATGGTCGTGCGTCCCCGCGTTCATCTCCAGGGGCACGGCACCCACGTCCGTTGCGAGAGCACGCGCGGCCAGCAGCGCGCGCGGCCACGTCGTCTCGTGCGCCACGATAACCCACGGCCGTCCGTAAAACAGGTCGGCGTCGGCCGCACCAGCACCGGAGCGCTCGCGGCCAGCCATCGGGTGGGATCCCACGTACCGGCACGCCGCGTCCTCCCGGCCGCGTTCCTCAAGCGTCGCGAGCACGTCGGCGACGACGGCGTCCTTCACCGAGGCGACGTCCGTGACGATCGCTCCTGGGAAACGCAGGAGAGAATCCACGATGACACGATCAGCGACGTCAGGAGGCGTAGCCACCACAACGATGCGCGGAGCCTCGTAACCGGGCGCATCCGTTCCCGCATCCGCGTAGGCCACCCCGGCCTCGTCGATAGCGTCACCGAAGGCGACTCCCGCGCCCACGTCGGACGCAAGGCTCAGCGACGTCGGCGACGCGTCCTCGAGGTAGACGCGCACTCCCCCGGCTCGCAACGCCAGGCCGAGGGACGCACCCAGGAGACCCGAGCCGATGATGAGAACCGGGCCGACCGTGGAGACGACGCGCGTGGGTGCGCCACCGCCGCGAGCGCTCACAGGCCGACGGCCCCGTACAGCGCGGTCAGGGCGTTGCCCTTGACGCGGCGGGTCGTGCCCTGCTTGAGGTGGTCGAGGGTGATCGGACCAAAGCCCGTGCGCACGAGTTCGCGCACCGGGTAGCCGACGGCCTCCATCATGCGACGCACCAGGCGGTTGCGGCCCTCATGCACGACGATCTCCACGGTCGTGATGTCGCCGTAGGTGTCGACGATGCGGAAGGAATCGACCTTGATCGGGCCATCCTCCAGCTCGATGCCGTTCATGAGGGTGCGCTTGACACCGGGCTTGACCTCGCCGTGCAGACGCGCCACGTAGGTCTTGCGGATCTCGTACTTGGGGTGGGTGAGACGGTTTGCCAGCTCGCCATCGTTGGTCAGCAGCAGCAGACCGGACGTATCGATGTCGAGGCGACCCACGTGGTAGAGGCGCTCGGGGTAATCAGCGATCAGATCGGCAATCGAGGGGCGTCCCTCCGGGTCGCTCATCGTAGAGACGGTCCCAATCGGCTTGTTGACGGCCAGCACAATGTGCTTCGTCTCGTCAAGAATCAGGCGCTCGCCGTCGACGTGAATGACCTGCGTTGCGGGGTCAACGCGCACACCCTGGCTGCGCACGACCGTGCCGTCGACGCTCACGCGGCCATCCGCGATCATCTGTTCGGACGCGCGCCTGGACGCGACGCCGGCCTGGGCGAGTACCTTCTGCAGGCGCACGCCCCCCTCGGTGTAAGGGTTAGCCCTCATAGTTCTTCCTCCAATTCATCCAGCGCATCGGCGCTCGGCAAGTAAAGTGCCAAGGGTACCAGCTCCGACAGGCTCGTCATCCCCATTTTCTCAAGAAACTCCGCGGTCGTGCCGTATAGGCGCGCCCCGGACGGTGTCGTACCTGTCTCTTCCACGAGTCCTCGGGCAAGGAGGGTGCGCACGACGCCATCGACGTTGACGCCGCGGATACGGGCGATCCGAGCGCGCGAGATCGGCTGGCGGTAGGCAATGACCGCCAGCGTTTCGAGTGCGGCTTGTGAGAGCCGCGCGTGGGAGGAGCCGACAACGAAACGTCCGACGACGTCGGCGTACGCGCGCGCGGAATAGATGCGCCAGCCGCCCGCCACTTCGCGCAGCTCGAAGCCGCGGACTCGGGCACCGCCTTCCCCCAGGTACTCGCGCGCCAGGGCGCGCAGCGTTGCCTCGACGTCCGCAACCTCCGTTCCCAGCGCGACTGCCAGTTCCTCGGGAGTGACAGGCTCTGAGATGACCATCAGAATCGCCTCAATCGGGGCGCGCAGGTCGTGCTCACTCATCGGTATCGGTTCCTTCCGGTGCGGATTCCTCATCCACCGACGAGGCCGTGGCCCCGCCCGTGCTCGCCTGACCGACGTCGTCATCCACGTCGATGTCGACCTCCGCATTGGTCCCAGTCCACGTGATCGTGAGGGTTCCCAGGGCCTCGTCCTGGGCGAACTCGACAACACCACGCCGGTAGAGTTCCAGCAATGCCAGGAAGCGGGAGACGACAACGGCGCGCGTCGCAGCGTCGGCAACGAGGTCATGGAACGTCATCTGTCCCTCCGCCGCGAGGGCGGTCGCTACGACGCGTGCCTGTTCACGCACGGGCACAACCGGGTCATGTAGGTGCCCAACCTGGACGGTGGGTACCGAAGCGGTGAGTGCGTCGGCGGCTAGGCGTGCGAGGTCCTGCCGACTCGTAATCCACGCGAGTTCGGGTAGCAGGGTCGCGAAATGCGGCTCCAGGGGGACGTCGCGCGCCACGTAGGCCTCGAAGTGCCTCATGCGCTCGCCGAGGTCCTTCGAGGCCTCTTTGAAGGCGCGGTACTGCAGGAGCCGGGAAAACAGCAGATCGCGGGCCTCCAGGTCGGCATCGCTCGCCTGCTCTTCTTCTTCAAAACGAGGCAGCAGGTGCGCGGCCTTCATGTCGAGGAGAGTCGCGGCGACCACCAGGAACTCCGTCGTACGAGATAAGTCGGGAGACGCCTTCATGAAAGCAATGAATTCGTCCGTCACCTGGGCGAGCGCCACCTCGGTGATGTCGAGCTTCTTGCGCGCAATGAGCGACAGGAGCAGGTCAAAGGGACCCTCGAAGACGGGGAGGGAAACGGCGAAAAGCTCGAACTCCCCCTGAACCTCGATCGTGTCAGGCAGCGTCGCCACGGGCGATGATTTCACGCGCCAGTCGGCGGTACGCGTGCGCTCCCGCGTGGTTGGGCGCGTAGGAGATGATGGGTTCCGTCGCGACGGACGCGTCCGGGAACTTGATCGTTCGCCCGATGCGTGTGTCGAAGATGAGATCACCAAAGGCTTCCTGCAGGCGCTCGAGAACCTCACGCGAGTGCAACGTGCGCAGGTCGACCATCGTCGCAACAATACCGTCGATCTTCAGACGCGGGTTGATGCGATCACGCACCGTCTCGATGGTCTCGACCAGCAGGGCCACGCCGCGCAGCGCGAAGAACTCGGCCTCTACAGGCACGATGACGCCGTGCGCGGCAGTCAGCGCGTTCACGGCAAGCAGGCCCAGCGAGGGCTGGCAGTCAATGAGGATAACGTCGTACTCCGCCTCCACGTGGCGCAGCACGCGGGCCAGGGCACTCTCACGCGCGACCTCGTTCACGAGCTGCACCTCAGCGGCGGACAAGTCGATATTCGCCGGGAGGATATCCAGGTTTTCCGTGGCTGTCTGGCAGATTGTCGCGTGAACGTCGGCCCTCGGGTTCATGAGCAGCGTGTAGATGGTCTGGTCCATGTCGAGGGTATTAATCCCCAGGCCCACGGATGCGGCACCTTGCGGATCGAAGTCAACGATCAGCACGCGGCGACCGTACTCAGCCAGCGCGGCACCCAGGTTGATCGTGGTCGTCGTTTTACCGACGCCACCCTTTTGGTTACACATCGCGATCACGCGTGCGGGTCCGTGGCCCATCAGGGGCGCGGGCACAGGAAAATCGATCTGTCCGTCGGGCAGATCGTTCGTCAGCGTCGGATGCGAATTCTCGGTCACGTCACCATCCTAGGTCATTGGTCGGGTATCTCGTTGGTGCCACGCGCCCGGGGATGCGAGAGTGTAAAAACCTCGCGCAGAGCTGCGGCGGTCACCGCCGTATATATCTGCGTGGTTGCCACCGAGGCATGCCCCAGCAGCTCCTGCACCTCGCGCACGCTCGCTCCGCCTTCGAGGAGATGGGTGGCAAATGAATGACGCATCGTGTGGGGGGAAATTCTCTCCCCCAGCTGCGCGGCCTCGGCTGCTCGCCGGATAGCGGTCCATGCGCTCTGGCGCGAGAGCGGGCCGCCCCGGGAGTTGAGGAAGAACGCGGTGGCCCCCCGACCTCGCGCAGCCAGGGCGGGACGAGCGCGTACCCGGTAGGCTTCCACGGCCTCGACCGCGAAAGAACCAACGGGCACGATCCGTTCCTTGCGGCCTTTGCCGAACAAGCGTACGACGGGCACATCCCCGTCGAGATCGAGGTCGTCCGCGCTCAGGCTCACGGCTTCTGACACGCGCGCGCCCGTCGCATAGAGCAGCTCCAGCAGCGCGCAGTCGCGCAGGCCGATGGGTGAGTCGTCCGCGTGGGCGACGTCAAGGAGGCGGCCAACCTCGTCAACCGTCAAGGCCTTAGGCAGGTGACGTCCTTGGCGCGGCGCACGCAGCTGGGCTGCTGGATCAACCCCTACGAGGCCTTCCGTAAGCGCATATTTATGCAGGCCTCGGATCGCTGCCGAGGCACGGGCGACCGACGAGGCCGCTGCGGGACTTCCGGTCACCTCCCCTGACGCGAGCCTCATCGTGTAATCCTCAATGTCACGCGCATTCACGTCAGCGAGACTGACCACGCCGCGTTCACCCAGGTCGCGGGCATAACGCAACGCATCGCGGCGGTAGTTGGAAACAGTGTGAGCAGACGCGCCTTTCTCGACACGAAGATAGTCCACCCACTCATTCACGGCTGCTTCGAGGGAGGTCATAGCGACAGAGTAAGCGAGATTCCAACAAATGCGCGCAATCCCTATGCGCGTTCGCACATTTTCGCTAATATGTGACCCGGTAACCATTTCCTTTCCCCGATGTTGGGGCCTATATACGGCTGGAGGCCGACGTGACACTTCAATGGGACCATATTGACGATGCAGCTGTGAAGACCGCAAAGCTCCTCGCGGCAGACGCCGTCGAGCAAGCCGGATCCGGACACCCCGGCTCCGCCATTTCGCTCGCACCCGCCGCGTACCTCCTCTACAACAAGGTCATGAACGTCGATCCGGCCGATCCTCGATGGATCGGCCGTGACCGTTTCATCCTTTCCGCTGGTCACTCGTCTCTGACCCAGTACGTCCAGCTCTACCTGAGCGGCTTCGGCCTCGAGCTCGACGACGTCAAGAAGCTGCGCACCGCCGGATCCCTGACACCTGGCCACCCCGAATACGGCCACACCAAGGGCGTTGAGATCACGACCGGTCCGCTTGGCACGGGCATCGCCTCCGCCGTCGGCTTCGCCATGAATGCCCGCCGCGTCCACGGCCTGCTCGATCCCAACACTCCGCTCGGCGAGTCTGTCTTCGACCACAACGTGTACGTCATCGCCGGCGACGGCTGCTTCGAAGAAGGTGTGTCCGCCGAAGCCTCCTCGCTGGCTGGCACCCAGGAACTTGGCAACCTCACCGTCATCTGGGACGACAACCACATCTCTATCGAGGACAACACCTCCATTGCTTTCAACGAAGACGTCCTGGCCCGCTACGAGTCCTACGGCTGGCACGTTCAGCGCGTCGACTGGCTCGGCGAGGACGGATCTTACGAGGAGAACACCGCCGCTCTGAATGAGGCTCTTGAGGCCGCCAAGGCCGAGACCACGAAGCCCTCACTCATCGCGCTGCGCACCATCATTGGCTGGCCCACCCCCGGTAAGCAGAACACCGGCGGCATTCACGGTGCCAAGCTCGGCGGCGAAGCCCTGTCGGGCCTCAAGGCCGCCCTGGGGGCCGACCCCGGGAAGATGTTCGACGTCGACGCTGCCCTCGTCGACGAGGTCCGCGCCCGCGCCGCCGCCCGCGCCGCACAGTACCGCAAGGACTGGGACGCTCGCTTCGATGCCTGGAAGGCAGCCAACCCCGAGGGTGCCGCACTGCTTGATCGTCTCTCCGCCGGTCGCCTGCCCGAAGGCTGGGAAGCCTCGCTGCCTACCTTCGAAGAGGGCAAGGCGCTGGCGACCCGCGCCGCCTCCGGCCAGGTGCTCAACGCCATCGCTCCGGTGCTGCCCGAGCTATGGGGCGGCTCCGCCGACCTCGCCGGTTCGAACAACACCTTCATGAAGGGAGAGCCTTCCTTCCTCCCCGCGCACCGGTCCTCGTCGGCTTTCTCCGGCAACGAGTTCGGTCGCAACCTGCACTTCGGAGTGCGCGAGTTCGGGATGGGCGCAGCCCTTAACGGCATCGCCGCTGACGGCCTGACCCGCCCCTATGGCGGTACGTTCTTCGTGTTCTCCGACTTCATGCGCGGTGCCGTGCGCCTGGCCGCCCTCATGGATCTGCCGGTCACCTACGTGTGGACACACGACTCTATCGGCGTGGGCGAGGACGGCCCGACCCATCAGCCGATCGAGCACCTGGCTTCCTACCGTGCGATTCCGAACCTCGCTGTCGTGCGCCCTGCGGACGCGGCTGAGACGGCAGCCTCCTGGAAGGCGATCCTCGAGCAGTCCCACCCCGCCGCCATTATCCTGTCGCGCCAGAACCTACCTAACCCCGCTCGTGGTGAAGGCACCGGTCTGGCCACCACCGAGGACCTGGCGCGCGGCGCCTACGTCCTGGCCGACACCGAGGGCACGCCCGACGTGATCCTCATGGCGTCGGGATCCGAGGTGTCCGTCGCTCTTGAGGCACGCGAAGCTCTGGCCACCGAGGGTGTGGCTGCCCGCGTCGTATCGGTCCCCTGCCTCGACTGGTTCGAGGCCCAGGATCGCGAATACCGCGACGCAGTCCTGCCCCCGTCGGTGCGCGCCCGCGTCTCCGTCGAGGCCGGCCTGGCCCTGCCCTGGTACCGCTGGATCGGCGACGCCGGCCGCGCGGTCTCCATCGAGCACTTCGGCGCCTCCGCGCCGGGCGAACTCCTCTTCAAGGAATACGGGATCGACGCCGAGCACGTCGCCGCCGCCGCGAAGGAATCCATCCAAGACGCCGCCCGGCCGTGACTTTCTAGTCACCTCGTCGTAGAAGG
>ERZ773250.1696-NODE-1696-length-10718-cov-5.684704_pt1 | contig 10718 bp, 13 predicted proteins | sample MGYA00511258_ERZ773250 | MGnify/ENA primary metagenome ERZ773250 (study PRJEB29015, sample SAMEA2738164) | human oral metagenome | biome: human oral; feature: human-associated habitat; material: saliva | place: China | collected 2187 ... | reverse complement strand
GGAGCGTTTCCGTGCGGAGGCGCGCCATACCGCGCTTCTGAACCATCCCGGTGTTGCCAATATGTTCGATTACGGTGAAGAGGATAACTCTGCATACTTGGTGATGGAGCTGGTTCCGGGTGAGCCGCTGTCGAGCATCATCGAGCGCGACGGCACGCTGCCGCCGGATCGTATCCTGAACTTTATTGCGCAGACGGCTCGCGCGTTGGCTGCTGCGCATGCTCAGGGACTCGTGCACCGCGATGTGAAACCCGGTAACCTGATGATCACCCCGGATGACCGGGTGAAGGTTACCGACTTCGGTATTGCTAGGCTTGCGAACCAGGTTCCGCTGACCGCTACCGGTCAGGTGATGGGTACAGCCCAGTATTTGGCACCCGAACAGGCAACCGGTCAACCTGCAACCCCGTCCTCCGATATGTACTCGCTGGGTATTATCGGGTACGAATGCCTGGTCGGTCACCGCCCGTTCACGGGTGAATCACAGATCGCGATTGCTCTAGCCCAGGTGAACGATCCGCCACCGCCGCTGCCGGAGAGCATCCCGGCGCCCGCCCGCGCCTTGATTATGTGCCTGCTTGCTAAGGATCCTGCGGAGCGTCCTAAGGATGCTACTGCGCTGGCGTCTGCTATTGATGCTATTCGCCGTCGCGATATTCCTGCGGCGATTAAGGCCGTGCCCACGCTGGAGGCGTTCTTGCCGGAGAATCTGGATACCGCCCAGACCTCCCTGATCGCCGAGCCTATTTCGGCATCCGCTGCTCCGAAGTTCGGATCTGGGTCGCGCTTCACGCCCGGTCCTTCGACGGCACCGATTCCCGAGCCAGGGTCGAAGGCTGCGGCGGCGCGTACGTCACAACAGGGGCCGAAGAAACGCAGCTGGGTGTGGATCGTCGCTATTGTGGCGGCACTTGTGCTTATTCTCGGTATCCTCTGGGCTGTCTGGGCGGCCAACAGCCGTGCAACCCCTGATACGAATACCACCAGCTCGGCAACACCCAGCTCTGCGGAAGGTACCGTCACGGTAGCCACCCCGAGCGAGGAGTCCTCGGCTGCAAGCAGTACTCAGAAGCAGAAAATTAACCTGCAGGCACGCAGCTACGAGGGTCGCCCCCTTCAGGATGTTGTCAATGACCTGAAGAACCTGGGTCTTTCGCCCAGGACTGAAAGTGTTGAGTCTGAAGAGCCAGCCAACACCGTTCTGTCGATTTCACCGGCTGGTTCGGTAGACGAAGGCAGCACCATTACCGTGCGTTATTCAAGCGGTTCCAGGGGCGCGACCCTACCTAATGTTGATGGGAAGAACTACGAAGAGGCTTCTCGGACGATTACCTCGCTTGGTGTTGACGTGAACCTTCACTTCGAGCATTCGGACACTGCACAGCCCGGTACGGTGCTGCGCACCAGCCCTTCTTCTGGCACTAAAGTGTCAGTTCCTAGTAAGGTAGAGATGTATGTAGCTAATGAGTCTTCAGGTACGAGGACGGATTCTGACTCGTCGCCATCCGCAGCTACGCCTTCAGGCGCGTCGACTTCTTCTAGTCCTCGTACTGGGCGTTAGTGTCTGAGTCCACTCACATCAAAAACTATTTTTACCCCAGGAGAACGTATGGACCTGTTGGTTCCTGAAACGGTAGATGGCCGTTATAAGGTACTCGATGTTATCGGTACCGGTGCGATGGCTACCGTATACGCGGCGGAGGATACTCGTCTCGGTCGTAAGGTCGCGATGAAGATCCTGCGCCCGGAGCAGGCCCAAGACAAAACCTTCCGTTCACGGTTTAAACGTGAGGCGGAGGCTGTCGCATCCCTGAACAACCCCGGTATCGTTGCGGTGTACGACACGGGCGCTTATTCCCCGTCAGATCCCAACAGCGGATACGGTGTTGATGATGCCGTCGACGATGACGAGGCTAAGATCCCGTACATCGTTATGGAATACGTTGATGGCAGGACGCTGCGCAGTGTCCTTTCGTCGGGCGGGTACATTCCCGTGCGTGATGCGGTGGGGTACGCAGAGCAGCTTTTGAGCGCTCTGAAATACAGTCATTCGATGGGTATTATCCACCGCGATATTAAGCCCGCGAATATTATGGTGCTTCCCCGAACCGAGGAAGACGCCGCGAAGGGGCAGCCGGGTCAGATTAAGGTGATGGACTTCGGCATCGCCCGAGCTATTGAAGAGGCTGGCGAGGCTCTGACAAAGGCCAACGTGGTGATGGGTAGCGCACGCTACATGTCTCCCGAGCAGGTCAGTGGTAAAGAAGTTGATGCGAGAAGCGACCTTTATTCGGCAGCATGTGTGCTGTATGAAATGGTTGCTGGACGTTCCCCCTTCGACGCGGAAACTAACGTCGATTTGGCGGCGAAGCATCTTACCGAGACTCCCGCCGCACCGAGTACCTTTAGTCCGCTGAGCGTACCCCCTGAGCTTGATGAAGTTATTCTTCGAGGTCTTGCCAAGAACCCGGATGATCGTTACCAGACCGCCGATGAGTTTTCGCAGGCGATCCGTCAGGGAGCGGGTCTGCAGGTTGGCGGTGGTATGCCGCAACAGGTTCCCGATGACTCCATGACCACCGCTTTTGCGCCTCTTGAGGCTCCCGCGGCGGGTGCGGCAGGAACCGGTACGGGTGAGGTTGATTTCGATGCCTACACCACGACCATGCCGCAGGTTTCGACTCCTGTTGAAGACGCGAACCTCAACGGTTTCTTCGATGACGATGAGTACGGCGGAGAAGAATTTGTTGAAGAGGAAGAGTTCCTTCCCGCCGAGCAGCCCCGCAAGCGAACCTGGGTTCGTTTCCTCGTTGGTCTTGCTATTGCAGCATCGCTTCTGCTGGGTATCGGCTCGTTCCTGTACTACCAGGGCAAGCTCAATGAAGTTCCGCAGGTCGCTATTCCTACCGTGATGAACCAGTCGAAGGACGATGCCGAGAACCAGTTGCGCAATGCTGGCTTTGCCGTGGAGAGCCGCGGGGCATACTCCGAGAACGTGAAGAAGGGCGATGTTATTAGCGTCAGCCCTGGCGAGGGCACAAAGGCGGCTAAGGGTTCTACCGTATCGCTAACCTACTCGAATGGTCCCGAGCGTGTAACCCTGCCCGATAACCTGCAGGGTCAGAGCGAAGCCTATGTGCGCAACGCTCTGAAGGAGCTCGGCCTTAAGGATGGTCGCGTCAGCACCGTTGAGAGCGCATCCGTTCCCGCCGGTATGGTGGTTTCTCTGGAGCCTGAGAAGGCTGAAACCGATGCCGACGGTAAGACCACGATCGAGGCTGGCAGCAACGTAAACCTGGTGCTGTCCTCCGGTAAGGTCAAGGTTCCTTCGCTCGTGGGTCTGACGAAGGATCAGGCTATTGAAGCTCTGACCGCGTCCGATGTTCTGCTCAACACCAATATTGAGACCGTTCAGACAAGCTCCGCGGCACCGAATACGGTGATTTCTCAGAGCTCCGCTGCGGGTACTCTGGTGGCTCAGAACAGCACTGTTACTATTCGTGTGGCGGCTGCCCCGGCGGCGACCGCATCTGCCTCACCGCGTGCGACTACCCCGTCGACGAATAATAACAACAACACTCAGCGCCAGCAGGGCAATCAGCAGCAGAATCAACAGCAGCAAGGTCAACAGGGCCAGCTGGGCAACGCTCCTGTACCTTCTGCAACGCCAAGTGCCGCTGCTCCTTCATCCAAGGCCGTACAAAACGGCAAGGAAAATGAGGAGAAAGAAGAAAGGTAAGGCTGGTTTGCTCAGGTAAATCCTGGTCATATATGTGGGGCGTGCTTCAGATTTTGAATCTAAAGCACGCCCCACATATATTTCTTCGGCTGTACCACGCATAGAGAAGGCGCCTGACAGACCTATTTGGGCCTGTCAGGCGCCTTTACCGCTGCCCGCTAGGCCAATTAGTGGGGACAACGATTTGGCACGCTCAGCGGCCCCCTCAAGCCCCGTTTCTTCCAGCCAATTACCCAGCATCAGATAACCGCTCTCGGTAAGCACGGATTCCGGGTGGAATTGCACGCCGTGCATGGGCGCATCCCGGTGCCGCAGCCCCATAATAATGCCGCTCTCAGTCGTCGAGGTGGTTTCCAAGACCTCAGGCATAGTCTCTGGGACGACCGCCAGCGAATGGTAGCGAGTCGCAGTGAAGGGGTTCGGTACGCCTTTGAACACCGAGTCGTTCTCGTGAACCAAGGTTGAAGTCTTGCCGTGCATCAGCTCGGGGGCGTGCGTGACGGTGCCGCCAAACGCCTCCGCGATAGCTTGATGCCCCAGACACACGCCAAGCAGGGGTTTATGAGTCTGCGCAGCCCAGCGAATGGTATCGATAATGACCCCGGCTTCTGCGGGCGCACCGGGTCCCGGAGAGATGAGCAGGCCGTCGTACTCGGCAGCCATTGTGAGCACGGTATCAAGGTCATACTCGTCATTGCGGATTACGGTTGTCTCGGCTCCGAGCTGCTGCAGATATCCGACGAGGGTGAACACGAAACTATCGTAATTATCGATAACCAGGATGCGGGTCATGGCTTCTCCTTTGGCAAGCGCCGCTAATGGTTGATGGTAACGTCAAAGTTGAACGGACCGTACTCGGCAAAATTCGGAAACACGAATTCCATGAGGGCGTATACGATCACGGCGATAAGCAGAATAGCAATGATAATGCGAACCCATAGAGGTCCGGGAAGATGACGAAAAATCCAACCGTACATGTTATATCCTCTCGGGTTAGGCGGGGTTCTGGGCTGCTTGGGCAATTTCCGCAGGGGCGCCAGCAGAGTTAGGCTGCCAGGATTCAAAACGGGCGTGCACAATATAACGTTCTGTGTCACCGTAACGCGGGTGGCAGGTCGTGAGCGTCATAATGCGCTCCGTGGGCTCTTGTCCGGGCTTGTTCGGAACCGGCTCGATCACCTCAATATTGTCAGGCTGCACAATCACATGCTCGTACACGGTGTAGGTGTAATAGCCGTCTTTGGTGCGCACATAAATGTGATCGCCCACCTGTAGCTGGTCGATATAGTCGAGCACTGCCCCGCGTGTCTGCCGGTGCCCTGCAAGCGCGAAGTTGCCCACGCCACCCGGCATGGCGGTTCCGTCGTAGTGTCCCAAACCGAGGGTATCGATCACGTCTGCGCTGGTACCCTGTGCGGTGGGGCGCTGGTAGTCTGCACCAAACCGGGGAATGTAGACAACCCCGAATCCTTTTCCGTGCTCGGGTTCGGCTTCAGGCTCCGGTGGATTTTGGGGATCCCACTGTTCGACTGGCGCGGCAGAGCTGAACTCGTGCGTCAAGGAATCGACGGCTTGGGACTGTGAACGGTTTGCGTCTATATTGGTCCACCAGAGCTGCCACGCGACAAAGAGCAGCAGCACAAGACCAACGGTGATCAGAAGCTCACCCGTGATTTGGATGGTCCACCGCAGAATAGATTTATGAGGCTGAACTGCCTGATGCGCTTTCGCGGATGCATGCGCCATAGTTTTGGGTGTCCTCCATAGCGGGATGTTACCGTCCCAGTCATTACACTTTCTTTAATGACAACGCCGGTGAAAGGTGAAATCATCCCGCGAGTCTGCAAAGATAGTTTTTAACGTACTACATAAGGTTACCCATACATCTGAGGCGGAGGAAAATATGTCCCCTAAGTCGACTGCGAAAAAGTCGAAAAAGACTGCCAATACTAAGTCAAAGAAGTCACAAGACAAGAAATCGGCTAAGGCCGTTGAAGAAGATGCGAGCGAGCTCCGTCTGTTGGAGGTCGCTCGCGAGATGGAAACGAGCGGGACACAGAGAGAGGGTACTCCCCTGTGGTATCGAGTGGTAATGTTTTCGCTCGTTGCGCTGGGTATTCTCTGGATTATTGCGTATTACATTTTTGAGGGTCGACTTCCTGTGCCCGGTATTGGCATGTGGAATGTGACTATTGGCGTGGGTGCCATGATGGTGGGTATGGTCATGATGACTCGGTGGCGTTAGGTTAGGGCTATGTCCGAATCAGATGGGTCTCCTTCGCCTCAAGAATCTCAGGATGCCCCGCATGGCTCTACCTCCGATCCCATGCGGAGTACCGAGGATATTTCAAAACGTGCGGATATTCGTGCCGCCCGCGTGGAGACAAGGCTGCGCCGCTGGGCGTTGATCGGGTTTATCGTCGCTGCGGCGTTATTCTGGCTGGCGTCTCTTTTCTTCCGCTAGATTACGATCGTCTCGCGTATGAGCGTGGCGGTGCTGTATCCTTGGGGTGCGCCCGCCGCGTTCTTCTTGCTTTTAATCGTGCTGAGGCTCTGCGACTGGTTCTTCGCGCAGGGGCTGCAGAATCCGCACGAATACGATCATGACGATCAGCTCCACCATCGTCTGGGTCAGCGCTGTGTGCTGCATAGGTCGGTCTGCGGCATGCACTTTCTTTGAGTCGTTCCACATGCTGTGTCATATACGGGGTATACACCCGAGAATCACTGTACAGAGCGCAAAGATGACGTAGAACAGTACCCAGCGAACAAGATTCTAGGGCGCTTCGTAGATACGACGTGCAGCAGAAAACACTGCCAAGATCTATATATGCAAATATTCCGATATAAGCATATATACTAGTCGATTGAGGTTTTAAAGAACTGGTAAAAACAATGGTTTGTGTAACAGCAATGTACTGTCATCAGCGTAGCAAATAAAGGCCGCAACATAATCTGCAACAGCGCCAACACCACCAGGAATGCTGCCAAGGCGATCGTGGAAGTAAAGTCATAACCAGTAGAATACCGCCACGAAGTTGAGCGTTATCAGCCACAGGGTGAATCCGTGCGATACAGCAGTGGGTGCGGTGCGTTTGATGTCGTTCGCCCCTAGCTGTCCGTCATGAGTTCAAGAGCCCCCGATGAGCCGCATCAGCAACCCGACGACTAACTTTTTCCAGAACGGGCGAGTTGATATTCCAGTGCTGCCAGTACAGTGGGAACTCCACGGGCTTCTGAGCAAGTTTCACAAGTGTTTGGGCGGCGAAATATTCGCTACACTGTGCCTCCGGAAGCAGACCCCACGCAATACCCTCATAGACCGCCTGCGCATAGTCCGGTGACGAAGGAATATAGAGCGTTGGGCTCTGTTCGAATTCGGCTCTGGACAGTTTTAGGTCTTCCTCAATCAGAGCGCGTGCAGCATCCTGCACAAAGTCTTTACGATCGTATTCCACCACGGGTGCCCGGTTCAGGTCATCACGGGTAGTCTTCGCGGGGAACCCCGGAAGGTAACGATCCACATACGCTGGCGATGCCACACACCAGTAACGCGCCACGCCCAGGTAATCTACCGAGCATCCGGGGATTTTTCCGGGCTGTGAGGTTATGGCAGCCATAACTTCCCCGGTACGCAGAAGGGCTGAGGAATGAAATTCGCCTTCACGCCGCAGGTCACAGAAAATTTCGTCCTCCTGAGCGAGCGTGCGTATGGCCTCCAAAAACCACGTTGCTAAAGAATCGGCGTTCAGGGCTATAGAGACTGTCTGGAATCCGCCCTCACCCATGAGTTCTCGTTCCAGCTCAAGCTGTAGGAATTCACTTTGCCGGGCAATACGTAACACGCTCTGCCCGGAGGCTGTTGGGGTAACCGGGTTGGTGCGCTGCAGCAGAACTTTACCAGCCAGCTGTTCCATTGTTTTTACACGCTGTGATATTGCGGAGGGGCTAACCCCAAGAACGTCGGCAGCAGCGTCGAAGGTGCCGTATTCGATGACCGTGACGAATGTTTTGAGGTGGTCGGTCGTAAAACGTGTCATAAGAACATCTTACGTACGTTGAAATAACTTAGCTAGGTTTACGGGGTTTTCAGACTTTTGATGTTCATCATCGCCCTGCGCATGTCCTATTTGGCGTACACCATTTTCACCCTGGATACACACCTCTAAGATAAAAGCAGTGGGACTATCCCCCTCCAACGTGTCTACATACATTGTCATCTAACCACCCGAAGGATGTCCTCCATGGTCAAGCCACCATTCATGGAAATTGCATGCCCCATTTGTTCCAAGCCCGTGAAGACTTTAGAACGTTATCCTCGCTCGCTCTGTCCCGAATGTTCTGCACGGGTGACTGACCGGTCTGGCCGCCCGGTCGTTTTCTACGATATACAGGCGCTGCCGACTCCCAATAGCTCGGGTATAACGCTACTTGGCGGATTTTACGGATATTACGCCAATACCGGGCTGCAAGAAACCTACTCCAGTTCAACCTGCTACGTTGATGGAATAACCTGCGAGGCGAAGAATGCCCGTTTTGGAGGCATTGTGATCGAGGCGCTGTGAAGCTTACCTTCACCTCCGGTCATGATTCTGTACTCCCGGATTCAGTGACTTTTTCGAGGCCATTCATTATCCTTCACCGTCTCCTTATCGATAGAGGCAACGGGCTCTGTACTATCTTCTTGCGTCGATGCGAACCACAGTTCATAGCGCTCCAGTGTCTCTTCGGCGCCCATACCTGAAAATGGAGAGGTATATATCTCGAATCATCAGGATTTTTCGCAGACGCAGCACCATCGGTTCTAAGAAGTCACGCGCATGCCGATCGTCGCTGCTGGTCGTTGCCACAAAGCTCAGCCCAGAGGATACCGCAACGATCATCGTCACCTTAAGCACAACCGCGTTGTAGCTGACTTCAAGGCCTAAAATTTTCAGATGGTCGGGCTTGGTTCCTACCCACAGCTCGATGGTTTGGTCGGTAACCGGCACAGAGGCAAACCATAAGAAGAAACCGAACACCAGCAGAACGAAGAAAACAGTTTGAATCAGCTGCCCCAAGATCGGGATTGCTGGCAGGTTCAGCCACTGCACAACCATCAGAGGGCGACGAACGACAATGTCGTGTTCGGTCTCTTGTACTGTACTTTCTGCGGTGCTTCGTTCCGATGCGGCCTACCTAGTGCTCATAGCTGTCAAGCATACCCGATACAAGAGACTCTGCTTGAAGTTCAGCGCCAAAGAATTGCGCGCACGCCTTCAAAATAAGTTCTGCGCCATAACGTTGGATCGTATAAACACCCAGCTCGTCGTACTCAGCCGCAAGTTCACGGGGTTTCACTAAACCAGAGGTGATTTCCATAAGTGAAGATTCTGCGCCGTCTTCGTCGAAAAGTATGCTAAACCCGCTGTCATCACGCAGAAGCTGATGCAGTTTAGTATCGGGCAGAGGCAAAAAGCCCAGCACGTCCTCGGGCTCATAGTAGATTACCTCAGCAAGAGTTGTTACATACCCCTGCGAGTCTTCTTCGGTAAGAACTGTATCCGTAAGCTCCAGATAGCTTTCTTCGTCCCACAGAAGCTCCCGCGGCCACCACAGATGGATATACTCGGTGCACGCCAGCCATAATTCCGCTAAAGGCAGCTTAACCTCGGCGGTGAGCGCCACCGTCCGGTATTTTGAGGTGTCCTCTCCCAGATACGGTTCCTGCTGTCGGTCTGAAAAAAGCGGATACTCCATACATTCACTCTAACGCGAGAATAGGTATTCGTCGGTACTTGATACAGTAAACGTTCCAGAAACCCGTTCAGAAGAATGTGAATCATTGGTATTAGTATTCCCGTCATGACGCCTCAGGCACGCTATCACAGACCGGTAAAAAGGACTTCTCTGGCTTTCGAAATTCTACGTGTGGGTATGCGCTGCTTAGCGCGCAAAAACATAGCTAAAGAATCGAGCAGGAATATGTGACCGTTGCCATTCGAGCTCTTCGGTCAAAGGTTCTCCCGAAAGCACTTTGCGAGTATATCGTTCAATATTGCGTGCATGTGCACCCATATGGGCTATGGCAATCGCATGTCCGCAGGCTCTAGCTACGGCTTGCGCAGACGGGGTCTCACAGTCCCGGGCCGTAGCATGGCAGAGCAAGGCGTGCTGACGCATAGTTCCAACAGATAATGCACCGCGGTTGAACTCAGCGACCGCAGCAAGCCCCTGCCGAAGCCGAGGATCAGCAGGATACTGCTTCTCGAAAATAGGCAGTATCCGATACATACAATCTGCCGCCCAGACGATAAGTTCACGCCTCTCATCTATCGATAGCGTCAAATCCTTCGGGTCTGGGGCAGATTGTAAAGTCTCCATGCTCCTAAGATAACAAGAAAGCATATACGCTCTCACAGATTTTCAACACCCTGATGCGCCTATTATATTTCATGAGGTCTTCTTAGCCTTTAGAGTATTCACCAACGCGCGCCATAAGAACACAGCAGAGCCGATAGCTCTCAAGGAGAATGCAAATCAGTGGTTAAAACAAAAGAGACCCCTCACGGGGTCTCTTCCATACATATGTAATTAACTAACAAACCCTCAGGCTTGTTGTTTCAAAACTATACAGCGAACGCAAACAAACAACTATAGTGTGAATAAGTCTTCAGCCTATTAGTACCAGTCAACTCCACGCCTTACAACGCTTCCATACCCGGCCTATCAACCTCATCATCTCTAAGGAGCCTCACACACCCAAAGGGTGCCAGGAGAACTCATCTCGAAACAGGCTTCCCGCTTAGATGCTTTCAGCGGTTATCCCTCCCGAACGTAGCCAATCAGCCATGCACCTGGCGGTACAACTGACATACCAGAGGTTCGTCCGTCCCGGTCCTCTCGTACTAAGGACAGCCTTTCTCAAATTTCCAACGCGCGCAGCGGATAGGGACCGAACTGTCTCACGACGTTCTGAACCCAGCTCGCGTACCGCTTT
>ERZ773250.1695-NODE-1695-length-10732-cov-11.769973_pt1 | contig 10732 bp, 10 predicted proteins | sample MGYA00511258_ERZ773250 | MGnify/ENA primary metagenome ERZ773250 (study PRJEB29015, sample SAMEA2738164) | human oral metagenome | biome: human oral; feature: human-associated habitat; material: saliva | place: China | collected 2187 ... | reverse complement strand
TAAAATTTGGAAAAAAGCTGAAAAAGAAATGACGAAATATACGCTTGAAGAAAGTAATGGAATAACAGAGCTTTGTACAGGTCCAGGATATATGAAAAAGAAATATCCAATTGAAGCATTTGAAGATAATATTTTTATAGATTTTGAAAATACTAAAATGCCGATACCTGTAGGATATGATATTTATCTGAAAACAGCATTTGGTGATTATATGACACCACCACCAAAAGAAAAACAAGTACCACATCATGATGCGGTTATAACGGATATGGAAAATAGTTATCTTAAGTATAAAGGGGAATATTATGGACGAAAAAATTAGTGTAATAGTACCGGTATATAATGTAGAACAATACTTAGAACGCTGTGTTGATTCAATAATCAATCAAACTTATAAAAACTTAGAAATTATTTTAGTCAATGATGGATCTACTGATAACAGTGGACAACTTTGTGATGAACTTGCTAAGAAAGATGATAGAATAAGGGTTATTCATAAGAAGAATGGTGGATTGTCTGATGCGAGAAATAAAGGGGAAGAAAGCTCAACAGGTGATTATATTATATTTATAGACTCGGATGATTATATTCACATAGATATGATAAATTCATTATACATTCAGATAAAATCTGTGGGGGCAGATGTTTCAGTATGTGGAGTTATGAATGTCTATTCAAATAGTGAAACACCTCAATGCTCAAATACTCAATTAGTTTTCAGTTGTGATAGAGAGGGGTTTTTAAAAGAGTATTTGGTAGGAGAGAAAATTCCTGGTGGTATTTGGAATAAATTAATAAAGAGATCTGTTTCAGAAAAAATAAAGTTTCCATATGGATTAATATATGAAGATGCATATTATCAATACGAATTGTTAAAACATTGTGAAAAATATGTAGTAAACACTCTACCATATTATTATTATTTTCATAGAGAAAATAGCATAACAACCAGACCATATTCTAGTAAAGATTTAGTTTATGTGGAAATTTACAGAAGATATTATGAACTAGTTAAAGAACAATATCCAATGTTGGAAGAAGAAGCGTTCTTTAGAGTAGCTTATGCTTATTTCTTTATTCTAGATAAAATGTTACTTCAAGATGACTATAAAAAAATAGAAGAATATAATGAGATTGTAGGATTCTTAAAGAAAAATTCTTTTAAAATTTTTAGAAATAGAATATTTAGAACAGGAAGAAGGATAGCAGCTTTAACGTTATTAATAAATATCAAGCTATATAGGATATTATTATTTAAAAATATTAAAAACAGTAAAAAAGTATATGATTAAAGGAGGTAACGAATTTGGTCGATGGGAAAAGGATATACTTCTTATTAACGATACTAAGTTATTTAATGACCATATTAACAGGGATAGTATATATATATACAAATAGTGTACAGATATTGTTATTTACAGTATTACTAGTTTTATTTAGTAGTATATTATATACGTTTAATAATTTAAGATATTATATAATACATTTGTTATTTTTCATTACTATCTTTATCTTTTTGGTGTCAAGACCAACGATAGATTATTTTAAGAGTGGTGTAATGAACACATATCAAGTTGACGCATATAAGTTTGCATTCGTATCAGTTATTATATCGATAATCGGACTTGCTCTGGGAGGTTTTTTAGTTCCCAAAAGAGAACAGATAATAAATAATTATATTAAGAATGAGAAGAAAAAGGATTGGATATCTTATATTAGAAAAATATCATTAGCGATATTTATAGTCTCATATCCTTTTTATTTAATGAGGTTAGTAGAGAGACTTATTTATAGAATGAAGTTTAGTTATTATGAATATTATGCCAATTTTAAAAGTGAGCTTCCTTATTTTACATATATATTATCAACATTTGTAGTTTATGCTATGTGCGTGTATCTAGCTACAAAACCAAAAAAAACTCATTCAGCTATAGTATTGGTGACATTTATTTTTGCTAATGTTATAAACCTTTTAGTAGGAACTAGGAATCCATTTGTATTAAGTGTTATTTTTGCATTTATGTATTATTTTATACGAAATCAAGAAGAAAAGGGTAAATGGATAGGCTTAAAAGAGAAAGTAGTACTGTATATAGGAACTCCAATTATGATGGTAGCTATGGGAATCTTAAATTATGTTAGGGATGATGTAGAAATTAATAAGACAGGAATTTTTGATATTCTTTTAGATTTTGTTTATAAACAAGGAACAAGTTTTGGAGTTTTGACAAGAGGTTATCTTTACGAAAGTAATTTACCAGTAAAAGAATTCAGGAATTATACGTTTAGTTCAATAATTGAGTATTTCTCTAAAGGTAATTTGGCTATATTATTTGGAGCAAAACCCTACACAGCTGAAAATAATAGTATAGAGTTAGCGCTTCAAAGTGATAGGTATCCACATAATATTTCATATATTGTTATGAAAGAAGAATACTTAGCGGGCCATGGTATAGGAAGTAGTTATATTATGGAAATATATACAGATTATGGATTAATAGGAGTATTTTTATTTAGTATTCTGTTAGGAATACTATTTATACTGATGATGAAAATTGCATATTCAGGAAAAATATTGTTATTCGGTATGACTTTATTAGTTTTGAATAATCTGTTCTTTATGCCGAGAAGTAGTTTTTCAGAAAGCTTTTTTAGTTTATTTACAATGCAATTTTGGGGAATAATAATTATAATTTTTTTAAGTGCAGGATTGCTCAAAAAAAAGATAAAGTACATAGTTAATAACACAGGAGGACAATGATGTTTGAAAATTATTCAGTAGCAGACTTATTTGCTAATATATATAAGAAGAGGAAATTAAATCTTATAATGGTTATATTAATATTTTGTATAATCGCGATACCCTATACATATAAAGTTATGAGTAGTAAAACTATAACAAAAGATACTACTAATTACTCAAGTTATATTAGTTATAAAATAACTTCACCACTAGAAGAACAACAAAACTTTAATAAGAATAAAGTAGGTGGGTATGGAGATTTTTATGGTAGGTTAATAGAGGCGAATTTAAATGGAGCTTTTCTATTTAATGATTTGAATTCTGGTGAATTAAAAGAAATTGCTACAGAATTAAATACAACTCCAATTACACTTCAAAATTCTAATTATGATTTTTGGGATAAAAAAATAATAGTAAATTCACTAGTTAATAATGCAGGGGTAACTGTAAAAATACTTACTTCTAGTAAGTTGGCAAATGGTATTATAGAGAAAAAATTAGATAGTTTGATAGATAAATTTAAAGATACTTATTCTGATGTGAAAATAGAAAAACTAGATACGATAAATTCTCAAGAATTAGCAAAAGCTACAAGTACAACATCAGGAGTTAATAAAATTAGTCTATTAATTCGTCTAGTAATTTTAGGTGCTGGAGCAGTAATTATTACTATATTGGGGAATATAGCAGGGTATATCTTCAATCCGACAATTAATAGAGCTGGAGACTACAGTAAGTATGGTATTAATTTTATAACAAAACTTGATTCAGCAGATAACTTCAAAGAAATAATTCAATATAAAAATGGAAAAGACTCACTAGTTTTATTAGGATCTAACAAAAACGTACTGAGTAATTTTTCTAAAAAGTATGGAGATGTATTAACTGATAATATAACTATTGGAGATATAGATAATATTAAGGATATTCTAGTTGCAGATAGTGTGTTATTTGTAGAGGAATATGGGATAACTAGATATAAAAATTTTGAAGAAACATTACAAGTAGTTCAAAATCTAAATAAAAAAGTATTAGGGGTTGCAACTTATAAATTATAGTTATTTATAAAGGATAGTCTTTTGAATTAGACTATCCTTTTATAAGGAAGGAAATAAGATGAAAAAATTATATTTATATAATAGTTTGTTATGGAGTTGTTTATTTACTGTCCTTGTTTACTTTACTATGCCTGTAAGAGCACGTTATGCATTAGGATTAAGTGATGCTTCTATTTTTGAATATTTTGGATATGCAATGTCAAATGGAGAGGTTCTGTATAAGGATTTATTTGATCATAAGGGGCCAATAATTTTTTTAATAAATTATTTTGGATTTATATTAAATGGAGAATTTGGTATAAAGATAATTTATTTAGTTTGTATATTTCTCTTCTTTTATACTTGTACTTTAATAGCGAGATTATTTACTGATGAGCGAAATTCTATTATAGCATTGATAATAGTTTTTATCTTATTTGAAAGCTTTTTTGAATTAGGTTGGGGAATAGAAGGATATGTCTTACCTGCAGTAAATTATTCTTTATATGCATATATGAAGTACTTTTTAAAAGGGAAAATAAGTAGATTAGAAATTTTGATAGTTGGTATTTCTTTAGCATTAGTATTGTTTACAAGAGCTAATATGATAGGAATATGGTTAATTCTTTCTTTGTATATTTTAGTCGATAAAATTTTAAAGAAACAATATAAAGAATTAATGAATTTTATAATGTGGTTCATGTTAGGTATGTTTGCAGTTATTATCCCTTTAGGTATATATCTATTGATAAAAGGGGTGTTGTCTGAAATGATGTATCAATCATTTATGATGAATTTTATATATACCCAAAATCAAGGTTTAGGGAAAAAAAAGATTATAGAGTGGTTATTTGATATATTCAATAATTTAAATATCACATTGATGTTTTTCGGGGGAGTGGTTATTTCTTATAGAAAATACGGTGGAAAAACCTTATTTTTTGTTATTGTCGTATTTGTATGTTTAGTGTTTTCGTTACTATCTAAAAGGTCATATTTACATTATTTGTTAGTTTTGATTCCTTTAGTTGTTCCAATATTAAGTATACTTCTAGATAGCTCTATATTTAAGGTGAATATAATATATATTTTTTTTGGTATTTATATTATCTATTATACACCTATTCAAAATATATTGACTAATATAGAAAACAGGGATTATAACTATTTTAATGATGAAGTTAAAGTTGCTAAGTATGTTAAAAATAATACTGTCAGTATAGATAGAATATATAGTCATAGGATGCAGGGATTAATATATTTAGAAGCGGAAAGATTGGCAAATGGAAAGTTTTTCTTTATTCCATCATTAGAAGATGAAACTCCAATTATAGATGATTTTAAAAGTACTTTTGAAAAACAATCACCTAAGTATATAATTTTTGATGAACGTTACGATTATAAGAAAGCTACAGATTACTATGTAAAGGAGTATTTAGAGAAGAATTATAAAGAAGAGTACGCAATAAAAACAATAAAAGTATATAAGCTGATAGAATAGCTTATATACTTTATTTTAGAAAATATCACCATCAGAAAGAATCTTATTTTTAAAAGGGTATAGATATTCAGATAGTTCTTGTTCTATAATTTTAACTTCTTCTTTATATTTATCGTTTCTGTTGTAGATTTGGATGTTATTGATAGATAGTTCTGGATTCAGATATTTTAATTTTTCTTTGTGGAAATTACTAGGAAGTTGCAGATAGTCCTCTATTAGAAATACACTTTGTTCGTAGTTCAAAATAAGATCCTCAAAATTGATACGCAGTGCTCTATTATCTGAGTGAGGCTCACTATTTCTAATAGCTTTGTAATATTTACAAAATTCATATGGATCTAAAGGATAAGGTACTTGATAGTTATCTGGATACCAATAATATTTATTCGAAATAAATACATCGCGTGGATCTCTACTAACGATTATAGGATATAAATTATCCATTTTATAGCTTTCAATAGTTTGTAAATTATGAGGTAATAATAACTGATCTAGAACTACATATTCATCATTTTTAGAGAATTCATCTATAATATTATTTATAAATTGATTTGAATATTTATAAAATTCATTTGGAGAGATTAGACTAAAAGCTAATTGTTGTTGCTTAGGTTTTATTTTTTTTGTTCTTTTCTTTAAAATTCTATATATTCTATTTTTAACAGCTTCTAGAAGCCAAACAGTTACTGATACTTTTTCATGATAGTACCAAGCTCCTGAGAATTTAGAAGTAGTAAGATTATTAATATATTCATCTACAATATTATCTATATTTTTTGACACTCTTTGTCTGTATCCTGCAGGCCACCATCCTCGATATTCATATAATGATGTCATAAAGTTTTCAAATGTCTTCAAAGCCTCATCACTTCGAATAGCATTATTATTTTTTAATAATTTATTTTCAAGATCGAAAACACCGTTAGGAGCATGTAGAAAAATATACTCAAAATCAGCATTTTTTGTATTTATTACAGGGTATTCTCTTAGTAAATCGGTAACGGCAGAAGAACCGCTACCCATATACCCTGTTGGAATTATAATTTTTTTCATAAGTTCACCTCTATAATTCATCTAAAAGTTTTTCAAATTTATTGATTTGTTCTGTAACGCTATATTTATTTACGTGATTCTTACAAGCATCGCTTTTAATTATTCTATCATATTTTTCTTTTGATAGTTCAGAGATTATGTAGTTAGTTAGCTCTTTATCGTCATCTGAAATAAAGCCACATAAATTTTTGTTTGATAATTCCTTAACTCCTCCAACGTCAGTACTAATGAAACCTACTCCAAGAGCCAGACCTTCAACGAATACAGTGGGAAAGCCTTCTGCTTCTGAAAACATTACAACATATGCAGATTTGTTTATGTAAGGATATGGGTTTTTGATATAACCTAAGGGAATAACATTATTTGTTAAGTTATTATTTTTTATGTAGTCTAGAGTATATTCATCCAAGTCTCCTGTTCCAAGTAGATATAATTTTTTTTCGGGAAGAATTTTGACAACTTCTTTAAAAATATTCAAGAGGCGAGGGATACCTTTAGCTTGTTCTATTCTACCAAGGAAGATTAGATTATCATCTTCTATTTTGTGAGGGATGACTTGATTAGAAGCAGATATAATTTCGTTAAAATCATAACCGTTATTAATAAGGTTAAGTTTATATTCATATTCAGGGTATATGTTTACTATAGAGTCTTTTGTCTTTTCAGATATAGCCACTATTTTATTAACATATTTCAGATTTTTTCTTAATTTTTCACGATTTTTATCTTCAGTATTTAAATTGTATATACTTCCGTGATTCCAAGAAATTGTTTTAGTATTTTTATTTATACAAAAAACAGGATAAAGATAGCTAAATGCTATTTCAAAATCATATTTTTTGTTCCCTGTTTTTAATTTTTTTATTAAGCGAGGAAACAGTTTAAATATGTACCATTTTATATTATGTAGTAATTTAGAGTCGATATTAGGATTAAGAAAAGCAGGTAAAACTTTGGTATGAGGACCTATTTTTTCTTTATATCCATGATTCTCTATTTCTAGTATATCAATATTATATTTATCAATGTCTAAATTTCTAGATAGTACTGAGAGCATTTTTTCAGCACCACCACCTAAACTAAATGACCATATAACGAAGAGTATATTTTTTTTCTTCATAATATCTCCTTTTGAATAAATCTTTTTGTAATTAGAAAGATGAATTTATTCATCAAGCTTATATGCGTTAAACTCATGTCCATAATATCTTTCTTTTTCTGGTGGAAGCTCCATGTAATCGTCATAGTATTGAGTTAATATTAAATCATAATTTTTTGGAGCAGGTAGAGTTAGATGTTCAAACTTCATATCAACTAATTCATCGAATACTTCTTTAGTGAATACTTCTTTATATTTGAATTTAGAAGGAAGGAAGGCTACATAAGGCCCTTTCTTAGTTGAGTATTTTTTTATATATCGTTCTATCATTTTTGCGAAGAATCTAGGGGATACTGGTCTTAGTAATAACCAAAAACTTCCTCTTATAAAGTCTTTTAGTTTATTATCTTTGTAGAGAATATTTTTTCTCTTACTAAATGAAAGTAATTTGAAACTTTCTAGTGCATAGCAAATATCTACAATTTTTTTATCTGCAAATGTATCTACAGGGAATATATCTATAAAGATGCCGGAAGGGTATGATTTGTAAATTCTAGTATTATCTATTCTTGTAGTATTATCTATTATTTTTGCAAAATTATTAAAATAGTGTTTGTTTGTTTCTAATGACAGTAATTCATACTTAGATTTATCATTTTTATAAAGATTAATAAATTTATCATAATTTTCACGTGTCATAGAAATATCTATATCATCATCCCATGGAATAAAACCTTTATGTCGCACTGCTCCAATAAGGGTACCATAGTTTATAAAATATTCTATATTATTATTTTTACAAAAGTTATCGATATGAGATAAAATATCAAGTTCAATTTTTTTTGCTTCTTCAATTGTTATTTTTTTCATCATATAACTCCTATATTCGAGAAATTTTTTCTTTTATTTTTTTAAAATATCCTAGAAATTCATAGAACAACTCATCCTTGGTAACTATTAAAAAAGTGCAATAGCTGATTACAGATAGAAAGATAACAGAAGATATATTTATAATTAGATCTAATGTTATTTTCATTTCTGTAGGATGAATATAGTTTACAATGAAGTAAATAGGGACAAATGTTAAACTTATTATAAAGTACTTTAAAGTATATGAGAATACATATTTTAAAGAAATCAACTGTTTCTTTTTAATGAAAATTACATAGGTAATCAAGAGTATTGCTTCTGATAACATTGTTGTTAGTAGGTAATACTCTGGAGACGTAATTTTATTAGAGAACAAAACGATATTTAAAATAATATTAAGAAAACCTGATAGTAAGGTAAATAATGTTAACTTTTTTTCATAACCATTCGCAAATATAATTTGTGAACCTAATATAATGTCCAATGCTAGGAATATAAAGCGAAATGCGAATAATGATGTTAATATTCCACCACCAATATATTTTTCACTCCCATATAATAAAATAGTTTCTGTTCCGAGCACAGTCAACCCTAAACTAATCGGTATAATCAGGAACATAAATATTCTACTTCCTCTATTAACTAGAGATGTGTATGCTTCTTTATCACCAATTCCTAAGTAGTAATTAAGTCTTGGAAGACTAACGCTAACAGCCCCGGTAACAATACCAGTAATAACACCAACTATTCTTTGAGCCATAGTATAGTATGTTACATAAAGTTCTTCACCTGATTTTACTAAAAATAGCCTGTCAAGAAAAGTGAATAACATATTTGCACTGGAGAATATAAGCATAGCTGTAAGAGGCATGAAAAGGGGCTTAAATTCTCTAATATTAACTTTTACTAATTTTATTTCTCTCTTTATCCAAAAGTAACTTATCATGTAGTTTATAAGAGTTGCTAAACTCATAATTAATGTATATGGAATAATATCTTCTTCGTTTTTTATAAATATAAAGATAGAACCGAGCATTAAAACTCTAATAAATGCAGTCTTATAAAATAGAAAATCATAATTTTCTAGAGCTTCATTTATCCATTCAATGGAAAAAATTTGGGCAATTAGTTGAATGGACATAACTAAATATACTTTTTTTAGTATCGGATTATTTTCAAAAAATAAAGGATAAGCTACAAAGTATACTATGGTTGTTAAAATTGTACAACCAATACATAGATAAAATAGTTGAGAGAAAACTTTATTTACTCTTTGTTTATCATCTTTCACATTACTAATAGCTCTCAATCCATATGAATAAACTCCATAAGTAGCGAAAGGTAAAAAGAATGATAATATGGTGTCCACAGAATTAAAGTAACCATAATAATTCCTATCTAAGACACGGGCTACATAGGTTCCTGTTAATAATGGGAATATTGTATTTAGAATTCTAATTCCTATGTAGGCTAAAGCATTTAGTTTTATACTTTTCATGTATGAAAAATCCTTTCTAAAATTCTATTTTACATTATATCATATTTTCAATTCATTAGCTTAAAATTATAGGTTTAATAGAAGATTTTTGAAGTTTATTGTTTTTATATGATATAATAAAATAGATAATATATTGAAAAAAATAGTATTTAAAAGGAGCGAGAAAATGATATACGCAGGAATATTAGCTGGTGGAACAGGAACTAGAATGGGGATAAGTAATATGCCAAAACAATTCCTAGAATTAGGTAATAAGCCAATACTTATTCACACAATTGAGAAGTTCTTATTAGAGCCTGAAATCGAAAAAATCGTAGTCGGTGTTCATGAAGATTGGGTATCTCATGCTGAAGACTTAGTAGAACAATATGTTTCAGCGTTTGCTGATAGAATCATTATTACACCTGGTGGTGTTGATAGAAATACAACTATTGAAAACATCATTAATAGAATTAATGAATATAAACCTTTAACTGACGAAGATATTATCGTAACTCACGATTCAGTTCGACCATTTATTACACTTAGAATTATTAAAGACAACATACGTCTAGCTAAAGAAAGTGATGCAGTAGACACAGTAGTAGAAGCTGTAGACACAATCGTAGAAAGTACTAACGGAGAATATATCTCAAACATTCCAAATAGAGCTCACTACTACCAAGGTCAAACACCTCAAAGTTTCAAATGTTTAGATTTCTTAAATCTATATAACTCATTAGACAAAGAAGAAAAACAAATACTTACAGATGCATGTAAGATATTCGTTATAAAAGGGAAAAAAGTAGCACTAGCTAAGGGAGAATACTCTAATATCAAAATAACTACAGTAACTGACCTTAAGATAGCTAAGAGTATGCTAGAGGACGAATAATATGATAAATCAAATATATCAATTAATTAAACCGAAATTTATTAATGTAAAATACAA
>ERZ773250.1693-NODE-1693-length-10738-cov-3.064963_pt1 | contig 10738 bp, 10 predicted proteins | sample MGYA00511258_ERZ773250 | MGnify/ENA primary metagenome ERZ773250 (study PRJEB29015, sample SAMEA2738164) | human oral metagenome | biome: human oral; feature: human-associated habitat; material: saliva | place: China | collected 2187 ... | reverse complement strand
GGTTAGGGAGAGCAGCCGCGCGGCCGGTGAGAGTTCCGCGGCGCGCGAGACCACGGCGGCCGAGACCAGCGCGCAGGTCACAACGCGCGAGGCGACCGCGGCAGCGGCGCCGTCGGAGACCAACGGTCCCGCGGTGAATGAAGAGTAATACGAGAAAGTAAAGAGAAGAACTGTCCTTCCGGCGAAGTGTAAGACCGGCAGGGCAGTTCTTTTTTGTCGGTGCGTCGAACCTGACAGGCGAATTGTTCACACTTTGCTCTGTCTCTCAACACATTTCGTTCACAGCTTCTTTTTATACTGGGCAACATAGAAACACAAGAGAAAGCAATCGAAAGAGAGGTATGCAGCATGTACGACTCGGACAATCAATACAGCAATTTCAATAACTTCCCCTATGACAGCAGCGCGCGAAAGGCAGAGGATCCCTACAACACAGTCTCGGATCGGAACGCCGGAAATGTAGCGGGTGCGCCCGAAGAGCCGAAGAAGGGCAGCGGTCTCGCAAAGAAGCTCGGCACCGCAGCGGCCTGTGCGCTGGTCTTCGGCGCCGTGGCGGGCGTCACAATGGGCACGGTGAGCCGCGCGGTCGCACCGAAGAACAGCGTCGCATCCGCAGAGAGCAGCGCAGCGGCAGAGGTCATGCCGAACCTGACAAAGACGGCAACCAAAGAGGCAGCGGCGGGCAGCACGGCCGGTAGCAGCGAGGGCGCTACGCTCGATGTATCGGCTATCGTTGAAAAGGCCATGCCCTCGGTCGTCGCCATCGATGTGAAGGGCGAGCAGCAGGTCAGCGACTTCTTTGGCCGCACCGCTTCCTATGAAACTTCGGGCGCCGGTTCCGGCATTATCATCGGCGAGAACGAAGAGGAGTATCTGATTGTCACCAACAACCACGTCATTGAGAATACGACCAGCATGAAGGTGCAGTTTATCGACGGCAAGAGTGTTGACGCCGAGCTTAAGGGCACCGATTCCGGCGCCGATGTCGCGGTGATTGCGGTCAAAAAGTCGGATGTCGCCGATGAGACCAAGTCGAAGATTGCGATTGCGGAAATCGGCGATTCGAATGAATTAAAGGTCGGTCAGGGCGTGATTGCAATCGGCAATGCGCTCGGCTACGGACAGTCCGTGACCGTCGGCTACCTGAGTGCAAAGGACCGCACAATTACGGCACAGGACGGCTCGACCGGACAGGAGACCAAGGTCGAAAACCTTCTGCAGACCGACGCGGCGATTAACCCCGGTAACTCGGGCGGCGCACTTCTCAATATGCAGGGACAGGTCATCGGCATCAACGAGTCGAAGAGTGTCGACACGAAGGTCGAGGGCATGGGCTATGCGATTCCGATTTCGAGCGTGACGGAACTCATCAACCAGCTCTCCGCGCAGAAGACGAGAGGCACGGTCGCAGAGGCGGATCGCGGCTACATCGGCTTCCGCGGGCAGAATGTGGACAACGAGGCGGCACAGAAGTTCAACATGCCGGTCGGCATCTTTGTCTACAAGATTATCGACGGCGGCGCGGCGGCGGAGTCCGAGCTGCAGGAGAACGATATCATCACGAAGTTCGAGGGACAGAGTGTCTCTTCGATTGAGGATTTGAAAGAGAAGCTCACGCGCTACAAAAAGGGCGAGACTGTGACGCTGACGGTCAAGCGCCCGTCGAATAAGGGCTATGAGGAGAAGGAAATTCAGCTCACCCTCAAAGGTCAGGACAGCATGAAGAATGCGACCGCAGAGAGCGAGAGCAAAGACGGACAGGACAGTCGGGACAGCGGCAGCGAGCGCCGGAACGGCCGCGGAGACAGCGGAAACCGCAGCGACAGTAACAGCGGCGATAACAGCAATGAGGACGGCAGCCTGTTCCCGTTCCAGTGGTAATCGAGAGGAATAGAGTTACAGGTCAAAAAAAGTTTACAGAAGACCCCGCAGCGCGACAGACAGGCGCTGCGGGGTCTTATCGTCTTTGAAACAAGGTAAATGGTGCATAAATTTTTTATGCGCGTAGCCTGCGAAACGAAAAAACGAGCCGCAGAGAAGGGTTTCTCTGCGGCTCTTTGCGTTGCCGAAGTGATTCGAAGAACAGGCGGAACTCAGGAGATGCGCGTGCCCGCCTTACCACGGAGCGCCTGCCCGGCCTTTGAAAGGCTCGTGATAATCGCGGCGCGGTTCTTACCCGCGCTCACAAAGTCGACCGCGGCTTTGACCTTCGGGAGCATGCTCTTAAACTCAAACTGACCGGCTTCCATATAGGCCTTGGCGTCGTCAATGCTCATCTCGGAGATGGCTTCCTCGGCCGGGGTGCCGAAGTTCAGGGTCACATTGTCGACTGCGGTCAGGATGAGGAGCACATCCGCATCCACCTCCCGCGCGAGGAGGCCCGAAGTCAGATCCTTTTCGATGACGGCACTCGCGCCGCGGAGCGTCGTGCCCTGCTCGAGCACCGGCACACCGCCGCCGCCGCAGCAGATGACCACCTGATCGGCGTCGAGGAGTGCCTTGATCGCATCGATCTCAACAATGGCGACCGGATTCGGCGCGGGGACAATGCGCTGGTAGCCCTTGCCCGGGATTTCAACCGTATGGTTGCCCTTTGCGTCCTCGGCTTCGGCCTCTTCTTTCGTCATGAAGCGGCCTATGGTTTTAAGGGGCTGATAGAAGGCCTCGTCATAGGGATCCACCGTGACCTCGGTCATGATGGTCGAGACGCACTTATAAATGCCGCGGGACAGAAGTTCCGAGCGGAGTCCGTTCTGCAGGTCGTAGCCGATGTAGCCCTGGCTCATGGCCGAGCAGACCGAGAGCGGCGAAGGCGTGTAGCCCTCGTGGTGCGCCGCAAACTCGGAGAGTGCGCCGTGAATCATGCCGACCTGGGGCGCGTTGGAGTGGGTCACGGCGACCTGCCAGCCTTCCTCGACAAAATCTGCGATAATCGGCGCGGTCTTAGCGACAGCCGCTTTTTGCTCCGGCAGGTTGGTGCCGAGATCCTTGTGGCCGAGAGAGAGCACCAGACGCTTTTTAGACATGAGAGACCTCCTAATTCAGCTGATATGCGTGAAAAATCATGATAAAATTATAGATTCAGAGGAACAAAAAAGCAACCGCGGGGGAGGGTGTGAGCGGATGAAAGGGAAGAAGAGACACATTCTGATGGTAAATTTGCCGTATGCGGGACACACGAATCCCTCGCTCGGGCTGGTGCGCTGCCTCGTCGCGGCGGGACACGAGGTGGACTATATCCAGGCGGAAGCGTTTCGGGAGCGGGTGGAGGCGAGCGGCGCGCGCTTTGTGCCCTACGACGAGCCGCCGCAGAGCCTTGTCCCGGCGCTGAATGAAGTGCGGAACTGGGGGGCGGCGTATCGGACTGTGCGGCGTATCGGCGCGAACTATGACTGCCTGATCTATGAACTTCTCTTCTTTCCGGGGAAGGCGCTCGCGGCGGAACTCGGTATTCCCTGTTATCGTCTGATTTCCACCTTTGCGCTGAACCGGCATTTACTCCGTATGCTCGGGCAGACCGGCGGCCCCTACCTGACGGCCTTATTTCGCTCGGAGCGGCTCTGCACGGCACTAAGCCGCCTCTTTCTCCCGAAGTTTTCGCTGCGGGAGAAGAATCTCGCGGAGGCGTTGGTGCGGGAAGCGCCGCCGCACAATTTTATTTACACGCTGCGGGACTTTCAGCCGGAGGAAGCGTGCTTTCCGGAGTCCAACTATCACTTTGTGGGCCCCGCGGTCGATGACAGAGCGGAAGAGCCCTTTTCCTTTGAGAAGAGCGGAAACCCCCTTGTCTATATTTCCTTCGGGACCCTGATGCATGCGGACAAGCGCTTCTGGAAGAAACTGATTGCAGCCTTCGCAGGGAAACGGGTCGAAGTGGTTTGTTCGGTCGGCAGCGAAAAGCTTGTGCGCTCTCTCGGGGACTTGCCGTCCAATGTGCGGGTCTTTGCGAAAGTGCCGCAGCTCACACTGCTCAGCCGCGCCGCGCTCTTTGTGACGCACGGCGGGATGAACAGCGTGAACGAGGCGCTCTATTACGGTGTCCCGATGATTGTGCTTCCCTTCGGCCTCGATCAGCCGCTTGTGGGGCGGGAACTTCAGCGGCGAAAGCTCGGGCGTGTCATCGCGCCGCGGGAGCTCACAGCCGAGCGGCTCTGGCGGACGGCAAAGGAGCTGCTACGAGATCCGGAAGCCCGGAAGGCGCGGCTTGCAATGAAGCGCAAAATGCGGGCGAGCGGCGGAAACCGAGAGGTGACAAGGCGCATTCTGGAAGATCTCGCTGCCCGGGAAGCGAGAGGAGCGGCGGAATGAGCGTCAGTTTTTGGGAAAGTAAGCGGCGCTGCATTGCGGATCTCCTCGCGGTCTTTTTCCTGCCGCTTGTCGCGAATCTTGCGGCCTCGCTTCTCCTAAAGCTGCTCCCGCTCGGCGAGACAGCGCTCCGCTTTAATGCGGCCTACCAGAGCTGCCTGCTCCTCGCGGCATTCGCTTGGTACCGGCAGGGCGGTAAAAGCGGCATGCGGGATGAGCGGCCTTTTCCGTGGCACTATTTTGCGGGAACACTCTGCCTCTATCTGCTTCTCATGCTGCTGCTCGACAGAAGCGGCTTTGCGATGTCGGACCGGTTGTACCGGAGTAGCGCAGGCGCACTCCGAAGCCTCGGCGGGCAAGCGGCGCGGGCTACGCTGGTTGTTTATGCGCTCTGCGGCGCGGTCGCCGAAGAATTTTTGTTTCGCGGCATTTCGGAGCGGGGACTTGCCGCCTTTTTTGGGCGGCCTTGGCAGCTTGCCTTCGGCAGCGCGTTCCTCTTCGCGCTCTACCACGGGAATCTCACCCAGGGCCTGCTTGCGTTTCCGCTGGGACTGGCCTTTGCCCGGCTGAAAGCGCGCGGCGGGCTCCGTGCCTCCGTCGCAGCACACCTCTCGATTAACCTCCTCGCGCTATTTCTCTAGGCTGGTAAAATAGGCGGAAAGCGGGTAAAATGAAACAATGCGTTCGTTGCAATCCAAATCAAAGGAGGAAAGCATGAAGCTATTGAGTATTGCGGTTCCCTGTTACAACAGCGCCGCATATATGGACCGCTGTATCCGCGCGCTGTTGCACGGCGGCGAAGAGGTCGAAATTTTAATTGTCGACGACGGCTCGCAAAAGGACAATACCGGCGAGATTGCGGACCGCTACGAGCGGGAGTATCCGACCATCTGCCGGGCAATTCACCAGGTGAACGGCGGCCACGGCGCTGCGGTCATGACCGGTCTTAGGAATGCGAGCGGTGTCTTTTTTAAGGTCGTGGATTCGGATGACTGGGTCGACCCCGAGAGCTATGATAAGATACTCGACACGCTCCGGGACTTCACGGCAAAGAACACGCAGCTGGATCTCCTGATCAGTAACTTTGTCTACGAGAAAGAGGGCGCCGCGCATAAGCGCGTTATGAACTACCGGAAGGTATTGCCGACAGAGAGGCTGATCGGCTGGGATGAAATCGGACACTTCCTGCCGGGACAGTACATTCTGATGCATTCGGTCATCTACCGCACGGCGCTCTTAAAGAGTTGCGGCCTGGAGCTCCCGGCGCACACCTTCTATGTGGACAATATCTTTGTCTATCAGCCGCTGCCCCATGTGAAGACGCTCTACTATCTCGATGTGAACTTTTACCGCTATTACATCGGCAGAGAGGATCAGTCGGTCAACGAGCAGGTCATGATAGGGCGCATCGACCAGCAACTCCGCGTGACGAGACTCATGGTCGAGAGTTACGATCCCTATAAGATTCCGCAAAAGAGGCTGAGACGCTATATGATACTCTATCTGGAGATCATGATGACGATATGCTCGATTCTCGCAATCAAGTCGGAGCTCCCCGAGAATCTCGAGAAGAAGAAGGAAATCTGGCGCTACTTAAAGCAGCAGAATCCGCGGCTCTACTTCCGCATTCGCTTCGGCTTCCTCGGACAGAGCATGAATCTGCCGGGCAAGGGCGGCAGAAAAATCAGCATTGCGGGCTATAAAATCGCACAGAAGTTCTACGGCTTTAATTGAGATAAAAAATCCCGGAAGCGCTTGAAGCGCTTCCGGGATTTTTGTCTCTTTTTATTTCTTTCGAAGCTGCCGGTAGGCCTTGGCCGGATTTTTTTTGCGCCGGAACAGGGCATCGGCACCGGCCGGAATCAGTGCGGGGACTTCATAGCCGCCGTAGACGACCGCATTCACAAAGTAACCGAGCAGCAGGGCGCCGAACACATCGAGGACCGAGTGCTGCTTTAAGAAGACGGTCGAGAGACAAATCAAAATCATCAGAACCAGAGAGGCGCGCCGCACAAGCGGGCGGTGCGCAAGCGAGCGGCTCCGCGTGACCGCGACATGGACCGCGAGCGCGTTAAAGACATGGATGCTCGGGAACACATTGGTCGGCGTGTCGGTGGACTGAATCATCCAGACCAGAGACGCAAAGAAGCCGTTTGCGGGATCCGCCGGGACGCGGAGATCCGTGCCGTTCGGGAAGACGGTGCAGATGAAGAGCGCGACAGTCATACCGAGCGACAAAAAGAGGCAGAGGTCTGCGGCCTCGTCCTTATCCGTCCGGCTGAAGTAGAGCAGCGCGGCAAAGATGTAGACGAACCAGAGCAGATAGGGAACAATGAAGACCGGCAGAAAGGGAATCAGCTCATCCAGGCGGGTGTGCATGACCAGATAGTTACCGGTGACTGTCGTCTCCAGATAGTGGAACCAGAGGATGTAGAAGACGGTATAGAGAAAAATGACAGAGAGAAGATGGTCTCGCGCGAGCATATGGGCGGGAGAGTAATTCGCTTTGTTCTGATTCAAATCGGTCTCCTGTATGCAAGAAAGATGTCGGTTGCGATACCCTCTATTGTAACATGCGGCGCACAAAAGAGAAGAGAGAAAGTACCACAGCGATAGAAAAACAAAAAAGCCGCCTCAAAAGGCGGCTCTGTCGTAGCGGAAGGGAGATTCGAACTCTCGACACCACGGGTATGAACCGTGTGCTCTAGCCAACTGAGCTATTCCGCCACATGTCTTTGCGACTTTGTTAGTATACGGGAAGAATGCACGGGTGTCAATAGGAATTTATATATTTTCCAGCATCCTACTTTCTGTGTTATACTCAAAGCGCAAGGAAACGGGAATGAGGTATCTTATTGCGAAGGCCGGACACGGCGGAGAGCGAGGTCGTTTCGATGCTGGTTTTTTTGGTAAATCCGAATGCGGGCGGCGAGCGCGGGTACCGCGTCTTTAAGAAACTCGAGCGGAGGCTGCTCCGCACCAAAACAGAATATCAGGTTTATGTGACCGGCGGCACCGGCGAGGCAAGGCAGCTTGCGGCAAAACTCACGGAAGCGCCGGACGACAAGGAACTCACCCTGGTCGCCGTGGGAGGCGACGGCATGTTGAACGAGGTGCTGGACGGCGCACGGCTCTCGGAGAAGCTTCGCTTCGGTTTTATTCCTGTGGGGCGGGACTCCGACTTTGCGCGCGGGCTAAAACTCCCGGTGACGCCGCTCGGCTGTTTAAAGCGCATTCTTGCGCCGCGCGAGGAGCGGTCGCTTGACTACGGCGTGGTGGAGTTCGGCGGAAACGAGCCCCTGCATCACCGCTTTCTCGTGAGTTGCGGCGTCGGCTTCGACGCGGAGTGGCTGTCCGGACTCTATGCGTTCGAACAGCGCCGCGGGCGGCATTCGCGGCTGCTCTGGCTCGGCACGCGGCGCAGAGAGGGCCTTCGCGCCCTGCTTCGCGCGCGCTGTACCCGGGGCTATTTTGAGACGGACAGCGGACAGCGGGTCGAGTTCGGGCATCTCTTTTTGCTGAGCGCGCAGTTGCAGCCGACAGAGGCCGGCGGCATACGCCTCGCGAATCAGGTGCCGCTCTCGGACGGTCAGCTGACCGTTTCGGTGCTGAATACGCAGAGTCGCCTGCAGCAGGCGCGGCTCCTGCTCCTGCCGCGGCGTCTGCAGCCGGAGGCCTATGCGGGCGTCCGGGTGTACCGCTGCCGGGAGTTTCATCTCTGTCTCGACGAAGCGCTGCCGTTTCACACGGACGGCGAGGGGCGCGGGAGCAGACAGGAGTTCACGGTGCGCTGTGTGCACCGGCAGATACGCTTTCTCTGTTGAGAGCGGGAGGAGAGGAAGATGAGAATCGGACAGGGCTATGACGTGCATCGCCTGGTGGAAGGGCGAAAGCTCATGCTGGGCGGCGTCGACATTCCGTACGAAAAGGGCTTGCTCGGGCACAGCGACGCCGATGTGCTCTTACATGCGATTTCGGATGCGCTGCTCGGCGCGGCGGCGCTCGGCGATATCGGCGCGCATTTTCCGGACAGCGATCCGGCGTACAGCGGCGCGGACAGCGCGGAACTTCTTCGCGCGGTCGGGAACTTGGTTTGCGCGGCGGGCTACGAAATCGGAAACATTGACAGCACGGTGGTTTGCCAGGCGCCGAAGCTCGCACCGCATATCGGCGCGATGCGCGCGCGGATTGCGGAGGTGCTTGCGCTCCCGGTGGGGGCTGTGAGCGTCAAGGCGAGCACCGAGGAGCACATGGGATTCACAGGAAGAGGAGAGGGCATTGCGGCGCATGCCGTGTGCCTGTTGACGGAGAGAACAAAATGAAAATTTACGATACGATGACGCGTTACAAAGAGGAGTTTCGGACCATTGAGCCGGGCAAGGTCAGAATGTATGTCTGCGGCCCGACGGTCTACAACCTGATTCACATCGGCAACGCGCGCCCGATGATCTTTTTTGACACGGTGCGGCGCTATCTTGAGTACAAGGGGTACGAGGTGAACTTTGTCTCGAACTTCACCGATGTGGACGACAAGATTATCAAGGCGGCCAATGAGGAGGGCGTGGACGCCTCCGTGATTTCCGAGCGCTACATTGCCGAGTGCAAGAAGGACATGGCGGGCATGAACGTGCGCCCGGCGAGCTATAACCCGCGTGCGACCGAAGAGATTTCGGGCATGATTGATATGATTCAGAAATTGATTGACGGCGGTCACGCGTATGTCGCGGCGGACGGCACGGTCTACTACCGGGTCGAGAGTTTCCCGGACTACGGCAAGCTCTCCCACAAGAATGTTGAGGAGAACCAGGCGGGACTCCGCACCCTCAAGGTGCGCGGCGAGGAGGCCAAGGAGGATCCGAACGACTTTGTGCTCTGGAAGCCGAAGAAGGAAGGCGAGCCCTACTGGGAGTCGCCCTGGTGCGAGGGTCGTCCGGGCTGGCACATCGAGTGCTCGGTCATGAGCAAAAAGTACCTCGGCGAGACCATCGACATTCACGGCGGCGGTGAAGATCTGGTGTTCCCGCACCACGAGAACGAGATTGCGCAGTCCGAGGCCGTGAGCGGCAAGCAGTTTGTGCGCTACTGGATGCACAATGCCTTTCTGAACATCGACAACGTCAAGATGTCGAAGTCGCTCGGCAACTTCAAGACCGTGCGGCAAATCAGCGAGGAGTACGATCTCCAGGTACTCCGTTTCTTCATGCTCTCGGCGCACTACAGAAGTCCGCTGAACTTCTCGCGGGAGATGATGGACGGCGCGAAGGCGAGCCTGGACCGCATTCTGACCGCGATGGAGCATCTCAGGGACTGCCTTGCGGTAACGAAGGCCGAGGCACTCACGGGCGCGGAGGAAGAGGAGCTCGCGGCCTTTGACGCGCTCCGCGAAAAATTCGAGGCCGCGATGGACGATGACTTCAACACCGCGGATGCGATCAGTGTGATTTTCGAGATGGTGAAGCGCGCCAATATCACGGTCACGGAAGAGAGCTCGAAGGCCTACATCATCCGCGTGAAAGAGCTTCTCGAGAAGTTGCTCGACGTGCTGGGGCTTTTGTCCGAGCGGAAGGAAGAGAATCTGGATGCCCGTGTGGAGGCTTTGATTGCGGAGCGGCAGACGGCGCGGAAGGAGAAGAACTTTGCGCGCGCCGATGAAATCCGAAACGAGCTCACGGCGATGGGTATCCTCCTCGAGGACACCAAAGAGGGCGTCAAGTGGAAGAGAGCGTAAAGCAGGCGGCGCAGTATTCGCCGCTGGTGCTCGCCTATCTCGGCGACGCGGTCTACGAGCTCTATATCCGGGAGCGTATTCTGGCTAGAGGGAATCAGCCGGTGAACCGCATGCACGGACAGACCGTGCACTATGTGAAGGCAGAGACCCAGGCAAAGCTCGCGCGCTATCTGGAGCCCGGGCTCACCGGGGAAGAGAGCAGTGTCTTTCGCCGGGGACGGAATGCGCACGCGAATACAATGGCAAAAAATGCAAGCATGATTGACTACCGCTTTGCGACTGCGTTTGAGGCGCTGGTCGGCTACTGGCGGCTCAGCGGACAGGAAGAGCGCTTCCGGGACCTGGTGGGAGCCGGGCTCGAAGCGCTGGAGCAGGAGGAGAGACAGGCGCATGAACGAAAACGCAATTGAAGGGCGAAATGCCGTTCTGGGGGCATTTCGCGCGGGCAAGACGGTCGACAAGCTCTATGTGCAGGAGGGCTTAAAAGACGGTCCGATTCTGAGCATCGTGCGGGAGGCAAAAAAGCAGGGGAGTCGCATCCTCTATTCAGACAAGGAGAGCCTGAACCGCATGAGCGAGGACGGCAAGCACCAGGGTGTGATTGCGATGGTCGCGAGCTACAGCTATGCGGAACTCGGCGACATTCTCGAAGGCGCGCGGGAGAAGGGCGAGGATCCGTTTTTAATTCTGCTCGACGGCATCGAG
>ERZ773250.1691-NODE-1691-length-10749-cov-3.211146_pt1 | contig 10749 bp, 8 predicted proteins | sample MGYA00511258_ERZ773250 | MGnify/ENA primary metagenome ERZ773250 (study PRJEB29015, sample SAMEA2738164) | human oral metagenome | biome: human oral; feature: human-associated habitat; material: saliva | place: China | collected 2187 ... | reverse complement strand
GCCCGGGAACGGGAAGCCCGCTCCCGGCGCTGCCCCCGATGTCCTGACCAGCCGGGGCCGCAGCATCATTCACCTCGGCGATCTGCTGTTCGGCGGCTCCGCACGGGCCTCCAGCCTGATCATCGTCGTGGTAGTGCTCATCATCGGGACGTTCCTGCTCAGCAACGCCTGGCAGCCGTTGCTGGACAACACCGCGAACTTCTTCACCTCCACCACCTTCGACGCCTCCTCACGTCCCCCGCACTTCGGCATCGCGGCGCTGCTGTGGACCACGGTGCTGTCATCGGTGATCGCGCTGCTGATCGCGGTACCGGTGGCGATCGGGATCGCGCTGCTGCTGACCCAGTACGTGGGGGGACGTGTCTCCCGGGGGATCGGGTTCATCGTCGACCTGCTGGCGGCAGTCCCGTCAGTGATCTTCGGGCTGTGGGGCATCAAGGTGCTCGGCCCGGCCCTGCAGCCCGTCGCGCACTGGTTGCAGGCCCATCTGGGCTGGTTTCCGCTGTTCGGCAGCACGCAGGTGACCTCCCCCGGCACGGTGTTCACGGCTTCTCTGGTGCTGGCCTTGATGATCCTGCCAATCATCACAGCTGTCACCCGCGACGTGTTCTCCCAGACCCCCAGGGAACAGATCGAGGCAGCCCTGGCTCTCGGAGCAACCCGCTGGGAAACGATCCGCATGGCTGTACTGCCCTACGGACGTTCCGGCGCTACTGCGGCCGCCATGCTGGGGCTGGGCCGTGCGCTGGGTGAGACGATCGCGGTGATGCTGATCCTGTCGGCCAGTTCCTTCAACATCTCGATCTTCGGCGGAGGCGAGACCTTCGCCTCCATCATCGCCCGCAACGCCGCCGAGTTCGACACCACCTACAAGGCCGGAATCTACATCTCTGCTGGCCTGGTCCTGTTCGTCCTGACGTTCGCGGTCAACGCCTTGGCGCGCATCGTCGCCGAACGCGGAAAGGCAAAATCCTGATGTCCGCTCCCCCGTCCCCCAACTCCTTGAATCTGCAACGCCCCACCGGGTGGCGGGCCGTGAAGAACAACCTGGCGACGGGCTTCGTGTGGTTCTCCGTGGCCGCGGCCACGATCCCCCTGCTGTGGATCCTGATCTCGGTGGCGGTCAAGGGCGCCCCGCTGCTGTACAGCGTCGGCGCCGACTACCACGTGATCTGCATGGACCGCTCCGAGAAAGTGCGACTCGCCGCCGACGCCTGCGGGGGCGACGTAAACGCCACACCCGCCGACGAGGCCGTCGAGTGGCGTTACGTACCGGGTGGGCGTTACGTCGCAGTCGGTGAAAGGGTGAACACCTACCGCACCCGGACCACAGCTCCCGTCTCCCCCGACCCCGGACGACCCTACGACATCGTCATGATCACCGATGCCGGTTCAGGGGACGCCCGCACACCGTCGTTGCAGTGGTGGACGACACCGCTCGGGTCGGCGCAGGCCACCGACGCCAGGGGTGGCGCCGTCCAGGCCATCTACGGCACCCTGATGCTCGGGCTGCTGACCGCGGTGATCGCGGTGCCGCTCGGGATGCTGGGCGCGATTTTTCTCGTCGAGTACGGGCGGGGCACGAAGGCGACACGGGTGGTGTCGTTCATGGTCGACGTGCTCACGGGTGTGCCGTCGATCGTCGCGGCCCTGTTCATCTACGCCCTGCTGATCACCACTTTCGGGCAACGTCCCTCGGCATTCGCGACGGTGCTGGCGCTGGTACTGCTGATGCTCCCGATGGTGCTCAGATCCACCGAGGAGATGCTGAAGCTGGTCCCCGATTCTCTGCGGGAGGGCTCCTACGCGCTGGGAGTGCCGAAGTGGAAGACGATCCTGCGGATCGTGGTGCCGACCTCCTACAGCGGCATCCTGACCGGGGTGGTGCTGGGCATCGCCCGGGTGATGGGCGAGACGGCGCCGCTGCTGATTCTGATCGGCTACACCCAGAACCTGTTCCTCGACCCGTTCGGGAACTCGATGGGGGCGCTGCCCACCATGATCAACTCGGGAATCTCCGTGCCGGAGGGCCAGCCGGGCGCCGACCGGGTGTGGGCGGCCGCCCTGACCCTGGTGCTGATCGTGATGGTGCTGAACCTGATCGCTCGGCGCATCGCCAGCCGCAACAGGCTCACATGACCGCAACGCGATCCGAAGGGATACTGGATCCATGTCGAAGCGCATCGAGGTGAAGGACCTCAACATCTACTACGGCAGGTTCCACGCCGTCTCGGACGTGAACCTGGTGGTGGAACCACGCAGCGTGACGGCCTTCATCGGACCGTCGGGATGCGGCAAGTCGACGGTGCTGCGCACCCTCAACCGGATGCACGAGGTCATTCCCGGTGCCCACTGCACCGGTGAGGTGCTGCTGGACGGCACCGACCTGTACGGCTCCGGCGTCGATCCGGTGGCGGTACGGCGGGTGGTCGGGATGGTGTTCCAGCGCCCCAACCCGTTCCCGTCGATGTCGATCTACGAGAACGTCGCCTCCGGGCTGCGACTCAACGGGGAGAAAAACCGTGCGGTGCTGGACGAGGCCGTCGAGAAGGCGCTGCGGGGCGCGAACCTGTGGAAGGAAGTCAAGGACCGGCTCGGCAAAGCCGGTGTGGGTCTCTCCGGTGGGCAGCAGCAGCGGCTGTGCATCGCCCGGGCCATTGCGGTGCAGCCCGATGTGCTGCTGATGGACGAACCCTGCTCGGCCCTCGACCCGATCTCCACCCTCGCGGTGGAGGACCTCATCCACGAACTCAAGGAGCACTACACCGTCGTCATCGTCACCCACAACATGCAACAGGCGGCGCGGGTCTCCGACGAGACGGCCTTCTTCAACCTGAAAGCCCAGGGAGAACCGGGACATCTGGTGGAGATCGGCCCGACGGAACGCATCTTCCACAACCCGGAGAAGAAGGCCACGGAGGACTACATCACTGGTCGCTTCGGGTGATACCGGAGCAACTCACGGTTCGCTGGCCTTGATTGCGGTTTCAGGCGTTGAGTTCCTTCGGCCGGGGTGCCTTCAGCAGGCCGAGGAGAGCGTTCTCCAACACCTCGGTCAGCGCGGGGTGGATCCAGTACTGGCCGCGGGCCAGTTCCTGCACCGTCTGGCCGAAGCTCATGGCCTGGATCATCGGCTGGATCAGGGTGGCTGCCTGGGGACCGATGATGTGGGCGCCGAGAAGATGCCAGGTGCGCGGGTCGGCCAGCAGTTTCACGAAGTGCCCCTCGTCCTCCAGCGCCCAGCCGAACGCGACATCCGCGTAGCGCTGCGTGAACCCCACGTAAGGAGCACCCCATTCCTGGAGCTGTTCCTCTGTGGCGCCGACGGCGGCAATCTGGGGTTCAGTGAACACGGCGTGAGGAACGTAGCGGTGATCGGTGACCGCCAGTTCGCCTCCATCGATGAGGAGGTTCGCGGCAACGGTGCGGGCCTCCGCGTTTGCGACGTGCTTGAGCAGCCAGTCCGAGGACACGTCACCGAGCGCCCAGATATGCGGCTGGCTGGTGCGCTGGTGTTTGTCGACGCGGATCTGTCCCCCCGATCCCACCTTGACCCCGGCGGCGGCCAGGTTGAGGGAGTCGGAGTTGCGGATGCGACCCGTGGCCACCAGCACCGCGTCGGCCAGGTACTCGTACTCGACGCCGTTGCGGTCGGTGGTGATGACCAGCACCTCGCCTTCGGGACCGGTGGCGACCTCGGCGATGCTCTGGTTGAGGATCAGGTTGACCAGCTTGGCGTGTTCCTGTTTGAACTCCTCGGAGATCTCCCGGTCCTCGCCGCGCAACACCACCTCGGAACGGTTGATCTGGGTCACCTGCGACCCGAACCCCGCGAAGATCTGGGCGAACTCGCAGGCCACGAACCCGCCGCCGAGCACGACGAGCCGCCGGGGCAGCTCATCCATGCGCATCACGTCGTCGGAAGTGTGGAACCGCGACCGCAACTCCCCCGGGATCTTCACCGGCAGCGGCCTGGGCCGCGACCCGGTGGCGATGACGATCTGGTCGGCGCTGATCTGCACGTCACCGACCAGGAGGGTGTGGGCGTCGACGAAACTGGCGTGGCCCTCGAACAGGGTCACCCCGTTCCCCTTGCGACGCCACTCGCGCCCGGCCCGCGAGATCGGGTCGATGCGGCCGAAGACGCGGTCGCGGATGACTGGCCAGTCGGCGCCCTTGAACTCCAGGTCCACCCCGAGCCGGGCGGCATGCCCGGGCATCCGGGCCCCTTCGGAGGCCACCACGAACATCTTGGTGGGAATGCAACCCCGGTTCAGACAGGTGCCACCGAAGACCGGGCCTTCTTCGATCAGGGCGACGTCCAGGTGGGAGAAACGCTCATCGATGATGGAGTTGCCCGAACCGGATCCGATCACGGCAATGTCGAAATGCTGCATGCACCCATTTTGTCATGCGTCACCGGCCCCGCCCGCCACGAAACTGAGTGGACCCGCAGGTGAGCATCCTCCTGTCACCAAGCCGGGTGAGCCGATTCGTGAGGAACGAGCGACCCGAGTCGGACCCACTCCACTCCCGAAAACCAGACCCGGCCTCAAGACCCCAGGCACCCACACCATGGTTTCGACACGACCGGTTTGCTGACGCTCATGATGTCTATTCAACCCGCTTCGAGAGAAACTCCGAGGGCCGAGCCTGACGATCTCGTCCCCTTCCACGCGACGCCAGAGTTGCCCAACCCGAGTACCTGCACCTGAGAATCGATGTTTGAACGCCTACACTTTCCCCATGACAGGTTGGGCAGTTGTGACGGGGGCCTCGGGCGGACTCGGGGCAGGTTTTGCGCGAGAACTCGCGCGGCAGGGGGCGAACCTGATCCTGGTGGCCCGCAGCGCAGACAAAATGGATGCGATCGCGACCGAGATACGCGCGACGCAGCACGTCCAGGTGGAGACCTGGCCCTGCGACCTCACCAACCGCGGCGCCCGGGCCGTGCTGGCCGCCGACCTGGCCTCCCGCGAGATCCACACCCTGGTCAACAACGCGGGTTTCGGGTCGATCGGCGACTTCACCGACCTGCCACCGGAGCACATCGCCGCCGAGGTGGAGCTGAACGTGGTGGCCCTGACCGAACTGACCCGCCTCGCGCTGCCGGGCATGAAGCAGCGGGGGCGTGGGGCGGTCATCAACATCGCGAGCACCGGAGCCTTCCAACCAATCCCCGGGTTCTCCACCTATGCCGCGACGAAGGCCTACGTGTTGCGCCTGTCGATCGGGTTGTGGTCGGAACTGCACGACAGTGGCGTGCGGGTGTTGGCCGTGTGCCCCGGCCCCACCGAAACAGGTTTCTTCACCGCCGCCGGCAACGACCAGGTGATGCGACAGCGCCGCAGCGTCGAGCAGGTGGTGAACAGCGCGTTCCGGGCGTTGCGTCGTCACCGCCCCTACGTCGTCGACGGAGTGGGCAACACAATTCTGGCGGAGGCTACCCGTTTGATGCCTACCCGTTGGACGTCCAAGGTGGCTGGTTGGGTCGCTTCTCGTTGAGGCTCGCGTGAAGCGTCACTCGACAGTGATGCTGCGACTCTCCAGCGACGTCTGCACGACCCCCATGTCATCGGTCCAGCTGGTTTCCACACGTACCAGGTAGCTTCCCTCTCCCAGAGTCAGCGACACCGACCACTGACGCCAGCCGTCGCTCCCCGTTGTCACTTCAGTCTGAGCGTACTGCGAGGCCAGCAGAGTGTCGTTGGAGTCGGTGACGAGCACCCGCGGCTGACCCGCTACTGGTTGCACCACGCCGGAAAAAGTGACGGACCCGGCAGCCAGTCGTGCCCCGTTACCGGGAGTGTCGATCCACAACGTCGCCAGCGAGGCCGCCCCCGGCAGCTGATGATCGCCCGCGAACGCAGCCGGTGGCGCCGCTCCGTTCGCCGTGAACCGAACCTTCAGATCCGAGGCATCGAGGACCTCGTAGACCGCTTGAACGACCTGACCGATGGCCTGCTGCGTCAGTTCCTGGTCGGTGCCGTCGGGGAAGGCGTCGGCAGACAGGTTCACGGTCACCACTGATCCCTCGCGACTGACGCCGATGACCCTCCCAGGATTCCAGGCGGACCTGTAGTCCGGATCGAGAGGGGCCACTGCCAGAATCGCGTTCACGACCGTCGAGACCATGTCCCCCGAGGCCGCCAGATTGCGGAATTCCCGGTGCAGCTTCCCGTCCTGGCGACCGATGTAGTACACCGGCACCGCCTGCACCTGCGCCGGCAGTACCCGAGCCTGTGGTGCAACGGACTGCGGTGACTCGACCAGCGTCGGAACGGGTGCCGACTGGTGGGCACGCCCGAGCACCCAGGTCACGGAGAACACCAGCATCAGAACCAACAGCACCACAAGTACGGCCAGCAGCAGCGGAACCCCGGGGGCCCGCGCTCCCTTGAGGGAACGCAGTTCTGCCTCCAGGGTCTCAGTTCCTGGGGACTGGACCAGCCGTGCGGCGGAGCGCAACGCGGCTGTCAGTTCCTGCGACAGCGACTCGATCACCCCGGGTAGGCTCACCGGTTCCGGTTCACCGACGGCCCTGCGCAGCGCATCGAGGGCTTCCTCGAGTCGCTGGTTGCAGCCCCGCACCGTCATCCGCATGATCCCGGCCAGCTCCGGTCCGAAAACGGAGAGGTAGTGGGAGACCAGCAGGATCTCTCCCAGCCGGATGGGCAGGGCGAGGATAGCGCGACGAATCTCCTCCTGGCGTGAATCGGCGATCTTCAGCAGCTCCAGCGTTCCGCTCGGTCCCCGCACGGAACGCGCCTGATGCACCACCTGTTCCGCCAAATATTCCACCCGGGCCGATGGGTCGACGATCCGGTTGGAGCGTTTCGCCAACCCCAGCAGCGAGGTGCGCAGGATGTGACCCGACTCAGATTCGGCGCCGAGCATCACGGCCAGCCGGTGCATCGTCGGCCCCTGCTCGTCAAACAGGTCGATCAACCACGTGGAGGTATCGGACAAAGGACGTCACTTCCCCCCGCGCCCGGCGGGACGTTTGGTGTGGGAATCCCTCACGTCGACTCCTTCCGGGTGTTGGGGAAACAAGCCACCATTGTGCACTCCCACCCCCCGGAGCTGGCAAGGGGCCTTGTGCTGTTGCACGCTTCAGGTCCCGACCCGGAACCTGCGCCCCCGTCTGGAAGGAAGCAGATCCTGCGCAGGCTCCGCGTAGTCGATGGCGGTGACGAAACCATCGCGGAACGTGAAAGAGGTCACGGACACCAGGGTGCAGCGGCGACGACGGGGGTCGTGAACCAGCGGTTTGCCCTCGGCATCACGGCGGGCCATTTCGATGGGAAGCTGATGGCTCACAACCAACGCCTGTCCTCCAGGCCCGGCTGCCGCCGCGGCGTCCTTCATCGCGGCTCGCATCCGCGCCACGATCTCCCGGTACGGCTCACCCCAGCTTGGGCGTAGCGGATTCAGCACGTGCCGGATCATGCGCACATCCCGCAAAGCTTTGTTGTTGGCGCCGAAAACCTTGCCCTCGAAGGCGTTGGCCGCTTCGATGACGCGCTCGTCGATGACCACGTCGAGTTGTGGGAACAGATCGGCGGTGGGCGCGAGGGTTTCTCTGGCTCGCTGCAAGGGCGGGCAGCGCAGGTGCGTCAGCGGAGCGCCCTTCCAGTACCCGGCGAGCCGTGCCGCCATGTCGTGGCCGAGTTCCGAGAGTCCGAAACCGGGCAGCCTCCCATACAGCACCCCTTCGGGGTTGTGTACTTGCCCGTGCCGCATCAGGTGAACCACCGTCGGCTGCTGCATCACGACCTCCGGGCGGAGTCCTTGCGACGCCGACGTCGCCGCTGGGAAGGTTTTGTGTCCGGCAGTCCCTGCGCCAACCGGTTGGCACGGCGTTCATCCGCGAACCGCGCCAGGCCAATGGCCACCGACTCGAAGCTCGGGGAATCCGCCACCACATCCACCCTGAGGCCATGCATCTCGCAGGTCGATGCGGTGGCCTGTCCGATGGCCGCGATGATGGAGGTCGCATGGGGTTTGCCCGCGATACCGATCATGTTGCGCACCGACGACGACGAGGTGAACACCACCGCGTCGAACAACCCGGTCTTGATGCGATCCCTGATCTCGGCGGGTGGCGGGGCGGCCCGCACCGTGCGGTAGGCGGTGACCTCCTCGACCTCCCAGCCGAGATTCGTCAACCCCTGCACCAGATCCGCCACCGACACGTCAGCGGTCGGCACGAGCACCCGCGCCATGGGGTCGATCAGGTCGTCGTAGGCAGGGAACTCCAACGCCAAGTCGTGGGCGGTATCACCCTCCGACGGCCTCAGGTCCGGGGTGAGTCCGACGCGACCAAGGGCCTCCACCGTGCCGCGACCGACCGCTGCCAGCTGGATGCCGGAGAGGGCGCGCGAATCCAGGCCATACTCCGCGAGTCTCTCTACGATGGCTCGTACCGCATGCTGCGAAGTGAACACCACCCACAGGAACCGCCCGTCGACGATGCCACGAACCGCCTTCTCCATGGCCTGTTCCGTGCGAGGCGGTTCGATGGACATCGTCGCCACCACCTCGGTGGAGGCCCCGAAACGGGACAAGTGGTCCGTCAGCTCCGTGACCTCGTCCTTGGTGCGCGGCACGAGAACGCTCCAGTCGAACAGGGGTTTGGATTCGAACCAATCAACGCGGGCGCGCGCGACGTCTCCGATGCCGGGACCGAAGAGCAGGAACCGGGGCCCACCACAGGGTTCGGATCCGAGATCACCCCACGTGGTCAGGCGGGTTTTCTGGGAGGTGCCACCGAGCCCGGTCAACTCCAGCACCTCGGCGTCTTTCCCGTAGATGGCTCGGGCTTCGTCGACCACTCGAGAAATCGACTCGTCGGTGGCACGGATCACCACGGTGCCACGCTTGGGCCAGCCATCCTTGTCGGGAAGCTCGATGGAGGTGTCGCAGAAACCCATCACCGAGGTGGGAGCGACGGCGCCATAAGTCAGGGCCGCGTTCCAGGTCGTAATCCCGGGAATCAGGTGGGTGCGGATGCGTTTGCTTTCGAGCAGCCTCCGCAGAACGTCCACGTGCCCGGCCTCGGTGAAGAAGTCCCCCTCCACGAGCCTCACGACGGAGCGTCCATCGGTCACAGCCGCGACCAGCTGGGCCACCTCGTCGGCCTCGACCCGGACAACTTCACCCAAGGGTTCGATACCGACTGAGGCGAGTTCCTCCACCATGGTCGGGGAATCGACCACGAGAAGATCAGCCCCTGCCACTTCGCGGCTGCCCGCCCATGTGATGAGCCCGGGGTCCCCGGGGCCGAAACCGACAAACGTGACCGTTCCCATGGGCGTCTTGGTCGGTTCCGTCTCCTCGGTGTGGATCACGCACAGACTCCTGCAGGGTTGGCCCGCACCGCCTCGGGCGGGCGGGGATCAGCTCACTTGCCGGCGCGGCGGCGCTGAATGCGTGTACGCTTCAGCAACTTGCGGTGCTTCTTCTTGGCCATGCGCTTGCGGCGCTTCTTGATGACAGAGCCCACTGTTCGCCTTTCAGTAACCGCCCCGGAAGCGGGGTACAGGGAAATGCCGGGACGGTCCCGGCAGGTTCCTTATCGTAACGTGCGACGCCACCGGGACGCCAACCGTTGGTCACACCCGACGGAACGCGAACCATGGGCAGGAGATGATGGGGTTGAACTGGCACGTCTCGGTTTCCCCAGCGGTCCTGCACTCATGGTGGCGCGTGTCTCAGGCATCGAAACGGTTCAGATTCTTGACCCTGTTGTTTGCCTGCAACCGTGTCGCGGAGCGCTGGTCGGAGCTGGCTTCTTTCTCGCTCAGAGTTCCGAACTGCGGCGGGCGCAGGCCTCGACGGCAGCCAGGAAAGCAGCCCGGATGGCCCTCTCATCAAGCACTCGGAGGGCGGCGGCTGTGGTGCCAGCCGGGGATGTGACTCGTTCCCGCAGCTCAGTGGCCGAGGCGTCCACCCCCTCTAGCATGGCCGCGGCACCAGCGAATGTACCGTTCACGAGTTTCGTCGCGACGTCTCGCCCGAGGCCCTGGTGAACCCCGGCTTCGATCATCGCCTCCGCGATCAGGAACAGGTAGGCCGGACCGGAACCGGAGATCGCGGTGAGTGCGTCGAACTGGCTCTCCGGCAGTTCCACACAGGTCCCGACGGCCTCCATCATCCCGGCCACCCTGGCGGTCTGCTCCGGGGTGACGGTGGGCCCGGTCGCGAGGCCCGCGACCCCTTTACCGACCAGCGCGGGAGTGTTGGGCATGACCCGGATCACCGGCTGCCCCTCGGGCAACACCTCGGCCAACCGCGCCAGGGTCACGCCGGCGGCCACGGAGACGATCACGGCGTTCGGCCCCAGGTGGGGTGCGACGTCGGTGAGGGCGGTAGCGACGTGGTGGGGTTTGACAGCCACCACGACCACCTCAGCCACGCTCACCCCGGACACCTCGACGGACCGCACCCCGCGGCGTTCCCGCAGCTTCGCCAGGCGATCGGTGTCCTGGTCGACGGCGACGATCTCATCGGGTGAGGTGCCCGTGGCGATCCACCCCGCCATGAGCGCCTCCCCCATGGCTCCTGCCCCGATGACGGCGATCATCGGACCAGCAGTTCTGCGACCTGGATGGCGTTGAGCGCGGCTCCCTTGCGGAGGTTGTCGTTGCTGACGAACAGCATCAGGCCGGTCCCGTCCTCGACGCTCTGGTCTCGCCGGATGCGACCTACGTAGCTGGGATCCTTGCCCGCGGCCTCCAGGGGGGGGGG
>ERZ773250.1687-NODE-1687-length-10760-cov-21.026530_pt1 | contig 10760 bp, 7 predicted proteins | sample MGYA00511258_ERZ773250 | MGnify/ENA primary metagenome ERZ773250 (study PRJEB29015, sample SAMEA2738164) | human oral metagenome | biome: human oral; feature: human-associated habitat; material: saliva | place: China | collected 2187 ... | reverse complement strand
TAGGTAAAGTAGGAATACTCTGTATAACAGATAAACAATTTGCAAACATTCAACTTTACTATGGCGAAAAAATACAAGCTCCTAATGCACCAGGACAACAATTAGAACTTTTTTAGACTTTATACTCTTACCGCCAAAAACAGGCTTTCGATATACTTTACAACAACTTAAATATTATTCTTCACTGCATAGTCATTAAAGTAAAAAATCCCATTCTAAACGAATGGGATTTCATTTTGTAGTATCAATTATTTTTTTGAGCAACAATCTTATAACTATCTGCTAACCAAGAAATTATCCAACTTAAGTTGTTGCTGATACCACAAAGGTACGAATTTTCAAGCAAATCACAACGACGTGCGCAAAGGTTAACACGTGTAGTTAGTTGTTGCTGATACCACAAAGGTACGAATTTTCAAGCAAATCACAACCAAACCGCTATTCTTATTTTGCCGAGTGGTGTTGTTGCTGATACCACAAAGGTACGAATTTTCAAGCAAATCACAACGCAAGCGGATGTTGTGAGACCTGATTTGCGTTGTTGCTGATACCACAAAGGTACGAATTTTCAAGCAAATCACAACTCGTCTCCAAGCGCAAACTTACGATACTATTGTTGTTGCTGATACCACAAAGGTACGAATTTTCAAGCAAATCACAACATTCTGCCATCAAAGGTGATCAGCTTGAAAGTTGTTGCTGATACCACAAAGGTACGAATTTTCAAGCAAATCACAACCCAAAAATGCAATATGATAAGCTAAAGCAAGTTGTTGCTGATACCACAAAGGTACGAATTTTCAAGCAAATCACAACCAACATCGACCAGACCAATATGCAGGAGGTGTTGTTGCTGATACCACAAAGGTACGAATTTTCAAGCAAATCACAACTAGGTCCTGCTTTGGCAACTGCTGCCGTGAGTTGTTGCTGATACCACAAAGGTACGAATTTTCAAGCAAATCACAACTGTGCAATATATCCTAATTCCGGTTACTGCGTTGTTGCTGATACCACAAAGGTACGAATTTTCAAGCAAATCACAACGGAAGTACCGAAGTATATTAGCCAACAACGGTTGTTGCTGATACCACAAAGGTACGAATTTTCAAGCAAATCACAACCGCTAACGTGGATAAGCCTGCTAGTAACGTGTTGTTGCTGATACCACAAAGGTACGAATTTTCAAGCAAATCACAACATCTAATGATGTGGAGTACTCTGGTATTTCGTTGTTGCTGATACCACAAAGGTACGAATTTTCAAGCAAATCACAACCCGTATCGGCATGCCTGTTATGCTCAACTTGTTGTTGCTGATACCACAAAGGTACGAATTTTCAAGCAAATCACAACTCAAACATCATTCGGCTATGTACCTACTTGTTGTTGCTGATACCACAAAGGTACGAATTTTCAAGCAAATCACAACCGAGTTAAACAATTAAACAATTAAAATTATGTTGTTGCTGATACCACAAAGGTACGAATTTTCAAGCAAATCACAACTGAAGATGCTAATGCAGTGGCTGACGGATCGTTGTTGCTGATACCACAAAGGTACGAATTTTCAAGCAAATCACAACAAGTATAAAAAGAACCTGTTAAATGGCTGTGTTGTTGCTGATACCACAAAGGTACGAATTTTCAAGCAAATCACAACAAGTATAAAAAGAACCTGTTAAATGGCTGTGTTGTTGCTGATACCACAAAGGTACGAATTTTCAAGCAAATCACAACTGATTAAACAAGTTAATGCAGGCAATCAAAGTTGTTGCTGATACCACAAAGGTACGAATTTTCAAGCAAATCACAACTTTGTTATTATGTAACCTTTTGAGAATGAAGTTGTTGCTGATACCACAAAGGTACGAATTTTCAAGCAAATCACAACGCCAACGTGGATAAGCCTGCTAGCAATGGTTGTTGCTGATACCACAAAGGTACGAATTTTCAAGCAAATCACAACTGATGCAAAGCCTAGATATATGAGTATGGAGTTGTTGCTGATACCACAAAGGTACGAATTTTCAAGCAAATCACAACTTGACACTTGCCGTGAACTCTGGCAATATGGTTGTTGCTGATACCACAAAGGTACGAATTTTCAAGCAAATCACAACCGGCTTCAAGCGCAAACATACGATACCATGTTGTTGCTGATACCACAAAGGTACGAATTTTCAAGCAAATCACAACTTTAGCAATCGCAGGCGTAGCAGCAGCCGGGTTGTTGCTGATACCACAAAGGTACGAATTTTCAAGCAAATCACAACCACAACGCCGGGCGTTTTCTTTTATCCTACGTTGTTGCTGATACCACAAAGGTACGAATTTTCAAGCAAATCACAACTAATCTTTGCAAAGGCAAACGAACCCCACAGTTGTTGCTGATACCACAAAGGTACGAATTTTCAAGCAAATCACAACCAGACATAACCGAGGATATGAAAAGTGCAGGTTGTTGCTGATACCACAAAGGTACGAATTTTCAAGCAAATCACAACGCATTGGTAGCGATTGAACCACATTACAAGTTGTTGCTGATACCACAAAGGTACGAATTTTCAAGCAAATCACAACGCCTCTTGGCGTGATGTTATAAAATTCGGGTTGTTGCTGATACCACAAAGGTACGAATTTTCAAGCAAATCACAACGCATAGCGTCTGCAATGTTGAACAACACATGTTGTTGCTGATACCACAAAGGTACGAATTTTCAAGCAAATCACAACGAGATACAGACCCTATAAAAAACAGTGTGGGTTGTTGCTGATACCACAAAGGTACGAATTTTCAAGCAAATCACAACCGTGATGCGCATCAATCTGTACGTTAATAGGTTGTTGCTGATACCACAAAGGTACGAATTTTCAAGCAAATCACAACAACTATCCATCTCTGTTTTAAAAGGTACAGTTGTTGCTGATACCACAAAGGTACGAATTTTCAAGCAAATCACAACACTGTATCTAAGAATACTATCATATTCTTGTTGTTGCTGATACCACAAAGGTACGAATTTTCAAGCAAATCACAACAGAAGTGCCGAAGTATATTAGCCAACAGCGGTTGTTGCTGATACCACAAAGGTACGAATTTTCAAGCAAATCACAACAACCAACCGAGCCAACTCCTAACCCTACCGTTGTTGCTGATACCACAAAGGTACGAATTTTCAAGCAAATCACAACATAGAGATGCATCTTCATCAGATATTAAGGTTGTTGCTGATACCACAAAGGTACGAATTTTCAAGCAAATCACAACATAAAATATACTATTATGGCAAACGAAAATGTTGTTGCTGATACCACAAAGGTACGAATTTTCAAGCAAATCACAACTCGTTATGTTTACAATAAATTTTTTTACAAGTTGTTGCTGATACCACAAAGGTACGAATTTTCAAGCAAATCACAACCGGTAAAAGATTAGCGAAGCTTGCGAGCGAGTTGTTGCTGATACCACAAAGGTACGAATTTTCAAGCAAATCACAACGACATCTTCCCTGCATTCGAGGCGTTGATTGTTGTTGCTGATACCACAAAGGTACGAATTTTCAAGCAAATCACAACAGATAGTTGCAAGAGGAGTTAACTCGTAAGTTGTTGCTGATACCACAAAGGTACGAATTTTCAAGCAAATCACAACACCCGGATAACTCCGCATTACCTCTAATTGGTTGTTGCTGATACCACAAAGGTACGAATTTTCAAGCAAATCACAACAGGCTATAATTGGCGACCCTACATTTAGTAGTTGTTGCTGATACCACAAAGGTACGAATTTTCAAGCAAATCACAACTATTTTCTTCAGAATCTTTATTGGTAGTTTGTTGTTGCTGATACCACAAAGGTACGAATTTTCAAGCAAATCACAACATTAGTTTTAAATTTAAATATTTCATTGAAGTTGTTGCTGATACCACAAAGGTACGAATTTTCAAGCAAATCACAACATTATTTTTAAATTTAAATATTTCATTGAGTTGTTGCTGATACCACAAAGGTACGAATTTTCAAGCAAATCACAACATTCTGCGATTAAAGGTGAACAGTTACAGAGTTGTTGCTGATACCACAAAGGTACGAATTTTCAAGCAAATCACAACAAAGATAGCTTTCTCGGTTTTCACCTTGAGTTGTTGCTGATACCACAAAGGTACGAATTTTCAAGCAAATCACAACTATATTTGCATTGTTATTTAAAATTAAAAAGTTGTTGCTGATACCACAAAGGTACGAATTTTCAAGCAAATCACAACATGTTTCCTGCCCCACACGGCAACCCGTATGTTGTTGCTGATACCACAAAGGTACGAATTTTCAAGCAAATCACAACCTAGTTCTGGTCAACCATACGTGTGGGCATGTTGTTGCTGATACCACAAAGGTACGAATTTTCAAGCAAATCACAACGCCGATTTGAAGTGCCTACGCCTGAAATTGGTTGTTGCTGATACCACAAAGGTACGAATTTTCAAGCAAATCACAACTAGGGGTCAACCTCTTGGCGCTCGTGCTGGTTGTTGCTGATACCACAAAGGTACGAATTTTCAAGCAAATCACAACGAATTATTCAAAGTGTTAAATTCACTATGTGTTGTTGCTGATACCACAAAGGTACGAATTTTCAAGCAAATCACAACTAGTTTAATTAGTGCAGGCGTTGGTGAAATGTTGTTGCTGATACCACAAAGGTACGAATTTTCAAGCAAATCACAACCCTGTTAGTAGTGGTTTTTCTCCTGCTTCGTTGTTGCTGATACCACAAAGGTACGAATTTTCAAGCAAATCACAACATTTGCAGTAGGCACTGGTTCTGGAGGAGAGTTGTTGCTGATACCACAAAGGTACGAATTTTCAAGCAAATCACAACTCCTAATACCTGCACGAAACATCTCTGCGAGTTGTTGCTGATACCACAAAGGTACGAATTTTCAAGCAAATCACAACAACACTAAGCGTCCACATTATCACGCCTTGGTTGTTGCTGATACCACAAAGGTACGAATTTTCAAGCAAATCACAACGGATATGTCATTGGTATTTCGGCAATCTACGTTGTTGCTGATACCACAAAGGTACGAATTTTCAAGCAAATCACAACCCCCTGCTTCTGCGGATTTCCGTTTCACGGTTGTTGCTGATACCACAAAGGTACGAATTTTCAAGCAAATCACAACTAAAAATGGCGTATTTAATTTCCTTTCAAAGTTGTTGCTGATACCACAAAGGTACGAATTTTCAAGCAAATCACAACGATAAATTAGCTGCTATGAAATATATATAGTTGTTGCTGATACCACAAAGGTACGAATTTTCAAGCAAATCACAACTGACGAAAAGCCTAGATATATGAGTATGAAGTTGTTGCTGATACCACAAAGGTACGAATTTTCAAGCAAATCACAACGTGTTCGATTAAATGCGCGTGGTCGCCGTGTTGTTGCTGATACCACAAAGGTACGAATTTTCAAGCAAATCACAACTATATCAAAGAATGAAAAGGAATTGAAAGAGTTGTTGCTGATACCACAAAGGTACGAATTTTCAAGCAAATCACAACGGCTACTCTCTTGACGTTGTTAACTCTAACGTTGTTGCTGATACCACAAAGGTACGAATTTTCAAGCAAATCACAACTGCGAAGTATGTTAATCAAATGCGACTAAGTTGTTGCTGATACCACAAAGGTACGAATTTTCAAGCAAATCACAACTGGAAGCTTTGTAACCGATATTCAACTAGAGTTGTTGCTGATACCACAAAGGTACGAATTTTCAAGCAAATCACAACAATGATTTATTTTCGTTGAAAGTTGTAAAGTTGTTGCTGATACCACAAAGGTACGAATTTTCAAGCAAATCACAACAACTTGGCGCAAACGCTGCAAATGCAGGTGTTGTTGCTGATACCACAAAGGTACGAATTTTCAAGCAAATCACAACTGTTCGTGATGTATTCCCCGCATTCGATGCGTTGTTGCTGATACCACAAAGGTACGAATTTTCAAGCAAATCACAACGGCTAACGTGGATAAGCCGGCTAGCAACGTGTTGTTGCTGATACCACAAAGGTACGAATTTTCAAGCAAATCACAACCTATTCAACAAAGGCAGTGCTGAAAACGAAGTTGTTGCTGATACCACAAAGGTACGAATTTTCAAGCAAATCACAACGCAGGCTGGTGACGCATGGCGGTATATCATGTTGTTGCTGATACCACAAAGGTACGAATTTTCAAGCAAATCACAACACCTGCACTAGTCAAAGCTGCATTTAAATGTTGTTGCTGATACCACAAAGGTACGAATTTTCAAGCAAATCACAACAGGTTTCGTATAATGTAGCTACATTAACTGTTGTTGCTGATACCACAAAGGTACGAATTTTCAAGCAAATCACAACTTCGACAAAAAAAGACCTTTACAACGGATAGTTGTTGCTGATACCACAAAGGTACGAATTTTCAAGCAAATCACAACTATCTTATGATAAAGGATTTGTTGATGATAGTTGTTGCTGATACCACAAAGGTACGAATTTTCAAGCAAATCACAACCGAAATATCTTCACTTCTAAATTTTAATCGGTTGTTGCTGATACCACAAAGGTACGAATTTTCAAGCAAATCACAACGGCTACTCCCTTGATGTCGTAAACTCAAACGTTGTTGCTGATACCACAAAGGTACGAATTTTCAAGCAAATCACAACAGGAGAATAACTTTAAAGAAAAAACTTATCGTTGTTGCTGATACCACAAAGGTACGAATTTTCAAGCAAATCACAACACCACCGCAGTATATTAGTCAATCACGTTGTTGTTGCTGATACCACAAAGGTACGAATTTTCAAGCAAATCACAACTGGTCAATATGTAAGTACTTCGGTGCGCAGTTGTTGCTGATACCACAAAGGTACGAATTTTCAAGCAAATCACAACTAACTGAGAAGTCACCTATCTTTGTGAAAAGTTGTTGCTGATACCACAAAGGTACGAATTTTCAAGCAAATCACAACTACCGATACTAAGCCTGCGCCCCTTCCTCGTTGTTGCTGATACCACAAAGGTACGAATTTTCAAGCAAATCACAACAATGCGTGACGTATTCCCCGCATTCGATGGTTGTTGCTGATACCACAAAGGTACGAATTTTCAAGCAAATCACAACGCGATATATCGAATATATGGAAAAGCAAAGGTTGTTGCTGATACCACAAAGGTACGAATTTTCAAGCAAATCACAACTTGCACTTGCCACAAAACTAATCAGTATTGTTGTTGCTGATACCACAAAGGTACGAATTTTCAAGCAAATCACAACTATAGGAGGAGTTATAATTCATGTGGGCATGTTGTTGCTGATACCACAAAGGTACGAATTTTCAAGCAAATCACAACGCCAAAGTAACTATATCGGTAGCTTTGTAAGTTGTTGCTGATACCACAAAGGTACGAATTTTCAAGCAAATCACAACCACCCGTGTATCGTAACACTCCACTATATGGTTGTTGCTGATACCACAAAGGTACGAATTTTCAAGCAAATCACAACTGCTTCGATGCAAAGACAGAGTACGCTAATGTTGTTGCTGATACCACAAAGGTACGAATTTTCAAGCAAATCACAACAAACATCTGATAGGAAAACTCATAACATCGGTTGTTGCTGATACCACAAAGGTACGAATTTTCAAGCAAATCACAACGCAAATTATGTTGATAAAATGCGACAAATTGTTGTTGCTGATACCACAAAGGTACGAATTTTCAAGCAAATCACAACATTTACGAATATCTGAAAGTACATTTCGGGGTTGTTGCTGATACCACAAAGGTACGAATTTTCAAGCAAATCACAACTCAAATTACAAGGTATCTCTTACTACTGGTGTTGTTGCTGATACCACAAAGGTACGAATTTTCAAGCAAATCACAACTGAAATATCGTCACTTCTCAACTTTAATCGGTTGTTGCTGATACCACAAAGGTACGAATTTTCAAGCAAATCACAACTTGACCTCTTGAATAGTAATCGAGTATCTAGTTGTTGCTGATACCACAAAGGTACGAATTTTCAAGCAAATCACAACAGGGTATTACGATAGCCAATTTGCTACCACGTTGTTGCTGATACCACAAAGGTACGAATTTTCAAGCAAATCACAACACGTAATTTACATGCTGAGCCTCAAAAATTGTTGTTGCTGATACCACAAAGGTACGAATTTTCAAGCAAATCACAACTTTGAACGACATCTTAAGTGGTAAAGCTTGTTGTTGCTGATACCACAAAGGTACGAATTTTCAAGCAAATCACAACAGAAATCTCTTCGCTTTTCAATTACGAACGGTTGTTGCTGATACCACAAAGGTACGAATTTTCAAGCAAATCACAACGGCTTCCACTTAGATAGATTGATTACAGAAGTTGTTGCTGATACCACAAAGGTACGAATTTTCAAGCAAATCACAACCCGTTATAATAAATATATACCTCTTATTAGTTGTTGCTGATACCACAAAGGTACGAATTTTCAAGCAAATCACAACAAAGCGTAATAGTTACATACTTCGCCTGTGTTGTTGCTGATACCACAAAGGTACGAATTTTCAAGCAAATCACAACTTCGACCTGCGGATTTTTCTTTACTCCAATGTTGTTGCTGATACCACAAAGGTACGAATTTTCAAGCAAATCACAACTTGCACTTGCCACAAAACTAATCAGTATTGTTGTTGCTGATACCACAAAGGTACGAATTTTCAAGCAAATCACAACCTATTCAACAAAGGCAGTGCTGAAAACGAAGTTGTTGCTGATACCACAAAGGTACGAATTTTCAAGCAAATCACAACCAACAAAGTAAAGAAATACCGAATACAACTGTTGTTGCTGATACCACAAAGGTACGAATTTTCAAGCAAATCACAACTTAAATCCAAATGGTGGTGGCAATAAACCTGTTGTTGCTGATACCACAAAGGTACGAATTTTCAAGCAAATCACAACTGAAAATTGCACATCGTTAACTGAAATTACGTTGTTGCTGATACCACAAAGGTACGAATTTTCAAGCAAATCACAACATAAAAATACATACAAGGACGAACCGGTATGTTGTTGCTGATACCACAAAGGTACGAATTTTCAAGCAAATTACAACCGCTAAGCTCGCAATAAGCTAGCTAAAGAGAAGAGAAAGCGTAAGAAGGATGAAGAAAAAATTGCAGATTATGAGCATCAAGTAGCCGAGTTAGAACGTAGTAAAGAAACCTTTGGCATAGATTCAGCAAAAAGTCTTTATGATATTGACTTAAAGTCTTGGGCAAAGGATCTGACTAATGCTATTGTTGGTGCGTGGAGTAGGGGAGAGGATGCTGCAAAGTCATTCTATGATAAGGTAAGAAATTTGATGAAGAATCTTACAACTAATATTCTTTCACAGAAGATCCTTGAAAATGCATTAAAAGGTGTTGAGAGATTAATCAACGACAAGAAGAAAGCCAAGAGTGGCAAATTAGATGAAAATGATATTTGGGATTGGGCAGAACGGATAGAGAAAGAAAGTTCATCTGCTATTGATAATATGTCTAGGATATTTGACGCACTAAGAGCAAAGGGTTTAGATTTGTCTCAAAATGGGTCAAGTTCCATAGGTAATAGCATTAAGTCTGTTACTGAAGAAACAGCTAATATACTCGCCTCGTATCTCAATGCAATTAGACTTGATGTCTCCGTAGACCGAGTGAATATTCAGAAGATTGCAGATGCTGTTGCGAATATGCCCGAGATGAGTGGCATCGCCCAATCACAATTGACACAACTCACGACACTCGTTAGTCTTGCGCAGTACCGCAACGGACGGCTTGACGACATGTACTGCTGGATGCAATCTGTTACCAAGGAGGGAGGAACGAAACACTTATCGTGTAAAAGCGAGGGGGGAAAGCTCCTCGCTTATCTTATTCTATTCTAACATACTTCATATTTTTTGCACTATCGTTCGATAAAACAAGTTCTCTATCGGAACAACTCTCTATCTTATACCTTTTTCTACTTCCATACTCTTGGTTATGGTCTAAGAAATTACTTTCAGCAATAGTATGCCCATTAAAGAAAAGGCTGTCGCCTTCTTGTTGCCATCTACCTTCTGTATTGATATTGATTTCACATTCATAACTTTGCGTGACATCAAATAAAACACGGAATCTATTGTGATAGGTCATATTACCTCTTATCTCCAAAGTTTCACTTCCGCTTCCATGGACGTCTTCTTGTGGAACAAACTCCCACTTTCCTACTATTTCTCTATTATAACTATTGCAGCCACAAAGTAGAAAGGTGGTAATTAAAAACAGATGTGCTTTGCTTTTAGTTCTTGATTAGTTGTATTTGATAATGCAAAGATACTAATTTTAAAGCTAATTACAACCTATGAGATGGTTTCCGTAGTTCTTTGCCGATTTATTTATACCCTCTCTGCTTATTTTAACGAATATATACACGTTTTGTAACTGATAATTGATGTGGTAATTCATTTTTATTGTAACTTTGTCTTGTGTTTAGGACATTGGAGAAGTTGAGTGCTTATTGGAGTAAAACTAAATAAGGAGACTCCCCCTAAGTTCCGCAAATTATAAGAGCCAATATGACTTTATTGCTTTTAGATAACAGACAAGACAATGAGCAAGCAAGTATTTCAGACAGACTCCCGTCAGCGTTGGAGTTATTTTAAGTGGACCCTAC
>ERZ773250.1679-NODE-1679-length-10787-cov-17.345229_pt1 | contig 10787 bp, 11 predicted proteins | sample MGYA00511258_ERZ773250 | MGnify/ENA primary metagenome ERZ773250 (study PRJEB29015, sample SAMEA2738164) | human oral metagenome | biome: human oral; feature: human-associated habitat; material: saliva | place: China | collected 2187 ... | reverse complement strand
GAAAGGCAACTCTTGCACTTCTCAATGTCAAAGTAATGAGTGACAACTTGATTCTTATTTTGATGTTTTTTTCCTGTCCTTGCTTTGCGAACAGCCATGTGTCCTTCTGGACAGACAAATAGCCCTGCATCTTTATTAAATTCAAACGCATCCTCTTCTTTACGGTAACCTTTTGAAACTGAAGGGTTCAGTTTTGACACCAAATGAATCTTTTCTTTGCGAGCTAGTTGAATGTTGTCCTTTCCTGAATAAGCCGCATCACCAATAATAGTCTCGATGTCCAGACTATTTTCCTTTGTTTTGGCATATAACTCAGATAAATATTTCCCATCGCTTTGTTCACCAGAAGTGACCACGCAAGCAGTAATAATCCGTTCATCCGTCATAGCGATATGACTTTTATATCCATAGAAAGAGGTGTCGGCTGTCTTATGTCCAAGCCTAGCCTCCTCTTTAACAGAAGCTTCCAAGTGTTCTAAGTCATCATCAACAGCTTCTTTTAGGTAATTGAACTTTTGAGACACAGCCGGTAGGGCTAAGAGTTCCTCGTGTTTTTCAACCACAGCCATTAACTCCTCTGTATAGGTCAACTCTGCTTCGAGGTTATCTTCCTGAGGTTTCTTTGGAAATTCTATTTTGATATCTTCTGAATGTTGATAAATTGTTTTACGTAAAGCTTTTGAGCGCTCCCTAAGAATTTCTTGGGGCTTCTTATGATTATAATGAGCTTTGGTGTGAGTGGCATCCACAATGAGGATCTTACTCTTAATCAAGTTGTGTTCGAGTGCAATTTGAACAGACTTCTGAATCAATACATCAAGCAGTTTGTCATCTTTAATTCTTAACTTTCTAAATTTTGTCAGAGAGGATGGTTCGATAACAGAATCCTCCGGAGCTAGACCAAGAAAAAATTTAAAGGCCATATCTGACAAGGAACGTTCCACCACATCGACATCTGATAACTTATAAATATCTTTTAACAAGAGATATTTAAACATCATAATCGGTGAATAAGCTTTACGCCCAAAATCGGGACGATAATTCTTTTCTAGTTCATCATAAATAAAGCTAAAATCACAGAGTTCAGTTAGCTGACGTAAAAAGTGGGTTTTAGGAACCACGATATTATACAAACTAGAATAAGGACTGACATCCATAGTTAACTGATTATCAAGCATCATCTCACCTCATCTCTAGTATAACAAAAAAGCCATCAATTTGATGACTTTTTCAGTGGGCTCCTACGGCGGTAGGGGCTTTTTTATTAAAAGAAAATAATAGTGGGGTGACCTTCCCACATCTCTTTAAGACCACGAGGGCGTGACGGCTGCCTGTTCCGTCCTTATTATTTTCCTTTTTCTCACTTACTTAAAGTATATCACAAAGATATAAAAAATACAAAAAAAGTTAACTTTTTCGTCCTTTTTCAAGAAAATCTACATTTTCCGCATTCTTTTGGCGTCCAGATAATTCTTGAGTTTATTGTCCGTTAATGGGTACATGGTGCGAACATTTCCATTTTTAGGGTCAAGACGAACAGCAACTAGAGTATTCTCTTCGAGCAATTTTACAAATTGTAAGGATTTTCCGTCAGGGTGTAACCCTACATAATCTGGGGTTGTTAAAATATCTGGAATTTGACTGTACGTTTTTTCAAAATCGGCGAACTCGTCCCCGTGTCGTTTCAGCATATGCTTTTTACGATTTTTCGACAAAATAATTGGGTCATTTTCATTATATGAGAGACCAAACTCAGTAATGATTTCTTGGGAGAATTTCCCTACTTCCGTGACTTTCTGCATGTTTATATTATATCATGAAACATGCAGAAAATTGGTGAAGTAGACTATTTTATTTCATTATTTGCCCATCTTTCCACGTCTCTTAAGAACCATTCAATAATTTGATTTTTGTCTGTATTGTACACGTCGTCACGGGAATCAAACTTATAAACTAACGGAGATTTTTGTCTAAATCGATAAGATATAATATCTAACATTTGTTTTGTTTCAGCTGGAGCTTCTATATATCTATAATCAACTTGTTGAATATGCCAGAGGTCTAAAAACATTGAGTAGTATTGTTTTAGAACTTGGTCAAATCCTTCTACAAGAGACAATGCGCTCGCATAGTATATAGTATCTTTCTTTTTTTGTTCTTGATACAAGTTCGATTCCTTGAACTTATTCACTTGTAAGTACATAAGTTCCTCGTACATTAAGCGTTTATTATTTGATTTTGATTCATCTTGTTTTCTTAGTACAAACCTATTAAAATCATCTGATAAGATTAAATCACGAAATTGATAGTAATTTAATATAGTTCGGTGGCCTCTTTTTGTTGGAGCATATTTTTTAATTATAGCATTCAGCTGATTACGATTATTAGTGGAATCTACTGACATGCTTATTCCAAAAACATCATCAAGGAATTCTCTTAAATCTCTAGATGTGATTTTTAAAGTGCTTGTAAATACTTTTTCTAGTTCAGAGGGTCTAAAAAACATCTCCCAATTTTCTCTGTTTACATCATTATGTAGTTTTTCGAGACTTTTCCAATCTAATGGTCGTATGAAGTCTATCCCCCGTAGCTTGTCTAAATTAAAAGTAATTTCCATATAAAACTCCTAAAAAAGTTAGTTTGCTAATTATTTGTAAAAAATGATATAACAAAAACTCAATAATATCAACGTTTTAAGACGTTTTGGGTTAAATGGATAAATTAAAAAATAGTTAGTTTTTTAATTCGTGGTTTCGTATAATATAAGCATAAAAGAAGAAAGGCAGGCTGAACAGCCTGATAGGTCGTATTTATGACAACAAAAGAACAACTACTTAAAGAGGTAGAGGAATTAAAAGTCTCCATATTTGCAGATTGCGGTCAGACAAGTTGGCGTTATCATGTTCAGAAAACTTGGACAAAAAAAGAAACAGAAAAAGCACTTGAAGAGATTGGACAAGGTGCGACTACAATTGATTTAGCTCCAGATGGTTTAAAAGAAATTTGGAGAAATGACTTTACTGACAAAAAGTATTCACGTGATTATTGGGTTATTAAAAACTACACATCTGACCAGCTTGAAGAGTATGTACTCCTTTTAAAAGAGTTACAATCACGAGTTCTGCCATATTTTGACAAATAGACTACTTTCCGAAAAATTGGTATTTTTCGGAAAGTTGTTTTAATGAAACTGCGTATGCCCTTGAGGCTCTAGGGTTTTTAGTGATATGTTGCTTACGAAAAAATATGAAAAACGCTCAGAATTGTCGTGTCAGCATCAAAAATGCGTATTTTTTGTATGAAAAAACGCAAATTGGAGTCCGTTATACAAAAAATAGACCTAAATTAGGTCTATTTTGTTATCTCTCCATACATCTCAAATAATCTTGCTACTGTTTCACTTTCGGTTAACCAAGTTTTCTTCCCGTCTACGATTTTTGTCATGTCATAAGCTTCCATAACTGCTTTATCGTTAGCCTGGTGAGCTCGTCTAAGTTCGACTGGCATGGTTAACTCATCATAGAGATCGGTCAATGAGCTATCGGGATATAGCGCACGTGCATTGAGAATAGCTTGGGCATTTTTCTTTTGTTCTTTTAAATTTATCAAAACGAAATCCTCACTTCCAGAACTTCCACCATCTCTTAGTCTTCTGTTCAATCAACAACTGATTATCTTTCTGAGTTGCCAAAATAATCGTGTGCAGCTGATCAATTTGCTTCTTGTAATCATCTATTTGACTTTTTAGGTCCGATATACGCTCATCTTTTTCTTGTATTACATTTGTATTATCAACGTAGTCGCTTGTGCTATCTTCTTGGAAGAGTATTTTTCTAGCATAAGAACTGATAGAGTCTCCGTTTTCTTCAGCCCTAGCCTTCAAATCTTCTTTTTCATCCGTGCTCATCCTAATATTCAGGACAGTCATTTTTTCACTCAAAACTTCCACCTCTTTTTCTATATAATACAATTATAGCACATAGTATTATTAAATAATGCGCTGTAATACAGAAAAATCGCCCTCTGTTGCACTTATTTTTAGGCATGTATTCACCCAAAAAACTCCAAATTCTCCCAGTAGTACTAATTTATTGTTCCCTCAAAAAATTATAGCTGTTTTGCTAGTAATTAAAAGACAAAAAATAAATGTTTTAAAAGGCATATTTTAGCCCCGTATTGCGTTTTACATAAGTTGACTGGGTAAAACTATGAAAAATGTTCAAGAGAACCCTTAGCGACTAAAATAGAGGCTCTGAGGGGTTCTTAAATTTAAAGCTGTAGTGAAAAGCGTAAAAAGTCCCATTTTTCTCATGATACGATCATAGAGGCAGAAGGCCCCTCTGCAAATCTATCAAAAAGGAGGATATAAAAATGGAGAATATCTTTAATATTCTAATTGCTATTGAAGTTGAGATTTTGGTTCATTATATTTGCAAGTGGTTAGACAATAAATGGTGAAATGAAAAATAGATTTTTTTATTTTTTAAAAATAAAATATAGATTTTTTTCTTAAGAAGATACTTTCTAATTTACTTTCTGATTTACTTTATATTACTTTATATTACTTTGTCTACCTTAGAAACTCAGTAATACCAAGGGATTGCAGATAAATAATTGACTATTTTGTACCCCATTATTGACTATTTTGTACCCTATTATTGACTATTTTGTACCCCATTATTGACTATTTTATACCCCATTATTGACTATTTTGTACCCTATTATTGACTATAAAATTAAAAATTGATAGAATATAGCATAATAAGAAACGTAGTAAAAGGCAAACAAGATGGTATCAAATAGAAAATCTAGTAAAATCTACGAAGAACTAGCCTCTCGTCAAAATTATTTAGTCGTCCAGGCGAATGACTTAGCTAAAGCGTTTGGTAATTTAAAAGCTTTTGAACACAAGGTTTTAGACTTTTGTTTTTCATCTGTAACGAAGGATAGTAAAGTTAGTGATGTCTTTACAGTTCATAGCCTTGACATTATGAAGCACTTCGGATTAACCAAAAATGGTCAGAATTATAGACGAATTGCAGAAGCTTTTTCGAGACTTAATGAGAATACAGCTCTATATATCCCTGAAACATTGCCTGACGGTAGACGATCAATAATCATGACTCAACTTTTCAGCAGAATAAGATTTATTGAAGATGGGCTTGTAGAGTTTAAATTCTCCGAAGATGCAGGACCTTTAGTTTTTGAGTTGAAAAGAAACTACTATTCTTTTCATTTGGATGAGTTAGGAAATGTAAAATCTAAGTATTCTTTGATCTTGATGAAACTTTGGGAAGCTTATCGTTTAGGGAATCGAGAGTATACGATCATTAAAGGGAGTTTAGAGGAATGGCAGGATTGGTTCTTAGGTGAAGAGAAGTCATGGCCTGCAGGTTTATTTAAGAGAAATGCTCTCCTAGTCGCATGCGAAGAATTAGAAATGAAATTCAATGCTGACATAGAGCTAACAACTGTAAAAAAAGGACGAAAAGTTATTGGGTATGAGATGGTAATTAGGGATAGACGGAAGCCAACCACTGCAGATATAATCGTAGAGGCAGAGAAAAGGTCACATCAGACAGATATCTACGATTTTTTGTAAAAGTAGCTAATTTTTGAACCTATATTAAGAGTTGGGGCTTGCGTATGCAGCCCTTTTTCTTTGAGAAAGATAGAGATTAAAAAAGAGTTTATTAACTCATTGGTGCTACTAGCTTTATAGCAATATTGCACTGAGGTGGTTAATTATTTTCTAGGTTGAGAAACATCTTAGGAAAAAAATGTTGTTGTAACTCCTTGATATTGCTTGATTTATAACGAAATAGGAATGAGGTGGTTAATCGTTTTTTTGACTGAGAAACATCCTAGGTAAAAAATGTTGCTGTAATCCCTTGATGCTGCTTGGTTTACAACGAAATAGGAATGAGGTGGTTAATCGTTTTTTAGGTCGAGAAACATATTGGATCAAAAGAAGAACCGGAACCCCACGTCCCTGTAAGTGTAGAGTCGATTTTAAAACAAGGTGACTTTATAGGGGTGTCACCTCTACTTTCACTATGTTTTAGAATATGACTAAAATTTGAACTATAAATTGAACGTGCTGTAGCTGCTAAAAATGAGTTGATTTTTGAGAAGAAATCGTTTTCGGCTATCATAGTCCGATTTGGGCTATGATAGCTTTTCATGTGAAATGAGGCGTGATAAAATATATATAAGAAACAAACAAGGAGCGTATAATCAATGCCAAAATTAAAAAAAGATCAAAAAGAGTATATAGCAGTTATACATCATAATAGCGATTTGCCAGACCATTTTGATCTAGGACCGCTATCTAAGAATGAAGTAGAGATTGTTTTTGGAATATTAGAGATAATACATGATAGATACTCACAAGAGAGCATAACTATCTCATATTCAGATATTGCAGCTATATCAGAATATGCAACTGAACTTTACGAGAATAATACTAACAATCAGTTTGAACATTTTATAGATAATATTAAATTCAGAATGGTCTCATATAAACAGTACATAGGACCTGAAGGTCGAAAACATATGGTCTTTAATGATTATATTATTTTTTTGCAGATTGACAAAAATCATAGTAATCAAGAATTAACACTTTATGTATCAGAATCAGTCTATCAAGATGAAATAAAGGACAAAAATGGGAATCTTATCCAAGAGCAAAGAAGAATTGCTGATTTATTTCGTAAAGAAGATTGGTCTGAAATACAAGTATATGAAAAAGTGAAAGAAGGATACTTAATAAAAATAGAGAAAGGGTACTTGATAAAAATAGAGAAGAGAAAATGATTTATGAACGCTAAAAGAAAACAAAGAAAAAGCAAAGAAAAAATAGAGCATATTCCAAAAGATGTAGTGGCGTATTACTTGCCAAGTCCAAATAGTACAAAGAAGATATATTTTACAAGAGACACAATCTTACTCATGTATCATTTAATTCGCTTAAGGTATTTTTCAAGAGAAATGATACTGGATCAGTATTATATCCTTACGGGTAAAGAATTAAACAACAGAACACTGTATTCCTTCATAGGAAATAGCAGAATGCCCCTCAGTCACTTTGAAGACAATTATAGAATAGGTAAGACTAAGTTTCTATATGTTCCTAAGTATTTTGCTGACTGGTTGTTAGATATCATTCATGAAATACCAGGTCTTACTGAACTGACAAAGGTAACAGAGTTTAAAGGTTCGCATTATAGCCTCAAGACAAACAAAATGATTGGTGGTAAAGATGGTATCAGAAAAATACATCTACATGATTATCATACAAGAAGGTTGGCTCTGAAAATCGGTAGACGAATAGTTGAACAGTGCACAGATTTATCACCCAGAGAATTGAACATCACTTACTTTTTTCCGTTTAACCGAAAACTTATTTCACTTGTCCCAGATGCAGTGATCTTTGTTCGAGGCCAGAGGTATTTGATTGAGTATGACAGGAATACAGAGCCTCACTTCAAGCTTCTTGGGAAGATAATGGGATACTTTCAAAAGAAATATTATCGAGGAGATACAATCTTCTTTGTGTTTGCGAATATCGCAGAGCCAAAAGACAACCGCCTGCATATGCGTATTATGAATTTTATTGATAATTTATATACCGTACCTTTTGGAGATAGTGGCTTTTCTTACTACGAGAAAACACAAGAGAATAACGTGACCTTGTTTGCATTACCAGAGGTCAATGCACTGTCTCAAATCACAGAGGCTATTATGCACGATATAGTATTGGACGATAGCAAAGAAAACGAAAGACTGTTAGACAAATGTAGGACTGAAAATATCTTGCCTTACGATATAGTATCAGCTGAATTAGTGGAAGATCCTGATAGTCCATTCTCTTTAATATTGACCTACATCGATGATTATTTTGATAAAGAAAAAATGCCACTCATAAAACTGAACTATGGTGATGTTAGCAACCCTGATTATTTTGAAAAACTCTACGAGAGATACAAAGACGATTATGCTATGGTTGGGTTAGTATTCTCTTCTGAAATCACGAAACAATACTACACAATTCCTCACAGTGAATTTCTCATGGCGCTCTATATCAGATGATAAAAGTGAAAAAGAGAGTACTATTTAAGTATCTCTTTTTTATTTATTGAAAAATTGAATTAAAAATACCAAAAGGTAGGGTTACCTGGGTTAAAAGTAGCGGAAATGTAGGGTTTTGGACACTAAAGGTAGCAAAGGCACTGCCAAAACATGGAAAGTTCGGAATACATGAGGAAGCAGATCGTTAAATTCTCTGTTTTTTTGAAAATACATGAGGAAAAAATGCGTGAACTTAGTTAAAAGTAGCAGGAAAGTAGGGTAGATATATATGTAAATGAGTTAAAAATAACAAAAGGTAGGGTTAAAATACGAAAAAGTAGGGTTAAAAAACAAAAAGGTAGGGTTACCTGGGTTAAAAGTAGCGGAAATGTAGGGTTTTGGACACTAAAGGTAGCAAAGGCACTGCCAAAACATGGAAAGTTCGGAATACATGAGGAAGCAGATCGTTAAATTCTTTGTTTTTTTGAAAATACATGAGAAAAAAGTGCGTGAATTTGGTTACATCTTACTTTTCTCTCTGGACTAGATCCAAAAAATCCTTGTTTTTCTCAAGTAGAATGCACGAATGAGTCTGTTTTAAAATGGCTGCGGATAAAGCTTTTCCAAAAATACTCTCTATCCAACTTATTATTCCTGATATTTTTGGAGCAGTTAGTGGTCTTCTTTTGAAGTCGAGAAATAGAGAATCACTAGTATTAGTAGCTACTGATTTCTCTCTTTCTTTAATGTACGGTGAGATATAGTGGATAAATTCACTTAAAATAGGTTTCTTAATCCGTTCACCTTTAGGAGATGTAACTGTTAGCGTCTGTTTGTGTAAGTCAATATCTCTATAAGTAGTTTGCGCTAATTGTTCAATATCAACTCCAGTTCCGGCAATTAGAGCGATGATTGCTAAATCTCTGTCTTTATTTTTCAGCAATTTAGATGAGCCTGCTGCTTCATCAAGGAAGAAGTCATAGGGACTCGTAGGTTTCTCATTCTTATCAATTTCATCAAAAAAGTATAGCATATGTGGCAAATCATAATGAGCTACTCGTACTGTGTTCCCTGCTCCTCTTGTTGATGTAAAAAGAGAAAGTATGCCATACTCATTGATCCATTCGTTCATAACATTACGGTAGAAGTGTGGGGCTTTTCTGTCACCTGAGAATGATACAACAGTGTAGTAGTTCCAAAATGAGTTTAAGACACTAATAAATCGTTTTTTTCCGTCTGGTTTTAGCTCTAAAGAGTTGACATAATCTGCAACAACTTCTACAGGTGTTTGCTCTAAATCATCCATGGTTAATTCATTGGTAGATTTTTTAAGATGGTTACTCGCGTAGAAATCAAGGAATTTTTTCAAGCTATTTAACTTACGGTAGTTGTATAGGTCTTTTGTATTTGTAGTAAAAAAATAATCTACATATAATCGAACGGCAGGAGAACAAAAAACCTCTAATTCTTTGTCATATTTTTCCTCTAATTTTGTCATGATTTCACCTTGTAATTTTATCTATTACTAGAGTAACAGAAAAACATGTGCAAATCAAAGTATGATAGGGAAAATTTGATTCGAGCCATCGAGAAGCCGAGTTTCTAGTTTAATAGGCTACAAATTTTACAGATAAAAAAGCATCTCGTTTACACGAAATGCTCTTTTCTAGTTGTTGGTTGCAATTAGCTTATTTTTTTTGCATAGAACACTTGCAAGCGCCCTGTATTTTCGACATAGTTCCCAACACCATTGTATTTTTCTTGGGCTTCCTTGTTGATCATTTGAAAAGTATTCAATTCATCCAAGCTAATTTTTCTGATATTTTTAAGTTTCAGCCAGTGATAGTCTTGATCGTCTGCAAACAGGCTTGGAGCATAAACAGCAGCATCCAAAGGAGCTGATTTTTTATTAAAAAATTGGTAAAGTATCAAATCAGCAATATAAGTAAATTCTTTACTCACAAGCAATATTTTACTTACTTTTGTAAGCTTTTTAGGATCCATTCTGTTACTTGTGCTGAAGTATACAGAACCGACCTCGTTAGCTTTCTCTAAGTGAGCATCCAGAACCTCTTTTGCTGAGCAAATATCAATCCCCACTACAGGGAGAGCGACGCTATACGTAACCGTCATAAATTTGACCTCCGGTAAATTAATATTTTTTTCAGATATACTAGCAACATAAATTGTGCTAGTTGCAGCCTAGTGAGTAACTAGATGTGTATATTCTAGCATACAATTAGATAAAGGTCAAGTGATTATGGCTTCAAGCCATAATAAAAAAATAACCCCTACGGCGGGAGCCCACTGAAAAAGTAACTCTCCTACTTTTAATAAAATGAAAACCGAGGAACTACTCATCAATTTGAGCGAATTCCTCGGTTATTTTTTATTTATTAAGGTCATAATTCGTTTCATATTGACCACGAAGATGCTTGTGGCTGCCTGTAACTCCATGCTGAAAAGACCCGATGCTCTTGCGACATCAAAGCCATGTCTCTGTTTTAGTTCGGCATTCTTCGCTTCGATTTTATAGCGATGTCTGGCCATTTCTTTAAAATAAGGTGTTTCCTGAAATTTCTTCTGGAAAAGATGGTCGTCACTCTTAATGACTATTGAATAGGTTTTAGACTTTGTCCCCTCCGTATAACACCCCTCCTTAGAAAGGCAACTCTTGCACTTCTCAATGTCAAAGTAATGAGTGACAACTTGATTCT
>ERZ773250.1670-NODE-1670-length-10811-cov-2.396895_pt1 | contig 10811 bp, 10 predicted proteins | sample MGYA00511258_ERZ773250 | MGnify/ENA primary metagenome ERZ773250 (study PRJEB29015, sample SAMEA2738164) | human oral metagenome | biome: human oral; feature: human-associated habitat; material: saliva | place: China | collected 2187 ... | reverse complement strand
CTTGGTACGCTTCTTGGAAATGTCCTGCCGTTTTCCACAGAGGGGATCGATTTTGTCATGACCGCTCTCTTTGCGGTGATTTTCTTCGATCAATTTTTAAAGGAGAAAAATCATTTTTCTTCTCTGCCGGGGCTGGGCGTATCCATCCTGTCCTTAGTTATTTTTAAAGCAGAGCATTTCATCCTACCTGCTATGCTGGGAATCTTAGGCATTTTCCTCCTGGCAAAGCCTAAGCTGGAACAGCAATTTGAGGTAGCGGAGGAAAGCTTATGACTGTATGGCAACGCATCATTATCATAGCGCTTTGTGTTCTGGGCACCATGCTGACCCGCTTTTTGCCCTTTATCTTATTTCAAAAAAATACATCTAAAACAGTGCAATATCTGGGAAAGGCTCTGCCTCCCGCAAGCTTTGCTCTGCTTTTAGTGTATTGTCTTCGTAATGTTCAGTTATTTAGCGGAAACCATGGACTACCGGAGTTTCTTTCTCTTGGGCTAACCATCCTGATGCATTGTTGGAAGCGAAATATGCTCCTCTCCATCTTCTCCGGCACCGTCCTGTATATGCTGTTTCAACAGGGGATTTTGATTTTGCCGTTTTAACGGCCTAGGAATTGTCAGAACAGCTATGCGTCTTTAAAGATAGCGATTATCGATTGCTCTACTCTTTTCCCAATCATCAATCAAATTATACTGTAGCTCTGCCATCCTCTTCCTCCTAATCTAAAAGTAAAACACAAGACAAATTCCTTTACTTTTCATTGTATTGCGAAAAACATAAAACACAAGAGAAAGTCAGCTATATGTGCCTACAGACTTTGAATAGAGTAAAGATTTTGTCAGACTTTAGCAAAAGATTGTGTATTCTTGGGATAAAGACTATACTACAAAAAATGACAAAACGCTTTGAACGACAATGAGGATCAATATGAAAATCAGTAGTGACTATACATCAAATAGAGCATGGTTAAGAGATGTAGTGGGCAATCAGCCGATTATTTTACGCTCTGTCTCCGCCTTGGAATATTTGCAGCTCTTTGTAGGCTACTTTTCAGAAAACAAGGTGGAGGTTTATGCCTTGGAGGAAAGTTCGGAAGAAAATATCCGATGTCATATCATAGAAGATTTGGAAGCTATAGAGTATATCCGTTTTGAAAATGTTCTTTGTTCCAGTCCAAGCCAGGCTGTAAATGATATGCTTTCCGATTTTGAGCATAGCGATGAAACTGCTCTTGTAGAAGCTTTGAGCAAATATTACTATTCCCACGAAGAAAGCTTTAGCGGATTAAATATCAAAAAAGAAAACCAAAAGCGATTTGAAGAACTAAAGGACTGGGCTATAAACTATTTTGAGGTAGGTTGAATGACTAATCAAGAAGAGATTCCCTCTCGTGAATATGTAGAGCATAAATTTCATTAATCGCTAAACGGAGGGTTGCCGCATCCAAGCTCTCATACTCTCCCCGAACAATCAGTCTCTCGTTGGCATATGGAAAAATAAATTCAGAAGCATTGGATTGGTAGATGGTTTTATGAAAATGTAAATAACGAACTTGTAAAAAATGTGGAACACATCGGAAAAGCTGTAGGAGGAGTAGAAAAATATAAAAGGATATAGGAGATATGGTTATGGAAAATAATTTTTATAATGAAATTAAGAATATATTGATAAGTGCAAGGAATAAGGTTTATAAAACAGCAAATTTTGCTATGGTTGAAGCTTATTGGAATATTGGTAAAAGAATTATTGATGAACAAGGCGGTAAATATACAGCAGAATATGGGCAAGGTTTATTGCAAGAACTATCTAAACAGATGACAAAAGACTTTGGTAAAGGCTTTACAGTTGCAAATCTTAAGAATATGAGACAATTTTATCTTACTTTTCCAAATGGCTACGCACTGCGTAGCGAATTGAGTTGGACTCATTATCGAAGTCTTATGCGTGTTGAAAATGAAAAGGCAAGGAACTTTTATTTGGAAGAAACGGTAAAATCAAATTGGAGTACAAGGCAACTTGATAGACAAATAAACAGTTTTTTCTATGAAAGATTATTATCAAGTCAAAATAAAGAAGAAGTGTCAAAAGAAATAACAAGATTGGAAAAAAGTAAAAGTCCAGAGGATATTATAAGAGATCCGTATGTGTTGGAGTTTTTAGGTTTGGAAGCTAATACGGATTTTTATGAAAGTGATTTGGAACAAGCCTTAATAACTCATTTACAGAAATTTCTTTTAGAATTAGGGAGAGGTTTTTCATTTGTAGCAAGACAGAAAAGATTTACCTTTGACGGAAGACATTTCAGAATAGATTTAGTGTTTTATAACTACATACTGAAATGCTTTGTCTTGATAGATTTAAAGATTGGAGATTTAACACACCAAGATTTAGGACAAATGCAGATGTATGTTCATTACTATGAAAGAGAAATGATGAATGAGGGAGATAATCCTCCGATAGGCATTGTACTTTGTGCTGATAAGAGTGATTCTATTGTTAAATATACTCTTCCGGAAGATGAAAAACAGATATTTGCATCAAAATATAAACTGTATTTACCAAGTGAAGAAGAACTTCTAAATGAATTGAATAAGGAATATCTAACCATAGAAAGCTATGCAGATAAAGAAAAAGACAAAAAATCAAAATAATCAATTTGTCAGAAAACATCTTACTCATTAAAAAAATGAAATTTAACATTCAAGATAACTATTTGTGAGCTTGAAAAAAAACGAAGTTAAACGACTGGAAAAAAACCAGTCGTTTTTTGGTGTAATGAATAGGAGGAAACTATATGTACAAAAATAAAAAGCAAGAAGAAGGAGCTGTAAAAAATCAAAAAAATTTTCTAAGCAATAAAGGTCTGAAATCGGGACACGCTCAAACTTCCCTGCATTCAGACCTTTATTGCCGAAGCTACTCCTAAATTATCTATAGCCTGTTATTTCTTTAGAAATAAAAGTCCCTCTTATTGGACTCGTAAATATTACTGATGTGATCCTTGGCAATGTCCCGTCGTTTTTCATTGGGGATGGTAAGAAGCTCTTTCTCGATTAAGTCTTCTCCGCACTTCTTGGTACCCTCACTGGCATAGTCGGTGAGGAACTCCGCCAAGGTCATAAGCGCATTGGGATGGCAACAGTTTTGAATCTGTCCGGATTTGCACAGCGCCATAAAGCGATCTCCGGTTCTTCCCTCCCGATAGCAGGCGGTACAGAAGGAAGGCAAATACCCAAGATCCATCAACCATTTTACCACCTCATCCAGACTTCTCTGGTCGGAAACATCAAACTGCTCCGTATCATGGGGACGCTCCTCCTCGGAATAACCGCCTACAGAGGTTCTGGATGCGCCGGAAATCTGAGAAATACCGATGGATAAAGCTCTTCCTCTAACCGCTTCGGACTCTCTGGTGGAGATAATCATACCGGTATAGGGCACGGCAATCCGAATGCAGGCAATGATTTTCTCAAAAATCTCATCATCAATACCATTGTCAAACTGGCTGGGATCAATGTCGGAGGCTCTCTTCAGTCTGGGCACGGAAATAGTGTGGGGTCCTACACCGTGTACTGCTTCCAAATGCTCCGCATGCATCAGAAGTCCTGCAAACTCATAGCGATACTTGTCCAAACCGAAGAGTACGCCAATGCCTACGTCATCGATACCGCCCTCCATGGCTCTATCCATGGCTTCCGTATGATAACGATAGTCATGCTTCGGTCCAGTTGGGTGGAGCTGTTCATAGCTTTCCTTATGATAGGTTTCCTGGAACAGGATATAGGTACCGATACCGGCTTCCTTAAGCTTACGATAATTTTCCACGGTGGTTGCCGCAATGTTTACATTGACACGGCGGATATCTCCATTTTTATGATGGATACTGTAAATGGTTTTAATACTCTCCAAAATATACTCAATGGGGTTATTAACAGGATCCTCTCCCGCCTCTAAAGCCAGACGCTTGTGCCCCATATCCTGAAGGGCAATTACTTCTTTACGAATCTCCTCCTGACTGAGCTTTCTTCTGGCAATGTCCTTATTCTTCGCATGATAAGGGCAGTATACGCAACCGTTTACGCAGTAATTGGAAAGGTATAATGGCGCAAAAAGCACGATACGATTTCCATAAAAGGCCAGCTTAATCTCCTCCGCCAATTTAAACATTTTCTCGTTTAAATCCGGTAATTCACAAGCCAATAAAACGGAGGCCTCCCGATGGCTCAAACCATCGCAATGGACTCTTCCCCTCTCATCATACACCGGCCTTGCCTTTTCCAAGATAGACTCAATATAGGCCCGGTCATTCTTATGTTCATCGGCAAATGCCAAGGTTTCCAGGATTTCTTCGTGGGAAATAAATTCTTCTGCTTTAGACGATTTTGGATTATAGATTGTACTCATAATACTCCCTTCTTCCGGTTCGACTTCCTTTTTAGAAAAATGTGTTTACGTTCCGTTCAGATTGGAAGGCATAAATGCTTTCACCTGATTAATAGACTATTTGATTTTTCTTATGCTTCTACTTTTGCTTTCTTCGCATCTCCTCTATCCACCAGAAGCTTGGCTCCTACAGACTCCATTCTTCGGCTTAAGCAGGCACGACACTGAGCCGCCTCATCACCGGTACAGATTTTGTTGTCATAGAGAAGATATTTTTTTCGCACTGCCGTGGGAGACAGATTGGGCATTAAGACATTTGCCCCTGCTAAAATTCCCAGTTCTCTTCCTCGTTTATCAATGGTTCCCAGAGCTGTGGTGGCGGGAATCAAAAGATTCGGTTGAATCAAACGCAACATGGATAGAAGAAAGAGGGTGTCCTCCAAACTACCCTGCTTTTCCTTTGCGAAAATGGTGCTGTGCTGGGGAATGAATGGGCCAATCCCGCACATATCCGGCTTAAATTCCTGTATAAAGTACAGATCCTTTGCCAAACTTTGATTGCTTTGTCCCGGAGAACCTACCATGAAACCACAGCCTACCTGAAAGCCGATATCCTTTAGATCCTGAAGACAACGCATCCTGTTTTGAAAAGATAATTCCTTTGGGTGCAGCTTTTGATAATGGGCTTCATCCGCGGTTTCATGCCGAAGAAGATAGCGGTCTGCTCCGGCCCGAAAATACTTTTCATAGGATTCTTTGGATTTTTCCCCAATGGAAAGGGTGACCGCGCAATCCGGAAACTCTTCTTTGATTGCCTTTACAATCTCTACAATCCGCTCATCCGTAAAGTAGGGATCTTCCCCTCCCTGTAAAACAAAGGTACGAAATCCCAGTTGATGTCCTTCCCGACAGCAATCCAAAATTTCTTCCTTTGTCAGGCGATAGCGCTCCACCTCTTGGTTTTCCCTCTGAATCCCGCAGTAGTGACAGCCGTTCTTGCAATAGTTGGTGAACTCGATTAATCCTCTGGTATACACCCCATTGCCATAGTATGCTTCAGTACAGTCCTTTGCCAGGTTCTTCGCCAGCTCCTCATCCTCTTTCGTCCTATTCGAAAGAATCAGCTCATATTCTTCCAAAGACAAATGATGGGTTTTTTGCAGCTGACGAAGCAAATCTGCTACTTTACTTGCTGGCATAGGCAGTTTTTACACTGATTTCCGGGATGTTCCCAATCTTTCCCGCCAAAGCGGAAATCGTGTCGTTTGGGGCATCCAGAGCGATGGATACAATGTTTACTCCCTTCTTCTCATAGGGCAATCCCATTCTCCCTACGATATAGTCCCCATATTCATGAAGAAGATGATTCAGCGTATCCACGGACTCGCGATTCTCCACGATAATGGCCATGACCGCAATTCTGCTTTCCTGTTCCATAATTGAACCTCCTTTTAGATATAGTTCTGTCTGATTATTTTATCATAATACCAGGGGAGAGGCTATAGGGGAGTTTATTTTTGGAGAATATTATAAAATCCCCCAGGAGTTGCCGCTCCTGGGGGATTTGCGTACTACATGAGTACTTCTGTCTTTTTTACGTTTCTAAGTATAGCATAAGCAGACAAAAAATCAAGAAATGGTGTGATGAAATAATGTAGCGTATGAAGATTATATAAAATTAGGTGGCATTGTGGACATTATTGGTGACATCCTTTGCTATTAGCAAAATCCACAACCAACTTCATGTACTGTATATCTTTTCGATGGAGAATATTATCCGCCCCAGAAGTTGCCGTTCCTGGGGGATTTGCGTACTGCATAAGTACTTCTATTTTGCATTTCCTTGTCCTATACATGAATCGCATCGGATGCATTTATAGAATAAATTGTGGCATGCTTCAAAGCATTCCCATATTTCTTATTTTGGCCTGCAAGCATTAGCACAGGAAGTATAAAAGCCTTAATGAAATACAGAATTGTCCAAATCACAGTGTTTTCGAATTGGTAAGATTTCGTTACAACTCCATAAAGTAAAGTAGAATTCAGAATCAAATTAAATGTTGTGGCCAAACTAGCAGTCATTAGATTCGTCCGTATTTCGGGATGATAAAATTTTACTGCATATAGGCCAAGTAAAGAAATGTTGTAAATACAAATCGGCTTATAATCTTTCCTATAAACTACCAGTGTTTTTCGATTATAAAACAAAAACTTTTTTCTTACATAATGGGCTTCATTAATCCATACATGGCTTACAGCAGTAATTTCCGTCCAGGGCACAAGTAAATCTATTTTACAAAGGTAAATCCCCTCCTCACCAATGCTACATTTCCAGCCTATAAAAGAAAATAATAAAATGAGAAAGAGACTGATTCCCGAAAGGATATAGTTTATCTCCTCCTGACCAATACTAACCATCCCTTGAAAAAGCTCCAGTTTCTCACCACTCTTCTCGGTAATAGTCCAAAGGAAAAGAAGAGGAAGGATCACAACGATAAACAAATAGTAGCGATAATAAATACTATGAAACTTAATTCCTTTTTTCATCCTAAACGAAACTCCAACACTATGCCTTAAACCTGTCAAAAAGATCATGCTTCAATCCGAAACTCCAAAAGATGCCCTAAAAGCTCCTCTGCCGGTACAGCGAATTCCTCTGCAAGCTCCTGCAAACGCTCATCAATCAAGTACTTACTTTGCATTTGATAACGCATTAATCTCTCTCCGTGAAGAAAGCTTTCGCTGATTCCATTGGGCTTTGCCCCTAACTTCCGCATCATGCCGATGGAAGCTTCATTGTCCGCATCTACCCGTCCTCTATAGACAGACTCTCCGGTACGACGATTTAAGGCCTTCATCAAAAGTCTCAAGCTTTCTGTGCCGATTCCCCGTCCTTGATACTGTTTTTTCAAGGAAATACACAACTCCCATGGACTTGCCTGCAGATTTCGGATTCCACAGTAGCCTAAGAATAGTCCATTAAATGAAAATATACTGTAATAGGCTCTATTCCTATAGTGGAAGCTGTTCCAAAGATTCTTTAAAAACCTCTGGTCGGAAAATGCCGCCTTAAAGAAGGAAGCATCATATTCCACTTCCATATACCCTTCCCTATCTTCTTCTGCAATTCCCAGCAGACAAAGGCTTTCTCCCTCCGCCAGAAGCTCCCCTTCCTTCGGTAAAATGCTTTCGTCAAAGGGAGGATTTCTCTCCTCCAGAACTTCTTCCTCTGCGAAATGAAGTTCCTCCTCTAGTGCAGAAAAGAGGCTGCAAAATCGCTCTGCTGCCCCTTCCTTCTTGTCACCCTGTTCAATTTTTTCGATTTCTTTTAAACCTTCCAATATTTCCGAGAACAACATCTGTTCCTTCAAGTGAATATTTCTGTCCTCCTTCAGTACCTTCATAGCCACCCCTCTCTGTAGGTCGCCGTCCCACGCTCTATAATTCTCCAAGCCTTATTGCCGGAGAATATTTCTATACCGAAAAGGCTATCTTTCTAGCTTTAGGATACACCCAAGAGTATGGGATTTCTACACTTTAGAGCATAAAAGTTTTTTGCAATCCCGCTAAAGGTTTAAATTATTTTTCTAATCTACATATTATGGATTTTCTATGTCTATGGAATTTAATACAGGAAGGGATTGTGAAGCAAAAACATACCTAGCTTTCATGCGCCATAGGTCTGAAATAGAGGTAATCTGAGCCCGTCAGTACTTTTCTCTTTAGACATAGAAAATCCTTTGTCCCGCTGCCTTCTTTAAGCGATTCATTAAGGCAAATCCTACTCCTTCTTCAGAATAGCACTCTCCCAAAATCAATTCCGCTCCATCTTCATCTGCCTGCCGAAGCAGTCGAAACAAATTATATGTCATGGATAGGGGTTCCTCTCTCCTACCTAAAATTTGCACTGTAAAACGACCATCCCCCTCATATAGGGAAGCAGTATCTTCTCCACAAAGAATCCAAATCTTTCTCTCCGGAGATACCGAAAATTCCTTCTCCCCATAAGAAAGGATGGCTTCCGCTATCAGCTTTTTCTCTTCCCCATACGGTATTTCATTTACCTTTTGACTCTGATCAGAAAGCAGATTTTTCTTAAAGAGTATCATCTCCGCCTTAGGAGCATAGTGCCTGTATTTCATGCCGGGTGCCTTTGGGATAAAGCCCTCTGTCATGCTCTTTCCCAATAAAGTCGGGTCAATGGCCACCTTTTCCCCTAAAACTTCTTCCAAATCCTCTATCGTAATAGCTCCCGGACGAAGCAGGGTGGGACTGTCTTCACTTAAATCCACAATGGTGGATTCCACCCCGATGCCCACTGCACCGTCCTCTAAGATGCCCTCAATTCTACCTCCCAAATCCTCCAAAACATGGGCAGCCTCTGTAGGGCTGGGCCGGCCGGAAAGGTTTGCGGAAGGGCCGGCAATGGGGAAGCCGCAGGCGCGAATCAGGTCGAGGGTTAAGGCATTTTCAGGAAAACGAAGGGCTACGGTTTCCAGTCCTCCGGTACTTTCCTTAGGCACAATGTCGGACTTTGGCAGTACCAGTGTTAATGGCCCGGGCCAAAAGGCTTCCATCAGTTTCTTCGCCTTTTCCGGTAAAGCCTTCACCAAAGGGTAAACCTCTTCTATTGAAGAAACGTGCAAAATCAGAGGGTTGTCGGAGGGTCTGCCCTTAGCGGCGTAAATCTTTTTTGCCGCCTCCTTATCCAAACCGTTCCCTCCTAAGCCGTATACAGTTTCCGTAGGGAAAGCCACTAAGCCTCCCTGCTTTAGGATCTCAGCGGCCTCTGAAATTCCTTCTTTTCCAAAGATTTTTGTCTTCATCCTGACGCCTCTACTTTAAGATGTTTCTATAATGCTTTTTTACTGTTTAATCATGCTGTTTTATGAAGCCTTTTCTTCTAAATTCAGAATGGACCAAAATCCCTGGGGCTCCTGTCCAAGCTTCCAAGCCGCAACGCCCTGAATGCCCTTTTCCCGGAGCAAACTCATCTTTGCTTCCATGGACTTTTCATCCTCCATCCAGATTTCCTTTTTCTCATTTCCGTCCTGAATCACGCCATAGTATTGTCCAATATCCTCTTTCCACTCTAAAGGAACATTTTTTTCTGTAATCCATTCCTTCGCCTTTTTGATGGAAAGAGCCTCGGAACGGAGCTTTCCGTTTGCATCGGTAATCCAGACTCTGGTATAGAACGGCAGGGCAATAATTACTCTGTTCTTATCCATCTTCGCAGCGCTTTCGTCAATTCCTCGCTCCACGTAGCTTAAAGACGAAACGGAGCCGGCTTCCTCGGAACCTGCATAATGCTCGTCATAACACATAATGACCACATAATCACAAATCTCTCCCAGCTCCTTGATATTGTAGTAAGCATTATAAGAATAGGGAACATAGCAATCCACGCTCAAAAAGAGCTCCTCGGTGCGACAGGCAATGGACAGCTCCCGCATAAACTCCAGATAATCTCTGGCTGCGCCTTCCGGTAAAAGCTCAATATCCACATTGATTCCGTCAATCTGCTTTTCCTTTAAATCCTTGATCAAATTTTCAATCAAAGCGCTTCTATGCTTTGCCGCAGAAAAAAGTGCCTTGGCATCCACCTTTCCCGCATCAAAGTTATTCAGAGTGGCAAATACCTTCTTTCCTGCTGCATGAGCCTTGGCTACATAGCTGGCATCGCTATAGGAAATAAAGTTACCTGCATTGTCGGAAAGCACATACCAGGTAGGTGCCACAATATTGCTCTCTGCTGCATTTGGCAGCAAGGTGTCCAAGGTATTGTTGGCTTCCGGAGTGGTAATCTGATGGAAGGCCAAAGTAGGATGAACTCCCTCTCCCATGCTTTTATGGGAATAGACCGGAGCCTGGAAGTCGGAGCTTTTTTCAATCTCCACCTCATCCCCTAAACGGCTGTTTCGAAGGTAACCGATAAAGCCGTCCTTGGTTTCCACTTTGGACCACTTCTCCATTTTTTCTAAAACAAGAACCTTATCTCCCTTTTCCAAGTCCGTAAGGATAGGACTCTTCACTCCACCCTGCACACGAACCGCCTCTTTAGCCGTTAAAGTCGCCTGCTTTTCCTTGCCAAAAGCATTGTAAAGGAAGACTCTCTTATGCTCCGCATCCGTAAAGCTTTCTACTTCCAAGGCAGTATGGGACTGAATCAGAGATAGGCTGAGGAAAATGTTTTTCCCGTCCACAAAATAGGGAAGCTTTCCATCCTTTCCCTTTTCTCCCGGCTGATAGATTTCCACAGAATCCGGCAGGGCATAGCGGAGGGTTTTCTCATCATCGTCATAATAAAAACGAATATTTAACTGCTTTACCACAAAGCCATAGGGGAGATAGACTTCCCCATCCTGCATTCTTCCCAGAGTCAGTACGGAATCCTCTACCTGTTTTTCATGGTTTAAATACAGCTC
>ERZ773250.1669-NODE-1669-length-10815-cov-2.416171_pt1 | contig 10815 bp, 9 predicted proteins | sample MGYA00511258_ERZ773250 | MGnify/ENA primary metagenome ERZ773250 (study PRJEB29015, sample SAMEA2738164) | human oral metagenome | biome: human oral; feature: human-associated habitat; material: saliva | place: China | collected 2187 ... | reverse complement strand
TCACAAATTTTTTTTGCAAATTCTACAAAAAAAGAATTTGGTGATTTTCAGACAAATTTTGCCATGATAACTTCAAAAATCATAGGTAAAAACCCAAGAGAAATAGCCAATGAAATCATAGAAAAGTTTGAAGCTGATGACATCATCGAAAAACTTGAAGTAGCAGGACCTGGATTTATAAACATCTATCTGAAAAATAACTTTATTAATAATGAAATTAAAAAAATAGGAGAGGAAAAATATGATTTTTCATTCCTTAACACTGACAGAACTGTTGTAATTGACTATTCTTCTCCAAACATTGCAAAGCGTATGCACGTTGGGCACTTAAGAAGTACAATTATTGGAGAATCTATAAAAAGAATTATGCAGTTCCTAGGATTTAAAGTTTTCGGAGATAACCACATAGGAGACTGGGGAACTCAGTTTGGAAAACTTATTGTTGCTTACGAACGTTGGCTTGACAAGGAAGCTTATGAAAATGATCCGATAGAAGAACTTGAAAGAATATATGTACTTTTCTCTGATAAAGCAAAAGAAGATCCTTCCCTAAACGACATTGCAAGGGAAGAACTTAGAAAACTTCAGGCGGGAGACGAAAAAAATAACGCCCTTTGGAAAGAATTTATCAGTATTTCAATAAATGAATACAACAAAATTTACAAAAGATTTGATATTAAATTTGACTTCTACAATGGTGAATCATTCTATAATGATATGATGCCTGACGTACTTGAAGATTTAAAAGCAAGAAACATTGCAAGGGAAGATGACGATGCACTTGTTGTTTTCTTTGATGAAGAAACAAAACTCCACCCATGTATAGTTCAGAAAAAGGATGGAAGTTTCCTTTATTCAACTTCTGACCTTGCGACTATTAAATATAGAAAAGATGAATTAAACGCTGATATGGGACTATATGTTGTTGATGAAAGACAGCAGGAACACTTTAAGCAGGTATTTGAAATTGCAAGAATGACAGGTTCTCCTTATGACTATGAAAAAGTTCATATTCAATTTGGGATTATGAGATTTGCAAATGGAGTTATTCTATCTACAAGAGGTGGAAATGTAATTAGACTTATCGACCTTCTGAATAAAGCACAGGAAGAAGTAAGAAAAGTTATAGATGAAAAGAATCCTGATTTACCTGAAGCTGAAAAAGATATTATTTCAGATATAGTCGGAACAGGAGCAATAAAATACTTTGACCTGAGCCAGAACAGAACTTCACCTATATTATTTGACTGGGATAAAGTACTAAGCTTTGAAGGAAATACAGGACCATACTTACAATACACTTATGTAAGAATAATGTCCCTTCTGAGAAAAATGGAATCTGAAAATATTTCAGTTGACAAAAGCAAGGATATTATCCTTGATGACATGAATGACATTGAAAGAGACCTTGCAGTTATGCTGTTAAGATTCCCTCAAGTTGTAGTAAAAGCGTATGAAGGATTTAAACCTAACCTGATTGCAGATTATTTATTTGATCTGGCTAAAACTTACAATAACTTCTACAACTCAAAATCTATACTGAAGGAAGAAAACAAGGATGTAATGCAGGCAAGAATATTACTTTCAATAAAAGCTGCAGACATACTGAAACAGGGATTATCATTACTGTCAATACAAACAGTAGAGAGAATGTAACAACTGCTGGAAAATAGTATTTAGTAATAAATCAAACAATCCACATAACATTTTAAAAATATGAAAGATTATATTTATGAATTATTTAAAATTTTACAATGTAAAACAAAAAAATGAATTTAGAAAAAGTCATCAGCCTGATTTTTCAGGCGAATTTTGACTTTTTCTTAACAAATAATTGTTTTACATAAGTAAAATTTTGATAAATGAATAAATATATCTTTCATATTTTTTTATCCTCTACTTATTTTTCTGTAAATATGTGGAGAAACCCTAAAATATTTCTTGAAAATTTTAGTAAAATAGTTGGCATCTTCAATTCCTACGTGTCTACATACTTCTGATATCCTGTCGTCTGTATCAAGGATTCTTCTTGCAGCAACTGTCATCTTGATTTCCATAAAAAATTTATTTGGTGATTTCCCTGTATGCTTTTTAAACAGTCTTCTGAAAGACGCCTCACTTATATCAGACAATCTGCAGTAGAATTCTGTTGAAAATTCCCTAAAAGGATTATTTATCATATCATTTACAATTGCCTGTACCCTGCTGTCTATTTCCCTGTTGTAATACTGAATTTTACATGTCCTGCTTTCCCCTTTTTCCTTTGAAATATTTATTAAATAACCTACTATTATTTCCAGATATCCCCTTAAAATAAATGAAGTTCCCGATCTATTGGCATTTTTTTCCTTTATCATTGAATAAAAACAGTCAATAATAAATTTATCTTCACATTTAATCTGTGTATCAAAATCCATTATTTCAGACCATATTTTTAGTCCATGTATAGAATAGGAAGCAGTAAATCTGATACTTATAAAGGAAAAATGATTTGAAACAGACATACACTGAAGGTTACAGCTTTCAGGTATGTAAATAATATCATTTTTACCCACATCATATACATTGTCATCTATTATAAATTTTGCATTTCCCTCCACTATAAACCTTATCATTGAGTAAGGCACCTTTTCTTCCTGAAATTTCCAGTCCTTATTGAAGGTATATGTATCAACATAAAGAAAAGCCAGATGGAATGCCTTCATTAATGAGTTGTTTTCCATAATTTGTAACTCCTGTTGTTATTTTACTTTAATTATACCTCATAATATTTATAAAACAATTTTTTATGTACAATTTTTTTAAAAAATTATATCTATTTAATCGTTTTTTACTATAATTAATCGTTTTAGATATCTTGTTTTATTAAAAAATGAAGGTATACTCTTAATAATCAAAAGGAAAAACTGACGTCAATTATTTTCACACATGTATTATATACTTAAAATAGTATATTTCACTTATTTTACAACACTTAATATCTAACATTGAAAGGATGGAACAATTATGAAAAAGAAGATTATTCTGTTACTTATCTCAGTATTATTTCTTATTATTTCCTGCGGAGGTTCAAAAAAATCAAATGAAACAGGAGAACTTGAAGGAGAAATAGTATTCTGGCATTGATTTACTCAAGGACCTAGAAACGAGTTCATGAAACAGGCTGCTGAAGAATTTATGAAAAAACATCCGAAAGTAAAAATTAAAATTGAAACATTTGCATGGCCTGAATTTTACACTAAATGGACAACAGGATTACAGGCTGGACAAGTTCCTGATGTAAGTACAGCTTTACCTAACCATGTTGTAGAATTACTTCAGGCAGACGCTCTAGTTCCTATTGATGATGTAATTGATCATATTGGAAAAGATAGATTTTACGCTGCTCCTCTTACAGAAGGGGAAATGAATGGAAAACATTATTCCATACCTCTATATTCACACGCTCAGGTAATGTGGTACAGAAAAGATTTATTACAAGCTGCAGGACTTGAAGTTCCAAAAACATGGGCAGAATTATTTGAAGCGGCTAAAAAATTAAACAATCCTCCTCAAGTTTATGGATTATCAGTTCCTATGGGACTTGGAGATATGATGGCAACTAGATTCCTTAACTTCTATGTCCGTTCAGCAGGAGAAACTTTAATAACTAAAGACGGAAAAGCAAACCTTACAAGCAAGGCTGCCATAGATGGGATAAATTACTGGGTAAACATGTATAAGGCAGTATCTCCAAAAGGTTCTGTAAACTTTAAAGTATTAGATCAGGCTACACTTTATTATCAAGGTAAAACAGCTTTTGACTTTAACAGTGGATTCCAAATTGGAGGAGTTAAACAGAACTCACCTGATTTACTGGACAAAATAGCTGCCGCACCAATACCTAAAGTAAATGCAGCAGATCCTGAACGAGGAATAGAAACTTCAAATATACCTATAATCGTATGGAAAAATAGTAAACACCCTGAAATTGCAAAAGCTTTTGTTGAAAGTTTATATGAAAAAGAAAAATACATTAAATTCTTACATTCTGTTCCAGGTGGTATGTTACCAGCCTTAAAAGATATTTCAAATGATCCTGCATACCTGGATAATCCAATAATCAAACAATTCCAGGATACAATCACAGTTATTAACAATGCTGTTGATAAAGGTACTGCAATTGGAATGGAATTTGGTCCAAAACCTGAAGCCGGAATAATTACAAGCCAAGGTGTAATTGAAAAGATGTTCCAGGAAATTATACTTAAAAATGTTCCCGTGGAAGAAGCTGCAAAAAAAGCTGAAAAGGAACTAAACGACTTATTTGCTGCGGCAAAATAACCAGCTAACCACGTGACAGGAAAGGAATACTCATGAAAAAGAATAAAATGAAAATCGATAAGATAAATCTGGTGTTTGTTTTACCAGCCATGTTAATAGTTTTTCTTCTGCTGGTTTATCCTATAATTTCCAGTGTATATTTTAGCTTTACATCGAAAAACTTAATTAGACCGTATTACAAGTGGATCTGGTTTGACAACTTCAAATTTGTCCTTACTAACCCTGAATTTTATCATGCATTCCTGACTTCAATAAAATGGACTGTTTTATCAATTACAGGACAGCTTCTGGTAGGATTTATAGCTGCTCTTTCCTTAAACAGAATTCCAAAATTTTCGGGATTTTATAGAACTTTACTTATTATCCCATGGGCGTTTCCTGCTATCGTTATAGCATTTTCATGGAAATGGATTTTAAATGATGTTTATGGATTTATACCGAATTTACTTACACAACTACATATTACAAAGGAAAACATAAACTTTCTGGCAGATCCGAAAACCGCCTTCTGGATAGTACTGTTTATAAATATATGGTTTGGAGCACCTCTGTTTATGGTAAATATTCTGGCAGCCTTAAAAACTATCCCACGTGAACAGTATGAAGCGGCTATTGTTGACGGTGCATCTTCTTTTCAGGTATTCCGTTACATAACAATAAGACATATACGTGGAGTTATAGGATTACTGGTTGTTTTAAGAACAATATGGGTTTTCAATAACTTTGACCTGCTTTATCTGCTAACTGGAGGAGGGCCTTCAGACTTGACTACTACACTACCAATATATGCATACAAGACAGGATGGAATTTAAAAAGACTAGGAACAGCATCTGCAGTCACTATTCTACTGCTTCTGTTTCTGATGACTGTGTGTTTTGGATATTTCAAACTGCTTAACAGATGGGAAAGAGAGGATGATAAATAATGAAATACAGTTATAAAAATAATATCTATACTGGATTAATCTATTTACTTTTAACTGTTATGGCAATAATTGCTGTTTTTCCTCTAATATGGATTATTCTTTCTTCCATAAAGCCTTCAAGCGAAATGTCCAACAATCCATTGGCTTTTATTCCTAAAAAAATTACATTCGATTATTATAGACAGGTTCTGTTTAGTCTGAATTTTATAAGAAATATAAAAAATAGTTTAGTTATATCATTTACAGCCACTGTAATAACTATAATTGTTTCAGCCCTTGGAGCTTACGGAATTGTAAGATTTTTCCCTAAAGTAGGTAAAAAAATGACAAAAATGCTTATTACTACATATATGTTTCCTACTATCCTGCTGGCTGTCCCATACGTTACAGTTATGGCAAAATTAGGATTAATTAATACATGGATTGGTGTAGTTATTACTTATCTGTCGTTTTCCATACCATATGCGATATGGATGCTGATAGGATTTTTCCAAACTGTTCCTATTGGAATTGAGGAAGCCGCAAAGGTTGACGGAGTAGGAAAATTCGGGATATTTTTTCAGATTGTACTTCCTATAGTGTCTCCAGGAATTGTTTCAACTGCCATTTATACATTTATCAATACATGGAATGAATTTCTGTATGCACTGCTATTAATAAATAACTCTGAAAAAATGCCTCTGTCAATAGCTCTCTACTCTTTAACAGGTTCAGAAATACTGGACTGGGGACAGATGATGGCTGCATCAGTAATTGTAATCCTGCCTTCAGTAGTATTCTTTATGATTATACAGAACAAGATTGCAGGAGGATTATCAGACGGATCAGTTAAGTAAATATATCAGAACAAAATTATATACATAATTTGAAGAAAGGAGAGTATGATTTTATTTTATACTATCATACATTACAGAAATGAAAAATATAAATTACGGAATAATAGGAACCGGATATTTTGGAGCACATTTAGGAAGAATATTAAATAAAATTGAAGGAGCAAAAGTTGTTGCCATTTATGATCCGGAAAATACAAAAAATATTTCTGAAGAACTTGGATGTGAAGTTTCAGAAAACATTCAGGAATTATGTGCAAGGGATGATATTGATGCAATAATAGTTGCTTCTCCAAATGGAGCACATAAGGAAGCCGTTTTAGAAGCTGCTAAAAATAAGAAACATGTATTCTGTGAAAAGCCTATCGCACTTTCATACAAGGAATGTTCTGAAATGATAGAAGCTACAAAAAAGAATGGCGTAATCTTCATGGCAGGACACGTAATGAACTTCATGAATGGTGTAAGAAAAATAAAACAATTAATAAATGACGGTGTTATTGGAGAAGTTTTACATTGTCATTCTATGAGAAATGGATGGGAAAAGGAACAAAAGGAAATTAGCTGGAAAAAAATAAAGGAACTTTCAGGTGGACACTTGTATCACCATATACATGAACTGGACTTTATACAGTTTATAATGGGAGTGCCTGAAAAAGTAACAATGGTTGGAGGAAATATCGCCCATCAGGGAGAAAAATTTGGTGATGAAGATGATGCCCTTTTCATAACACTTGAATTTCCAAATAAAAGATTTGCAACTTTACAGTATGGATCTGCATTCAGATGGCCTGATCATTCTGTAAAAATTCAAGGAACTAAAGGAGCTATCCTACTGGATCTTCAGGATGTAGGAGTTACTTTAAAAATTGATGATAAAGAAGAAAAATTTCTGCTTCATCGTACTAAAGAAGAAGATGATGACAGAACAAGAATATATAAAGGACTGGAAATGGATGGTGCAATAATGTACGGTAAACCTGATAGAATCCCTCCTTTATGGCTGCATGGAATCATGGAAATGGAAATGGAATTTTTACATAATGTCCTTCAGGGTGCTGAAGTTGATAAAGAATTCATTCCATTACTGGACGGTACTGCCGCAAGAGATTCCATTCTGACAGCAGATGCCCTTACTAAGTCTTTGGAAGAAGACAGAAAAGTAAAAATATCTGAACTTTTGTAAACTCCGTTTTGTTTCATTGCAATATAAAAAAAGTTGTCAATTTCTGGCAACTTCTTTTTATTTTACAATTTTATTTTTATTCATTAATCGACACTTCCTTTAGATTTATTATTCTCTTTTAATTTTTGAAATATTTTTTTGCCTATTAAAATAATACTTATTATTACTACACTTATTATTAAAACAGCTATCGAGCCACTTTTATCCCAAACCTTATTTAAAAATATTACTAAAAAAATTGTTGCAAATATAGGGAGTCGTTTTTTATTTTTACTATTCATATATTAGCCTCCTTTGTTCTCTATTATACCTCGATAATCAGTTATTAGCAATTTGAATAAGATTATTTTCATAAAATTTCCAATTAAAAATCCAGCCAAAATTCCTCTTTAATCTCAAGGAAATTCCAGCCGGATTTTTTTATTAAATCTATTTTTTTACTCATATTTTCTGAAATACTGTCAACTAATTAGTTTGCCAGTTTTATTTCATTCCATATTTTATCCTGTTTTTCTTTTGCTTCATCTGATAATGCTCCAGGAAGTTTAGCATTTTCTACAACCTGAGCTCTATTTACAAGTGATTTTATCTTTGATTTTTCTTCAATTCCTTTTATAACTGAAGGAGCCTTAAACTGTTCATATACTTTTATAAAGTTTTCAGGTCTGTATAAAAATTCCAGAAATTTATAGGCATTTTCCTTATTAGGTGAATTTTTTACAATAGCCATGCTGTCTATATACATCATTGCACCTTTAGGTATAAAGAAGTCAAAGTTTCCGTATTCAGCTTCATCCAGTTCACCATAGACATTTTCAGCATATCCGTGAGCCGCATAGAATTCTCCTGTAGCCACACTCTTACCGAAAGTTGTTGCATCAAATTTTGCAAGATTTTTTTTCCATTCAATGATTTTATTTTTAGCTTCCTGTAACTGCTTGTCATCTGCTGAATCTGAAGGATAACCTAAAGACTGAAGAGCCGCTCCTATTACTTCTCTTCCATCATCCAGCATTGTCATTTTCCCTTTATATTTTTCCTGCAGGAAAATATCAAAAGATTGAGGGTAATCTTTCATGAATTTTTTATTTACCGCTACTCCTGTTGCAGAATATGTATAAGGTATTGAGTAATTTAAACCTGGATCATATATTTTTGAAAGTTCTTCAAGCTTAAGTCCGTCTTTATCAAGGTTATTAAAAGTTTCTCCCAGTTTCTGCTTGTCAAGTTTTTCTATAAGTCCGCTCTTTATAAGCACATCAACATAATCTGTAGATGGTGAAACTATGTCAAATCCCTTTGCACCCGACATTAATTTTGCTATCATTACATCATTATTGTCATAATAGCTCAGATTTACCTTTATTCCCGTTTCCTTCTGAAAATCGTCTATTACTTCCTGCGGTATAAAATATGTCCATGTATAAATATTCAGTTCCTTACTTCCTGAATCTCCATTTCCTCCACTTTTACCTCCACAGGCAATCATCAACAACATCATTCCAAACAGTAAAACAATCTTTTTCAATTCTGACATCACTCCTTTAAATTTATATTTTAGTTACAACTTTGAGTATATCAAAAAAAACAAATTATATCAAATGTTTTTTTACAGTTTCTCTATCATCAAAATGTCTTTTTTCCTTTCCTATAATCTGATAAGTTTCATGCCCTTTCCCTGCTATAAGAAGACTGTCCCCTTCCCTGATTATTTCCTGAACCGCATATTTTATAGCCTGTTCCCTGTCTTCAATAATTATATACTTTCCCTTAGGAAAATTTATTTCAGTAAGACCTGTTTCAACTTCCTTCAGTATCACCATAGGATCTTCCGTTCTCGGATTATCTGAAGTCAATATTATATAATCACTAAATTCTGCGGCAGCCTTTGCCATTTTAGGTCTTTTCTTATTATCCCTGTCTCCACCTGCACCAAATATAGTGACAACCCTATTTTCTGTTATTTTCTTCAATGTAGTTCCTACATTCATAAGTCCATCATCTGTATGGGCATAATCCACTACAATTCTTACATTCATATTATTTTTTACAGTTTCAAATCTTCCAGGTACAGAAGGCATCTTTTCAAGCTTTTCTACAATCTTGTCCATTCCTGTTCCCAATGACAGTGCCGAAGCCACACATCCAAGAATATTATGCAGATTGTATTCTCCTACAAGATTTACATCCAGAATATATTCATCTTTTCCATGAATAATTTTTATTTTCATACCGTCATTAGTGTATTTTACTATTTCTCCATATAAATCTGCAGTTTTATCATTTACACTTATTGAAAAATATTTATTTTCCTTCTTACTTCCTACAGTATTATCTTGAGTGTTGCTTGTCCCATTAACAGATTTTTCAGAAACTATTCTTTTACCATACCCATCATCTATATTTATAACTCCTGTACCGTCTTTTCTAAGCATGGAAAATATTTTCCTTTTGGCATTGAAGTAGTTTTCCATTGTTCCATGAAAATCCAGATGATCCTGAGTAAGATTTGTAAATATCGCAGAGTCAAATTCCAGCATATTTACACGGCCTATTTCAAGTGCATGCGAGCTGACTTCCATTATAAAATACTCTACTCCTCTTTTTACACTTTCATTTATCAATTTTATAAGCTCAAGGGATTCAGGCGTTGTATTTACTGTCTCAAATTCCTCATCGAGTATTCTGTTTCCTGTAGTTCCAATTCTTGCTGTTTTTTCCAGTATATTTTCAAGAATGTAACTTGATGTAGTTTTTCCGTTTGTCCCTGTTATTCCTACTATTTTCAATTTATTCTGCGGGTAGTTATAGTAATTTGAAGCTATTATTCCCAGACTTTTCCTTACATTTTCTATAAGTATAAAGGAAACCTTTTCATAACCGCTATATTCGGATACGTTGACTTTTTTTTCAGCAACTATCATTTTTGCACCACTGTCAATAGCTTTCTGGATAAAGTCATGCCCATCCACATTATTTCCCGTCATTGCTATAAAAACAAAGTTTTCCCTTATTTTTCTGGAATCATATTCAATTCCTGCTATTTCAAATTTTTCTCCTTCATTTAAAATTTCATAGGAGATATTATCAAATATTCTGTACATTTTCCTACCACCTTAAATTATATTTCATAAAATTTACTATTTTCTCTTTAATTTGATTATAACAAAAAAAGCTGGAATTATCCAGCTTAATTTATTAATGTCTGTTATTTGAAATGTAAATTTGAAAAACAGTTTTACAGTCTTCCATTAATTTACACAAGTAATTTATTTATGTATTAGTTAGTTGCCTTTATAGGCTCTGCTGCTGTAAGTTCCCATTGCTGTATTCCTTTACCTTTAAGGTCTGAATCACGGCCAATATAATAATTTTTTACCCTTTTGTTTACAGGAATAATTTCATATCTGAAAGTCAGAGGTACTTCAACTGCTTGATCTATGTAGTATTCCTGCCATTTTTTATAAGCTTCTGCCTTATAATTAGGATCTTCCAATGTCTTAGGACTTGAAGTTTCTGCCATCAGCTTATCATTTTCTTCTGAAAC
>ERZ773250.1665-NODE-1665-length-10826-cov-8.757683_pt1 | contig 10826 bp, 9 predicted proteins | sample MGYA00511258_ERZ773250 | MGnify/ENA primary metagenome ERZ773250 (study PRJEB29015, sample SAMEA2738164) | human oral metagenome | biome: human oral; feature: human-associated habitat; material: saliva | place: China | collected 2187 ... | reverse complement strand
GTGTAGCTAAAGGGGTTATTCCTGTAGCTAAATCTTTAGAACAAGGTTTTGCATACGCAGATCAACTTGGACAACGTCCTGGGGCTGGGGCTGTATACTTAAACATCTTCCACTATGATGTATTAGAATTTTTAGATACTAAAAAAGTTAATGCCGATGAAGAATTACGTTTACCAACTATTTCTACTGGTATTATCGTTCCATCATTATTCTTTGATTTAGCACGTGAAAATAAAGACTTCTATATGTTTGGACCTCATTCAATCTATGAAGAGTACGGTCTAGTATTAGATGATATAGATTTAGCGAAATATTATGACGAATTTGTTGCTAATGAGAACATTATGAAACGTAAATATAATGCTCGTGATATGCTGAACTTAATAGCACAAACACAATTACAATCAGGATACCCATACTTAATGTTTAAAGATAATGCTAATAAAAACCATGCACTTCGTGAAATTGGTCAAGTTAAGATGAGTAACTTATGTACAGAAATTTTTCAATTACAAGAAACTTCTGTAATTAAAGATTACGGTGAAGGAGATATTATTAAACGTGATATTTCTTGTAACTTAGCATCATTAAACATTGTTAATGTAATGGAAAGTAAAAAAGTTAAAGAATCTATTTACTCAGGTATGGATGCCTTAACATTTGTAAGTGATTCTACAAAAATTAAAAATGCACCTGGTGTAGTAAAAGCTAACGAAGAGTTCCACTCAGTTGGTCTTGGGGCGATGAACCTTAATGGATATTTAGCTAAAAACTGTATAGCATATGATAGTGAAGAAGCGAAAGATTTTGCTAATGTCTTCTTTATGATGATGAACTACTATACTTTAGAACGTTCAATGCAAATAGCAAAACAAAGAGGACAAAGCTTTAAAGACTTTGAAAAATCTGATTACTATAACGGAAGTTATTTTGCTAAATATATTGAAAAAAATTACTTACCAAAATCAGATAAAGTAAAAGAATTATTTGAAGGGATTTATATTCCTACTAAAGAAGATTGGCATAGCTTAAAAAATAGAATTAAAGAGAACGGATTATACCATGCGTACAGAATGGCTATAGCTCCAACTCAAAGTATTTCTTATGTTCAAAACTCAACATCAAGTGTGTTACCGATTGTTGATAAAATCGAACGTAGAACTTATGGAAATGCTGAAACATTCTATCCAATGCCATACTTAAGTCCAAAAACACAATGGTACTACAAATCAGCATTCACAATGGATCAAATGAAACTTATTGATTTAATGTCAGTAATCCAAGAACACGTAGACCAAGGTATCTCTGTAATATTATATGTTAATTCAGATATTACTACTAGAGAACTTGCTAGATATTATATCTATGCACACCACAAAGGATTAAAATCACTGTATTACACTAGAAACAAACTTCTTTCAGTAGAAGAATGTACTTCATGTGCTATATAGAAAAGAGAGGAAATTTTATAAAAAATGAAAGCAGTAAACTGGAATAAACAAGATGACTTAACATTTATGTATTGGCGTCAAAACATTGCTCAGTTTTGGGTAGATACAGAATTTAAAGTTTCTAAAGATATTAAAAGCTGGAATGAAGATTTAAATGATAAAGAGCGTGATGCTTATAAAAAAGTATTAGCAGGGTTAACAGGTCTTGATACTCAACAAGGTGATAAAGGTATGCCATTAGTATCTCTTCACACAGAAGATATGAGAAAACAGGCTGTATATAGCTTTATGGGTATGATGGAACAAATGCATGCTAAGAGTTATTCAACAATTTTCACATCATTAATTCCAAGTAAAGAAACAGACTATTTACTAGATGAATGGGTTCCGAATAATGCGGAACTACAATATAAAGCAAACCTTATCGAAAGTTACTATATGAAACTATTTAAGCCAGAAGTAAAAACTTATGATTTATATATGGCTAGAGTAGCGTCAGTATTCTTAGAAAGTTATATTTTCTATAGTGGATTCTTCTATCCATTATACTTAGCTGGACAAGGTAAAGTAACAACTTCAGGTGAGATTATCCGTAAAATCTTGCTTGACGAAACTATCCACGGAAGTTTCACAGGGTTTGATGCACAAGAAATCTTCAAAACATTAACTAAAGAAGAACAAGAAAAAGCTAAAAAAGAAATGTATAAATTATTATTAGATTTATATGAAAATGAGCTTAAATATACTCAAGATATTTATGGAGAAATCGGGTTATACGACGAAGTTAAAGATTATGTTGAATACAATGCAAATCGTGCATTAGCTAACTTAGGTTACCCAGGATACTTTGAAGATAAAGATATTAACCCAATTATTGAAAATGCGATGAATACATCTACTAAAAACCATGACTTCTTTAGTGTTAAAGGTGATGGATACGTAGTAAGTATGAATGTTGAATCAATTGAGGATGAAGATTTTATCTTCGAATAGGAAGAAATATATTATGAAAATATTATTAGTAAGACATGGTGAAACAGATTTTAATAAAAATAAGAGAATACAAGGACATACCGATATTCCGTTAAATGAAACAGGAGAAAATCAAGCGATAAATGCAGGATCAAAGATATCTAAGTATGATGTGGATGCTGCATTTAGCAGTCCTTTAAAAAGAGCAAAACAAACTGCTAGATTAATGCTAGATAACTCTAAAAATAACAGCAATAAAGAATTAGAAATTATTACTGATGATAGATTAATAGAGAAATATTTTGGAAATTTTGAAGGAAGTACTTTTGAAGAATATTTTTCGGCATTAGAATCAGGAGAAGGATTAGAAACTGTTGAACTTGAGGAGAGGGTATATAAAAGAGCGTCTGAGTTTTTTATTAATCAATATGATGAATACAAAGGAAAAACAATTTTTGTAGTTTGTCATGGGGCGCTGATTCGTATATTTTTACGAACTTTAGGATTATATCCACATAATGAAATGATAAATAATACATCATTAAATGTTGTAAACTTTAATGGTCAGGAATTTACATTAGAAGAATTTAATATTTAACAGATATAAAATAAAGTAGTTTAGAAATATTCTACTTTATTTTTTTCTATATGTATTTTATAATAGTGAGTATAAAAAAATAGAAAGAGAGATACATATGCGCATAATTTTAGCACGTCACGGAGAGACAGATTATAATAAAAATAAAAAAGTTCAAGGTCATAGTGACATACCATTAAATGAAGAAGGAATTCGTCAGGGTAAAGAAGCAGGAAAAAAACTTGAAGGACATGAGATTGATGTTGCATATAGCAGTACGTTAGAACGAGCATTTGATACAGCAAGATATATGTTAGATAATTCTAATAGTGAAAATAATAAAAACTTATCAGTAATTAAAGATAAACGTTTAATAGAAAAATCATATGGTGGCTATGAAGGAGTTTCATTTGCAGAGTATGGGGCAGGTCTTAAAGCTGGAGAAACTCGTGGAATGGAATTAGATACTGAAGCTGCGGATAGAGTAGAAGAGTTTTTTAAAGAAAAACACAATGAGCATCCTGATAAAACTATATTAGCAGTATGTCATGGTGGATTAATTAGATCATTTTTAACACAAAAAGGAATTAAAGAAGTTTCTAGAGGAGTAATAATTAATACTTCAGTAAGTGTCTTAGACTATGATGGAGAGAAATTTACATTAGTAGAATTTAATAAATAAAAAGAAGAGTATGACTGGCGTAAGTAGTCATACTTTTTATATTTAAAGTTAAAACTAGACAATTATTTTGTAATAAGTTATTGACAAAAAGTAATAAATTAATTATACTATAAGTAATTTAATAGAATTGAACAAAGAAAAGATAAGTAAATTAATTTAATATTAAAACAGAGAGCTTTCGGTTGGTGTGAGAAAGTAAAATATTATTTATTTGAAAATGGTCTTGGAGTTATAGTTATCTAATAGGTAACTACGTCTGTGTACGATATAACACAATGGTATGAACACGTACCAATTAAGGTAAATAATTGCGAGATTATTTATAAAAATGGGTGGTAACACGATTATAGTCGTCCCTACTGTATCTAAGGATATAGTAGGGGCGTTTTTTTATTATCAATGACTTTAGGAGGAGCAGAATTATGCCAATATGTATACAAAATGATTTACCAGTAAAAAACACGTTATTAGAAGAGGGAGTAATAGTAATCGAAGAAAATAGAGCGAAAAACCAAGATATTCGACCTTTAAGAATCCTTATTTTAAATTTAATGCCTAAAAAAGAAGAAACAGAAAGACAATTACTTAGATTATTAGGGAATTCTCCTATACAAATTAAAGTAGAGTTTTTGCATGTGGCAACACATCAAGCTAAAAATACTGCTAACTCATATTTGAAAAAATTCTATACTACTTTTGATCAAATTAAAGATAAATTCTATGATGCTTTAATTATAACTGGAGCACCAATAGAACATCTAGAATTTGAAGAGGTGAATTATTGGAAAGAATTACAATCTATTTTTGAGTGGAGCAAGACGCATGTATTTTCAACACTGAATATTTGCTGGGCAGCTCAGGCAAGTTTATATCATCATTTTGGAATTAAGAAAGAGCAGGTTGACGCAAAAATTTTTGGTGTATTTGAACACGATGTACTAATAGAAAATCATTCATTAACACGTGGTTTTACGGATAGCTTTTTAGCGCCACATTCTAGACATACAAAAATTGAAGAAGAAAAATTATCTACTGTTCCTGAATTAGATGTATTGGCAAGATCTGAAGATGTTGGTACATTGTTATTAGCAACAAAAGACTTAAGAAAAATATTTATAACAGGGCATATAGAGTATGAAGCAGATACACTTCAAAATGAGTATCTAAGAGATAAAAATAGCAATCTTCCTATAGAAGTACCATACAACTATTATCCAAATGATGACGATACTAAAACACCTCAAAATACTTGGCGCGGAGTAGCGTACCTATTTTACCATAACTGGATAAATCAAGTTTATCAATTGACTCCTTATGATTTAAAAGAATTAGCAAAATAAATCCGTTAAAAAGTAAAAGAAGTAGTTTTTATTAGTTAACATTACTAATAAAAAACTACTTCTTTATTTATTTTCTTTTTCATTTTCATTTTTATCAGAAGACGATTCATCATCAGTTAATCCAGATATTGATTTTTTAAATGATGTAAACATTTTTCCGATTGATTCACCTAATTCTGGTAGTCGTTTAGGCCCGAAGATAAGGAGTGCCGCAAGAACTAACACTATAACTCCAGGAGCTCCTATATCACGTAAGAATCCCATTCTAGTCACCTCTTTTTTTATAAATATACTTACTTATTAAAACACTTAATTCATATATAAGAATAAGTGGAATAGACATTACTATATCACTAATAAAATCTGCTGGGGTAATAACTACAGCAACAAATATTAAAATAAAGTAAGCATAACGTCTATTACGTGTTAAAAATAGTGGAGTAATAATACCAATCGATGTTAAAAATGCAATAATTACTGGAAATTCAAATAATATTGCGATAGGAATCGTAGTATTAATTACAAAAGATAAGTAATTTTGGGCAGTTAATTGAGTATTAAATAAATCATCACCAATAGAAAGTAATACATTTAGAATTGCTGGTGTTACAAGAAAGAAACCAAATGCTAATCCTAAAGAAAAACAAATAAATACTGCAGGAATATATGCTAATAATGCACGTGCTTCCCTTTCTTCTAATCCTGGTTTAATAAATGCCCATATTTGATAGCAGGTAAATGGAATAGTAAATGTTATTGCACAAATTCCTGCTAAAGTAAGATATATCCATAGTATATCATTAGGCCCTAAAACAATCAACTTATGATTAAAATTACTCGTTAAAAATTTATATATATCAGCTGACCAAATTAAACTAACTACGAAGGAGATGATAAAAAACATTAAACAATATATCATTCTCCTTCTAAGTTCAGTTAAATGATCAACGGTAGATACTTTATCGCCGTATTTCATATTTTAACACCTATTTATGTTTTGATTTTTCATATATCACGCTAAGAATAACTATTATCATGTATACTATTTGTGAAATTACTACTTCATAACTTGGATAGATACCTAACCATTCAATTGTTGGCATATGATCAATTATATGATTTGATAACATATCGGTAATTTGTAATGCATGGATACTTACTCCTAACATTTTAAATCCAAGAATATAGATTAACCATGATAATACTAGGAACACTTTACTAATAGGTAATTTTCCAGATGCTTTCATCATAGCAAAACCTAAAATGATAAGTGCAACTATTGCTAAACCAATCCCAATAAGTAGGTTAGATGTAGTAATTAATGGCATAATACCTGCGTAGAAAAGTATTGTTTCAGCACCTTCACGGAATACTGCAAGGAAACTTAGAGCAAACATTGAGACAAAACTTCCTGTTGATAAGACAACATTTAATTTTTTATCCATATATTTTTTCCATGCCTTAACCGAAGATTTACTATGCAGCCAAATACCAATACCAATCATCATTATAACAGCAAAAATACCAACAACACCTTCTATTATCTCTCTGTTAGTACCAGAAGATAGAGCAGGGAATGAGTATTTTAGTACTACTGCAGCTAAGATACTTGCTAAAATACCAGCGATAGCTCCAGCATAAACCCAAACAAGACCTTTACGTTGTTTTGCTGCTCTTAGAGCACTAGCAAGTGATAGTACGATTACTAATGCTTCAACACCCTCACGTAGTAGGATTAACATAGAATCAATAGCATTATAGTTTGATTTTGTATCGATTTTTGATAATTCAGCTATTAAATCTTTAAGTTGATCTTGGTATTTTTGTTCGTTACCTTTAACCATAATAATAGGAGTTTCACTCTCAACTTTAGTATAAAGTGAAGCATTTCTAGTACGAACATCACCTTCAATAACTGGCCATACCTCGATAAATTTTTTCATTTTTTGAGATCCTTGGGCTTTATCACCAGAAACAAAAGCATTATAACTTTCTTCTAATAATTTAATCCCTTGATCCAAAGTTTTTACATCTGAATTCTGTTCAAGTTTTTTTCCAGCTAAGAAATCATCTAGATATTTTTTCAAGTCAGATAGATACATTTTTGTAGTTTGGTAATCATAAGGCTCGACTTCCATAGAACTACGTAAAAACGACATTGTTGTTTCGATTTTTCCATAGTAAGCCGGTTCAACAGATCTTACGATTCCTTCATTACGAACCCAAGCAGCGTTATATTTAACGTACTCAGCTTTCATAGTTTCTACATCTTTAGTATCAATAGCTTTTTCAAGCTTATCAAAAGAAGGATAAAGTTTTGTTTTAAAAGCTTTTTTCTCTGCCTCAATATCTATAGGATTTTGTTCTGTTTCAAAAGCAAGAAGAGCAGTAGATAATTCTCTTAACTGATCCTCATCTAGATTTTCAGAAAGGGCAGTTTTCTTAACTCTTTTACCAGCCTCTGAATCTGAATTTTTTGTAGCATTAAATTCATTTCTGAATTCTTCAATTAATTTTTTTGCTTTGTCCTTATCATTATTTTTAAGGGCAGTATTAGCATCTGTAATTTTAATAAATAAATCACTGTATGATTCTTTAGCAATAGCTGTGTGAGCTAAAGGTATAAAAGAAGTGAAAATAATTACAAATACTAATAAGATTTTACTCAAATAATTTTTGACCAATATATTCACCTTCCTTAACACCACCGAAGCATGCGAATAGTCCACTACCTATATGTGTGATGTATTCATTCATTTTATCTTCATTACCTAAACTATTTTGAATTGTAATGAATTGCTGAGGATTTTTTTGGAATGCTATAAATAATAGACCCGATTCAAATTGACCAGTTGTATCATTAATTCCATCAGCGTATGAGTAAGAACGACGTAGTAATTCTACACCAGTCTTATGAGCTAGATGAACATGTGAATCTGTTGGAATATATGGTTTTCCATCAGGACCTTTTTTCTCTAAGTCTACAGTAGCGAATTCGTCTTTTTCACCAAGAGGGGCACCGCTATCTTTATATCTACCAAACGTATGTTCTTGTTCATTTAAGTTTGTTCTATCCCATGTTTCAAGGTGCATTTGGATACGACGAACAGCCATATAGCTTCCGCCTTTCATCCAGTTATCTTTGTCACACCAAACTATATTATTAAATTGATCTTCTTTTGTTGCATTAGCAGTTCCGTCTTTAAAACCGAATAGATTTCTTGGTGTTTCTTTTCTGTTTCCTATAGCAGCGAAGCCAGATTGACTCCACTTCATAGTCACAGTAGAGCGAGCTTTACGAATTAAGTTTCTCACAGCATGGAATGCTACTTGTTCATCATCTGCACATGCTTGAATACAGATATCTCCACCAGTATACCTTTCTTTTAGTTGTTCTCGAGCAAAAGGAGGTAGGTCTTTAAATTCATCAAGACCTTTATTCTCTAATTTCATTTTTTTTAAGAAACTAGGACTAATTCCAAAGGTAAGAGTCAAACGATAGGGGTTAAGTCCTACCGTTTCTCCTGTGTCTTTTGGTGGTAAGTAATGGTTTTTAAGAGCAGGCTCAACAAGTTCACCATTAACAAGTTTTTCGCTATATTGAGTCCATTCTTTAAACATGTTTATAACATCTTCACGATTTGTTGAATGAAGATCTAATACAACAAAATAGATATTTTTTTGCATTAACGTAGTGATTCCAGCTTGGTGTTCACCGTAAAAAGTGATTTTTTCATCACCATCAGCAATTTCACGCTGACTTTCTGCTTTGTTTGCGAAAAAACCACCTATTGCAGATGCCCCTACAACGGCACCAGCACTAGTCATACCAGCTTTTTTTAGGAAATCACGACGTGTTATTTTTTTGTCAGTCCAATTATTACCATTTTCAGCCATACTACTTAGCCTCTTCGTCTAAAATAACACCCATTTGTGATAATGGTTCACCTAATTTAGTAACAGCTTCAGAAAGTTCTTTAGTGTTTTCTTTTGATAGGTCAGTATATAGTTTGTAGTTTTTATCATCAGTTTTATATTTGTCTAATAAACCATTAATAGTAGCAAATTTTTCTTCTAAGTCTTTAGCTAATTTACTATCTTTTTTCTCAATTAAAGGTTTAAAGATTTTGAAGATTTCTTCAGCACCTTCGATATTAGCTTTGAAGTCGTATAAGTCAGTGTGAGAATATACTTCTTCTTCACCAGTAATTTTTTGTGTTGCAACTTCGTTAAGTAAGTCTACAGCTCCAGTAACCATTAAGTCTGGTGTAACTTCTACAGTAGCAACTTTAGCTTTTAATTCTTTAACGTCTTTAACTAATTGTTCTGCATATTCTTCAGTACCTTTAGTTGTATTTTGTTCCCACATAATTTTTTCGATTCTGTGGAAACCTCTCCAACCTTCTTCAGTTTTATTCTCTTCTAAGTAATCAGCAAGACGAAAATCGATATTTACGTCTAGTTCTCCAAAGCTTTCTGCGATTGGTTCAGAACGTTCATATGCCATACGGATAAGTGGGTATTGTTTTTTAGCTTCATCTAGTTTACCAGCTTTTAAAGTTTCAGCAAATTTCTCAGTATCTTTTAATAGGTTATCAACTTGACCTTCAACATATTTTTTGTAAGCTTCAGTAGCTTGTTTTAATTGATCTTTGGTGCTTTTAGAAGTATCAACTTGTTCAGTTTTATTTTCTTCTTTCTTTTGATCTGTTTTAGCAGAACATCCACTAATAACAAGAGCTCCAGTCATAATTGCAAGGAATAGTTTAGATTTTTTCATATATTTAAATACTCGCTTTCTATAGTTTCTTCTACTTTAAATTATAATCATTATCAATTACAATGTAAAGTGATATGAGAAAAAATAATAAAATTATAAAAAAAATTATAGTATAACTAAAATTTTTATAGATGAATTAATAATTGTGAAAAAAAATTGACTAAAATATAGTAATTAATAATTTAAGACAAAATATGTCCAAGTGGTTTGATATTATGTATTTAAAGGAGATGATTTGAATATATATAATATAAAAATGTTATTGAAATTAACAACTATTTACATTATAATAGAAAGTGTTTACAAATGATAGAGAGTAAAGGAAGGAAGATGAAGGGTATGCAAAGGGGCAAAACGTTTAGAGCGTTAGAAATATATGATAGATTTAGGAGAGGAGAAAAGTTATTAAAAGAAAATTTGGCTACTGAATATGGAGTATCGTTAAAAACTATTCAAAGAGATATTGAAGAATTAAGATATTACCTTTTTGAAAAAAGGAATGAAATAGGTGAGTTCGAAATTAAAGTAGAGAATAAACATTATGTATATAAAATAGTCGAAGAAAGTGATGCTATTTTAACTCAACAAGAAATATTAGCTGTTAGTAAAATATTACTTGAGAGTAGAGCATTTACTAAAAATGAAATGGTTCCTTTAATTAAAAAGTTCCAAAACCAGTTGAGTCATAAAAGTAAAAAAGAAGTAGATGATCTAATTTTAGATGAACTTCATCACTACATTGAGTTACAACATGGGAAAGAATTGTTAGGGATTTTATGGGATTTATCAATAGCTATCAGGGAGAAAAAACTAATAACATTTGATTATACTCGAATGGATAAGAAACAAACTAAAAAAGAAGTAAAACCTGCAGCAATAATGTTCTCAGAATATTATTTTTATCTTATATCATATGGCTTAAATGTTGAAGAAGATATGCCATTGGTGTTTAGAGTAGATAGAATGCGTAATATAAAATATAGAGATGAGAGGTTTTATATTCCTTATAAAGACAGATTTGAAG
>ERZ773250.1659-NODE-1659-length-10860-cov-3.216104_pt1 | contig 10860 bp, 6 predicted proteins | sample MGYA00511258_ERZ773250 | MGnify/ENA primary metagenome ERZ773250 (study PRJEB29015, sample SAMEA2738164) | human oral metagenome | biome: human oral; feature: human-associated habitat; material: saliva | place: China | collected 2187 ... | reverse complement strand
GGCTCGTGCTGCAGCCCGCCTCCGTGCGCCGCAACGTCAGCCGCATCCTGGCCAAACTCCAGCTGCGCGACCGCGTCCAAATCGCCGTCGCCTGGTACAAGAGCGGTGGTTGAGATGTAAGTTCTATATTCAGTCTACCGCCACGAAGTTCTCGAGACATCAACTACCTTGAGAGCACATATCTCGTGTGGATAGAAACCATATGTGGCGTAAAGTGTCACCAGTTAGTTTCGACCCTCAACTGTCTGACGCCATTATGTTCAAGGAAGCGAGAAGGCTTAGCGTCCCATAACTGTCCTCGAGAGTTATGACGGAGAGTTGCCATAGGAATGTAGCAAACCTTCCGTGCTCTTGTTACGCCTACATAATGCAATGAAAGGGCGTCCTTGTACCTAGTGTCTGTTTCTGTGCAGCCGCCAGGAGGCATGACGTACTCATAAGTCTCAAGGCAGAACACAGCGTCGAATTCCAACCCTTTGGCCTTATGGTATGTGAGTAGATTAATCTCATTATCGGCCGGAGGCTTATAGCATGCCATCAAGCAATTTAAGTCAGAAGTCACATCCTTGTAGATGGTGATATCATCATCTCTACGGCCGTGAGGTTCGCAGGATTCGGCAATTTTGACAGCAAGATCCGATTCCCAAAACAATTCATTCGGCGCGAGAGACAAGTATCTCGTGACAAGTCTCCTCGCTTTAATTCGCGCACTAGAGATCGAAAAGTGATTAAAATAATCGTCAAGGAAATCATCTGCAAACCTACTTGGTGAAAAGTATGTTTCAAGTAGCCTGGCAAACAAGTGTCTCCATTTGCTGAAGCCAGCGTCAAGCGTACTACTTATGTACCGTTTAGAGGGAACCGTTAGCGCGCTCTGAAACCGGTCTAACGTAGCGTTGGAGCGCGCAAGAATCGCTATGTCGTTGTAGTTTTCGATTCCATACCGCTTTTTAATCTTGGGAAGGAATACCTCGATTGTGTGAGCCATCGAGGACTCGTCGGTACCAGATAGGTCTGTATCATGCGACGAGCCGCTACCTTTAATTTGGACACGAAATACACGAAAATCGTCAGTTGGAAGCAGGGCATCTGGGTGACCTATAACGCGGAGTGAATAATTAACTATACTCGGGTGGCAACGATGGTTCTTAGTGAGAACGAAGTGCTTAAAGTCGGTTGAACTAATCACGCTGTTCAAATGTTCTGAACTTTTTCCTGCCCAACCAAAGATTGCTTGGTCCAAGTCCCCAACGACAACCGTTTTCAAACCCATCGAACATAGTCTCATTACCAAGTTATGCTGAGGTTGACCACAGTCTTGATACTCGTCAACATAAACACTTTTGTAGCGCGCAGTAATGTATACTTCTGCTGCTTTCACGTAATCAAGTATCAGTACGGCTGCGCTGCATAGCATGTTAATAGGGAGACGTCCCACCTTAAGCGCGTCGATCAGATCTTCTTCCGTATATTCTTCGCCAGAACTATAATCAACAGAGTTGACGATCTCCAATTCTACAGAGTATCCAAGGTAACGTCCCAAAAATGGGCCCACAATCTCATTGAGACAGAAAGAATCAATTGTGCCGAAGAAGGATTTATTTCGCACTGCGCCGTAACGATTACATCGAGTTTTCAACTCGTCACTCGCTTTACGAGTGTACGAAATTGCTACAACACCTTGATATGATAGAAGATCTTCGGATTCATTGACTATCATCTGAGCGATTGTGAAAGTCTTTCCGCTGCCTGGCCGCGCAGTGATTACTTTGTTGTAAGGATACTCAATTGCAGATGCCTGTTGATTGGTTGGTGAAATTGACATCAGAGGCCTTTTCAACTAGCGCATGTAAAGGAAGGGCTATCGGATCGTCTTCAAGGAGGGATAGATCAGGTCCTGTTCTAAGGAAACTGTACATGCTTTCGGCTTTACGCAACTGCATCTGCTTAACAATTTGCCCAGTTTCTTGTGTGTTATATTGAGTTGCAATCTGATTATGTAAAGGGCCGCCAACCAGATCATTCTCCAGATCTTTCAGAGCTAAGTAGATTCCGTGTTCATCCCCTAACTTTCTAATTCTACTTGCGGCTCTTTCATTATGCTCCGCCGGCAGATCTCCCTCCCACACTAGCAATGGCTTATTCTGTTCGATTGTGGATCTAACATCTTCTGTAATGCTCTCGATCGGCATGTTCAGTAAGAGGTCAGCTACGCGTGCAACCCCAGCATATCTGTAGTAGTTTCCGTCATCGTTCTTGCGTACTTTAAAAACGTCGTTATCCGTGCGGACGATAAAGGGAATATCGAGACTTACGCAGACATCGATGTACTTTTTGAAGCCTACACCTTCAACTGAAACCACAGAAAGGTTTAGATGGTCTAAATCTATGCCTAAAGCGCCGCTCAATGCAGTGTACAGTAGTACTTCTGAAGGTCCCTCCACGAGGAGAACACCGCGCGAAAAAAAGACCTCGGACGTGATCGAGTTTAACCGGTAGCCGAACTTGCCCAGTGCTTCATCCGTCATGGTGGAGCAGGATAGCGCTTTAGTGACTTGTCGCTCGGGATCCTTCGTAAGTCGAACTATTCTACCATCGGTATAGCGTGCTAGAATCTGAGGCGAGTGAGTTGTTATAAGTATTTGGTCGTTTAAACTTGAGGACAAGTATTCCGAGAGACGCCTCTGCTGCTGAGGATGAAGGTGAGCCTCGGGTTCCTCGACGGCATAGAAGACAACTTTTTCTCGCTGACTACCAGGAACCAGTTCATGTTTTGAAAGCCAGGTGGCAAAGTATAGCTGATTTCGGCGCCCATCACCGCCAAATGTAAGGGGTGCATCTCCTGAAAGGTATGCTAGTTTCAGATTGTCAACAAGTATCCCTGCATCGGTGTTTCCGGCCACAAGCTGAATCTGATGGTCGGCGTTAAGCGCGGTCAACGCTTTCATTCGCTCGTTTACGACATTCAGGGAATCTGATATGTAGTGAAGTTCGTTTATTGTGTTGTTAAGTGAATCAATTTGTGCTTGTATGGCTGTAAGAGCTGCTCGGTCTTCTTGCTCCTCGTCGTCTGTTCGTTGTGAGCGAGCCACTGTTAGAAGTCTATTTTGTTGGCGTTGCAAAAAGGTTGAGAGATCTCTTGTGCTGCCGACATATTCCATTTGCAAGTGCTGGATGTAATACCTACTTTTGGATTCCTGGAGTTCTTTAAGGCATGGCCCGGTCAGGAATCTGTATTCGTCATTCTTTCTTGCTTCGAATCGAATGTAAACAGTTCCATCGTCGCTGCGTGAGGATTTGAATGCGCTCTTCAAGCACGCTTCGTCTACGTCGACTATTTTTACCGTAATGCTAATTTCGGAACTCCTGGATGCGACGTTGAAGTTACTTTCGTCAAGTTCGAAGTCTCTTGAGCTGAGCGACGGGTCGAACAGTAGACGTAACGCATGTAGTAGGTTAGATTTGCCAACATCGTTCTCTCCTACCATGAGAGTATGCTTGTCGAGTTCGACTTTACAGTCGTCGAAGTTTCTAAATCCTTTAATGTGGAGAGATTTGATTTTCATCACAGTCCTTCTTTTAAAAAAGTTTGCCGTTAATACGTGTTTGTCGATGTTGTTTGAAGTTCATTTGGGTGTGCTGTATGTCGGCTCTCCATTAACCATCCCCGATGGCAGCAGCACACGGATTCTTGGGTAGTTCTTGCTCAGTTCGGGATTTGTTTTAATATTCCTGTATCTAATCCGCTGCCCCCAATCCCCGGAACCTCTCGACATAGGCGGCCAGGGCGGCTTGGACGCGGCGCTTCTTCTCGTCGTGGCTGTCGCTGGCCGAGCTGCGGAATCTGGGGGTGGGCGGCAGGATCCTTGTGATCGCGGTCCCCTCCGTGGGCACATACCCGTTCCGCATGGCGGCCTCCACCAGTGCCTTCGCTGGCCCCTCTCGCAGCTTCTCATCTCGGATGATCGCCGCCAGCTCCTCGCTGCGCCGCTGCTCAATGAACGCCCGCCACTGCTCGTCCACGTCCCCGAAGGCGGACACCGCGTGCACGAACTCCTCAATGAGGTCCCGCTTGTTGTGCAGGCTGGGACTGGACATCACCGCCCGGCGGATCTCCACCGGGATCTCCTTGTCCTCGCCGTCGTCCGCCTCCTCGCGGTGCTTCTCCACCAGCATGAGGACGTAGTCGACTCCCACCTCCACCTGCTTGACCAGTTCGATCTCGAAGACGAGGTCGTCGTTGACGACCTCCTTCTCCACGTCGGCCCCTCGCCGCATCTCGGTGTACAGGTCCACGTACACGCTGCGGTAGTCCTGGAACTCGGCCTCGCCGATGACGTCGTCGTCTCCGAAGTCGTCAAAGCTCGCCAGGATATTGCGCAGCCGCAGAATCTTCCCGAACTGCCGGATGAACTCCTTCTGCTCGGCCTCCGAGGCGATCATCTGCCCCGGCTCGAACCTGGCCCGCAGTTCGCCAATCTTCTCCAGATACTCTTCCAGGTACTCCTTGTACGGCTTGAGGAGCACCAGTCCGCCGGCGGCCTTGTTGCCGAATAGGGCGATGGCCTCATCGGTGTCCTCCTGCAGGTCCCGGAAGCAGACCACGTTGCCGTAGGTCTTGACTGAGTTGAGGATCCGGTTCGTGCGTGAGAACGCCTGGATGAGCCCGTGCGTGCGCAGCGACTTGTCCACCCACAGGGTGTTGAGGGTCTTGGAGTCGAACCCGGTGAGGAACATGTTGACCACGATGACCAGGTCGATCGTCCGCTCCGCCAGCCGCCGGGAGATGTCCTCGTAGTAGCCCTCGAAGCCCTGCGCGCTCGTGTCGTAGGCGGTGCCGAACTGCGCGTTGTAGTCGCGGATCGCCTCATCGAGGAAGGCGCGGTCGTCGGCGGTCAGCTGCGAGGGGTCCACGGCCTCATCGGCCAGCGTCTCACCGGGCGCGTCGGCGTTGGGCGCGTAGGAGTAGACGATGCCGACGCTCAGGCGCCGGTCCGGCACCAGTCCCTCCTGCTGCCGCTTGAACTCCATGTAGTAGGCGCGCGCCGCCCGGATCGACGCCGTCGCGAACAGGGAGTTGAAGCCCAGCACCCGCTTCTGCCCCAGCGTGTAGGAGGAGTTGCGCCGTGTCTTCTGGTCGAAGTGCTCACGGATGTAGCCCACCACCTGGGCCAGCCGCTCGGGCGCCAGCAGAGCCCGCTCGGTATCGATGCCACTGATCTCCGCGTCGCGTACGGCGTCGGGCATCTTGATCGTGTCGATGTAGTCGATGCGGAATGGCAGCACGTTCTTGTCCCGGATCGCATCCACAATCGTGTACGTGTGCAGCTGGTCGCCGAAGGCCTGCGCGGTGGTGCGCAGCTGGACGTTCCCGCTGGAGCCGGAGTTGGCTGCGAAGATCGGTGTGCCCGTGAACCCGAAGAGGTGGTAGTTGCGGAAGGCCTTGGTGATGGCCGTGTGCATGTCCCCGAACTGGCTACGGTGACACTCGTCGAAGATGAGGACCACGTGCCCGGTGTAGATGGCGTGCTTGCGGTTGCGCCCCACGAAGTTGGAGAGCTTCTGGATCGTGGTGACGATGATGCTCGTATCCGGGTCGTTGATCTGCCTGCTCAGCTGGTTGGTGGACTGGTTCGCGGAGACCGTCCCCTCGGCGAAGCGGTTGTACTCCTTGATGGTCTGGTGGTCCAGGTCCTTGCGGTCGACGACGAAGATGACCTTGTCGATCCCCTCCATCCCGGCGGCCAGCTTGGCGGTCTTGAAGGAGGTGAGGGTCTTTCCCGAGCCGGTGGTGTGCCAGATGTAGCCGCCGCCGGCCACGGTGCCGGTCTGCTTGTTGGCCGAGGCCGTGAGGATCCGCTGGAGGATCGCCTCGGTTGCGGCGATCTGGTAGGGCCGCATGACCAGCAGCTTCTGCGCGGTGGTGAAGACGCAGTAGCGGGTCAGCAGGGCCAGCAGCGTGTGCTTGGCGAAGAAGGTCCGGGTGAAATCGACCAGGTCCGTGATCGGCTTGTTCGCGGCGTCCGACCACCAGGAGGTGAACTCGAAGGAGTCGGAGTTGGCGGCTTTGGACTCGCGCTTGCCCCGTGTGGACTCGGTGACGTGGTCGAAGCGGGTGGTGTTCGAGTAGTACTTGGTCTGGGTGCCGTTGGAGATGACGAAGATCTGGACGTAGCCGAACAGGCCGGCGCCCGCCCAGAAGGAGTCGCGCTGGTAGCGGTTGATCTGGTTGAAGGCCTCGCGGATGGGCACGCCGCGGCGCTTGAGCTCGATGTGCACCAGCGGCAGGCCGTTGACGAGGACGGTGACGTCGTAACGGGTGTGGTGGGCGCCGGTATCGACGACGTACTGGTTGGTGACCTGCAGGCGGTTGTTGTGGATGTGCTGCTTGTCGATGAGCCGGATGTTCTTGGACTCGCCGTTGTCCCGGATGAGGGTCTGGACGTGGTCCTCCTGGATGCGACGCGTCTTCTCCGCGATCTCGTCCCCACCGCCTGAGCGGGTGCGGATCGACTGGGCGAAGAAGCGCTCCCACTCCTCATCGGTGAAGGTGTAGTCATTGAGGGCTTCGAGCTGCGTGCGTAGGTTGGCGACGAGCTCGTCCTCGCTGGCGAAGGAGACGTACTCGTAGGCCTGAGCCTGCAGCTGGCGGATGAAGGCCGCCTCCAGCTCGGCCTCCGACTGGTAGCCGGCGCGGTCGGTCTCCTCTGGCTCATAGAGTCCGACGACGGTGCTCTCACTGGTGAGAACAACCGGTTCGACTCCGACGGCGGAGGCTTCACGAATGGTCATGGGAGGACGCTTTCGTCAGGGTTGGAGAGAATCTTCTGGGGTGGTGGAACCAGCGGTCAAGTCCCGTTCTCCCAGTCCTTGTAGGTGCCGCCTTCCCAGGTCCAGGCGATACGGCCGTTGCAGGAGTAGCCGACAGCAATAGAGCCGGCGGCGGATGGTGAGGGGAAGGGAACGTCCCGTGTGAGAGTGCCGATTTCTCCCTCGACAGCGATGCTTCCGTCATCGACGAGTTTGGCATGCCGATCCCGGTGGTTTCTGTAGGAGTTGCGGGTGCTTAGCTTACTGCCCTCATTGGTCCATTTGCCAACGATTCGGGATCCTTCCAGCATGATGAACTCGCCCCCGATGATCCGGGCCCGGGCATCAATGTTGCGCTTAGGGGCAGCGAGCGTAAACATGGGGGAGTTGATATCAGGTGGAGGTGTTTGCCGTTCAGGAGCCCTGTGAGTGCCACGGAGAATGTTGACTCCAAGAACAGGGAGGATGCTGCGAATCTGCTCGAGGAACGCCTCAGCATCTGACTGTTGAGCCTCAGACAACTTCCGGGGTTGTGGGGCTTGAACGTTATCCCGCAGGGTGCATCGTTTGGTGGTTCTGGCGATTTCGAGAAGACGGGACTCGAGGTATCCCCAGTATCCTTCGTTGAAGGAGTCGTCAAGGCTGCTGACGAGGATGGCCCGGTCCCACCAGTCTTTTTGACGGTCGTGATGACGGAATCGAGCAGAGAAGTCTTCAGTTCTGCCGATATAGCAGGCGATGTTCTCGATCGCATCAGGGTCGTCACCAAGGAGGAAATAGACGCCGTTGCGGCGAGCCTCTTCTCGGTCGAGGAGGCGAGTGAGGGCGCTGCGGGGACCGTTGAGAATTTGCCCCGTCCATCCTATGATGCCCGCTGTCGTGATACCACCGGACTCTCCGTCAACGAGGAAGAGATCGATGTGTTTTCCGCTCATGAGGTCACTTCTTCTCAGAGAAGGTGAGGAGACGGTCGCGGTAATACTCGTACTGCTTGCGACGAGCCTCGATCTCCGCAGGGAGGCCAGAGGACAGGTCGTTGATGAGGGCGTCAAAGTCGTCAAGAATGTCGGCGATGCGGCGTTGCTCGTCAAGCTCTGGAAGTGGAATTCTGATTTGTTCGATTCCTTTGACTGAGAGGCGCTTCACTTTGGCTCGTGAGACGAACCTGCCTTTCTGGCGGTGGTATTCGCTTGTGCGGAGTGCGTGCGATATATATCTTGGGTCTTGGTCGTGATGGAGGGCAAACGAGTCGTCGTGATAGGCGACAGGCGTGGTTCCTAGCCAGGCGACTCCAGTTCCGACGTCGGCGACGGTCTCTCCGACAGCAGCAATGATGACATCTCCTGGTTGGGCAAATCGTAGTTTTGGCTCGATCTCATCCTTTACGAATGAAGTGGTAGAGTTCGTTTTGTGGCCGTAGGTTGTGTAGATTTCTCCGTAATGAATCGCTGGGATTCCTTCGTCAACCATGTCGTTGCGAGTGAATCGTCGTCCCCTCTGGAGTTCGCCAATTTCCTTGATGGGTACAAGTTGCACATTTTGTGAACCGGCGACGATTTGATCGCGATAGTATGCATACTGTTGTTTACGGGCCTCCAGCTCCGCCTCCAGCTCCGCCTCCAGCCCCGCCTCCAGCTGAGTGAACTGATCTAGTGTCCTCGCGACCTCTTGTTGTACTTCAGCCGGCGGTAGGGGGACTTGTATCTTTGCGAGATTCTTGCGAGAAATGTTGATTCGTGTTACGCCCGTTGCTGTCTTGATGACCTGCTGTCGGATGTTACCTGATCGAAAGAGATGCTTTGCGAATTCAGGAAGTAGGGTGAAGTTTTTGTTGGGTCGAAAACAGATGCGAAAACTGTTAAGATATAATGGCTCCGGGGGTGGCGATGTGACGACGGATGTAAGTCCGACCTCTTCTCTGTTTTCTGAGGATCCAGTGAAAAGTATGTCGCCAATCCGGAGGGTATTCTGTGTCTCTGAATCGCTGATCCTGACGAAATCGTCTGCGGTCACGTCGACTTGGAGGTTCGAATATACGTTCTTGTATGACACATACCGAGCTGTGCCGTCGACAAAATCTGCTTTGGTTTTTCCTGTCAAGCCTCCAAGTAGGTGGCCGACTTCGCCAAGCGACTTGTATTCCACGCCGTCAGGGCAGAGGTTGCGGATGAGGTCGTCGATGTGGCTCACCGGGCACCGCCTTCAAAGTCGGCGACGATCTCATCGATACTCGCTCGCAGCACTGCCTGCCGGTCCACGATCTCCTTGATCCGGGCGTTGAGCTCCACGATGTCGACCTCCTGTCGAGTGTCCTCCGCCTCCACGTAGGAGGACACCGACAGGTTGAACCCGTTCTCCCTGATCGTATCCGCGCCCACCAGTGCGGCCACGTGATCGACGTCGGCGCGCTTGGAGAGCGTCTCCAGGATCATCTCCTGATTCTCCGCCGAGAGCTTGTTTTTGTTGCCCTCCCGCACGAACTGCTTCGAGGCGTCCACGAACAGGACGCTGTTGTCCTGCTTCGACTTCTTGAGAACGATGACGCACGTGCCGATCGTCGTCCCGAAGAACAGGTCCGGCGGAAGTTGGATGACGGCATCGACATAGTTGTTCTCCACCAGGTACTGGCGGATCTTGGCCTCGGCCGCGCCTCGGTAGAGCACGCCCGGGAACTCGACGATTGCTGCTGTCCCATCCACCGCCAACCAGGACAACATGTGCATGGTGAAGGCCAGGTCCGCCCTCGACTTCGGGGCCAGCACACCCGCTGGGGAGAAGCGAGGGTCGTTGATGAGAGCCGGATCGTCCTTGCCGACCCACTTCGTTGAGTAGGGCGGGTTGGAGACGATCGCCTCGAAGGGCTCATCATCCCAGTGCGCCGGATCCGTGAGCGTGTCCCCGTGAGCGATGCTGAAGTCGGCGAAGTTGATGTCGTGCAGGAACATGTTGATCCGGCACAGGTTGTAGGTGGTCAGGTTGATCTCCTGGCCGAAGAACCCGCCGCGCACGTTCTCCTTACCGAGCACCTTCGCGAATTTCAGCAGCAGCGAGCCCGAGCCGCAGGCCGGGTCGTAGACGCGGTTGACGCTCGTCTTGCCCATGACTGTGATGCGGGCCAGCACCTCGCTGACCTCCTGCGGCGTGAAGAACTCGCCGCCCGACTTGCCCGCGTGCGAGGCGTACATCGTCATGAGGTACTCGTAGGCATCGCCAAAGGTGTCGATCGAGGACTCCCCGTAGGACAGGTCGAGGTCCCCGATCGCCTGCATGAGCCGCGTGAGCTTGTCGTTGCGCTGGGCCACCGTGCGCCCCAGCTTCGTGGAGTTGACGTCCACATCGTCGAACAGGCCCCGCAGGTCCGACTCCGAGCCCGTGCCGGTCGCTGAGGCCTCGATGCTCTTGAAGATGCGCGAGAGGGTCTCGTTGAGGTTCTCGTCGCGCGGTGCCCGCTCGCGCACGTTGTCGAACAGGTCCCCCGGGGCGATGAAGAAGCCCTTCTCCTCAATGATGCCCTCGCGGGCGCCCTCGGCGTCGGCATGAGACAGGAAGCGGTAGTCGAAGTCCGGGTCTCCGGCCTCGCGCTCGCCGGCGTTGATGTACTCGGTGAGGTTCTCGGAGATGAACCGGTAGAAAAGAAAGCCCAGGACGTAGGCCTTGAAGTCCCATCCGTCCACGCTCCCGCGCAGGTCGTTGGCAACCTGCCAGATCGCACGGTGAAGCGCAGCGCGCTCAGTCTCTCTACTCACAGTCGGCCTCTTCGTCGTCAGGATGGGGGATCGGGCAGAAGTATCCCACCAACTGAGGACGTCCGATGACCACGCTCTGAGGTTGGGGCGTTGAGCGGATGGCGGCCGGATGGGCGACGGTCCCACTCGCAGGCCGACAGCGAGCGCCGGGCTTGGACCGGTGCGCCTACTCCGGCTGCCCCGCACCTGAGATGCGGGGCCGCTTGTTTCTGCCGATGGCCGGCCCGTGGTGGTTGGGAAGGGTGGACTGCCAGTCGCCGGAGGTACGGCGAGCCGGGTGGCTGGTGTGAGGACGCACACTCAT
>ERZ773250.1658-NODE-1658-length-10873-cov-10.478462_pt1 | contig 10873 bp, 9 predicted proteins | sample MGYA00511258_ERZ773250 | MGnify/ENA primary metagenome ERZ773250 (study PRJEB29015, sample SAMEA2738164) | human oral metagenome | biome: human oral; feature: human-associated habitat; material: saliva | place: China | collected 2187 ... | reverse complement strand
CCGGACGCGCTGCTGGTCCCGCGCGTGCAGGGCGGGTACGATCCGCGCAGCCGCATCGTCATGGCACCCTGGGGCAACCAGGAGCCGCTGCGCTCTCGCGTGGGTGCCTGGGAGGGGGCCGTCGCCGAGCCGCCGTCCACCCTCTTCGAAACTCCCATTCCCGTGCTCCTGGTCGCAGAGCCGGGAGCTGGTGGCGTCGTGCGCGTCGACCAACGCGGATCATTGACAGCGACCCCCGCCTACCTCCTCACCAAGAACAGTGGGGAGGGACTACCGGGTCGGCTTCTTCCCTTGGATAAGCCTTCGGAACGCTCGCAGTACTCGCCCCAGCTGCGTGCCGGTTGGCGTTGCAGAATCCGCGCTATCGCCGGCCCTTGGCCCGTGGACGGGTACTGGTGGTCGGGGGAGTGCGCTCGCGCCTACATGCGAGCCACGTTCGAGGATGGACAGGTGGCGCTTCTTGTGTGGAGTGGGGGTGAGTGGATGGCAGAGGGCCTTGACAACTGACGGTGACGGGTCCAGCGGTCGTGCCGTAGACTGAAAGGATGGTGACCCACGAGTTCAGCGATATCCTCGCATCGATGTCAGACGATGACATCATGGCCCTCGCCGGCCCCGCCACCTGGGCAAACGGCCTGCGTTTGGAACGCAATGGAGCGGTGAAAGAGCTGCTCTGGGACCAATCCGAGGACCATCTTGAGGCCCGCGTCAAAGACAAGGGACTGACATATCGTGTACGGATCGCCCACGGTGCGCTTCGCCCATCACTCGCATGCGCCTGCTCCTTGCGTTCGGATTGTCCGCACGCCGTGGCGGTGCTAATCGCTGCGCGCGCCGAGGCACTCGAGAGCAGGGGGGCAGTACCCGAGTGGAGTCGCGTCCTCGAGCAGGTGCTGGGCATATCTCGTGAGCGCGGCGGGGATCCGCTGGCACTCGTTATCGATGCGCACGATCCGAGCGTGGCGGTGTCGTTGATCCCGCTGCGCAGGGGTGCCTCGTCGGCGTGGAGTGCGAAACGGGCGTCGTGGCTGGACCTGACGGCGACGCAGTGGGAGTCGGTGACGGATGGTTTGGATCCGACTCACGTGTCGCTGCTGCGCGAGGGGTATCGGCTCTCGCGTGAGTCGCGCTCGTGGCAGGCACGCACCGAGGTGACGCTCAGTTTGCTCGGCGAGCACGCGTACGCGTGGCGCCTGGTGCGCGCGGGGGTGGAGCTTTTTGCGTCGGTGGACGGACGTGAACCTTTCGTGCTGTCGCATGCGACGTGGGATGCGGATGTTGACGTGAGGGCCTCCGAAGAAGGCCTTGAGATGCGGGTTGTCGCTCGCAACGGTGATCAGGTCGTCGCACACCCGCGTATTGACCGCGACACGGGGTTGCTGCTGCTTGATGGGGGGATGCGCGCGGCGCGCATCGAAGGCTTGAAGGCGTTGGAAGGATTCCCGCTGGATCGACCGCTGGTTGTTCCAGCCGCAGATGTGGCGGAATTCCGAGGGACGTGGCTGACGGCGTTGCGTCGGCGTTTCGTCATGAGTTCTTCAGATGGGAGCTTCGACGCCGATGCGACACCGCAAGTCGCGGTTGTGGGCACGCTGCGTTGCGACGAAAACTCCGTCGTCGTGCGCTGGTGGACGGAGTACGAGGAGGGACGTTCGCGCTCGCGTGCCCCGCTCGCCCACAGCATGGGGGACGAGGCGGTGGCCGCCCTCGCGGATCGCGTCAACAGGTGGGGAATCTCGGTGGGAGCAGACCTGTGGACGCCGTTGCCGGGTTCGGGTCGCATTGACCCGTGGCGTGTGCCGGAGTTTCTCTCAACCGTCGTTGATCGCGAGAGCGTGGACGGCCTCGTGTGGGACGTCGCGCAGGACGTGCGCGCCATCGAGGTGTCGCAAGACGGGATGGATGTGGACGTGTCCGTCGAGAGTACGGAGTCGGATTGGTTCGATCTGAACGTGCGTGTGCGCGTTGGCGACCATCTGCTGAGCGTACGTGAGGCCCTGGAAGCAATCGCGCGCGGTGACGACTATGTTGAGGCCCACGGTGTGTGGGTGCGTCTGGATGGCCCGCGTATCCGCGCGTTGGCTACTCTGCTGGACGAGGCTCGGTCCCTTGCGGGGTGGGAGGGCGAGGGCCTGCGCCTCACTCCCATGCAGGTGGGCCTCTACGAGCTCTTCGAGAAGCAGGCCGACTCAGTGTCGCTCTCGGCGTCGTGGCGCACGCGTATCGCTGCGCTGCGTGGCGAGCACTCGGAAGATGGGCTGGCCCCCATCCCTGCCCTGGCCTCGCTTCTACGCCCCTATCAGCGGCACGGGCACGCCTGGCTGACCTCGCGTCTATCCGCCGGACTGGGTGGGGTCCTGGCCGACGACATGGGCCTGGGCAAGACCGTGCAGATCCTGTCCGCGATCGCGGTTCTGCGCGCGGCGGAGGTGGGGAGCGGCCCGGTCCTCGTGGTCGCTCCTACCTCGGTCGTGGGCGTGTGGGCGGAGCAGGCCGCGACGTTCACGCCCGGCCTGCGCGTGCGCTGCGTCGCTGAGACCGCCGCGCGACGGGGAACGACGATCCGCGAGGAAGCCGAGGCCTGCGACATCGTCGTTACCTCTTATACGTTGGTGCGCCTCGAAGCTGAGCAGTGGCGCGAGGTCGCCCTGTCCGGCGTCGTCATCGACGAGGCGCAGGCGGTCAAAAATCCCCGCACGGCAACATACCGCGCACTGCGCGACATGGACGCCCCCTGGCGTCTGGCAGTGAGCGGCACCCCCATCGAGAATTCCCTGGGCGACCTGTGGTCTCTTCTGTACTTGACATGCCCGGGGCTGCTGCCCCCGTGGGAGGCCTTCACCCAGAAGGTGCGCAGACCCATCGAGGGCGGAGATCCCGACATGCTCGCGCGCCTGACCTCCTACGTTGCGCCCTTTATCCTGCGGCGCACGAAGGAACAGGTGGCCACCGACCTGCCCGACAAGATCGTCGACGTCGTGCGCGTCGACCTGGGCAAGGAACATCGCCACATCTACGACCAGTATCTGGCCCGCGAGCGCGCCCGAATCCTCGATCTGCTGGTGGATCCGGATGCGAATCGCATGAGCGTTCTGGCATCGATCACGAGGCTGCGTCAGCTCGCGCTCGACCCGTCCCTGGTGGAGGAGTCCTATATACATGTGGGGTCGGCGAAGGTGGAGTACGTGGCGGACCGCCTCGACGAGATCGTGCCGCTGGGCCACCGTGCGCTGATTTTCAGCCAGTTCACGTCGTTCCTGGCGCGTATTCGGCACGTGCTGGAGCGGCGTGGCGTGTCGGTTGTGCAGTTGGATGGCTCGACCCGCAACCGGACGGAGGTTATCGAGCGCTTCCGTTCGGGTGAGGCACCGGTGTTCCTCATTTCTCTCAAGGCGGGTGGGTCGGGCCTGACCCTGACGGAGGCGGATTATGTCTTCGTCATGGATCCGTGGTGGAATCCGGCTGCTGAGGAGCAGGCGATCGACCGCGCGCACCGCATTGGTCAGACGAAGAAGGTGAATGTCTATCGTCTGGTTGCCGCTGACACGATCGAGGCGAAGGTTGTGGAGTTGCAGGACCGTAAGCGTCGGCTCATTTCCTCGGTGATGAATGGGACGGGTGCCAGTGCGTCACTCAGTGCCGCGGACCTGCGGGGGCTGCTTGACTAGCACTCGGTCGGCTTGCCGCGTCCGGGGCACACAACGACCTTGAGGCCGGCGCGCGAGCGTACGGCGTCGAGCGCGGCTTCCACCTGGGTGAGGGGAACTCGTGGGTGATGAGTGGGGACAGGTCGAGCGCGCCCGTTGAGAGGGTGGCAACGGCGGCCGCGTAGTCCTCCAGAGTGGCGTTCGCGCTGCCCGAGATGGTGAGCTCTCGGTAGTGGATGAGGTTCGGGTCGATCTGGGCGAGCGTTCCTGCGGGGAAGCCCGCGAAGCAGGAGATGTAGCCGCCAATGGCGGTGCACCGGGCGGCGATGGGGACGAGGCCGGGATCGCCCACCGCGATGATGACGACGTCCGCGCCAGCTCCACCGCTCCACTCGCGGACCGTCGCGACGAGTTCATCGCCATGCGCGGCGGTCACAGTGCTCGCACCGAGGGCGAGCGCGGGATCCAAACGCGCGGGTCGCCCGCACGCCATGACGGACGCGCCCGCGGCGGCAGCGAGCGCGCAGTGGATGAGGCCGATGGGGCCTGTGCCCAGGATGAGGACACGCGAGGTTGAGGTGATGGGGAGACGAGTGCGGGCACGCAGACAGCATGAGAGGGGTTCGGCCAGGGCCAGGAGTGGTGGCGCAATCTCGCAGGCGCTGGGGGTGATGCATACCAGCGCCCGTTCGGGTACGCGGATAACGTCGGCGAGCCCGCCGTCCACTCCGGTTCCAAAGAGCGCCATGTTCGCGCAGATGTTTGAACGTCCGGCCGTGCAGGGCACGCAATGGCCGCAGGTGATTTCCGGGGCGAGGCCCACCTGGGTTCCCGGTGCGGGCGCGTCGATTCCTGGGCGAAGGTCCGCGCCGAGCTTCCACACGCGCGCGGCGATCTCGTGGCCGAGGATCACGCCGGGGGTGACGCCGTGCGTCTTTTGTCCGGTGACGATGCGTAAGTCCGTGCCGCACAGGGTCGTGGCTTCGACGCTCAGGAGGACGTCGCGCGGCCCCAGGATTGGCAGTGGGCGGCGAACCAGGGTGAGGGAGCCGGGGGAGGGAAGCGACGCTGCGAGCATGGAATCCATGCGACCAGGATAGGGCTTGTAGATCTCGGAAGAGATTCGGTTGTGAGGAGGCAAAGCGGGTCAACACAGCGTTATCGAACATATGTTCGATATGATAGATGGGTGATCGATGAACCCCGAAGCGCGTTCACCTTCCTGGAGGGCACCGACGAGCCTGCGGATATGGTCGCGCAGGCTTCGCGCTTGGGCTTGGATGCTCTCGCTATTCTCGACGTCGACGGCATGTACTCGACTGTGCAGACCACGATGGCGGCGCGCAGCTGCGGCCTGCCGATTATCTACGGGGCCGAGATCACCTTGGACCCGAGCACTCTGCGAGCGGTCATTCCAGGCGCTCAGACGAGTGGCTGGGGACTCGCCCCCGGCGCGGAGGAGCCGGGGATCCGTCTCCCCATCCTGGCCTCAAGCCCCCACGGCTACGAAAACCTCATCGGCATGATGAGCAAGCGCGCGCTATCGAAGACGGGGGAGCGCACACCACGTTTTACCCTCGAGGACGTGAGCGAGGCTGGCGCTGACCTGCTCATCATGACCGGCGGGAGGCGCGGCCCCCTCATGCGCGCCCTATACACCGGTGGTCCCACATGGGCGCGGCGCGTGGCCGGTGCGCTCGCGGAGGCGGTTGGAGGGGTGGATCGCCTCCTCATCGAGTGGCAGGCAGCAGCCGGAGACGGCCTCGACGCGGGAGACACTCTCGCCGAGCTTGCACAGGGGATGGGTGTTCGACTGCTCGCCACGACGGGTGCGCGCATGTCTGCGCCGTCCAAGCGTGCCCTCGGTGACATCCCTGCGGCGACCCGTCTGCGTTCCTCGTTGGACGAGGCCGTGGCTCACCTCGGAGCACATCGGCCCTTCCTACGCTCACCCGCAGAGATGGCCCGTCTGCATGCCGCTCACACCGAGGCACTCGTGCACTCCTGCGAGGTTGCGGAGGAAGCGTCCTTCGACCTACGTCTCGTCGCTCCCCGGCTTCCGCGCATCCACGTCCCAGAGGGGCACTCTCCTGGCAGCTGGCTCGCCTATCTCGCTCACGAGGGAGCCCGCGAGCGCTACGGCCCGCGGGAGGAAGACCCGCGGGCATGGGAGACGATTGACCGCGAGCTAGGCATTATCGAGCGCCTCGGATTCGAGGGGTACTTCCTGATCGTGAAGGAAATCGTCGATTTTTGTTGCCAGCACGGCATCTTGTGTCAGGGGCGGGGCAGTGCCGCAAACTCGGCTGTGTGCTTTTGCCTGGGCATCACGGCGGTGGACGCGGTGCGCCACAACCTCCTTTTCGAGCGCTTTCTGTCGGACGCGCGCTCGGGGCCGCCCGACATCGATGTCGATATCGAGGCCTGTAGGCGTGAGGAGGTTATCCGGCACATCTATGACCTCTACGGGCGCGACCGCGCGGTACAGGTCGCTAACGTCATCACCTATCGACCACGTTCGGCGATGCGTGACGCGGCGCGGGCGCTGGGATACCCGGCGGGCAGCGCGCAGGCGTGGTCGCGGGGAAAGGGGGAAGTGCCAGCACTCGTTGGCGACGCCGCCCGGGCCCTGTCGCGCCTGCCCCGGCACATGGGTATCCATTCGGGCGGCATGGTGCTCACCGACCAGCCGGTCTCTCGTATCTGTCCGGTGGGATGGGCTGCCATGGAGGGACGCACGGTGTTGCAGTGGGATAAGGAGGATTGCGCGGACGCTGGTCTGGTCAAGTTTGACTTGCTCTCCCTCGGTATGCTCACGGCGCTGCGCGTCGCCTTTGACGAACTACAAGCCGACGACATTCGAGCGGATGGACCGGCGAATCCGCACCTGCGCGGGTGGGCACCGCGCTCGCTGCGTGGACGCCGGGATCAGCCTCTGGGGTTGCATACTCTGCCAGAAGAAGACCCGCGTGTCTACGACCTGCTCTGCGCCAAACCCTCGGGGTGCCCCTCTTTCAGGAGCAACTCATGCGCATTGCCACGGACGCCGCTGGCCTGTCTGGGGCACGCGCTGACCAGCTGCGCCGAGCGATGGGTGCCAAGCGTAGCCCCGAACGCATGGAAGCCCTTAAGGGAGAACTTATGGCGGGCATGGAAGAGCACGGGATCGACACGCTCACGCGCGAACGCATCTTCGATCAGCTCAAGGCCTTCGCGGATTTCGGTTTCCCCGAGTCACACTCTTTTTCTTTCGCGCACATCGTCTACGTCTCCGCGTGGCTCAAGGTTCACGCGCCCGAGCATTTTTACGCGGCGATCCTCTCCTCCCAGCCGATGGGTTTCTACTCGCCGGCGACGCTGGTCCAGGACGCGCGCAGGCACGGAGTGACGGTCCTGGGACCCTCGGTCAACGACTCTTTCCTGGACACGGGCGTGCAATGTGCACCCGGCGTTCCCGGGGATCAGGAGTATCGGGAGGGCCGCCCCGACCCACTCCCGTCGCGTCAGGTCATCCCCCTGGACGTGGACGAGGAGCTGGTGGTGCGCATCGGATTATCGTCGGTACGAGGCCTGGGGCGGGCTGCCGAGCGCATCGTGAGGGTGAGAGAAACGGGAGCTTTTTCCTCCCAAGCGGACCTGGCGAACCGCGCCCACCTGAGCGCATCGGACATGGAGTGTCTTGCCATGGCTGGAGCGCTGGAATGCCTGGGCGTGGGCAGACGCGAGGGAACCTGGGCCGCGGGGGCGCTGGCCGCGCCGACTGCGCGGCAGGGGGAATGGCAGCCCTTCCTACCGGGTACCGAAATAGGCACCTACGTCCCCGACTTGCCACCTCTGACGCACACCGAGCAGATGCGCGCCGATATCGAGACAACCGGACTCACCCCCGGGAAACACCCCTTCTCCTATCTGAGAGGGGACCTGTCGCCCGGCGTGTTGCGCGCCGCAGAACTCGGCGCCCACCTTGACGGGAGGATCGTCGACGTGGCTGGGCTGGTCACGCACCGACAGCGCCCCCACACCGGCGGCGGCGTCACTTTCCTGTCCCTCGAAGACGAGTCCGGATTCGTTAACGTCTCGGTGGCCGTGGGTACCTGGAACAAATTTCGACGTATCGGCCTCGAGTCGGGTGCCCTGCTCGTACGTGGCACGCTCGAGTGGGGTGACGGCGCGGTCAACGTGCGAGCCTTCCGGCTCGCTCCCGTGCGTCTGCCCATCCAGGTGCGCTCGCGCGACTTCCGCTAACGCCCCTCAGTAGCCAGCGGGCATGAGAAGCGCGCGAAGATCCTCGACCGTCTCGCACACAATCTCGGCGTCGTCCAGACCGTCCTCCGTCGCATACCCCCAACCGACACCGATGACGGGGATGCCGGCCTCGTGGCCGCCGCGCACGTCCCAGATAGAGTCGCCAACAATGACAGGATGCGACACGTCCGCACCCATCGCGCCCAGGCGAGCTATGGCCTCGTGAATGATCGTCGTCTTCGATGACCCCGGATCCGGCGTCGCCCCCGCGATCACGTCGAAGGCATCCGCAAGGCCCAGATGCTCCATCTGCGCGATCGCCATCGGTGTCTGCTTGGATGTGGCCGTCGCAAGGGGAACGCCCGCATGGTGCAGATCCCACAGCAGATCACGCACACCGTCGAAAGGCTCAGGATCAAGATAGTGGTCCATGTAGCGTTCCCTGTAACGCGAAACCAGATCCGCGCGCAGCTGCCCCGAATAACCCAGGTCGCCAAACGAGTACCACAAGGGAGGGCCAACATAGGTACGAAGGCGCTGATCATCTGGAATCTCCAGTCCAAAGTCTGACAATGTGCCCCGGAATGCTCCCATGATGACGGGCGCAGAATTAACAATCGTCCCGTCAACATCAAACAGCACAGCAGAAAAAGTTAAAGACATAAAATCCCCTGGTTCTTGGTGCTTTCTTAGTCACTATGCCCTATTATCCCGAGAGAAACACCCGAAACGACTATGAGAGAGGCACACGTGGAATCGCGAGCACGGCTCACCCCGATCATTCAAGCCAATAGCGCGCGTGCAGCCGCGTGGCGAGTCTTCTTCGAGGCGTCCGGACGCCTGCAGGGAATCCTCGAAACACGTCTAAAGCGCGCCTATGGCGTATCTATGCCCGACTACAATATTCTCCTGGCACTGTGGGAGGCTCCCAGCCATCGCTTGCGCATGGGTGAGCTGGCTGATCGCGTCGTCTACTCGCCGTCGCGTGTGACCTACCTGGTCTCTAACCTCTCCCGCGACGGCTGGGTCGAGCGCATCCCTTCCAAGGTTGATCGCCGCGGCTACGACGCATGCCTGACCACTCAGGGAATCCAGACTGTGCTTGCTGCCACAGAATTGCATCAGCAGACGGTGGCTGAGTATCTCCTAGACGGCATGACGGATGCCGATATTGAAGCAATTGCAAAGGTTTTCTCGACATTGGACTCCCGTCTGAAGGGCGAAAAAACCGATTCCTAGTTTCGATTGGCGCATGTCGATGTAATCGTGTTAAGCTTCTACTCGCTTGCGGATCGCAACGGTTCGCACCGATCACCTGCGCGGGTGGCGGAATAGGCAGACGCGCTAGCTTGAGGTGCTAGTCCTCATTTTACGAGGGTGGGGGTTCAAGTCCCCCTCCGCGCACGAAATGCCCCGGGGCCGAAAGGCCCCGGGGTTTTCCATATCAACCGTGAGGAGACGCTGTGCGAATTGATATGTGGCTCGACACGTGTGACCCGTGGAGCTACCTGGGCCTGCGACACCTGCGCACCGCCATGTCCCGCTGTGAGCACGGCACCGAGATCGAGGTCTACCTGCACGCCTACCTGCTCGACCCCGACTTGGAGGCAGCGCTCGACAAGCCACGCATCGTCGCTCTGGTCGAATCCGGAGCTGCCAGTCTGGAAGAGGTACGCGAGGCCGACGAACGCATGCGGGCGCTGGGTGCTCGAGAGGGCATTCGCTTTGACTTCGACTCCCTCATCATCGCTCCTACCTCCCGCGCGCACCGGGTTATCGCGGCCGCCCACGACGCCGACATCGACAACGACACGGTCGCCGGCCCGGACTCTCTCCACCTCAAGGTCGCCGAGGCGATTATGCGTTCCCACTTCGAGATGGGCTTGGACATCTCCCATCCCGAGGTACTCATCGGCTGTGCGCAGGACATTGGCATGCCGCCCGACCTCGCCGCCCTTGCTGTTGGCGACGAGGAATGGGCCTCGCGCGTCTACTCCGACTATCAGATGGCGATGCACATGGGGGTAGCCTCGGTTCCCACCTACGTCATGGATTCCCAATTCCTCGTCGACGGACATCAGACCGTCACAGCATTTTCCAACATCCTGGCCACCGCCTGGGATAACGCACGAAAGGACCGCGCATGAGCGAAAAGGACACCACGGCCTCGCCTACCCCAACACCCGCACCCAGCCCGATGGAGCTGGTCCTGCAGTTCCACCACACCTACTCCGTCCCCATCCGTCCTTTCAGCGATCCGACGCTGGACTACGAGCGTATGAACATGCGCATGAGCCTGATCGCCGAGGAGTTCGCCGAACTTATGGGCGCAGTCTACGGCCCGCGCGCACGCGCGATCATCGAGGCCGCCACCGCCGAGGCCGTCGCCACCGACGAGGGAGAGCGCGATGTTATCGAGGCCGCCGACGCCCTGGCTGACCTCGTCTACGTCGTCTACGGCATGGCCATCGAGTCGGGGATGAACCTCGATTCGGTCCTGGCCGAAGTACAGGCGTCGAACCTGTCCAAGCTCATGCCCGACGGCTCCGTCAAGCTCCGCGAGGACGGCAAGGTTTTGAAGGGACCGAACTTCTTCCAGCCCAATATTGCGCGCGGCCTGGGCCTTGAGAGTCCCACCGACGGCAGTGATGCGGACTAAGGTCCCTATCACGCGCATTCGAGGGCGTGAGATGACACAATAGACGCGGTCCATTCAAAAGGAGGAATGTCATGGCACGCGTCGCAGTCATCGGCGGAGGATACGGAGGCGTCACGGTCGCCAAGGGGCTTGATCCCCTCGCGGACGTTATCCTCATCGAGCAGAAGGACCAGTTCGTCCACCACGCGGCCGCGCTGCGCGCCGCCGTCGACACGGTGTGGGAACATGCGATCTTCATGCCTTACACGAATCTCCTGAGCCGCGGCCAGGTCGTGCGAGGCACCGTCTCCGCCGTCCACGGCACGACCGTTCACGTGTTCGG